>Ga0187773_10000947_pt1 | contig 11670 bp, 8 predicted proteins | sample 0216_BV02_MP05_1_FD_133133 | JGI IMG/M metagenome (GOLD analysis project Ga0187773, IMG submission 133133) | Tropical peat soil microbial communities from peatlands in Department of Meta, Colombia - 0216_BV02_MP05_10_MG | ecosystem: Environmental > Terrestrial > Soil > Wetlands > Peat | place...
AGAATTCCGGTAAAACAGAACAGAAATGATTGCGAAGAGTCATCTTTAGCATCCGATTTGCTTCAGTGATGCTTAACTTCTTTTCCCCAATAATACAAACGACAAGCACAGACCTTTTCTGTATCCAGCGGGTGCCTTCTCGCGTTATGCGCAAATTCTTTTCACGTTATGCGCATCAATTTTCACTTTATGCGCAATCCGACAAATTACGAGGGCTAAATATCTATGTTCCTCGCCTCTAAGGCATGTTTGACGATAAAATCCTTGCGGGGCTCGACCTGGTCTCCCATGAGAATCGTGAAGATCTCATCAGCCTGCACACTGTCTTCTATGCTCACCTGAAGTAGAGTCCTCTTGTCGGTATCCATGGTTGTCTCCCAGAGCTGCTGGGGATTCATCTCTCCGAGACCTTTATACCTCTGTATCGAAAGCCCTTTCCTTGCTGTTTCAAAGATGAAATCATGCAGTTGCCTCGTCGAGGGCATTTCCTTCTGTCCGTCTTTTGTGATGATCGTATAAGGAGGCTTGCCCATATCCTTAATGAAACCATAGAGTGTCTCCAGTTCCCTGAACTCCTGGGACAAAAGCTTTTCGTCTATGACAAGCTTATAGTTCTGCCTCCTTATTTGAACGCCGTACCCTTCATGCTCCTCATCCTCGTAAATCTCTCCGATATCGACTTCGGGGATTACTGCCCCCATTTTTCTGAGCAGTTCTTCCATCCTGTTTCTGTCTTTTATCAACGATTTATTTATCCCTTCGTCCAGTAAGAACCGCAGCACTCTGGGCTCCTTGCGCCTCCTCTCGAACCATTCCATCAATTTTTCATAGTTCAGCAGACGCTTGAGGAAGGGGATAAGAGCCTTTCCCTTTACGTCCTGTCCCTTGAGTGATATCGATATTTCCTCCGATGCAAGCTCGAAGAGCATATTCTGCATTTCGGCGTCGTTCTGTATATACTTTTCTGTCCTCCCTTTTTTCACCCGGTAGAGCGGGGGCTGAGCGATATAGAGATAACCGTTTTCGATGACCTGGACCATCTGCCGGTAAAAAAATGTCAGCAGAAGCGTCCTGATGTGCGCTCCGTCAACATCGGCATCCGTCATGAGTATTATTTTATGGTATCGTATTTTCGATATATCAAAGTCATCTGCTCCTATGCTGGTCCCAAGGGCAGTAATGAGGATACGTATCTCCTCAGAACTGAGCATCTTGTCGAATCTTGCCTTTTCAACATTGAGTATCTTCCCTCTGAGCGGAAGGATAGCCTGGGTGCGGCGGTCTCTTCCCTGCTTTGCCGAGCCGCCCGCCGAGTCGCCTTCGACGATGAAGAGTTCGCTTAAGGCCGGGTCTTTCTCAGAACAGTCCGCGAGCTTGCCCGGGAGACCAGTGTCCTCCAGCGCACCCTTTCTCCGTGTGAGTTCCCGCGCCTTTCTCGCAGCCTCCCTGGCCCTCGCAGCCTGAATAGCCTTTTCTATTACCTTCCTGGCGATAGAAGGGTTTTCTTCGAAGTATGACGAGAGCGTTTCATTCACTATCGACTCAATGATACCTTTAACCTCGCTGTTGCCGAGTTTCATCTTCGTCTGGCCTTCGAACTGGGGATTGGGAAGCTTAACGCTCACAACCGCGGTCAACCCTTCCCTGATGTCATCGCCCGAAATGCCCTCTTTCCCGCCTTTTATGATCCCGGAGGAGGCAGCGTAGCTGTTGGCAGTCCTTGTAAGAGCCGATTTAAATCCCACGAGATGAGTGCCGCCTTCTCTTGTATTGATGTTGTTGGCAAAGGTAAATATCGCCTCCGCATAGCCGTCATTATACTGAAGAGCGACCTCTGCAAAGATACCGTCTTTCTCTCCCGATATGTATATCGGCTTGGGATGTAGGGGCGTCTTGTTCTTGTTCAGGTGTTCGACAAAAGACACTATCCCGCCCTTGTAAAGAAACTCCTGGCTCTTGTCCACCCTTTCATCGAGAATCGTTATCTTCAGTCCCCTGTTAAGAAACGCCAGTTCCCTCAGCCTCTGTGAAAGCACGTCGTAGCTGAATTCCGTCATCTCGAATATCTCAGGGTCGGGCTTGAATGTGACCTTTGTGCCCCTCCCTTTCGTCTTCCCGACAACGGCAAGAGGCCCGGCCGGTTTACCCCTTTCGAACCTCTGCTGGAAGACCTGTCCGTTCTGTTTTATCTCGACCTCGAGCCATTCGGAGAGGGCGTTCACCACAGAAATGCCGACTCCGTGCAGACCGCCCGATATCTTGTACGCCTTGGACTCGAATTTGCCTCCGGCATGGAGTTCGGTGAGCACGACTTCGGCGGCGGTACGTTTCTCAGAATCGCCAGGATGCGGGCCTGTGGGAATGCCTCTGCCGTCATCTGTCACGGTGCAGCTTCCGTCGTGATGCAGGATCACGTCTATGCTGTTGGCGAACCCGGCAAGAGCCTCATCGACGCTGTTGTCCACGGCCTCGTACACGAGGTGGTGAAGTCCCTCCGGACCTGTCGACCCAACGTACATGGCCGGTCTTTTTCTTACAGCGTTAAGGCCTTTGAGAATCTTTATATCCTCCGCGCCGTATGTTTCCTCTATTTTTTCGTTATTGACCTTATTTTCCATCTTCCCTCTGTCAAACGTATTTTTGAACGCTTCGTGAACCTATCCTATATCCTCATCGGCATGATAACACAGCGATAATCCGGATCATTCTCCTCTTTGATCAGGACAGGGCTCAGCGGGGCCTGCAATTCCATAACAATTCTTTCTGACGCCATCGCCTCAAGGACATCCAGGAGGTACCGTGCATTAAATCCCAGAGACATTGCCTCGCCTTTGTAAGCGATCGCCATCTCGTCACTCGCCTCGCCGAGGTCGGGGTTTGAGGAAGTTATCGTGATGAGGTTTTCGGAAAGGTCCATCTTCACGGCATTTGACCGTTCCCGTGACATGATAGCAACCCTGCGGGTCGTTTTTACAAAGGCCTCCCTCTCGATCACGATCTTCTTTTCGTTTGATGAAGGGATCACCTGTTCATAGTTCGGATAAGTTCCTTCGATAAGTCTCGTAAGAAACTGTATATCGCCGACGCTGAATAATACGTGGTTCTTACAAAGAGTGACCTGGACTTTGTCTTCCGATTTGTCGAGGAGTTTTCTGAGTTCTGAAGCCGCCTTCCTCGGAATAATAACTTTTCTCTCTTCTCGAACGGAACCTTCCAACGTCCTCATGATCAAAGCAAGTCTGTGCCCATCGGTACCGACCACAGTCACCTTGGCGCCGGGGGCCACATGGAAAAGCAGCCCGTTAAGCGTATACCGTGTATCGCTTTCACCCGCGGCATACACGGTCTTCTCTATCACTTCGGACAGCACCTTCGCCTGAGCCTGTATTTCTTCCATATCGTCCATCCCCGGCCAGGCAGGAAATTCTCTGGAAGGGAGGCACGCGAGCCTGAAATTGCTCGCGCCGGCTTTTAATTTAAGCCACTGCTCATCAATTGATTCGCATGTTAGTTCGCCGTCGACCTCTCTAACGATCTCAAACATCTTTCGTGCGGGGATACATATCTTGCCCTCTTTTTCGACCTTTATCCGGAGGGGCTCCTTCAAGGCGGTATCGAGGTCTGTTGCCGTAATGAACGAAGCCTGTCTGCCCGCATCCAGGAGAAAATGACTTAAGATAGGCATCGTGTTTCTCTTCTCCACGATATTCTGGATGGTGGACAGTTTCGCAAGAATTTCTTCCTTAGAGACAATTATTTTCATTTCCCCTCCTTAGTGTTTTATCTTCTGCAGAAAATTCTCGATCATTCTGTTGAATGTCTCGTCTTTCATCCTTCTTTCTTCCACCTGTTTGCAGGCATATATAACAGTTGCATGGTCCTTGCCGCCAAAACTCTTTCCTATGTCGTTCAGAGACGCGTTAGTTCCCTGTTTACAGAGATACATGGCAACCTGGCGCGGCAGCGAAATGTCCTTCGTTCTCCTCTTCGCCTTGATGTCCGCAAGCTTGAGATTGTAAAACTCGCAGACGATTTTGTGGATCATCTCGACCGTGACCGGCCTCTCATCATCGTGGATGATATCCTTGAGGATTTTTTTTGTCGTCTCAAGATTGATTTCTTCGCCCGTGAGTGACGCCTGAGCTGCTATCCTGATGAGGCTCCCCTCGAGTTCACGAATGTTGGATTTTATTCTGTTTGCGAGAAATATAACGACTTCATCAGGTATGTTCTTTATCTCCATCATTTCGGCTTTCTTATAGATAATCGCCATTTTTGTCTCTACGTCCGGAGGCTGTATATCGGCGATGAGCCCCATGTTGAACCGTGATCTCAGTCTGTCCGTTACTTCACTGATTTCTTTCGGCGGCCTGTCGCATGATATCACTATCTGTTTCTGCTTTTCATAGAGCGCGTTGAATGTATAAAAGAATTCCTCCTGTGTCGCCGTCTTGTTTGCGATGAACTGGACGTCATCAAGCAAAAGCAGGTCGAGGTTTCTGTATTTTTCCTTCAATTCGACCATCTTGTCGTGCCTCAGAGATGAAACGACTTCGTTCGTAAACTGTTCGGAAGATACGTAGAGCACCGAAACGTCATGTCTCGTATCCAGCACCCTGTTGCCTATCGCGTTCATGAGATGAGTTTTGCCGAGTCCGACCCCCCCGTAAATGAAGAGCGGGTTGTACGTTCTCCCGGGGGACTCCGCAACAGCGATTGCGGCCGCATGTGCGAATTGATTGCTGTTGCCCGTGACAAAATTATCGAACGTATATTTCGGATTGAGGTATATTCCTCTATTTGCAAGTCTTATCCTTCTGTTTTCGAGTTTTTCTATGATTTTTTTCTGAACGTTCGGCTGTTTTTCCTCGATCTTATACCTTATGGTTACCGGATACCCGAGCACCCCTTCAAGAGATTCTTTTATGAGATTAGGGTAGGTATCTTCTATCCACTCTTTAAAAAATCTGTTCGGTATCTCCAGGGTCGCCGTCTGTTCCTTGATTTGGGAGAGCTTCATAGGCTTAAACGATAGATTGAAGACGCTGTTTCCCACTTTGCCCTCGATTTTCAAGAGACTCTTGGTCCATATTTCTTCAAGCGTTATATTTGACATATACCTTTACTAACATTTTGTTAACAATTGTTAATAACTTTCCGCAGGAAGGTAGGCTATTATAGCTTAATTTCATATTCCAGACAACATCTCTGTTTTTTCGATGTTAGTATTTTGTAAAGTACTTCCGGCCCCGAAATGTGTTGAGAGTCACGTACCGTTTCTGACGAAGTTCTTACCGGTAATTTTTCTTAAAAATCAATCTTTTCCTCAATATTTTATCTTCCTGACAACACTTCTACACCTACTATTTTTCAAATATATTTAATAGAAGATAGAATATCCGATAACCTAACTCTTTTGTAAGAGTTTCCTGATATCTCCCACCCTTATCGTAATCTTATTCGAATCGAGATATTCGAGAAAAGGCAGTGCATACTTTCTTGATGTATTCAATATATCCCTGAATTCTGCAACGGTCATTTCCGGCTTTTTCGCAAAAGAAGACCGTAGAGCCTCTATCATCTTCTTGTATGAGGTGTTTGAAAGATAGAGTGAGTCATTTATCCTCACAAGCTTTTCTTCTTTTGCTAAGATACCGAGGATGTCCGAGATATGCTTCAGATCTATTTTCAACGATTCCGCTAACTCCTCCTTTGATGGCGGCTGAAACCCGGTTTTTTCAAGTATCTCCATGAGCCGTGCCTTATCAGCCTCTGTACTGCTTGAAAGCGCGATCTTAAAGTCTTTGTGCCTGACCAGATTCTTTTCTACCGCAATATTATCAATGCTCGACAATAACAAATTGAATAACGACTGATCGACCTTCAGTTGGTTCCTGACTTCCTCTTTCGACATTCCAGCCTTGAGAGGGTTTTTTTTATGGAAGGCTGTAAGGAGCTGCAGAATATCGTTCCTAAGAAGAGAAAACGATTGTTTATGGAGCATAATCTCGTCGTATTGGATGATCTCTCCAGAGCGTTTCAGTTTATCACAGGAAGCTGAAACACCCTTCAAGTCGGCGTTGATCCATCCGTTGAGAGAATCAACTGAGACACCGCGAACTCCGGCCCTTTCTATTTTGAGGGATATCTTCTGTTCGAGGCTGCCTGTATGAAGGCGTCTCAGGTCTTCGATCCCGTCTTTTCGCCTTCTTTTTACGGGAGAAGGATCCAATATCTCACCTCCCCCGAGCGTTTCAAGAGGAGAAAACCTTCTTATGATATACCTATCACCGGAGACTACGACAACCGGATCCTTGAGTCTCAGTTGACCGTAACAGCTGTCTCCCTGCTTTAATTCGTCCCGCCCGTACAGTATGATTCGAGCGATCGTCTCAGCGGTGCCGGAATAAAAATGGACGAGACTCTTATTCTGCATTACAGGGGCATTACGGAGGAGTTCGAGAAAGATATCTATCGTTCTTGTCTGTCGAAAACTCGATGGAGTTACCGCCACATCCCCTCTTCTCAGTAGTTCTTTCTCCACAGCCTGAAGGTTTATCGCTACTCTCTGTCCGGCATAGGCTGAAGGGATTGCCCTGCCGTGACTATGAAGTCCCCTGACCTTTGTCTTAATATTCGCAGGCAGTATCTCCAGAGGGTCCTCTATCGATATCTTGCCCGATATCGCGGTCCCCGTAATCACCGTCCCGAACCCCTTTAACGTAAACACCCTGTCGATCGGGAGTCTGAACAGGCCATCGGATGATTTAGGAATAATGGTGAGAGCGACTCCGTTGATCGCCTTCTTCAGAAGTTCGATGTTTTCACCCGTCTTCGACGATACTGCTACCATAGGGGAACCCTCAAGGAACGTTCCTTTTACAAAATCTCTTATTTCGTCTTCGACGAGATGAAGCCAATCTTTTTCAACGAGATCAGATTTTGTTATGGCTATTAATCCCGATTTTATTTTCAGAAGGTCGCATATCGCAAGGTGTTCGCGGCTCTGGGGCATGATCCCTTCGTCTGCAGCGATGACAAGCAGAACCATGTCGATTCCTCCCGCTCCTGCCAGCATGTTGCGGACAAGCTTTTCGTGTCCCGGCACATCGACAATCCCAACAGTAAGATTCTCCTCGGCAGAGACGAGGTCCGCGAAACCTATATCAATAGTTATTCCGCGCTCTTTTTCTTCTTTAAGCCTGTCAGGGTCGATGCCGGTAAGGGCTTTGACCAGGGCGCTTTTTCCGTGGTCAATATGACCAGCCGTACCAAGGATGATATGAAGCATTTTGCCACCTCTTGACTCTGATAGCACCAATTATAATATTTTTGGCATAGTGTTTTGAGCAATTTCCAGGGGAGGGAAATTTCCGCGTAAAGAAAAACTTATCCAGACAGTGCCGCAGCGGTAGCCTTTACTGCGCCGGTGATTTCATCTTTCCTGATCGTGCGTGCATCAAGGATGAGAGAGTTGCCTTTGATCCTGGCGATGACAGGAGGAGAGCTCTGCCTCAGTCTTGCCTCGAGGTCATTGACCGAGATGCCCTGACTTCTTATCGAGACGGCGAAAGTAGTAAATTCGGCGCCCGGCAGAGAGCCTCCGCCGGCCTGTGACGTGTCTTCTACGACATCGATCTCAGCATCCTTAACGATCCTACGCAGCCCGGCCGCGATTTTTTTTGCCCGGGTTCTGATCTCTTCAGGAGGTTGAAGAAGCATGTTCAGGACAGGTATCTCTTTTTTTGCTGTTTCTACATCCATATATTCCATGAGTGTTGCCTCGAAAGCCGCTATAGTCAGTTTGTCTGTCCTTACTGCCCGGGCGAGCGGATTTTTTTGTATCCTTTCAATGAGTTTCTTTTTCCCGATAATGACCCCTCCCTGCGGCCCGCCGAGAAGCTTGTCGCCGCTGAAGGATATCACGTCGACGCCCGCTTTTAGGATCTCCTGGACAGAGGGTTCGTCACGGAGTCCATAGGGCTTCAAGTCGATCAGACAGCCGCTTCCGAGGTCGTACATCACAGGAATGTCGTATTTCTTTCCGAGCGCCGCGAGTTCTTCTATCTTCACATCATCCGTAAACCCTATTATCCTATAGTTCGACTGGTGGACCTTCAAGATAAGGGCGGTTGCTTCGTTTATTGCTGCGGTGTAATCATACAGATGAGTCTTATTCGTCGTACCGACCTCCCGGAGGACCGCATTACTTGCAGACATAACATCAGGAATTCTAAAGGAACCGCCGATTTCGACTAGTTCGCTCCGTGAAACTATTACTTCCTTGCCTTTGGCCAGGGTGTTCAGGCACAAAAAAACCGCCGCAGCGTTGTTATTGACGATGAGGGCGTCTTCGGCACAGGTTATCTGTCTCAGTAGCCTCTTGATGTGACTATTTCTCTGACCCCTCTTCCCGGTCTTGAGGTCGTATTCGAGGTTCGAAAACCCTCTGCCAACCATCAGCACGTTGTTCAGTATCTTTTCTGAGAGCGCAGCCCGGCCAAGATTGGTATGGATCACTACTCCTGTAGCGTTGATGACCGGCACGAGACTGTAAGACGAAAGCTCCTTGATTCTTTCATCAATCTCTTGGAATAGGGGTTCCTGCTCAATGCCTTCGCTCAGCCCTTCGATGATGTTTTTTCTCTGTGCCGAAATGATGTCCCTGACCGCCTGCAGGACTATTCTTCTCTTGAAGCGGGAAAGCCATCCCATTCCTTCCGGGCTTTTCAGCACTTCGTCGACGGAAGGAAGGTTCGAAAGGAGTTTCTCTTTTTCGCTTGCCTCCCGGTTCAACTAAGCCCCATCTTCTTTAGTATCTGGTCTGCGCTGCTTGGGCCGGGAGCGTCTTCGGGCAGATAGAGCATTACGCCTCCTTTTACAGGCCGAATGACGATCCTGCCTTCAGCCGCGAGTTTGTTAGTGGCATCAACGGGGTTTTCTCCGTCAAAATATTTCTTGAACGCCTCATTAAATCCGGAATAAACAGAATGAATCCCCTTAAAACCCTCCTTTCTCAAGCTCACTATCGCTTTCTTTACAAACTCTTCATGGGATAGTCTTTCTGCCATAATACCCTCCTTCAATTTTTTTATCTATCATATCAGACATCAACTTCGATTCATACCCCCTTCCAACAAAGGATCTTCAAGCCCTGCCTCCTTGAAACCCTTCTTCCTAATCCTGCAGCTGTCACAGAGACCGCAGGGCCGGTAACCATAACCCATTATGTGTGAAGCAAGAGACGTCTTTACACCTTCACGGATCACGGATGACGCCTCAGGATCTCTTTGCGGGTCATAACAGCTCCAGGTGAGAGAATAATCAAGACCGAGTTCAGCCCCTTTTCTTATTATTTCAGATTTTTTCATGGAGATGAGGGGAGCCCTTACAGCGAACTTCAACTTTCCCTCAACAGATGCCTTTGTCGCCAGGTTGGCCATACTCTCAAAGGCCCTCAGGTACTCAGGTCTGCAGTCAGGATAACCGCTGTAGTCAACGGCATTGGCGCCGATAAAGATATCGCCAGCTTCGAGCACCTCCGCCCAGGCAACCGCAAAGGAAAGAAATATCGTATTTCGCGCCGGAACATATGTGACGGGGATTAGCGCGGAAACTACCGGATTGAGAGTGCTTTCTTCTGCACCTCCACGCTTCTGCACTTTCGAACTCATTTTTGGCACTTCCATATCCGACGTAAGTGCCGAGCCACCGATTTCCCTGAGATCAAAGCTCACAATAAGGTGTTTCTTAACACCCGCCGAAGCCGCCACTACCCGTGCCGCCTCAAGCTCTATCCCGTGGCGCTGGCCATAATCGAAGCTCAGGGCGTAAACTTCATACCCCGCAGCCTCCGCTATGGCAAGGGCGGTGGAAGAGTCAATCCCGCCGGACAGGAGCACGACAGCCTTGCCCGGCCTGCGTCTCTCCGGAGATCCTTCAGTAAATGTCATCCGGGGTGCCCTCTTTTCCGTCGGGCCCCGCACTTCCGAGAACAAAAGAATTTACCGAAGTCCCGTATATATATGGTCTTCCCCACGGGTCTTCTGTATGAGAAATGACTTCCTCAAGCCTTTTAGGATATGCCGGATGTTCGAGTCTGTATTTCTCTATCCTGAATCTCAGATCCTCGATCTCCTGTGCCGCCCTGAATTTTCTAAATGTATCCCCTCTGTCCGCGAGCATCACAAGAAGCGAGAGGGCCAGTGAAAGAAAGATCGCCGCCGGGGTCAGATAGTTCATAAGATTTGAGGGCTTTCTTGTTGCCGCCACCGGTTCCTCGGTAAAAACCGGAGCTTGCTCGACCGCCTCGATAAAGCCGTTATCGGCAAGGGCAAGGAGGGTCTTAGAGACGTGAAAATTGTCCCTGCCGCTCAGGTCGATGATCGTGCTTACATCGTTTTCTCCGTCAACATAACTGAACACCGCTTTCTCATCTTCGGTCAGGTCAGAAGGCGCTTCCGTCTTTTTCGTGAATATCATATCGAGGGTGATTTTGCCCTTTATAACAGACCACTCATCCATTATTCGCAGGCCCTCCATGAGGAGATACTGCGTGTCGACGGAACACGGAAGATCCTTGTCCTGAGGGACACCCTGCGACAGGAATTCATACGCACCCTGTTTCCAGCCGAAGAGCTGGATAACCGTCTCGGTGATCTGACTTTTCAGGATTTCCGTGAGTATTTCTTTTCCGACAAGTTCCCTTTGTAACAGAACAAGGCCGAATTTGACGCCTGTCCTTTCGTGTTCTTCAAGAGCGGCCTGCAGATCGGCTTCCGATAAATATCCTTTCTTAGTGAGGATTTTTCCCAGGCGGTTGTCCTCCAGCCTCTTTTTCGATTCCGCGCCGGCAATATTTCCCTCAATGAACATGAGTCTCACCCTGTCTGTCCGTCCCTCGAGAGTGAGGACGCCGGTCTTTCTCTGAAAGTATATCAGCTGAAGAATATCAGCAAGGCCGAAATCCGTTAATGATCCTTCTAAAGCCATCCCCGAGCTATCCTCCGTCTCGTTATGAGATTTGAAAAGCCGTATACGATTGCTGCGATAAAAAGCGCCGAGTAGTTCAAAAAATCATGAGAAAAAAAAGTACTTTCTGTGACAAACAGAGAGTTGACTAAGGGTATCGAGAGAAAAAAGAGGAACGGCCACAGGAACACAAAGCCATAGAGTACCTTCCCGGCATATATCTGGGATGAGCCGGGCAGAATAAAAGAAAGTATTTTCATCGTATCCCTGCGTTTTCTCTGGAGTTCATAAATCGAAAGCAGCCGCGCGACTCTTTCCCTCACGTCAAGCTCGTCGAGTTTTATGAGAGATCCGTAGCAGCTGGGGCACATCTGCCCCCACATCAGACGTTTTTCACATAGTGCGCACAAAATGGTGTTACATTTCCTGCACCGGTAAGCCCTTTGCCTCAGACTTCTGTCAAGGACAAAAAAAGAGGCCAGAAGGAGAAAGGACAAGAGAGACAAGACCAGCGGCGAAAATGCCGTCATCCCAAAGAGAGAGATTTCGCCGGGTCTTGCCCTTACATAATCCCATAAATCAGAAAAAGTAAGCGTCTCGTCAACGGCAATCCGGTTGGGATTTCTGCCTGCAACCGCCCTGTATTCCGCAACTGCCACCCTGTCCAGGGCGAGAGCCGATCTGAAATATTCGTCCCCT
>Ga0187773_10000951_pt1 | contig 11660 bp, 11 predicted proteins | sample 0216_BV02_MP05_1_FD_133133 | JGI IMG/M metagenome (GOLD analysis project Ga0187773, IMG submission 133133) | Tropical peat soil microbial communities from peatlands in Department of Meta, Colombia - 0216_BV02_MP05_10_MG | ecosystem: Environmental > Terrestrial > Soil > Wetlands > Peat | place...
GCAGGCCCCGGTCGAGGGGCTCGCCCTCCTGCGGGCCCGAGATGAACGTGTTGTGGATGCTTCCCATGGCGAGCTTGAGGCCGAGCTGCAAGCCGACGCTGCGGTCGTCCGAGAGGCCCCGGTAGCGCCCGAGGACGCGCACGTCGCCGATGCTCTTCGTGTGCGAGGTCGAGACGTCCACGTCGCCTTCCGCGATGGTCGTGTGGTAGCGGTCGAAGTACGGGACCTGGACGTTCACGCCCCAGTCGGCGTTCACCGCGTAGTCCAAATTGAGGTTGTAGTTGCGGTTGACCGTTTCCTGCTGGATCTCCTGGTCGGTGGGGAACGAGATGGAGCCGCGGTCGACGCTGCCGGTGCCCGAGCGCAGCTCGTCCTGGACGAAGTAGTCGTAGCGGAAATCGACGTGCAGGCCCTCGTGGGCCGCGCCCTGCGAGATCCAGTCGGTGCTGAGGGTGCAGCCGCAGCTCGAGCAGGCGAGCGCCGCAGCGGGAACCGCGGCGGCGAGCGCCGCGGCGGATACGTGAACGAATCGCATGAACTCTCCCGGAGTTCCATGAAGCGGGCAGCACGGCTCGCCGCCTACCGGGGCGGGGCCGCGAGTGCGACGCGGGACCGATCAGGCGAGCGAGGGGGGAGCGCGGGACTCGGCCAGGCGAAGGCCCGGGCGGCACGACGGATCGGGGGAGGCCGCCTCGCAGCGCGGCGCGCGCGAAGGTTCGTCCCTCGTGAAATCGAATGCGAACGCAGGGGCCGAGGTGACGGCGGCGAACCCGGGGCAATAGGGACAATGGGGCGAGTCGGGGTGCGCCGGATCGTCGGCCGGCGGAAGCGGGTGGCCGGGGTCGCCGTCCGGGTCCGGCGAGAGCATCGAATCGCCCGCGCAGTGCTCGTGGAGCAGCCCGCCGGGGACGAGGGCCCCGTGCGCATAGGCGAGCACGGGCGAGAGCGCCGTGAGGGCGGCTCCCAGCCATGCGAGAGCGAACCAGCGACGAAAGCGGCGCATCGAATTCCTGGTTTCCCTGGGCCGCGATTATATCGGCGCGCGATCGGTCAACACGCTACCGGCGGCCCCTATTCCTCGCCGGGTCGGCGGCGGACCGGGGCGTTCTATACCCGCCGATACGCTCCGATGAGACTCACCCCGTGCCGGTACGGCGCCGCTTTCCCTTCCGCGATCCGCGCCAGGCGCCCCGCCTCCCCGGCGAAGGCGCGGTGCAGCAGCGCGTTGAGCGGCCGCGGCGTGGGCCGCAGGTCCGTGCCCTTCTCTCCCGCCGACTCCCCACGCAGGCGCGCCACGGCGCGGGCGAGCCGCACGAGCGGATAGAGGCGGGCATTGAAGTGCGAGACGAAGACGGTGCGCAGCGCCAGCCCGTCGACGGCGCGCGCCAGGAGGTCCCGGTCGTAGCGGCGATGGTGGCCGAGGGCCACGTCGTGCGGGCTCCACAGCCGCATGTCGGCGGGAACCGTGATCACGAGGAGCGAGCCGGGGCGCATGCGCCCGACGAGGGGTGCGAGCAGCGCCCGATCGTCGGGCACGTGCTCGATCACGTCGTTGAGCAGCACGACGTCGGCCGCCGCCACGAAGGCCCCCGCTTCCTCCACGCCGCCTACGCGCAGGTCGATGCCCGGATGGCGCGCGCGCCCGAACTCGATCGCGTCGGGCGAGGGATCGAACCCGACCGCCCGGTAGTCGGGGTGGAACGCCGCGAGGGTCGCGCCGACGCCGCAGCCGATGTCGAGCACCGTGTCGCCGGGGCGCGCGCCCAGCGCGTCCACCACGCGGCGCAGGATCGCGCGCCGCGCCGTGAACCACCAGTGCGTGCGCTCGAGGTCCGAATGGACGGCGAAGACGTCGCGGTCCATGGCCTCAGGGCGGCATCTCGTAGACGTAGATCGTGCGCGCGACGACGGCGACGGGCCGCTCGGCACGCAGCTTCGCGTACGGATCGTCCTTCAGATAGAGCCCCGCGAGGAGCGTCGCGGACACCGCCACGTAGCGCGGACGCGCCGACGGATCGGGCGGATGGTCCGGCAGCCGGAAGAAGCTCGGCAGCGACACATAGTCGATCCCGTAGCCTTCGGGCAGCGCCGAGCCGAAGTAGCCGAGGTAGATGCTCCGGATCCCTCTCTCGCGCATGAACTGCCGCAGGGCGACGAGCCCCTGGCCCCAATCGGTGCTGGAATCGACGAGCGCCTCGTAGACCGGCCGGCCGCGCACGTATTCGGAGAGATAGGAGATGAAGAACGGGTATGCCGAGACGGCCGAGGCGATGTCGGCGGCGACCAGCACGGCAATCACGGCGCGTCCCGCGCCGCCCCACGCGCTCCACGCACGCGCCACGCCCGCCGCCACGAGCAGGCACACGAACGGCAGGACGGGCATGGCGTGCCGGAATCCGATATCGAACTTCGAGGTGAGGAGCGCCGCCCCGAGGAGGGCGATCGCGACCACCGGCGCGCGCAGCCGGTGCGCGGCGAGCGCGGCCCACCGCTCGCGCCGCAGCGCGAGCCACGCTCCCGCGAGCGCCACCAGCGCGAGGGCGTGCAGCGCCGCGGGGGTCTTGAGCAGGAACGCGACGGGAAAGAAGTACCAGAAGCCCGTATGGCTCACCTTCCCCAGGATGAGCGCGGGCCGCCCGAGGTTCCCGAAGCCCGCGGTGGTGCGCACCAGGTCGAGGAAGCGCCCGAGGTGGAAGTCGCCGAGGTAGATCGCGACGAGCGTCGCGTAGAGCGCGAGGGCGTAGACCGGCAGGCCGCGCGCGATCGCCTTCCACCACGCGCGGTCGCCGCGCCGGCCCACCGCCTCCAGCGCGCCGAGCACCGCGAGGATCGGCAGGACGATCGCGCCCGAGAGCTTCACGCCGGTCGCGATCCCCGCGAGCAGAGCGGCGAGCGCCAGCGACGCCGCCGAGGGCGCGCGCACGGCCCGATCGGCCGCGAACACCGCCGCGAAGAGCGCGAGGGTCACGGGCACGTCGTTGTAGGTGATGCCGGAATGGGCGAGGACGTCGGGGAGGAACGCCACGAGCGCGGCGGCGAGCAGCGCCGGGCCCTGCCCCAGGCTCCGCCGGCCGAGCGCATAGGTCGCCCACACGAGGAGCGCGCCGATCGCCACCGCCACGAGGCGCGAGGCCGCGACGATCCGCTCCGGGGCGTTGCCCGAGCCCCAGAGCAGCGCCTGCGCGTACTGGTAGCGCGCGATGTGGCTCCAGTGCCGGCCCGCCTCGGGCGGGTAGCGCAGGTCCATGAGACGCAGCGGCAGCCCGTACAGGTATTGCATCACCGGCGGATGGTCGAGGACCATGCCGAAATCGCCCGTGGCGTAACCCCGCGCCCCCGCGGCGGGAAGAATGATCTCGTCGAAGGTGGTCGAGGTGCGCAGCATCGCGCTCGCGGCGAGCCCCACGAACGCGACGAGCAGCACCGCGAGCAGCAGGCCCGCGCGGGGACGGGCCGCCGTCGCGGCGCTCATTCGCGCGGCACCGTCGAGGAGAAGACCTTGCGGATCACGAAGGGCGGGCGGCGCTTGCTCTCCATGTAGGTGCGCCCGAGGTACTCGCCGATCACGCCGATGCCGATGAGCTGGAGCCCGCCGATGAAGGTGACCGCCACGATGATCGAGGCGTAGCCGGGCATGTCCTTGCCGTAGAGGAGGACGCGCAGGACGATGTACGTGCCCCACGCCATGGAGAGCACGGCGACCATGACGCCCACGTAGGTCCACACCCGCAGCGGCAGCAGCGAAAAGCTGGTGATGCCTTCCACGGCGAGGTTCCAGAGGCGCCACGGCGTGAAGCGCGTCGTGCCCGCGGCGCGCGGCGTGCGGGCGTACTCGACGGTGGCCGTGCGGAACCCCACCCACGCGAACAGGCCCTTCATGAAGCGCCGGTTCTCGGGCAACGAGTTGAGCGCGTCCACCACGACGCGGTCCATGAGCCGGAAGTCGCCCGCGTTCTCGGGGATCGCGACGTCGGACATCGCGTTGTGGACCTTGTAGAACCAGTGGGCCGAGAGGCGCTTCGGCATCGAGTCCGAGCGACGGTCGCCGCGCTGCGCGACCACGACCTCGAAGCCCTGCTCCCAGAGCTCGAGCATGCGCGGGATCACGTCGGGCGGATCCTGGAGGTCCGCGTCCATGGGGATCACCGCGTCGCCCTTCGCGACCTGGATGCCCGCCGAGAGCGCCGCCTCCTTGCCGAAGTTGCGGCTCAGGTCCACGACGACGAGGCCCGCGCGGCGCTCGCGCAGCGCGAGGAGCTTGTCGAGCGTGCGATCGGTGCTGCCGTCGTTCACGCACACGATCTCGAAGGCGTACGCGCCCGCCGCGCGCGTGGCGGCGTCGAGCCGCTCGAAGAGCGCGTCGAGCACGCCCGCTTCGTTGTAGCAGGGTATGACGAGGGAGACGGTCTTCACCGGGCTTCGGGACTCGCGTCGCGGATGTCCTCGCCGCAGCCAAGAGGGCCGCGGCCGCACCTAACATACCCGAAGCGCCGCAGCGCCGCTCGCCGCGTCACCGTCGAAGGCGAACCTAGCCCCCGCGCGGCTCGCCGCACAGGCGCGCCGCGAAGGGCGCCATCGCGGCGTGCACGTGGCCGACGCCCGGCGCGATCTCGAGGCGCCACCGGCACTCGACGCCGAGAGCGCGCGCCGCTTCCCTCCCGGCAGCGAGGTACGCCTGGCCCCTCGCGTAGCGGTGCTCGCCCTGCTCGAGCGCCGCAGGGTGCCGCGGAAGGGCCGGGTGCGCGGGATCGGTGTCGCCGCTGCCGAGGAGGACCACGAGCGGCCGCGCGAGCAGCGCCGGGAGGTCGCTCTGCTCGAATCCGGTGCCGCCCAATCCGAACGGGTATGCGACATCGAGGCGCGGCATGCAATACGCGCCCGCGTTGGCGCTGATCGCGAGCTCGATGCGCGGAGACCACGCGAGCGTCACCAGGCGGTGCACGAGCTGCGCTCCGGCGGAATGCCCGTACAGGCAATAGCTCTCCGCCGCGAGGCCCGCGGCTTCGCGCACGCGCTCGAAGATCCGGTCGACGACGGGAAAGAGCCACTCCGCGCGCGGCCTCAAGGCGCCGGCCTCGGTGAGGACGTCGCCTTCGTTGTACTCGCGCGCGGTCGGATAGCTTCGGGCGTCGAACTCGGGCGCGGCGACCACGAAGCCGCGTCGCTCCGCCTCGGGAACCCACGCCTCCAGGTACGCCTCCGCGTTGCGGCTCATGCCGTGCATCACGATCACGACGCGAGCGTCCGCGGCGAGGCCCGCGGGGCGATGGAGCCACACCGGAACGGCCCGGCCACCGCGCGGGTCGAGCACATCGACGCGGTCGATGAGGGACGAGCGTGCCTCGGCCATCGTTGCGGCGAGCTCCCGGGCGACTTGCGGTAATCTCCGGATTATTGGCCCGCGGTCCCGATTTGTCGAATGGAGGCATCGAACATGACTCGCTCGCGCGCAACCGCGGTGGGGACCTTCGCCCTCGCGGCATTGCTTCAGATGGCCGCGGCGTTCGCCGCGCCGATCGAGACCATCACCCCGGGCGAGCTCAAGGTCGCCTACCGCACCGACGACAAGCCCGTGTCCTTCCTGCAGGACGGGAAGCCGACGGGCTTCGCCGTCGAGCTGATGAACGCGATGGCCTCGCACATGGGACTGAAGCCCACGTACATCTCGACGGCGTTCGCCGCGATGCTCCCGGCGATCCAGAACCACCAGTACGACACCGCCGCCTTCGGCGTGCTCCTCACCCCGCAACGCCAGGCGGTGGTCGACTTCACGACCGCGGTGGGCTACGGGCAGGCGCAGCTCGTGAGCCGCAAGGCGGCCCCGCTCGCGACGGTCGAAGGCGCCAGCGGCAAGACCGTCGCCGTCACGCGGGGCAGCGCGCTCATCCCGATCCTGAAGGAAGTCGCGCCCAAGGTGACGATCAAGGAGTTTCCCAACGTGGCCTCCAGCACGAACGCGCTCCTCGCCGGCCAGGTGGATGGGCTCTTCACGGGCGATGCGACGACGGCCCATCTGCTCAAGCAGCACCCCGAGCTCGGGGCCTCCGAGTCCGTGGAGAGCGGGGCGACGGGGTTTCCCGTGGCGAAGGACCGGCCGGGGCTCCTCGCCGCGATGAACGAGGCGCTCAAGGCCGTGATGGTCGACGGCACCTACACGCGCCTCTACGTGAAGTGGAACCCGCCGAGCGCGCGCATCCCGGAGCGGCTCTTCCGCGATTACCCGGGCATGCCGCGGCCCGCGGCGAAATAGCCGGCGGAGGGAGCCATGCTCCAGGGCCTGCAGCGCATCTTCGCGACCTTCTTCGATCCGGGCCTCATCGCGCACACGATGCCGGAGATCCTCACCGTCGGCCTGCCCAACACGTTGCTGCTCTCGCTCTTCGCGAGCGCGATCGGGATCATGCTGGGCCTCCTCGTCGCGGCGGGGCTCCTGTCGACCCACCGGTCGCTGCGCCTGCCGTGCCGCGGCTACGTCGACATCCTGCGCGGGCTTCCGCACATCCTCACCGTGTACCTCATCGGGCAGGGGCTTCCCCTCGCGGGCCTGAGCCTCTTCGGCGACAACACCTACGGCTACGCGGCGCTCGCGATCGGGCTCATCGAAAGCGCCTACTTCGCCGAGATCTTCCGCGCCGGATTCCAGAGCGTGGAGCGCGGCCAGGTCGAGGCGGCGCGCAGCACCGGCATGTCCCAGCTCCAGGCGATGCTCCACGTGATCATTCCCCAGGGCGCGCGGCGCGTGCTGCCGCCGCTCACGGGGCAGTTCATCCTCGTGGTCAAGGCGACCTCGCTCGTGTACCTGCTCGGGCTCACGGCCTCGCAGCGCGAGATGTTCGCGATCGCGCAGGACTCGGCCACCAACAACGCCAACCTCACGCCCCTGACCGCGGCGGGGCTCGTCTATCTCGCGATCACGGTCCCGACGACCTACGCGGTCAACGCGTGGGACCGGCGGATGCGCGCGGGGCCGGCGCCGCGCCTGCAGGAAGCCGAGTAGGCCGCATGGAAGGCACCAGCATCCGGTTCGAGCACGTGAGCAAGTCGTTCGGGCGCGTCGCGGTCCTGAACGACGTCGTGCTCCGTGTCCCCGGTGGCATGACGACCTGCATCGTGGGCCCGTCGGGCTCCGGCAAGTCCACGCTCCTGCGCTGCGCGAACCTCCTCGAGCGGCCCGATTCCGGAAGCGTGCTCCTCGGCGAGCGCGACATCACCGCGCCGGGCGTCGACGTGGACGCGGTGCGCGCGCGGATCGGCATGGTGTTCCAGCACTTCCACCTCTTCGCCCATCTCAGCGTCCTGGACAACGTGACGCTCGCGCTGCGCAAGGTCCGGGGCCTCGGCCGCGAGCGCGCGCGCGAGCTCGCCCGGTCCAAGCTCGACTCCGTGGGGCTCGGGGGACTCGAGGGTCGCCGGCCCGCGGACCTGTCGGGCGGCCAGCAGCAGCGCGTGGCGATCGCGCGGGCGCTCGCGATGGAGCCCGAGGTCATGCTCTTCGACGAGGCGACCTCGGCCCTCGATCCCGAGCTCGTGAAGGGCGTGCTCGCGGTGATGCGCGATCTCGCCACGGCCGGTCTCACGATGATCGTCGTGACCCACGAGATGCGCTTCGCCCGGGAGGTCGCGCGCCAGGTGGTCTTCATCGACCAGGGACGGATCGTCGAGCAGGCGACGCCGGACGAGTTCTTCGACCGGCCGCGCCATCCGCGCCTGCGCCACTTCCTCGAGCAGGTCCTCTGAGATCGCTCAGCAGTTGTGAAGCGTCGGGTCGTACTTCGCGTCGAGGGCGGCGAGGGCGTCCCTCACGAAGAAGAGATGCGGGCTTTCCAGCGCGCAGGTCGGGACCATCGCGGCATCGGGATCGTAGGCCCGGGCCTTGTCCAGCAGAGCGCGGACCGTGGCGAGGTCCTTGCCGTCGCGCTTGGCCGCGGCCCACCGCCCGTAGAGCGCGAGCGAGACGGTCTGGTGCGCGTGGAGATAGTCCATGATCGCGAGCGCTTCCTCCGCGGCGCGCTCGCCCGCGTCGAAATCGGCGAACTGCGTGATCACGGCGCGGCCGTAGTCGCCGCGCAGGTAGGCCTCCTGCGGCCATAGAACCACCAGGCGCTTGTAGATGCGATCGAGATTCGCGCGGTCCTCGCGCGCCTCGTAGTAGTCCTCCAGCTCGCGCAGCGCCGACCACAGGGCGGCCGGATTCTTCGTGTCGGAAAACGCCACCTCCTCGCGCATCTTCCAGGCCTTGTCGAGCTCGCCTGTGTGCAGGTGATACATCGCGGCGTTGAGCTTGAACCAGGGATCGGTCGTGTGGAGCGCCTCGGCCCTGCGCAGCGAGATCTCGGCCATGCCCATGTTGCCCATCTTCATCGACACGTAGGCCCTCAACACGTAGATGCGGTCGTACTTGGCATCGGTCGCTTCCGCGAGATACAGCGAGTCCTTCGCGGCACGCAGCGATTGCGGGCTCTCCTCGCCGCGGATCATCTCGAGACGCGCGCGCTCGACGAGGGCGTGGGCGTTGAGCCCTTTCGCGAGCGACGCCTTGATCGCGGCCTCGGCCTCGTCGAGAGCGGCCGGACCGCGGTCGACTTGGTCGAGGATCGCCTGGGCCTTCGCGGCGAGCGCCTCGGCGGCCGGATCGATGGGCGACCCGGCCGCGACGCCGGCGGGAAGGGACGTGAACGCGGCGAACGCTGCCGCGGCGACGAGGACACGGGGATGGATCATGACGAATCTCCGGTGGGGGGTCCGCGGGGGATTGCGGCGCCCTGATTGGAGCACGGAGGGAGCGGATTGACAGTGGAAAACTTCACACCCGCGCGGCGGCGGACGCCCTCACCCCGCCCCGTGGTGAACCGGGAATCCGGTCCCGGGCACGCGCGTTCCGTGGGTGACGACGAGCTGCGACCAGTCGCCGGTCTCGATGCCCGCACGCAGCACCGACTCGTACTGCGTCATGAGCTCCGCCTCGTGGGGCGTGCTCCCGTAGTAGTAGAGGAACTCGGGCAGGCTCGCGGCGTCGCAGTGGCCCTGGTAGGCGCACGGGTCGAGGAGCCGCTCGCTGCCGGGCCCGCACGCCGGGCTTCCGTAGTCGCACGAAAGCATCTGCCACGCATTGTTGAACGCGCGCGCCTCGACGGGCTGCTGCTCCGGGCCGAGGCGCACGACCACGTCGGGCCAGGGATCGGAGAGGAGCTGCCCCGCGAGCCGCATCGCCTCGGGGTCCTTCGTCTGCACCGCCTGCTCGAGCGTGCCGACCTGCGCGGCCGAGAGCGTCGCCGTGCCCCACTGGCTCCCGGCGCGCGCCTGCCAGATGTCGCGCTCGATCGCGCGGGCCTTCGCCTTGGGGTCGCCCGCAGCCGCGGCGGCGTCGAGGAGCGCGTCGAGCTCGGCCTGCGTCGCCTTCACGTCCTCGAAGCCCGCGCACTTGTCCACGGCGACGCGCTCGAAGGCGGCGATGCGCTTGTCGCGCTGCGGGTCGTCGGGCGCGAGCGCATCGAGGAATTCGCGGCGGCGCTGGTCTAGGCTCTTCGCGCTCGCCTTGCGGCGCACCGGCCCGCCGGTCACGGTCGCGCAACGGTGGAGGATCTGGTAGAGCACGTACAGGCCCTCGGCGGTCGAGCCCTCGGCCGAGCCCTTCAATCGATCGTAGAGCGCCCGGTACGAGGTCGCGAGCGCGTACTCGCCGAAGAGCGTCGCGCGGCGGGCCGCAGCCCTCGCGAAGGCCTCTGCGGTGGGCGGCGGGAGCGCGGCGAGCTTGTCTTCGCTCGAAACGGGCTTCCGCGTCGCCGAACGCTCCGCGGCTTCCTCGTCCCGATGCCCCGGCTTTCCCGCGAGGTACGCCGCCGCCGCGAGGAGCCCCAGCGCGGCGAGGAGCACCGCGAGGCGCGCCCTCATCGCTCGCCCGAGAGCAGGAATTCCGCGCCGCGCTCGGCGATCATGTAGGTGGGCGCGTTGGTGTTGCCCGAGGTGAGGCGCGGCATGATCGAGGCGTCGATCACGCGCAACCCGTCGATCCCGCGCACGCGCAGGCGGTCGTCCACCACCGCGAGCGCATCGTTGCCCATCCTGCAGGTGCCGACCGGGTGGAAGATCGTGGTCCCCAGGTCGCCCGCGGCCTTGGCGAGCGCCTCGTCGGATTGCGCCTCCGGCCCGGGCCGCCACTCGCGCGGCTCGTACTTCGCGAGCGCGGGCTCGGCCATGATGCGGCGCGTGAAGCGCATCGAATCGGCGGCGACCTTCCGGTCCTCGGGGGTCGAAAGGTAATTCAGGCGGATCTCGGGCGCGGCCATGGGATCGCTCGACTCGATGCGCACCCAGCCGCGCGAGGTGGGCCGCAGGTTGCACACCGACGGCGTGATCGCGGGGAACGGATGCAGCGGGTCGCCGAACTTCTCGAGCGAGAGCGGCTGCACGTGCCACTCGATGTTGGGTGTCGCTTCCGCGGGATCGCTCATCGCGAAGGCGCCGAGCTGCGAGGGCGGCATCGTGAGCGGGCCCGTCCTGAAGAGGAGGTATTCGAGGCCCATGGCGAGCTTCCCGAAGACGCTGTTGGCGCGCTCGTTGAGCGTGGGGCCCTTCACCTTCCACATCATGCGGATCTGCAGATGGTCGTGGAGGTTCTCGCCCACGCCGGCGAGCTCGTGCGCGACGGGAATGCCGTGCTCGTGGAGCAGCGCGCCCGGCCCCACCCCCGAGAGCTGGAGGATCTGCGGCGAGCCGATGCTGCCCGCGGCGAGCACCACGGCCTTGCGCGCCGTCGCGAGGCCCTCGCCCTCGCCTTCCACCCAGAGGTCCACGCCCGTCGCGCGCTTCGTGCCGTCGCGCGCCTCGAGGAGGATCTTGCGCACGTGCGCGTTCGTGATGACGCGCAGGTTCGTCCGCCCGAGCGCGGGACGCAGCCACGCCTTGGTCGCGCTCCAGCGCCGCCCGGCGTGCTGGTTCATGTGGAAGTAGGCGTTGCCGAAGTTGTCGCCGCGGTTGAACTCTTCCACCTTCGGGATGCCCGCCTGCTCGGCCGCCTCGCGCCACGCGTCGAGGATCTCCCAGCGCACGCGCGGCTCCTCGACGCAGAGCTCGCCGTCGCCGCCGTGGTACTCGTTCGCGCCGGCGAAGTAGCGCTCGACGCGCTTGAAGTACGGCAGCACCTCGTCCCACGACCAGCCGCGGTTGCCGAGCGCGGCCCAGTGGTCGTAGTCGACGCGCTGGCCGCGCATGTACACCATCGCGTTGATCGACGAGCACCCGCCCAGCACCTTGCCGCGCGAGTAGAGGAGGCTCCTGCCGTTGAGGCCCGGGTCGGGCTCGGTGCGGAAGCACCAGTCGGTGCGCGGGTTGCCGATGGCGTAGAGGTAGCCGACCGGGATGTCGATCCAGAACCAGTCGTCGCGGCCGCCCGCCTCCAGCAGCAGCACGCTCGACTTCCCGTCCTTCGTGAGGCGGTTGGCGAGGACGCACCCGGCGCTGCCCGCGCCCACGATCACGTAGTCGTATTCCCCGAAGCGGGCCATAGGCGAGCGATGCTAGCAAATCCCGAGCGCGCGCAGCGCCGCGGTGCGCGCGTGGATCTCGGTGGTGTCGAAGAGCGGCACGGCGGAGTCGGAAGGATCCACGAGCATCGTGATCTCGGTGCAGCCGAGGATCACCGCCCGGGCGCCGCGCGCGAC
>Ga0187773_10000952_pt1 | contig 11656 bp, 10 predicted proteins | sample 0216_BV02_MP05_1_FD_133133 | JGI IMG/M metagenome (GOLD analysis project Ga0187773, IMG submission 133133) | Tropical peat soil microbial communities from peatlands in Department of Meta, Colombia - 0216_BV02_MP05_10_MG | ecosystem: Environmental > Terrestrial > Soil > Wetlands > Peat | place...
CGCTGAGCAGATCGCTCTGCAGGGCAATGCGGTTCCGGTCACGGCAGGTCAGCTGCAGGACCGGTTCGATGCCCTGCTCCACTAGCATCGCTGCAGCCGTGACTGCACCGAGATGCGGCCGCGCGCCCGCCCCGTCTGTGATGTTGACGGCATCGGCGAGGTCCTTCAGCGGCAGCGCCTTGGCAAGCAATTCACGGCGATCGGCCGACACCGGCGGTGTCACTTCCGCTGTAATAACGAAGCGCCGGTTACGCAGTTTTTCCTGCAAAGTCGTCAGCATCCAACCCACGTCGCAAAATCCAGTGGACGTTGCAAGGGCAACAATGGGAAAAATGACGACGGCAACCCGGTTGCTTACTAGTGGACCACCATGTTTCAACTGGCGAAATCAATTGATGATGCAGTTGCACCGATTGGCGACGGCTGCATGTTGGCGGTGCCGCGTGAAGTTTCCGGCGTGCCGATGGCGGCAACCCGCGCTCTCATCAAACGCGGCATTAAACGCCTGCATCTCGTCGCATTGCCGACATCGAGCCTGCAGGCAGACCTTTTGATCGGCGCGGGCTGCGTCGAGACATTGGAGACAAGCGCGGTCAGCCTGGGTGAATTCGGCCCGGCACCACGCTTCACCGCCGCGATCACGTCGGGCGCAATCAAAATGAAGGACGCGACATGCCCTGCTCTGCACGCCGCGTTGCAGGCTGCCGAAAAAGGCGTGCCCTTCATGCCCCTGCGCGGATTGATCGGATCCGACGTTCTTAAGTACCGCGACGACTGGAGAGTGATCGACAGCCCCTTCGCGAAGGACGACCCGATTGTTCTGCTCCCTGCCATCAAGCCTGACGTCGCGCTCATCCACGCGCCGATGGCGGATCGCGTCGGCAATATCTGGATCGGTCGACAACGCGAACTCGCGACCATGGTGCACGCTGCGGCGAAAACCGTCGTGACCGTGGAAAGGATCCACGACGGCAATCTGCTCGAAGATCCCACATTGGCAGCCGGTACGGTGGCGGGTTTCTATATCGAAGGCGTTGCGATCGCCGAGCGTGGCGCCTGGCCGCTCGGGCTACCGGACTTTTACCCCGCCGATGCCGCCCACCTTGCGGAATATGCGCGACTGGCAGCGACGGCGGAAGGCTTTGCCGAGTACCTGAACAAGTATGTGTATGAGAAACGGGCTGCATGATTCTGACTCGTCATGCCCGGCCTTGTCCCGGCCATGACGAAATACGGATTTCGCGACGAGGAACTCCTCGCCGACGTGATCGCGCGGCTGATCGGTGCCGTGCGTCACGTGGCGGTCGGCAACGAATCGCCGATTCCAGCCACCGCCGCATTGCTGGCGCGCGAGCGTGGCAATGGACAGCCCTATGTTTCGCTCCTGCAAAGCCGCAAGCACAATTTCTTCACCGACGGCGGGCGTGAATTGTTCGATTGCGCCGGCCAGGGCCGCATCGACGTGTTCTTTCTCTCGGGTGGTCAGATCGACGGGCAAGGCAACGTCAATCTCGTGAGCACTGGCGACTACGCACATCCGAAGGTGCGCTTCCCGGGCTCGTTCGGTTCCGCCTATCTCTACTATGTGGTCCCGAAGGTCATTCTGTTTCGCACCGAACATTCGCGCCGCACGCTGGTACCGAAGGTCGATTTCATCAGCGCCCCGGGTGCAAGCGAAGAAAATGTCTACCGGCCCGGCCGACCGATCGCGCTGGTGACCACCCGCTGCTTGTTCACGTTCGCTGACGGACGTTTCACGCTGACAAGCGTTCATCCCGGCCACACAGTTGAAGAGGTCATCGAGAACACGGGCTTCGAATTCGAAAGACCACGCAATGTCCCGGAGACGCCGCCGCCCTCGCCCCAAACGCTGGCGGTCATGCGCGAGGTGGTCGCGCCGGAATTGGCCGAGGTCTACCCGCAATTCGCGGCACATGTTTTTGGTATCGGCACGCCTGCTTTCGTACGCTGAAAAGCACGCTCTTCCGGTATTTTCGCGCGTGGGCTAGTGTGCCGCCGCGCGGCCGGCCGGCCGCAGAGCATCATAAGAAACGGAAGGAATTCGTGCGGTGAAGACGGTTGAAGCTGCGGTGATCGGTGTCGGATGGGTCGGGGGGACGCGGGCGGAAACCCTTTCGCGTACGGCGCTGGTGGACAAATTACACTTGTGCGAAATCCGGCCTGACCGGCTGGCCGAGGTGAAGGCGCTCTACAAACCGGCCACTGCCACGCTCGACTACAACGACATTATCAAAAACCCGAACATTTCCGTCGTTTACATTTCGACCACGCCGGAATCGAACCACTATCCGATCTGCCGCGATTGCCTGAAGTCCGGCAAAAACGTGATGCTGGAGAAGCCGATCGCGCTTGAATTGTGGGAAGCCGACGAACTGATCCAGCTCGCCAAGCGCAACAATCTGAAGTTCACGATCGGCTATTCGCAGCGCTTCAATCCGAAAATCGCCTATGCCAAGAAGAAGATCGTCGACGGCACGCTCGGCAAGGTCGTGTCCGTGCTGGTCAGCCGGCATCTTTCGCGCAGCCTGGGTAAGAAGATCGCCAGCCGCGTGCGGCTGTCGCCGGTGGTCATGGAGTCCACGCACGATCTCGATTTCGTGCTCTGGCTGCTCGAACCGGCAAAGCCCGTAAGAGTCTACTCGCAAGGCGCCTACGGTTATATGCAGCCCATCAACGGCTCGCACGACATCATGTTCACCACGCTGACCATGGACAACGGGGTCGCGGTGATGATCGGTGGCGGCTGGAACCTGCCGCCAAGCTATCCGAATTACTGCGCCACCTGGATCGAGATCACTGGCACCGAGGGCTCGCTGTTTCTCGACGACACGCAGCGCGATAACTGGCTCAACACGCAGAAGGACGGCCAGCAATTCCCCATGTCCACCATGCCCGGTGAGTGGGTTGATAACGTGTTTGCCGGCGGCATGGGCCCGGAAACCATCCATTTTTTGGAAGCCTGCATCCGCGATACGCCGGTGATGGTGACGCCGGAAAGCGCGCGCCGGGTGATGGAAACCTATAGCGCCGCCGACCTTTCCGCCGACCGCAACGAACCGGTTGACCTGCCATTGTCAAACGAAACGATTTCGGCGATCGCCGAGTTCAAGCAAAAAATACGCGCGGGAGTGAATCAATGAAAAAGTCCGCCAAGGGCGTCGGCCTTGCGATTATCGGCGGCGGCCGCGTCGGACTTTTCCGCGGTGAAGTGGCGTCACGCCATCCGGCCGTCGAGTGGATCGGGCTCGCCGAGAAGAATCCCAACCGCGCCGGCGAAGTGGGCCCCAAGATCGGCGCCGATTTTGTCACGCAGAGCCATGTCGAATTGCTCAAGCGGCCGGAAGTGACAGCCGCCATCATTTGCACCGACGAGCATCTCCATGTCGATCCGATCATGGCCGCGGTCGAACGCGGCATTCCGATGCTGATCGAGAAGCCGCTTGCCACCAACCTTGCGGAATCCGAACGGGTGCTGAAGGCGATCAAGGCGGCAAAGCTTGACGCAGTTGTCGGTTACACCCAGCGCTTCCGCCGCCGATGGCTGGCCGCCAAGGAAAAGTGCCGCTCCGGCGCGCTCGGCGACGTGACCATGGTGACCTCGCGCGCTTTCATGAATCGCCTGGTGGCCATCGACAACTACAAGCGCACTGACGACCCATCGACGATCTCGCCTATGGTCATCTCCGGCACCCACGCTCTCGATATCTGCATGTGGTGCCTCGAAGGCAAGACAGCCGTCGAATGCTATGCGCGTTCGGTCGATAAGGTGCTTGGCCCGTCCTACAAAGGCATCGATGGTACCGCCGGCATGATCAACTTCTCGGACGGCACCATCTATCATCTCAATATGTCGTGGGCGCTACCGGTGACCTGGCCGGCCGCGGTCTATTCGCTCGAGGTCGGAATCGTCGGCACCACCGGTGTGCTCACCATCGACGACACTCATCGCGATATCGTGCTGGCTGTCTCGAAGCCGCAATCGGAGGGTTACAACCCCGACGCGTCGAGGCTGGTCGATTTCATGGGCAGCTATCCGCCCGGCGACATGGCGCTCGGCGAACTGCGCGGACCGATGGCGGAGGAAACCGATTCATGGCTCAACCGGGTTGCGCTCGGCTTGCCCACTGCCGCGGCTACCGTCGAAGAAGCGCACCGCAACCTGATGCTCACCAAAGCGCTTGATCTGTCGGCCAAGCGCAAGCAACCGGTGAAATTGCCGCTCGATCCCGACGCCGTCCGCGCCGCGGCCTGATTCCTATTGGGCCGTTCTACGCGCGGGCGTAGCGGCCGGCGTAGGCGCGCTGTTATTGCTGCCGCCGCCGAACAGGATCCGCTGTGGATTGTGCGTAAGCTCGACGATCGCTTTGCCGGCAATCTCGATCTGCCGCGTCGCGGTCGCGGTCATCCGGTTAACGCCAAGCGTGATGTCGTCGGTGCGCTTGTCCAGGTTGTCGATCAGCGTGCGCGCCGAGGCGGTTGCTTCCTTTGCATTGCTCATGGTTGCGCGAGCATCTTTCATGATCGAGTCGACATTATCGGTATTGCGTGCAAGCGACGCGCTAAAGGACGCAATGTCCGTGATCGCCTGGTGCACCGCTTCCTGGTTGGCGGCGATGACGTCTTCCGCCTTGTTCAGCACGTCGCGCGCGGCCTGCATCATGTCCTGGCTGGCGCTGGGATCCGCCTTCAGGGTCGGCGGCTCGCCTTCTTCTCGCTCGATCAGCGGCGTGGTCGCCGAGACGCCTTTCAATGAAACTGATGCGACGCCGGTCAGGCCGGCAAATTCAAGGCCAACGCGGGTATCCGAGCGAATTGGAGTCGCCTTGTTGACTCCCAGCATTGCAATGACCCGCGAAGGTTGATCGGGATCGAGCCGCAGGCTGGTGACTTCACCGACGCGGATACCATTGAACAGAACATTGCCGCCGACCTGAAGACCTGACACTGAGCTGTCGAAGATCACGCGGTAGGCGACCTGCTGTTTCTTGCCGGACGAGTGGTGCAGCCAGAAGATGAAGCCGAACGCACCTGCGACCACGGCCAGCGTGAAAAATCCGATCAGTGCGTAGTGCGCTTTTCTCTCCATCATTCTACTCCGTCAGTTCACAGCCAATCGGCCCGCGCGTGCGCGCACACCATGGAAATAGGCTCTGAGCCATGGATGCTGCGACGCCAGCATCCTGTCCATGTCGCCCGCTTCGATGATCTTTCCGTCGCCGAGAACAGCGATCCGATCGCAGATCGTATGCAGGCTGTCGAGGTCATGGGTTACCATAAAAACCGCCATCGCCGAAGTCCGCTGCAAGGTCAGAATCAGCTGGTCGAAGTCGCCCGCACTGATCGGGTCGAGGCCCGACGTAGGTTCGTCAAGAAAGAGGATTTCCGGGTCAAGCGCCAGTGCCCGCGCCAAAGCGACGCGCTTGATCATGCCGCCGGAGAGTTCCGAAGGGTACTTTCGGTAGACATCGGGCTTCAGGCCGACCATTTCGAGCTTGGTGACGGCAATTTCGGTCATCAACCGGTCGGAAAGATTGAGATATTCGCGGATCGGGAACTCGACGTTTTCGCCGACCGTCAGCGAGGAGAATAGCGCGCCCTGCTGGAAGAGAATGCCCCAGCGCCGCTCGATCTCCTGCCGCTGCAATTCGCCGGCCTCGTCGAGATTTACGCCGAGGACATCGATGCGGCCCTGCGTCTTCGGCAGCAGCCCCAATATCGTACGGGTGAGTACGGACTTGCCCGCACCCGAAGCGCCGACGAAGCCGAGGATTTCGCCGCGGAATACGTCGAGTGTCACGCCATTGAGGATGCGGTGGCCTTTGAGATCGACGACAAGATCGTGCACCTCGATCGCCGGTGTGTGAGCCGTTGCCATGTCACATTCCGATTGAGGCAAAGAACATGGCGAAGAAGCCGTCGAGTACAATGACCAGGAAAATCGACTTCACTACCGAATTGGTGGTCTGCTCGCCGAGCGACTCAGCGCTGCCCTGGACCTGCAAGCCCTCGACGCAGGCAACCACTCCGATGACACGCGCCATGAACGGCGCCTTGATCATGCCGACCTCGAACGTCGTGCCAGAAACCGCCTCGCGCAGACGCGTCAGGAAAATTTCCGGCGGAATACCGCCGTAGAGCCAGGATACCAGCCCGCCGCCATAAAGCGCTGCCATCGAGCCGAGGAAGGTGAGGATCGGCACCGCGATCACCAACGCCAGGATGCGCGGGAGGATTAGGACTTCCACTGGATCGAAACCCATCGTGCGCAACGCGTCGACCTCCTCGCGCATGCGCATGGCTCCGAGTTCCGCCGTGTACGAGCTTCCCGATCGGCCGGCAACCATAACGCAGACGATGAGCACGCCGACTTCGCGCAACACCAGCACGCCTACCATGTCGATCACATAGATGTCGGCGCCAAATTTACGAAAATGAAAGATGCCTTGCTGCGCGAGAATGGCGCCGATCAGCAGGGTAATCAGCAGGATGATCGGTACCGCGCGCCAGCCGACGCGCTCGAGCTGATGGACCATCGACGTAAAGCGAAATGTCGACGGCTTCAAGATCACGCGCTTGAGCGCAGCGAGCAGCGAGCCCATCATCTGCGCGAACAAGACGAGGTCGCTGCCCACCGCAGCCATGGTAATGCCGACGCTTTCCAGAGTCGCAATGATGCTGTTGGGATGTAGAGGCGGTGGCGCCAGTTGCTGTGTACCAGCGTGCACCTTTTCGAAGAGACCGCGATAGTCCTCGCGCAAGCCAATCAGTCGGGCGTCGCGTCCCTGATTCTTCCAGCTGCGCAGCGCGCGCTCGATCAACCACGCGCCATAAGTATCCAGGTAGTCGATGCGCGTGAGATTGACGGCAATGCTGCGAGCGTTAATGCCGCGTATGGCCGCGTCAACTTGTGGCTCGATTGCGCGTGCATATTCCGCCGTCCATGAGCCAGCAGCGCTGAGTTCGATCCGATCGCCTTGCGTCTGGCCGCTGAGCAAGATCCCTGCCGTCACCGAGCCACTCCTTCGTCCACGCAACAGTCTCGCGCGCCTGCGCATGACGCTTCGCAGGCCGACGAGCCGAGGCTATACTTGATGCGTTGCGGCGGGACTTTGCGGTTTAGCCGCCGGCCGATCGGCAAGCGATGGCCGCAATTCAAGGGCCCCACTGAGCGCAATCTCGCCCCGCCCGTAATACCGGGAAAAGTTAACAAATCGGTCGCTATCGTTAAACGTCCATTAACAAACTAGGTTAATTGAAGGTAATCCAAAGTTCCACTCGATTAGAAGGCCTTGGCGGGCGCGCAATCGCACGCCTAGCAGGCGGAAACGCCTACGCAATTGGCGTTCGCGTCATTGACCGCGAACAAGCTCTCCACCACTGGCCGCCGCGCAGCTTTGATCGGCGGGATCGACAAGACCTCCATGTAAACGGTGCCCATTCCCTGCAGACCAAGCAGCGTGCCCGCGCCGAGACTCAAATCAAGGTCACGGTTGGGTGCGAAGGGCCCCCGATCATTGATCGTCACGTTGATCGAACGGTGATTCTTCGGATTCGATACGCGGATCAATGTCCCGATGGGCAGTGTTTTGTGCGCGGCGTGCCAGCCGATCGGATTGAAGCTCTTGCCGGTCGAAACCAGCTTGTCCTCCCAGTACATCGACGCCACAACCCACTCGCCGGCCTGAATTCTATCGAAGGTGTTTTCACTCGACACACTGATCAAAGGGATTACGGACAACACGCCCCCGCACCCCAGAAGCAGGGCGGTGCGCGTCAGCTTGCGTTTGATCCACGCTGAAAGTTGTTTCTTATCGATCAGCTTCATCGATTTGATTCGACAATCGATTTACACCAAAACCCCGACACGGCGTCGCGCTGACCGAGAGCGAGCCGCGGACTAAACGGCGCCTTTATCGATTTGTTCCCTAAAGCATCAAAAATGCGGCAGTTGTGTGATGTCTCAGCTGCGCTCGCGCAGCGGAGCAATTGACAATTCGCCGGCAAGCTTGTCGAGCTGTGCGAGCAGCTCGGGTGTGAGCGGTAATCCGTTGCGCAGGCGGTCAGCGCGGCGATGGGCGCGTTGTTCGCCGGGCAAACGTACTGTATGGCCGGGCAATGCTTTTGAGTTGCGCAGTCCTTGGATGTGCCGATCAACTTCGGCCTTGAATTTGTCAATCGGCTGGAAACGGCTCGGGTCAAGCGCGACCACGAATTGGCCGGTATTCGTAATCCTGTCCGGCTCAGCGTTGAAATCGACGCAGTCACGACCGAATAGCGCACCGTTGAGGGTGCCGGCGAGCAGACCGAGCGTGAGCGCGAGGCCCGCACCTTTGTATCCGGCCATCGGCAGCAGCAGCGCTTCAACGCTCTTATGCGGGTCGATCACGGCCGCGCCGGTCTTGGGATCGATCATCCAATCATTACACAGTGGCTTGTTCTGCAAACGGTGGTTCTTGATAGTGCCGTAGGATACGATCGAAGTTGCGATGTCGAGCACGACCGGTGGTTCCTTTCCGGCGGGAATCGCGATCGCCAGCGGGTTGGTCCCAAGCAGCGGCTCGGCGCCGCCCGCAAGCGGCATGTGGTTGGCGTTGGCCACCGCCGAATAGAGGCCGACCATGTCGGCCTCTAATGGAAGCGCGGCGTAAACACCGGCAGCGCCTGCATGGCCCGACATGCGGCAGCCAACCCAGGCAACCCCGCATTCACGTGCAAGCTCGATGGCAGTTTCCGCCGCGCGTGCGACCACCAGATGGCCCATGCCATTGTCGCCGTCGACAAGTGCGGTCGCGGGTGCCCTGCGCTTCATCACAATATTCGGGCGGGGATTGGTCGAGCCGAGCTTGAGCCGCTGCACGTATTGCGGCAACCGAAACACGCCGTGCGCGTCGGCGCCGATCAAGTCGGCCTCAAGCATCAGCCCGGCGATTTTGGCAGCATCGTTTGCCGGAACGCCGGCCTTGATCAATGCGTCGACGATCAAAGCGGTAGCGGCAGTCGTCGGAATGCGCGCGGCTCGCGCGGTCTGGATGTTCATGGTTTCCCCGCCAGCAGCGCTTCTGCGCGCGTCCCCAAAATCGTAGCCTTGTCGGTATCGGATATCTTCAACCCGCGAACGTGCTTCACGCAATCCAGCATGCCCATATCGTAAGGATAGTCGCTTCCCAGCATGACACGATCAGCACCAACGTGGCCGATCATGAATTCCAGCACCGGCGCCGAATGCAGAATGGTGTCGTAGTAGAAGCGTCTGGCAATGTCGACCGGCTGCTTGCCGATATTTTTCTTCGGCTCCGGCCGCACCTGCCAGCCGTGCTCCCAGCGCGCCGCTTGGTAGGGCGTGAAGCCGCCGCCGTGCGCCAGAACAATTGTGAGCCTCGGATGGCGATCGAGCACGCCACCGAAATAGAGGCACGCCGCACCGATGGTGGTGTCGAGCGGATTGCCAATCAGATTATTCAGATAATACGACTTCATCCGCTCGGCGCCGGCCACGTTGTTGGGATGGATGAATACGAATGCGCCAAGCTGTTCGGCCGTGGCCCACAGCGGCTCGAAACTCGGATCGTCGAGATTTTTGCCCATGATGTTTGAGGCAATCATGGTTCCGCGCAGACCGAGTCTGGTCATAGCGCGCTTGAGCTCATCGGCGGCCTTTTCCGGAGCCTGCATGGGCAAGGTGGCGATTCCCGTGAATCGCTGCGGATTTTCTTTCACCAGCTTCGCGATCTGCTCGTTCTGGATTGCTGCTGTGGCAACGCCGAGCGCGGCTTCCTGATTGTAAAGATAGGTCTGCGGGGTAGCTGATAGCACCTGCACATCCACGCCGACCTCATCCATGTCGCGCAGGCGGTGCGCGATATCAAAGCCGCCGCGCGGATAGGGCCGGTAGGCAACGCCGCCCACATCGAGCGTCGCCGAGGCGTCATCGATCGGGGTGATAGTCACCGGCACCTTCGGTGCTTCCTTGCGCAGCAAAGCCGCGGTTTCCTCGGTCAGCACATGGGTATGAGTATCGATTGTCCGCATTTTGCTCATTTTCAGCACCCGAAAGACGCCGCGCCACGCGACAGGATGGAACTGACTGCCGCAGCGTCGGCGCGGACGCAAGCCCCTGTTGCAGCTTCATCTTTGGGCTATAAACAAGACCCCATCCTCCGAACGTCGGACCTCCATGACGACCAGCCCCGCCACCCGCAGCAAGAATGAACCGCGCGTGGAGGACGACGCCCTCGTGCGCGGTGCCGGCCGTTTCATGGATGACCCGCGCCTGCCCAACACAGCCTACGCAGCGTTTGTCCGCTCGCCGCACGCGCACGCACGCGTCATTTCGGTGAAAACCGACGAAGCGCGCAAGGCGAAGAAGGTTTTGGCGGTGCTCACCGCCGCAGACATGAAGGCGGCCAATGTGGGCAGCGTGTCGCGGCACCCGCCAGCGGCGGGCCGCGGCGGCGCTAAGATGATCATGCCGTTTCGGCCCTCGCTCGCCGGCGAGAAGGTGATGCATGTCGGCGAACCGGTGGCGCTGGTCGTGGCCGAGACTGCCGCCGCCGCGCAGGATGCTGCCGACCTCGTGCAGGTTGAATACGAGGAATTGCCGGTGGTCATCAATCTGCGCGACGCCATGAAAAAGGGCGGCACGCAGCTTCATGCCGAAGCACCCGGCAACCTCTGCATCGATTGGCCCGGCCCGGCTGAAGATGAAAAGAACGAACGCGAGGTTGCCGAGATCATCGCCAAGGCGCCGCATGTCGCCAAGGTCAGCGTGACCAATCAACGCATGGTGGTCGCTTCCATGGAGACGCGCGGGGCAACCGGCGTCTACGACAAGGCCAGCGACAGCTATACGCTGCACGTTTGCTCGCAAGGCGCTGACTCGCTGCGCAATCAGACCGCTGCGGTCATGGGCGTACCGCCCGAAAAATTGCGGGTGATTACCGAAGATGTCGGCGGTGCGTTTGGCATGAAGACGCCGCCCTACCCGGAATATCCGGCGCTGCTGATCGCCGCACGCCAGCTTGGACAGCCTGTGCAGTGGCAATCGACCCGCTCGGAAGCCTTCCTCACTGACACACAGGCACGCGATACGCTGACGCACGCCGAGCTTGCGCTCGACGAGAAGGGAAAATTTCTCGCGCTAAGGATGAAGCACCTGTGCAACCAGGGTGCCTATGTCAGTACGGCCGGCGTCAACATCAACACCAACAATTTCGCGCGCTGCCTGCCGGGCATGTACCGGATTCCGAAAATCGATGTTTCAGTCGCCTGCTATTTCAGCAACACAACCCCGATTGGTCCCTATCGCGGCGCGGGCCGGCCGGAAGCGAATTACGCGCTTGAACGGGTGGTCGAGGAGGCCGCCCGCGTCACCGGGATAAGTCCCGTTCGGCTGCGCAAGAAGAATCTTATCCCGCCGTCGGCAATGCCATTCAAGACACCGATCAATACGTATGACAGCGGTGATTTCCCGGCAATCATGGACAGGGCGCTGGAGCTGTCCGATTTCGACAATTTCAGTAAGCGCCGGCGTGAGTCGGCGCGGCGCAAGAAGCTGCGCGGCATCGGTGTATCCTGCATGCTGGAGCACGCCGGCGCGTTGCCCATGGAACAAGCCTCGATCTCGTTTCCCGGTGGC
>Ga0187773_10000953_pt1 | contig 11648 bp, 10 predicted proteins | sample 0216_BV02_MP05_1_FD_133133 | JGI IMG/M metagenome (GOLD analysis project Ga0187773, IMG submission 133133) | Tropical peat soil microbial communities from peatlands in Department of Meta, Colombia - 0216_BV02_MP05_10_MG | ecosystem: Environmental > Terrestrial > Soil > Wetlands > Peat | place...
GGTCGGATTATTACTCCCAGTATCTGCAGAAGGCCTCGGCCACGTCGATGAACAATCAGGGGCTGGTCGTCGAACGGCTGGGAATCCTGGCCACCGCTTCCATGCTGTACGAGCAGGGGCGATTGAGCCGGGAGGATTTCGATGCAGTGCGCGGGATCATCCGGCGCTATCAGACGATCGACGACGCGGCCGCGAATGCAGCCGCGCGCGCTGCGCTGGTGAAGGGCCTAGGACGTGCGCACGGCGCGGGCGCCGACGGGTCGTCGAAGCCCGTACGCGGCGGCTAGCGCACCGGTTCAGAATCCCGCGGCGAGACTGTCGCGCCGGGCGTCGGAGGCGCAGAGATAACCGTCCTCGAGCCGGTGCGCAATCTGCGCGCAGCCGAAGGCATTGTAGTCCTCGGGAAGTTTCATCACTTCATGCCCCCGCGCGGCCAGGTCTGCGATGGCCGTCGCGGGCCACTCGTCCTCGAACGTGACCTGCCGGCCTTGTACGATGCGGAATCGCGGCGCGTCGATCGCGCCCTGCGGACCCTGACCGTAGTCGGCCATGCGCACCATCATCTGCGTGTGTCCTTGCGGCTGCATGCTGCCGCCCATCAGGCCGAAGCTCATCAGCGGCGCGCCGTTGCGCGTGACGAAACCGGGAATGATCGTGTGGAAGGGACGCTTGCTGGGCGCCACTAGGTTCGGATGGCCGGGCATGAGGACAAAGCCCGAGCCGCGGTTCTGCAGGCTGATCCCGGTGCCCGGTACCACGACGCCCGAGCCGAAGCCGAGGTAATTCGACTGGATCATCGACACCATCATGCCGCTTGCGTCCGCTGCCGTGAGATAGACCGTGCCGCCCTTGGGCGGCGAGCCGTGGCCGAAATCCTGCGCGCGCTTCGTGTCGATCAGCTTCGCGCGCGACTTGAGGTAATCCGGATCGAGGAGTCGCGCGGGCGCGAACTCCATCGCCTTCGGATCGGCGACGAAGCGGTACGCGTCTGCGAAGGCGAGCTTCACCGCTTCGATCTGGAGATGCACGCTGTCGGCCGAATCGACCGGGTAATCGGCGACGTCGAAATTCGACAGGATGCCGAGCGCCATCAGGCACACGATGCCCTGGCCGTTGGGCGGGATCTCGTGCACCGTCAGGCCCCGGTAGTCCTGGCTGATCGTGCCGACCCAGTCGTTCGCGTGCGCGGCGAGGTCGGCGCGCGTCATCGCGCCGCCGTTCGCTTTCGCGTGCGCTTCGATTCCTTCGGCGAGTTCTCCCCGGTAAAACGCATCGCCTTTCGTCGCGGCGATTTTCTCGAGCGTCTTCGCCTGATCCGGAAAACGGAAGATCTCTCCGACGCGCGGCGAGCGGCCGTCGCGCAGGAACGCTTCGGCGAAGCCGGGTTGTCCGCGCAATTCCGGCACCTGCGGGTCCCAGCGCTCGGCGATGAAAGGCGTCACGACGAAACCCTCGGCGGCGTAGCCGATCGCCGGCTCGAAGAGCTTCGCGAAGGGAAGCTTGCCGAAGCGCTTCGAGAGATCCACCCAGGCTGAGACGCAGCCCGGCACCGAGACGCTGTTCCAGCCGCGCACCGGCATCGTCTTGTGCCCCTTGAAATACTCGGGCGTCCATGCGGCGGGCGAGCGGCCGGAAGCGTTCAGTCCGTGGAGCTGCTTGCCGTCCCAAATAATCGCAAACGCGTCGCTGCCGATCCCGTTCGAAATCGGCTCGACTACGGTGAGCGTGATCGCGGCGGCGAGCGCCGCGTCGACCGCGTTGCCGCCGGCGAGCAGCATCCGAAGGCCCGCCTGCGCGGCGAGCGGCTGCGAAGTGGAGACGACATTGCGCGCGAGCGTCGGGCGGCGGCGCGTCGGGTAGGGCGTGTCGAAGACAAGAGGTTTTGCGGCTCGCTGGAGCATCGTTCTTGGGTCCTTCAGGGCTTGGCCGCAGCCGAAAGAGCGTTGTCGATATCCCAGAGTATATCGTCCAGGGATTCCAGGCCGACCGAGATCCGTATCATGTCCGGCGTGACGCCCGCCTTCGCCTGCTCCTCCTCGGACATCTGACGGTGGGTGGTCGACGCCGGATGGATGATGAGCGTCTTGGCGTCGCCGATGTTGGCGAGATGGCTCATGAAGGTCGCCGCCTCGATGAATTTCTCGCCCGCTCTTGCTCCGCCTTTCACGCCGAAGTTGAGGAGCCCGCTCGCACCCTTCGGCAGGTACTTCTTCGCGAGCGCGTGATACTTGTTGCCGGGAAGCCCCGGATAGTTGACCCAGGACACCATGGGGTGCTCCTTCAGGAATTTCGCGACCGCGAGCGCGTTCCCGCAGTGGCGATCCATTCTCACCGGCAGCGTCTCCAGTCCCTGCAGCAGCAGCCACGCGTTGAAGGGCGAGAGCGCCGGCCCGAAGGTACGCAGCGTCTCCATTCTCGCGCGCATGGTGTAGCCGAAGTCGCCGAACGTCTCGTAGAAGCGCACGCCGTGATAGCCGCGCGAGGGCTCGTGCATGCCCGGGAACTTGTCGCGGATCTTCTCGTCGGCCCAGGGAAATTTTCCGGATTCGACGATCACTCCGCCCATGGTGGTGCCGTGCCCACCGATGTATTTCGTCGCCGAGTGGACTACGATGTCGGCGCCCCATTCGAACGGCCGGCAGAGGTAGGGCGAGGGCACGGTGTTGTCGACCATGAACGGGACGCCCGCCTCGCGCGCGATTCTCGCGACCGCCTCGATGTCGACGATGTTGATGAGCGGATTGCCGAGCGTTTCGGCGTAGAGGAGCTTGGTCTTCTTCGTGATTGCGGCCCGGAAATTCTCCGGATCGTCCGGATCGACGAAGGTCGTCTCGATGCCTAGCTTCTTAAGGTTCACCCCGAGCAGCGTGTAGGTGCCGCCGTAGAGCGTCGATGCGGAGACGATGTGGTCTCCCGCCTCGCACAAGGTGAGGATTGCGGCCATCTCAGCCGCCTGCCCGGTCGCGACTGCGACCGCGGCGCGCCCGCCTTCGAGCGCCGCGACGCGCTCCTCTAGCACCGCCGTGGTCGGGTTCGAGAGCCGCGTGTAGACGTTGCCGAAGGTCTGCAGGTTGAACAGGCTGGCCGCGTGGTCCGCCGAATCGAACACGTACGAGGTCGTCTGATAGAGCGGCACCGCGCGCGAGCCGGTCGCAGCGTCGGGGATCTGCCCCGCATGGAGCGCAAGGGTTTCGATGCCGAACTTGCGATCAGCCACCGTGCGTCTCGATCAGTAGGGAAGCCACTGCGGACGCTTCGCGGAGATCACGCGCGTGTTGACCCCGCACCAGTTCAAGCCGCCGAAAAGGCGCGCGTGCTCGATCTTGACGCAGCGGTCCATCACCGCTTCGAGTCCGGCGGCCTCGGCCTTGCGCGCGGCGTCGGCGTTGACGACGCCGAGCTGCTGCCACAGGACCTTCGCGCCGATCGCGATCGCCTCCTCTGCGATCGGCGCGATGTCCTCGGTTCTCCTGAAGCAGTCCACGATGTCGACCTTGAGGGGGATCTCGCGCAGCGACTTGTAGCATTTCCGGTCGAGGATCGTTTCGTAGCGCGGGTTGACGGGGATCACCGTGTAGCCGTGCTGGAGCATGTACTTCGCGGCGAAATAGCTCGGCCGGAACCAGTCGGCCGACAGGCCCACGATTGCGATGACCTTGTTAGTCTTCAGGATGCGCCGCAGGCCGGGAATGTCGTCGACCATGGTTCGGGAATTCTATCGTATAGTTCCGGCCTCACCATGGCAGCCACTCGGACCGCCGCTCAGATCCTCGTCGACGCGCTCAAGATCCACGGCGTCGACACCGCGTTCTGCGTTCCCGGCGAGAGCTACCTCGCGGTGCTCGACGCGCTCTACGACGAGCGCGAATCGATCCGGCTGATCGTCGCGCGCCAGGACGGCGGCGCATCCTATATGGCGGAAGCCTGGGCCAAAGTCACGGGACGGCCGGGGATCTGCTTCGTGACTCGCGGGCCGGGGGCGACCAACGCCTCGATCGGCGTGCACACGGCGTTCCAGGGCTCGACGCCGATGATCCTGTTTGTCGGGCAGGTGCCGGGCGAATTCGCCGACCGCGAGGCGTTCCAGGAGATGGACTACCGGCGCGTGTTCGGGCAGATGACGAAGTGGGTCGCGCAGATCGACCGCCCCGAGCGCGTGCACGAGTACGTGAGCCACGCTTTCCACCTGGCGATGTCGGGGCGGCCGGGTCCGGTGGTGCTCGCGCTTCCCGAGGACATGTTGACCGAGCAGAGCGCGACTGCGGCGGTCGCGCCCTACCAGGTGGTTCAGGCGGCGTCCTCGCCCGCCGATATCGAGAAGCTGCGGACGCTGCTCGCCCAGGCAAAACGCCCTTTGGTCATTCTCGGCGGCACGGTGTGGACGCAGGGGGCGCGCCGCGATCTCCAGGCATTCGCCGAGAATTGCGGACTGCCGGTGGCCTGCTCGTTCCGCTTCCAGGACCTTTTCGACAACGCGCACGATCACTACGTCGGCGACGTCGGCATCGGCATCAACCCGAAGCTCGCCGCGCGCGTGCGCGACGCCGACGTTCTGCTCGTCATCGGCGCGCGGCTCGGCGAGATGACGACCGGCGCTTATACGCTGGTCGAGCCGCCGCGCCCCAAGCAGAAGCTCGTGCACGTGCACGCCGGGGCGGAGGAGCTGGGCCGCGTGTATCAAGGCGATCTCCTGATCAATTCCGGCATGCCGCAGATCGCGGCCGTGCTGAAGGACCTGAGGATCGACGGCAGCGGCTGGCGCGCCTGGCTCGGGCAGGCGCGTGCGGAATACCTCGAATGGACGAAGCCCTTCGCGAATCCCGGCAAGGTTCAGCTCGCCGAGATCGTCTGCTGGCTGCGCGAGCGGCTGCCGCGCGACGCGATCGTCGCCAATGGCGCGGGCAACTTCGCCGGGTGGATCTCGCGCTACTACCGCTACCCGGCGCTTCGCACGCAGGTCGCGCCCACCAACGGATCGATGGGGTACGGCGTTCCCGCCGGAATCGCGGCCAAGGTCGCGCATCCGCAGCGCATGGTCGTATCGATCAACGGCGACGGCGACTTTCTCATGAACGGCCAGGAGCTCGCCACGGCGGTGCAGTACGCGCTGCCTGTGATCTTCGTCGTCGTGAACAACAGCATGTACGGAACGATCCGGATGCACCAGGAGCGCGAGTACCCCGCGCGCGTCTACGCGACGGCGCTCAGGAACCCGGACTTCGCCGCGCTCGCTCGCGCGTACGGCGCGCACGGAGAGGCGGTCGACGAGACGGCGCAGTTCGCGCCTGCCTTCGAGCGCGCAGCGGCCTCGGGGAAGCCGGCGCTCATCGAGGTGCGGATCGATCCGCAGGCGATCACGACGTCCACGACGCTCGACGCGATCCGCGCCCGCGCGCTCAAGGGCTAGATCGAAAAGAACGCCGATTCATTCGGCGCTTCACCTTTCAGTGCCGCAGGATCTTGGAGAGGAACTGCTGCGCGCGTTCGGAGCGCGGCCTGCCGAAAAATTCTTCCTTGCCCGAATCCTCGACGATCTCGCCCCGGTCCATGAAGACGACGCGGTGCGCGACGCTGCGGGCGAAGCCCATCTCGTGTGTGACCACCATCATGGTCATGCCCTCGCGCGCGAGCTCGACCATGACGTCGAGCACCTCGTTGATCATTTCCGGGTCGAGCGCGGAAGTGGGCTCGTCGAACAGCATCGCGATCGGATCCATCGCGAGCGCGCGCGCGATCGCGACGCGCTGCTGCTGGCCTCCCGAGAGCTGGCCGGGATACTTGTCCTTGTGCGCGGCGAGGCCGACGCGCTCGAGCAGCTTCAGGCCTTTCTGCGTCGCTTCCTCCTGACTGCGTCCCAGCACCTTCACCTGCGCGAGCGTGAGGTTGCGCGTCACCGTCATGTGGGGGAACAGCTCGAAGTTCTGGAACACCATTCCGATGCGCGAGCGCAGCTTCGGCAGATCGGTCCTCGGATCGCCCACCGAGATCCCGTCGACCGTGATTTCGCCCTTCTGGAACGGCTCGAGGCCGTTCACGCACTTGATCAGAGTCGACTTGCCGCTCCCGGAGGGGCCGCACACGACGACCACCTCGCCCTTTTTCACCCCGGTCGAGCACGACGAGAGCACCTGGAAGCTGCCGTACCACTTGCTGACGTTTTGGATCTCGATCATGTCGCTTCTTCGATCGCGCTCAGCGGATCACCGCGATTCTCGTCTGGAGCCGCTTGACGCCGTAGGAGAGCGTCGAGCACATCGCAAAATACACGACCGCGACGAACAAGTACATCTCCACCACGCGGCTGTCGCGCTGCGCGATCTTGGTCGCCGCGCCGACGAAGTCGGTGACGTTCAGCAGCGACACGAGCGACACGTCCTGGAAGAGGATGATCGTCTGGGTGAGCAGCACCGGCAGCATGTTGCGGAACGCCTGCGGCAGGATCACCAGCCGCATCGACTGCCAGTAGTCGAGGCCGAGCGCGAGCGCGGCGCCGGCCTGCCCCTTGGAGATGCTCTGGATCCCGGCGCGCATGATCTCGCAGAAGTACGCCGCCTCGAACATGATGAACGTGACGTAGGCGGACCGTTCGGCGCCGATTCTCGGCGGCAGCTCGGCGCCGGTGATCGACTGGATGATCACGGGCGAAAGGAAATAGAACCAGAAGATCACGAGGAGCAGCGGTACCGAGCGCATCAGGTTGACGTAGCTGGCGGCGGCGAGCGCGAGAGGCTTCAGGGAAGCGAGCCGCGCCATCGCGAGCAGCGTCCCGAAGACGACGCCGCCCGTTGCCGCGATCGCGGTAAGCTGCACCGTGTACTGCAGTCCCTTCATGAGGAACGGCAGCGTGCGCGCGACGACGTCGAAATCGAGATCGCCGATCATCGGGCGCCGCCGATATAGCCGGGAACCGCGGTCTTCCGCTCGATGAGGGCCATCGCACGGTTGGCCGCGAACGCGATCGCGACGTAGACGACGGTCGCCGCGCCGAAGGCCTCGAAGTAGCGGAAAGTCATCTCGCCCATCTCGCGTGTGCGGAAGAACAGCTCAGTGAGGCCGATCGAGTACGCGACCGCCGTGTTCTTGATGAGGTTCATCAGCTCCGACGTGAGCGGCGGAATGATGATGCGGTAGGCCATGGGCAGCAGCACGTGGCGGTAGGCCTGCACCTGCGTGAGCCCGAGCGCGAGGCCCGCGTGCCTCTGCCCGCGCGGAAGCGACTGGATTCCGGCGCGCACCTGTTCGGCGATTCGCGCCGCGGTGAAAAGCCCGAGGCACACCACCGCGGTGATCACCTGAAACGTCAGGGGATCTAGCGACACCACCCAGCGCTTCACCGGCTGTGCGACGCCCGGAACGACGAAGAACCAGACGAAGAACTGCACGATGAGCGGGACGTTGCGGAAGATCTGGACGTAGGCGTCGCTCGCGCGCGCCAACCAGCGCCGGTCGGTCGTGCGTGCGACGCCGATCGCCGAGCCGAGCGCGAACGCGACGATCCAGGCGAGCGCGGCGACCGCGAGCGTCCACTCGAGGCCTGAGGCGAGCATGCGCCACCACGACGCGTCGCCGTCCGGAACCTGCTCGAGAAAGATGCCGAGGTTCATCTCAGGGCCCGGCGCAGAACAAAAAAGCCGGTGACTGGAAAGTCGACCGGCTTTGCACGACGGGGAATGCTCTTCGCCCTCAGACGCCCTTGTCGTTCGGGTGCGCGAACGCTTCGCGGATCGCGGGCGTCATCGGAAAATTCAGGTTGATGCCCCTGGGCGGGATGGGGCTCGTGAACCACTTGGCGTAGATCCGCTCGATTTCGCCGGATTTCATTACAGCGCCGATGGTCGTGTCGACCAGCGCCTTGAACTGCGGGTCGTTCTTCCTCAGCATCATGCTGTAAGGCTCCTGGCGCAGCGATTCCGGAATGATCTTGTAGGCCGAGGGATTTCTCGCGTTGGCGATCTGGCCGGCGAGGAGGATGTCGTCCATCACGAACGCAGCCGCGCGGTCGTCGGCGACCAGCAGGAATGACTCGGCATGGTCCTTGCCGTAGATCTCCTTCACTTCCACGTTCTTGGTCTTCTCGTACTTCTTGATGAGCGGCACCGACGTCGTGCCCGACGTCGTGGAGATCGTCTTGCCGTTCAGGTCCGCGAGCGTATTGATGCCGGAGGACTTCTTTACCGCGGCGGTGACATTGATGACGAAGTAGGTCGGCCCGAACGAAACCTGCTTCTGGCGCTCGACCGAATTTGTGGTCGACCCGCACTCGAGGTCGATCGTGCCGTTCTGCATGAGCGGAATCCGGTTGGACGAGGTCACCGGCTGCAGCTGCACCTTCAGCTTCGGCATCTTCAGCTCGGACTTCACCGCGTCGACGATCTTCATGCACAGATCCATCGCGTAGCCGATCGGCCGCTCCTTGTCGTCGAGGTAGGAGAACGGGATCGACGACTCGCGGTACCCCACCGTGATCGAGCCCGTCTCCTTGATCTTCTTCAGCGTTCCGCTGAGGCTCTGGGCCGCGGCGGGCGCGACGAGCATCGTGAAGGCAAGAGCAATGGCGGCGATGCGTGTGGGCGTGTTCATGGCGCTCCTCAATGTCAAGTACGCAGTTTGCGTCGGGTGCCGGCGGGACCGCCGGGCGTGGAGCGACGATTCTAAGCAGGCCCGCTCTTTTTGTCCAAGCGGGGTGTCAAAGCTGTCCGACGCGTTTCAGCTCGAGATAGCGGTTGACGAGCGAGATGGGAAGCTTGTCGGGCTCGACGTCGAGACAGATCGCGCCGGCCGCGCCGATGCGCCGGAACGATCGTTCGCGCAGCGCGAGGTAATCCGCGGCGGCCGCGTGCGTGACGGCCCGGTCGAAGCTGTCCACGCGGGCGGACAGCGCGCGGCCGATGATGGCCTCCCTGAGCGATGCGAGCACGACGAGATGCCTTGTGCGAAGCAGCCTGAGCGCCGGCAGGAGAGTGTCGTCGTCCTCGTCCCGGAGATTCGTGAGCAGGATGACGAGGGCCCGCCGGCGCTGGCGCAGCATCACGTCGCGCGCGGCGAGAAGATAATCCGGCATCGAGGCGGTGGGTTCGATGTCATACAGGTGGTTGAGGATGGTGTTCAGCGCCGCGACGGACTTCCGCGGCGCGGCGAACCGGGACGCTCCGCCCATCGTCATCACACCGACCGCATCTCCCTGCCTGAGCGCGACGTGGGCGAGGAGCAGCGCCGCATTCAGCGCATGATCGAAATGAGACAGCTCATCGTCCTTGGCCGACATTCGCCGGCCGCAGTCGATCACCAGCAGCACTCGCTGGTCTTTCTCGTCCTCGTATTCGCGTGAGATGAGCTTGCCCGTGCGCGAGGTGGCCTTCCAGTCTATTGCGCGCTGCGGGTCGCCTTGCCGATACTCGCGGAGCTGATGAAACTCCATGCCTTCGCCGCGGCGACGAACCTGGAGCACGCCGATCTGCGAAAGGCGGTTGTCCGTGGCGAGAAGCGTGTAGCCGGCGAGCGCGCGGAAATTCGGGAACACGCGTGCCGACGTCTCCTCGCCCGAACGGCGCGAGACTTGCCACAAGCCGAGCGGCGAATCGATGCGAAGCTCCGCGAGCCGGAAGCGCACCTCGCCCCGCGCCAGAGGCCTGACCTGGTACCTGACCTCACGCCACTCGCCGGGCTCGAGCGCGAGGCGCTGCGGCAGTCCTTCGCCGGCGAAGCTCGGCGGGTGGTGGTCGAAAATGTCGATGCGCAGCGCGCGCGCCGACGCGTTGCCGACGCGCACGGACACCTCGACGGGGACTCCGAGGGCGAGGGAGGATGGAAGCCGGCGGGTCACGCCGGGAACCGGGAGCCTCGCGGCCGCCCCTGCGTCCAGCGCCGCCGCTATCCCCAGCACGGCGGCGAGCGGCGCCCAGAAGGGCTGCAGTCCGGGGTCCACCGCGACGACCACGCCGGCGGCGAGGAGCAGTGCCGCGAGAGCGAGCAGCCGCCTCGAAGGCAGCAGGAACCGCGCGTTGCGCTCGGTCACGTGCGCGGAGCTTCGACTTTTTCCAGGATGCCGTTCAGGATCGCATCGGCGTCGCGGCCTTCGAGTTCGAGCTCGGGGGCGGGGATCACGCGGTGCCTAAGAGCGGGCAGCGCCATGCGCTTTACGTCCTCGGGCGTGGCGTAGTCACGGCCTGCGAGCAGCGCCGCGGCGCGGGCCGACCGTACGAGCGCGATGCCGCCGCGCGGGCCTGCGCCGGCGGAGACTCCCGCCCAGTTGCGTGTCGCGCGCACGATGCGGATGGCATAGTCGAGCACCTTGTCGTCGACCGTCAACGAAGCCGCGATCGCCTGCAGCGACACCACCGTGCCGGGTTTGACCAACTGCGAAACCCGCTCGACATCGAGCCGGTCGCCGATCTTTCCCGCGGTGACCTGGCGCACCATCCCGGTCTCCTCGTCCTGCGACGGATAATCGATCTTTACCTTGAGCAGAAACCGGTCGAGCTGGGCTTCGGGCAGCGCATAGGTGCCTTCCTGCTCGATCGGATTCTGAGTGGCGAGCACCATGAACGGCGGCTCGAGCAGGTGCGCCTCGCCTTCGATCGTCACCTGTCCTTCCTGCATGACTTCGAGCAACGCCGCCTGGGTCTTGGCGGGAGCGCGATTGATCTCGTCGGCAAGGAGCAGGTTCGTGAATACCGGCCCGCGGCGCGCGGCGAAGACCTGGTTCTTGGGATCGTAGAGCGTGTGGCCGGTCACGTCGGCGGGCATCAGATCCGGCGTGAACTGGATGCGACCGAATTTTCCGGAAATGGTGCGCGCCATCGCCAGAACGAGCAGTGTCTTGCCCAGGCCCGGCACTCCTTCCACGAGCACGTGGCCGCCGGCGAGCAGGGCGCAGAGCGCCTGCTCGACGACCGTGTCCTGACCGATCAGCGCCTTGCAGATCTCGCTGCGCATCGCGGCGACGATCTTCGCGGCCTGGGCAAACTGCTCGGCACTTGGTTTGGTCGTGTCGCCCATCTTCATTTGCCTCCGTTTGTGTGAGCTGTAGCGCTCAGGGTCAGAGCGCGGCGTGTACGCGCTGTGCAGTACGCATGAGAAGCACGAAATCGGCAGCTCGCTCGGTGCCGTGAGCGTCTATCAGGTGCGCGGCGTCTTCGACCGTCACGCCTGCGAGTGCCGCCAGTCGGGCGGCCTGCTCCGCGGGCGGCGCCGCAGGGAAATCCGGATGGGCGCGCGCGATGCGCCGCAACGCCGCCTCGCGCGCGGCCGTGATCAGGCGCTCGCGCGGGCCATTCGCCCAGAAATAGCGGCCGCTCGCGCGCAGATGGTCGAGCAGCCTGCGCCGTCCCGCCGGCGGATCCGCAGCGAGCGGTCCGAAACGCGGCCCGATGCGCCACAACCACAGTCCGATCAGCCCGGCGACCGCAGCGAGCGCTTCAGCCGCGTGCTCGACGAGGAAGCTCCACAAGGACAGTCGCTCGGGACTGAAGAAGACACGCAGCCCTCTCGCTCTCTCCGGGTCGAGGATCCGCCAGAAGAATTCGGCGTTGTCGTTGTCCCCGATCCATTGATTGCGCGCGAACGCGAGCGTGGCAGCCACGGTGACGGTCCCTCTCCCGCGGGCAAGAGCGACGAGCTTGGCGGCGGCCGGCGGTCCGACGCGAAAC
>Ga0187773_10000954_pt1 | contig 11643 bp, 8 predicted proteins | sample 0216_BV02_MP05_1_FD_133133 | JGI IMG/M metagenome (GOLD analysis project Ga0187773, IMG submission 133133) | Tropical peat soil microbial communities from peatlands in Department of Meta, Colombia - 0216_BV02_MP05_10_MG | ecosystem: Environmental > Terrestrial > Soil > Wetlands > Peat | place...
TCGGCCCAGCGGCGATTGCCATAGGTGATGAGGCCGGCGGTGTCGGCAACCAGGATGAGGCTCTGGGTGTTGTTGAGGATTTTTCCAGAGAAGTCTCTTTCGCGCTGCAACTCGGCCTGGAAATTCTTGAGGCCGGTGATGTCCAGCATGAGCCCGCGATACTGCAGGACCTGGCCCTGGGCGTCGGGCACGGCAAAGGCATTGATGAGCACGTGGATGGGAGTGCCATCCTTGCGGCGCAGAACTTCCTCATGGTTCCGCAGCACGCCATGCTGCTGCATGACCTGGTTGAGAGCCCGCAGGCGGTCTTCCGAGTAGTAGAGCTCGGTGGCGAGGTGGATCTTGAGGAGTTCGTCGCGGCTGGAATATCCCAGCATGCGGACCAGGGCATCGTTGACTTCTATGAAACCACCGGAGGGAACGGCAAAGAACAGGCCTTCCTGGATGTTGTCGAACAGTTCGCGATAGCGGCGCTCGGCCTCGCGGCGATCGGTGATGTCCTTGAGCACGTGGACGGTGTGAAGGCGTTCGTTGTTGGCGCCGTGAATGCGGGAGGTAGACACCAGGTACAGGCGCTCCAGCATGTGGTGGACATATTCATCCGGGCCGTCGACCATAGAGCGGCAGAAGGGGCAGGAGGGAGCAGGGCTCTCCGTGGCCAGGGTCAGCAGCGCGCGCATATTGATGCCAATTAACTGCTGGGGTGGAACCCCGATAAACTCGGCGAGCGAGCGGTTGACCCGCAGGACATTATGGGCTTCGTCGTGGACCACGATGAAGTCGGTGATGGCGTCGAAGATTTCCATCCAGTGACGGTTGGCCTTCTCCATGCGCTTGAACAGCAGCGCGTTCTCCAAGGCAACCGAGGCGTGGCCGGCGATGGCACGGAATAGTTCTTCGTCGGCGCGAGAGATCCGGCCGTGATCGGCGAGGCACAATACGCCGACGGGATCCCCGGCCGACCCCTGGAGGCGAATCACGGTGCAGTCTTTCCAGCCCAGAGATGAGGCGAGCGGCTGTCCCAACAATTCAGGGACGGAAGAGGAAAAAATGGGGTCGGAATGTTGTGCCAGGCATTCCGCGAGAGCCTCGCTCAGGCGGCGTTTGAGAACCGGGTCGGAAGCCTCCCCTCCCGAGGAGTTCATGACCACGGTTTCCAGGGCCGACTCCCGAAAAAGGGCCAAGGCGGCGGACTTTGCCCCCACCAGGTCAGCAGCCCGGCTGACGAAGTCAGGAAGATGGCCGATCGTGCCTAGTTCGAGAGCCAGAGAGGTCAGGGCTTCAGCGCGCTTGCGATGGCGCTCGGAGAGATGCAGGTTGTGCTTCACTTCCAGGGCAACCGCAACCTGGGCCGCCAGGGAACGGGCCCGGCGGAGATCTTCCTGAGAAATCCCGCCTTGGTCGAGGCGGTCGAGCATGGCGAACATTCCCAGGACCTTGCGGTCCGACCCTAGTAGCGGGACGGCCAACAACTGCTTGATGTCGTGACTTCGAACCAGCTCGAGATTAGCGCCCGATACCTGGGTGGCATCGTCGCTCCAGAAGATCTCGGCTGCCGCGAGGGTCCGGGTGGCGACGCCCTCGGGCATGGCCATGTCGAGGGGCCGGGAGGTCCCGTTTTCAGCCGCCCAGCGGACCCGGAAGACGTCGTCTTCCAGCAAGGCGATGAAGCAACGGCCGAAACCGAGAAAATCCGCGGCGCGAACCACAAAGGCTCCCATGAACTGATCGAGTTGGCCGATGGAGCTGAGCTCAGAAGAGATTTCGAGCAGTTGGTGGAGCTCGTGCGCCTGGCTCCGGGCGGTTCCGTACAGCTCGGCATTGGCCACGGCGACCGCGCCGAAGCCGGCGACGGCAGAGACCAGGGACTTCTCCTCGTGACTGAACGCGCTGTCCGGGCGGGGGTAAATCAGGATGGCGCCCTGGGAACGCGTAGTGCGCAAGGGTGCCGCGATCAGCACCCCGGGAGGGACAAGATCACCCATGGCATGGGAGGCAGGATCAATGGAGATCGCCAGGGGCTCGCCGGCGGCAACGGCCCGGGCCGCGAGGTCGGCGGCCAAACGCAGGGCGACCCGGTCGTGGCGGGAGCGCGCCGTGGTCGCCAACTGCGGGGTTTCGGCGGCGACCGCGCAAAGCTCGAAAGGGCCGTCCTGACGCATGAGAACGCAAACCAGGCGCGATCCGAGCAGGACGCGGAGACGGTCGGCAACCGCTTCGAGGACCGCAGTCACGTCCGGAACGCCGTGCAGGGCGTGGGCAACCTCCGCCAGGATTTGGGCGCGCCGATGGTCCTCCCGAGACACTTCGTTCAGGCGCCGAGCCTCGAGCAGGCTTCCCAGTTGACCGGCGAGAATAGTGGCCTTGGCGGCGAGATCCTCACTAAAGAAATCCGCATCGGAATTGTGCAGGAAGGTGACCGCTCCGATCACATCATTCAACACCATCAGGGGAGCTGCCATCACGGCGCGGGCCCCGAACTCCGCCGCGCGTGGGTAGCGGATGGGATCAATCTGGTTGACGAAGAGGGTGCGACGGGAACGGAGAACCTCGGCGGTCACAGCGTCGTCGGCCGACCTAAGCCGCAGACCCTGAAAGCGTTCCGCCATGAAGCCATCGGCTTCGGCACCCACCATCTCATCCAGAGACAGCTTGCGCCAGAAATAAACACCACTGACCCGAAAGAAGGCGCGTGTCTCCCGGCAGAACAGTTGGATGAGCGAGCTAGGCTGAATACCTTCAGCGGCTGCCTGGGAAATGTGCAAGAGCAACTTTTGAAAAGCCCCGTCGGAATGGGGACTGGGGCCTTCAATGAGCGTGATGTCTCCCGCGTGCATGCTCAGAACGGCACCGCCTGCTAACGACTAAATCCTTACAAGTTATTTGAATATAAGGGGAAAGTACCCGCCATCTCAATTTGAGTCAAGCGAATAAGATCCTGGGTGTCGAAGTGTGAAATGCCTGCAGATGCCGTCCGCCGCATTCTCAGATCGAGAAGCGCACTCCGGCGGGCGGTGCGCCTGCGCCGAAGAACCCCCGGCAGGGGCACACGCGGGAATCTCGATCGCTCTGAACCAGAATGAGTTAACTACGGTCACCAAAGTAATGTTCCCGAGGGAAAAGCTGGCACAGCCTTTGCACAACGCAGGGTAGGATTTTTGCTGGGTGGAGGATCTGTGTCGGTAAGGGAAACGCGGCGCGAGTGGACCGGAATGTTGCCGGCGGCAGGTCTGATGTTGCTCGTGCCCGCCGGGAATTGGAGCCAGCAGACGGGGTAATCCCGGAAGGTCAAGAGCAAGTCTTGCCTATCTATCCCGAACTGGCGCTGCCAATGGGAATCGCCGGCGAGGTGACGATTGCGGTGGTAATGGCACCCAGCGAGGCGATGAAAAGCTCGAACGGGGTCGGCGGACATCCGGTGCCGGCGCCGGCCGCGCTGGAGGCGATCCGGAGGTGGCGTTTCGAACCAGCCGCCAGCAGTGGCGTCATCGAGTTCAAATTCGCTCCCTCCACCATCGCGGAGTGAAGGGAGAGGAAGCGGGACACTCGGCTGCACTGTTGTTGGTCGCCCCCCGGGTAGGACGCAGAGGACGCAGAGGAGGAACAGCAATGACGCTGGACAAGAAACTGTACGTGAATTTCGGCGCCGTCCTGGTGATGGTCGTCCTGCTGTTCCTGGTGAACTGGAAGGCGGTGACCCGCGAACACGCTGCCAAAGATGCCTCCAAGGCGGCGCTCGACTTGTCCGATGCCACCGACGCGGTCCGGTTCCAGATGATGCAAAACCGTCTGTACCTGACCAATTTTCTGCTCAGCGGCGACACCCGGGAAGCGGAGCGCATGAGCGACGGAATCCGGTCGTTGAGCGAAAAACTAGAGAGAGCCCAGGCCCTGTCGAGTTCCGAGCAGGAGAAGGCCGCGCTGGAAAAAGTCCAGCAACTGGAGCAGAGCTGGGCGACGGAGTTCGCGCAGCCCTTGGTAGACAAGCGCAAAGATGTGGACAACGGCAACGCCACCGTGGCGGAGCTGCAGATCTTCTACCTGCAAAAAGACGCCTCGTCATGGGTCAGGAACGTTACCGAATACCTGGATAGCGCCGACCGGGAGAATAAGAAAGTGTTGAATGAACGCCGCTTCTCGGATGAGAAAGCGGCCTCCTGGACGATTTCGGCTTCGGTGGCCGGCTTCATCCTGGCCATCGTGGTCGTTCCGGTCATCGCATACCGGACGGCCCGCTCCATCACTGATCCTCTCTCCACGCTCATGAAAGTGGCGCACAAGATCGGGAACACGGGCGATCTGGACCACAACATCGAAGTGGACATGCAGCGGCAGGATGAGATCGGCGAACTGGCGCGCACCTTCGCCAACATGGTCACCTACTTGAAGGAGATGGCAGGGGTCTCGGAAGCCATCGCCAGCGGCGACCTGATGGTGCAGGCGCAACCGCGCTCCAAGCAGGACACGCTGGGCCATGCCTTCCAGCAGATGATAGTGAGTCTGCGGGCCTTGGTGCGCAGCGTGCGCGACCTGGCGTCGCAGGTGGCCAGTGCTTCGAGCCAGGTGGCGGGAGCGTCGGACGAGTCCGCCAAGATCAGTCTGCAGGCCTCTTCGGCCATCGACGAGGTCACCAGCACCATGCACGAAATGAGCGTCAACGTGCAGAACATGGTGAAGAGCACGCAGACGCAAGCCTCGAGCGTGAGCGAGACGTCGGCCTCGATCGATCAGATGGTGGCCTCGATTCAGCGCGTGGCGGACACGGCCAAGGTGCTGCTTGACATCTCCAACCGCTCGCGAGAAGAGGTGCATAGCGGAATCGCGACCATGGAGAAGGCGACCGAAGGGTTGAACAAGATCAACACCACGATCCGCTCGTCGGGAGTAATTATCGACGCTCTGGGAACGCGGGCGGATGACATCGGCAAGATTATCGAGGTCATCGACGATCTGGCCGAGCAGACCAACCTGCTGGCCTTGAATGCAGCCATTGAAGCCGCCCGAGCGGGCGAGCACGGGTTGGGCTTCGCGGTCGTGGCCGATGAGGTCCGCAAGCTGGCCGAGAAGTCGGCGCAATCCACCAAGGAAATTTCCGAGCTGATCCAGAGCATCCAGAAGGAAGCGCGCAAGGCGGTGGAGAACATGGACCGCAGCACCAACATCGTCAACGAGGGCTTGGAGCTGGGGGGCGAACTTAGCGCGGCGCTGCGCAAGATCTCGAACGTTGTGACCGAAGTCTACAAGTTCGCGCAGGAGATCGGGGCGGCCACCAACGAGCAGTCGCACGGATCGGCACAGATCGCGCGGGCGACGACGCGACTCAACGAAATCACGCACGAGATCAATTCGGCGGTGGAAGAACAGGCGTCCGGCGCGCAGGCGGTGGTCAAGGCTATGGAACGGATGCGGGAACTGGTGCAGCAGAGCACCTCGGGCTCGACCGAACTGGCGGCCTCGGCGGAACAGATGTCGAAGATGTCGGGCGAACTGCTGGGCGCGATGGAGAAAGTCGCCGGACGCACCGGCGAAGTGGGACCACACCGGGAGGAATCCCGGTCTCCGGCGCTCGCGCGGCAGGCCGCGGCGGGCGTTCGCAGCTGAGATGAGAGTGCGGAGATGAGCCGGGACGTCCAAATTGTCGGATTCCAAGTGGGTCGCGAGACTTACGGCGTGCCCATCACCTCGCTGCACGAGATCGTGCGCGTGCCCGAGATCACGGCTGTGCCGGACGCACCGCAATACATGGAGGGAGTGATCAACCTGCGCGGCAAGATTGTGTCCGTGATCGATCTGCGCAAGCGCTTCGGCGAAGAGAAAGCTGGCGAGCACCGGCGGAATCGCATCCTGGTGGTGGAACACAACGGGCGGCTGGCAGGGCTGATCGTGGATTCGGCGTCGGAGGTGCTGAAGATCCCGTCCGCCGAGATTGAAGCGCCACCGGCGGTCCTGCAGGAAGGCGGTTTGAGCTGCATCACCGGGTTGGGCAAATACCAGGGCCGGTTGATCATGCTGTTGGACATGAACAAGTTGCTCGAGTTCAGTGGGATGGGGCCAGCCAAGGCAGCTGCAGAGATGTCCGCCAGCCGGCGGGCGGAGGCCCGAAGCGCCGGGACGCGATAAGAGCGCTGCGGAAGCGTGCGGTGCGGCAACAGGCGCTACCCGGCAATCGGCCGGGAGGACGGCAACACAAGCAGAGACGCCCTGGTTGGCTGGATCGGAAATTCGTTGAAGAATCATGGCAGCGCACGTTGCTCAAGAAGTCGGGACTTCTGGGGCTCAAGCCCGCTTTTTAACAACGCGGTTTCGGCGGCGGCAGACCGCTGATTCTGGACACTAGAAACTACATGGGGACATCCAGCACACCTGCCCTGACGGAAGCGGAGTTGAAGCTCCTGCAGGCGCTCGTCTACCAGGAGTGCGGCATGCACTTCGACGAACGGCGGACGCATTTTCTCGCCGACCGGCTGCAGCGGCGGCTCAAGGAGTGCCGGCTCGATTCTTTCTACAGCTACTACCGGCTGCTCATCAGTAAAGAGGGCCGGGCGGAACTGGCGCAACTTCTGGAAAACCTGACCGTCAACGAGACCAGCTTTTTCCGCAACAAGGCGCAGCTGGACCTGTTCCACAAATATGTCCTGGAGGAACTGCTGCGGCGCAAGACCGAGCGGCGGGACTACGGGCTCCGGCTGTGGAGCGCGGGTTGCTCCACCGGGCAGGAGGCGTACACCATGGCGATGCAGGTGGCGGACGCCCTCGCCTACTACTACCTGCGGCATCCGCTGCCCTATGAAGCCCCCTTGCCCAAACCACTAGTCCCGGCGCCGTGGCGAGTGGAAATCCTGGCCAGCGACATCAGCTACTCGGCGTTGCGTGCGGGCCAGGAGGGGATCTACAGCGAGCACCAAATGGCAGGCGTCGACTACTCCTATCGCCTGCGCTACTTCGACAAGGTCGGCGACCGTTACGCGGTCAAGAAACCACTCAAGGAAATCGTTCACTTCGACTTCCACAATTTGAAGACAGAATACTTGCCGCAACGCAATGACATCATTTTCTGCCGCAACGTGATGATGTATTTCGACGAGGCGGAGCAAAAACGGCTGGTGGAGAAGTTCTACCGCTGCCTGAACCAGGAGGGATACCTGTTCGTGGGCCACGCCGAGAGCCTGTTGGGATTGACGGAGCGTTTTCAGATGGTGCACCGCAACAGCGGCACCGCCTACCAGCGTATCGAGGTGAAGTCGTGAACCAGCCGTCGGATGAGCGGATGAGCGAACTGCGCGCGCTGTTCTTGGAAAGCGCCCAGGAACTGCTGCAGGCGTTGAACGACGAGGCCCTGAAGCTGGAGGGGAATCCGGGCGATGCCGAGGTCGTGCGCAGCCTGCGGCGGATCGTGCACACGCTGAAAGGCGACGCGGCTGCCTGCGGGTATCACGAACTCAGCGAGCTGGCGCACGAACTGGAGGATGCACTGGCGCTGGATGAGGCCGGGACGCAACTGTCCCTGGCCGAGGTGGCCTTTGCCGCGGCCGACCTGTTTGCGGCCATGCTGGCGGCGTATCACCGCCATGCCCGGCTGCCCTCGCGCGAAGCGCTGCGCAAACGGCTGCGCAAGCTGACCGGGGCGCCGACGGGGGCCAAGCGCGCAGGCAAGAAAGCCGCAAGTACTCGCCGCCCTGCTTCCGAGTGGACGGAATACGAAGGGCGAGCCATCACCAACGCGCACACGCAGGGAAAGCACGTGTATCACCTGAGCGCGCAAATTGATCCCCATTGCGCCATGCCGATCGCCGGACGACAACTGGTGCAGAATGCGCTGGCCGGCCTAGGGGAGGTCCTGGCGGTGCGGCCGGAGGCAGGCTCACCGGCAGCCAAGCACTTGGAATTCCTCCTGGCCACGAGCAAGGAGGCTAACGAGGTCGCGGCGAAATGCCGGATTCCGACAATCGTGGCGGCGGTCAAGATCGAGGAGTTGGATCCCCCCGCGGGCACGGGGGAACGCGCATCCCACCCGCCCGGCCCAGAAGCGCAGGGAAGCAGTGCGGCGCTGCCCGGCTCTCCAGCGGCTGTCCCTGAGGAGCACTCCGCGCTGGCTGCGGAATGGGGTCTCCAACCGCTGGCGCCGATCGCGGAGAACATCGTGCGGGTGGAGGCGGAACGCATCGACGCGGTGTTGAACCTGGTTGGCGAGCTGATCATCGGCAAGTCCATGCTACAGCAGGCGCTCAGCGAGTTTGGGCGGATGCATCCCAAGGATGGTTTGCGGGGGAAGTTTGCGGATGCGATGGCTTTCCAGGCCCGGGTGTTAAACGATCTGCAGCGCTCGGTGATGAAGATCCGCATGGTCCCGGTCGAGCAACTGTTCCGGCGCTTCCCGCGCATGGTGCGCGACGTCGCGCGCCAGTGCGGCCGGGACGTGCAACTGGTGCTCAGCGGACAGGAAACCGATCTGGACAAGAGCATCCTGGATGCGATCGCGGAACCACTAACCCACCTGGTACGCAACGCCGTCAGTCACGGCATTGAGGCTTCCGCAGAGCGGCAGAAGGCGGGCAAACCCGCGCAGGGCGTGATTCGCCTGAACGCGTACCACCAGGGGAACCAGGTGATCGTCGAAGTGAGTGATGACGGACGGGGCATCGATGCGGGGAAGATCCGGGCCAAGGCGGTGGAACTGGGCCTGACTTCACCCGAGGAAGCCGCCCGGCTGAACGAAGGCGAAACCCTGGCGTTAATCTTCCGGCCGGGCTTCAGCACCGCGGACCAGGTGACGGAGGTCTCGGGGCGCGGGGTTGGCATGGACGTGGTGCAGAGCGTGCTGCACCGCCTGAAGGCAACCATCAACATTGAAACCCATCCCGCCCGGGGCACCACATTCAGGCTGAAGCTTCCGCTGACGCTGGCCATCATCAAGGCGCTGCTGTTCCGCGTGGAGCAGCGGCTGTACGCCATTCCGCTGAACACGGTAGTAGAGATAGCACGCACGCTGGAGTCGGAAGTTCATCAGGTGGATCACTACGAGGTATTGCAATTGCGTAACCAGGTGCTGCCGTTGCTGCGGGTGGGACGGCCACCAACGCAGGATCGACATGCGTCCAAGCTGTTCGTGCTGGTGACGAACGTGGGTGAGCGCAAGTTCGGACTCATCGTGGACGGGCTGGAAGGCGAAGAAGAGCTGGTCATCAAGGCGTTGGACGACCAGGCGGTGTCCACTGACCTGGTGAGCGGGGCTTCCATCCTGGGCGATGGCCGGGTGGTACTGATCCTGAACCTGGCCGCGGTAGTGGAACACTTCGCCCGATCCCGGCCCGAGGCAGGGTCGGTGACCTCCGGCCTGCTGCTGTCGCACTCGGATCGCGCACGTCTGGCTTTGGGCGCAACCGCGGGGGAAAGGGCATGAAGCCACGAGTGCAGGTCCTGGTAGTGGATGATTCCGCCCTGATGCGGAAGCTGATCCCCCAGATCCTCGAGAGCGATGATTCGATCGAGGTGGTGGGAACGGCCATGGACGGGAGCTTCGGGCTCAAAAAGCTGGAGGAACTGAAGCCGCAGGTGGTGACACTTGACCTGGAGATGCCGGGCATGAGCGGCATCGACATGCTGAAGCAGATCATGCGGCGGAAGCGTGTGCCCGTCATCGTGGTCAGCTCGCACAGCACGGAGGGCGCTTCGGTGACGCTGAAAGCGCTGGCGCTGGGCGCCTTCGATTTTGTGGCCAAGCCGCCGGACGTTTCGACGCGCATGCCAGAGATTGCAGCGGAACTGATCACCAAGATCAAGGCGGCTGCCCAGAGCCGAGGTGTACCGGTGAAGCACCTGTTGGAAGCCGTCCGGGTCGAGAAGCCTCCCCTGGCCACGAGCGGGCGGCCATCGCGGGTGGTGGCGATTGGAGTGTCAACCGGCGGCCCGAACGCGCTGGAATACGTGCTGTCGCAATTGCCGGGGGATTTTCCGGGCACCATTGTGGTGGTGCAGCATATGCCCGAGAACTTCACGGAGATGTTTGCGCGGCGCCTGGACGAGGTGTGCGCGCTGCGGGTCAAGGAAGCGCAGTCGGGCGACCTGCTGCTGCCGGGACGAGCGCTGATCTGTCCGGGGAGCCGGCACCTCAAGGTAAAGCGACTGCCCCTCGGGGACGTGGCGGTGTTGAGCGACGAACCGCGGGTACGTGGCCACCGGCCCTCGGTGGATGTGCTGTTCCGCAGCCTGGCGGCAGAGTTCGAGCGGCAGGGGGTCGCCGTTCTGATGACGGGTATGGGCGATGACGGCGCCGAAGGCATGGGGGCGGTCAAGGAGGCTGGGGGGGTCACGATCGCCCAAAGCGAAGAGAGCTGCGTGGTCTTTGGGATGCCGAAGGCGGCTATCGATCGGGGATACGCGATCCGGGTTGTAGGTTTGGATGCGATGGCGAGCACACTGATGGCCCAGTGCGCGCCGGATGCAGCCGAAGCAAAGGGCAGGCACGGCATTGGCGGCAAAGCCGCCGGGGCCGGGTAAAACTAGGGTTATCTAGCCGGCGGCGACGCCGTGTGGTAGGCAAGGAGTACAGGGAGGACGATATGGAGCAGTTTGCGCCAGTCAAACGCAGCAAGGACGGGCAGCCGGTGCGCTACCTGATCGTGGACGACTCCGTCTTTGCGCGCAAGAACCTGGCTCGCATGGTCGAATCCTTTGGTGGACAAGTGGCCGGCGAGGCAGGCGATGGCCTGACCGCCATCACCGAATATGAACGAACCCACCCCGACATCGTGCTCATGGACATCACCATGCCGCAGATGGAAGGTATCGAGGCGGCCGAACGGATCGTGCAGACGCATCCCGAGGCCCGCATCGTCATGGTGTCGTCGGTCGGCTACCAGGAAAACATCGTGGCCGCGTTGCAGCGGGGCGCGCGCCATTTCGTGCAGAAACCGGTGAAGCCGGAAGTGCTCTACGAAGTGATCAAGTACGTTTTGGGCGATGACGCGGCGGTTGCCAATGCGGCCAATGCAGGAGCCTGAGCGCCATGAAAATGGAGTTGATCCAGCCGTTCATTAATTCGGCGGATGCGGTGCTGGCCCAGGGCTTGCAAGGCGCCACCTCAATCGGCAGCCTCAGCATGGAGGAGCAGGCCTACCGGCGCAAGGGCATTGCCGCCATGGTGTGGCTCACGGGAGATATCGAGGGGCGGATCATTTTTGATCTCGAGGCCGAAACTGCGGTGCGCGTGGCGAGCAAGATGGCCGGGGCAGAACTGCCAGAGTCTGACAGCCTGGTGCGGGAGACCGCCTGCGAATTGGCTAACCAGATCATTGGCAACGCCATCACCGCCCTGAACGACCAGGGGTTTCATTTCCGGGTGCATCCTCCGGTCCTGCACACCGCTGACGAGGGGATCAAAGGCAGCGAGGACACGGAAGCGCTGGTGCTGTGTTTCGACACCCCGGCCGGCGCCGTATTCATGAACATCGCCCTGCGCTACAACCAGCGCCGGCACTCGGACCGGGCAGCGGCGGGGAGCTAGTCGTTCGTTTGGAGGCGTATCACCCTTCCTTTGGCGGGCGCACCTCGGCTGCCTAACCCAACTTCCGCAGTTTCGCGTTAACTGAAGACGAAATTTTAGAATCCTGATGCCCTTCTCCAGGGCATTTCTTTTTATTTTCA
>Ga0187773_10000955_pt1 | contig 11635 bp, 14 predicted proteins | sample 0216_BV02_MP05_1_FD_133133 | JGI IMG/M metagenome (GOLD analysis project Ga0187773, IMG submission 133133) | Tropical peat soil microbial communities from peatlands in Department of Meta, Colombia - 0216_BV02_MP05_10_MG | ecosystem: Environmental > Terrestrial > Soil > Wetlands > Peat | place...
CAGTACGGATTGGTTCCCAGTGTTTTGAAAGTTGGGGGTGCCCTGTTCAAACTTGGGTATCACGGATAGAGCACCAGCCTCCTAAGTTGGGGGTCGAGGGTTCAAATCCCTCCCCGCCCGCCACGGATGATCCCCACCCGTTTTGAGCCGAGGGATTACTTGCGTTTTCTGAAAACTTTGTTGGCGCCGAAGTCACAGACAAACTCAAAGCCAGCCTCAATCAACTGGCATGTTTTAGCTTCTGAGTGTGCAATTCTGGTGACATAGTTATTTGCAGAATGTCTCTTGCTTTGCGATATTCCATAGTGGCTTCCCAATGTCGGAAATGTGTGGAAGGTTATTTGCATTATTCTTGCGATCTTGAGCCTGGGTTACGTACTTTAATATCTAAAATCTCACCAAAGTAGTTTTATAGGAATAATGTTGGATCAGAAAAACATACTCAAATTTAACTTTCTTAATATAGAGAAATCACTTCTTGACGTAGAGAAAAATTGGAAGAAGATTAACAATGAGCTTGACCATGAAAAGCTTGGGAGACGTGACACTTTCGATTCCGCCATTAGAGGCCGTATGATGGATGATGGTTATAGGCATCTTGATAGGCTCGTCGGGAATGAAGTTGAGGCATTCTTAACAGAAGGCATTTCTGAAATTCTGGAATTGAACAACATTGTACACTGCGGGTTTGATTTACCACTAAGGCTTGAGTACAATCAGGCAATTGAAGCTAATTCAGAAAAATTCAGCAAGTATATCGTTCCAATTGAGAAATGGTATAGAAAGCACATGGAAGGCAAGCTACATCCATTGAAGGTAGCAGCCGAGGTGTATGTTTCTGTGCTTGGTTTTCCTCAATTGTTTAATGAAGGTAATCATAGGACAGGCAACTTGATTTCAAACTGGATCAGCATGTACTATGGACATCCCCCTTTTGTATTAAGCACACGTAATGCAATTGCGTGCTTCAAGCCATCGAAAGAAATTAAAAGATTTGCTGATAAATCGACTTGGAGAGGGAGGGCAAGGCTGCCAAAATATAGGGCTTGCTTCAAGAGGTTTTGGGAGCAGAACATAGATGATAAATATGTCGAAGCCAAAAAAACCTAATCTTTTTCTAAAATTCTATTCACCGCTAAAAATCGGGTTTCTAATAGTCGCCTTAGCTTATTTCCTGTTCACGTTCCATGCAATGTTTACCCTTTCTTGGATTGGCGAGTGGGAATCTTTCAGCGGCTCCTTTAGGTTCGTCATTTTCGTCGAAGATATTACAGCGGGCATTGGAATTGCCTCCAGACTCGTAGCCAGCACCATCGCTTTCGCGGGGGTTATTTTCTACTTTGTAAAGAAAGGTCTCTCAACACAAACGACAATGAAATTGTTGAGGTTGGTTTTGATTGGGGAGGCGATTTTCTGGCTGGGGCTCCTAGCTTCGGGCGTTCTGCCCTTATTTTCCACCCTGGGTTTTGCCACGTGGCGCGTTGACGGCCATATCTCAACTCTCCCAGTTTTGACTTCCCTTCTAACAAATGAAATACCCTTACTCATAGAATCCATTGCTATTCCCGTTGTCTTGTTCAAACTATCCTACGAATTGAACCCGAACAAACCAGCGAAGGGGGCAATAAAGTGGGGGTTGATTGCGGGCACGGCTTACGTTTTGGTGTTTTGGCTCACTAACACTGCCCTGTGGGTATCAACCGTAATGCGGCAAGGAACGGGGTATTTGATATCTTATCCAGAAAATCTGTTTAGTTTCACCTTAACCTCAATCGGCATGCTTGCACTAACAGTTTTCACGGCGTACTTCGCGAAAAAATCTATCAGAACAGAAATTGTGGAAAGACTTGAACTTAAAACAATCGGCGCTATCACTATTGCTTTAGGCTTATTCTACCTTTGGAATTACCTCACGTGGATTTTCTTCGGAAGTGACGAAATCTGGAGCAACTGGTATGGATGGTTTCTGGGGCATAACCTGAACTTGTGGCTACTGTCGATTCCACTTGTGGGTTTACCGCTACTCTTCAAGCAAAAGGCACCTGATAGTCTGACGTGAAAATGCTCCAAGGCATATTTATCGAAAAATGATGACATCAAGCTAGGCTTTTATGTATATCTGCCAAGTCGTGGACCAAATTCACAAAACATCTACCCATTGGAATGGATGTACTCATACCAAAGCTTATATCCAAACTAAGTTAAAAAACGTGTTTAGAAACTATCGAAAGGCATTTTTCGATGACAGAAGAAGATGAATCTCAAAGTCGAACGGAACACCCACCTGACCGGACCCTTGCAATAAGCGATGGCGTTTTTGCCTTCGCAGTAACTCTGCTCGTACTCGACCTAGTAGTTCCTTCCCTTTCACCAGGTGCATCATCGGTTGACCTATGGCAAGCACTAACCAAGGAATATGCCAGTTTTTTTAGCTACATTCTGAGTTTCTTAATTGCAGGTGTATGGTGGAATGCGCACCACCAAAACTTTGTCTACATTCACCGTTCCGACTCGACTCTAAGATGGTTAAATCTTCTTTTTCTGCTATGGATTGCCTTGTTGCCTTTCTTCACCAAGATCCTAGACCAATACATAAATCTGCAGCTTGCCGTGGTTTTGTATGCGACTGATCAAGCTGCTGCAGGCATTTTCTTGACCCTTATATGGATGTACGCCAGCAAAAATCATCGACTCATAGACAAAAATATGAAAGAATCAGCGATCAAATTTGCAGCATTCCGTAACGTGGTACCACCAATTTTCTTCTTTATTTCTATGGGCATCTCATTTGTGAGTCCTTTTCTTGCCAGTGTTTCTTGGTTTGGAATGGTTCCAGTTTTTTTTGTAGCAAACCGTTTAGAACGAAGAATCGAAATGAAGTAGCCAAAAAACCAGTTTCAAAGAGAAAATAGCTGAATATTTTAATGGATAACAATGCACTTGTTATTCTAGGAGAAGCTTTGCCGGTTTTGGACGGGCTTCAACCTCTAAATAACACAATTTGGTGGTCCCTACCAAAATCTTTATTCAAAATAGCCCATTAACTCTCTCTGGGAAAAAATTGACTGAAAACACAGAAGACGAAAAGATCGTTAAGGAAACTATTGAGATGGCAAAAATCCACGTTTTTTCCGAAAATGCACATGAAAGGCACACAGCTGCAATAACTAACGCTTATGCATTCTTTCTGGGAATTTTCATCTTGCTCTTCTCTTTTCTCATTGAAAAAGCAATTCCTCTGTACGCATTTGTATTTGGGGCAGCTGTACTTATGGCAGGCACGGTGTATGAACGCTTCTTGGTAGAAAAAGTCTTCAAAAAAGATATGCGGAAAACATCTGAGTTGATAGAGCAAGTTAAAGCTGGAAAAGAGCTCCCTCCTCTCGAAAAAATACTGACACGCTAATCCGGTCTACTGACACTTGGTAGGCTGCTTTCGCTTGAAGTCTATTATAAACATGGTTCGCTGCAAAATTCGTCGCTTTCATTTTCACAGTTCAGTCTTAAAGAAATACCCTCTTTGACCAAATTTGAAACATTCAGAACATTCAAAGATTATTTCTTATTATTAGTAAGAATGTCCTCAAGAAGCGCATCTATCGCATTTGATTTTCCGATAACTTCGAGCTGTCGCTTCTGTATTTTGTTTTGAATTTTTCTGGTTTCTTTTAACCCAAAATAGGCGCTTAAAGACATCCAGATACCATACAGTGTGATTATGATAAGAAAAATGTAGACAACAATACTGACGTAGTAGTCTCTCGGAAGAAATTCAAACGCATAAGCTAATGTTGCGGCAGCTGGCGGAGTAATCAATGCTAAAGTTAAGCCGGTTCTCAGCTGGGCTAATTGAGTTCGCTCGCTGGACAGGTAATTGCGTTCATATGCCAATAAGGTTCGAACAACAGCCAAAACTTCCTGTTCATCCATACAAAACCACTTTACAATCAAAGAATTGTTTAGCAATTAATTAACATCTTGCATAATGTTCACATGGTGCCGGACATTGAGAAAGGGGAAGTGTTGCTTGACCCGCGGGGAAAAGGAAGCCTGCAGCGTTGAGTTTGGTTAAATATTTAGAAAAAAATTCTTAGCTAAATACGAAGGGGGGTAAACTTGAGAATTAGTGAGATGTTACTAATGCTTTCTTGATTCAATTATTCCTCTGCATTTGTCTGCATATTCACAATACTCTAAGCAAGCAGCGGTCTTGTCCGGCCGCTTCCATTCAGCTCCACATTCAATGCATACACCTTTGTCTTCATCACTCCAAATTTCAACATTTCCAACACATACATGGCACTTCACGTAAGCAAGAGTCGGTTGGAGCAGTTCTCGTAAACCGGGACATGTCTGAGGGTTTTTTTCGAATGTTTTGTTTTCTTTAGAGCTCATTCATTTCCCCCTTAACTGTTATTTCATATTCCTTAACTGGGATTTCTTTCTCTGACGCTTCCAAAGCCTTGGACACAACCCAATTCAGAGCACTACAGCAAGGAACTTCCATATGAGCGATTGTAATGCTATGGATTTTGTTCTGCTTCAGGATTTCTCCAAGCTTTTGAGCATAGGCTCTAGCGCCATCAAACTTGGGGCAGCCGATCAAAACTCTTTTGCCAGGCAGCAATTTGTTAAATTCCTTCAATGCAACTGGCGCGCAATCGGCTGCAAGTAATAAGTCTGCGTTTTCAAAGAAAGGTGCTTTAACGGGTACGAGGTTAAGCTTGATTGGCCATTGAGGTTTTGTGGTTTTCTGGCTTTCTTCATCTTTGTTTCCCTTATTTGCTTTGCTTTTTAGGTATTCATGCACTTCTTGCTCATCAAACTCAGGTGCTTCCCTTTCAGTGATTGTAATGGCTCCTTGTGGACAATGACCAAGACAAGCACCTAAACCATCACAGTAAGTATCCTTAACTATTGTTGCCTTACCGTTAACAATTTGCAGTGCACCTTCAGCACACTTGGGAATGCATGCTCCACACCCGTTGCAAAGTGTTTGGTTGATGCTGACTATTTTTCTTTTAACTATGACTTACAACCCCAGATTTCAGGTATTCAACCTAGCACTAGACTTAAATCTGTTGCTAGGTCAAAACCCAAAATGAAGAAGAAAAGCATTTTCATTTTGGGTTAGTGACTTAACGTCTGCAGTTGTCAAAAATTTCTTTCCGTCTTTCTTGCAGAGCTCACGAATAAGGTTGCGACTCATCAGGCAACGATATTTAGTCCAATTGTGCCGCCAGCCCACTGCCCAACCATGTAGAAATTCTGAAAACCAGGATGTGTTTTGCTGACTCCATTTTTGCTGACTTCTTTTAAGTATAAGCTGAAACAGGCAGGGAAATACCAAACGTTCCAATATACCCATGCATTTGTCTATCCTTGAAAGAAATTTGATCTCACGCAATTATACCATCTTAGCCGTAATGTGGTAGGCAAGCGATAGTCACAAATGTTTATACACTGCTTTTCAGCATGAGAAATGGGTGTTTATTGATTGTCAGAGTATGATTCTACCCTAAAAGATATCAAGAAGACCATGGGAGTCGTTCTTGACCAGTTCAAAAAAATTCCTCACGACGTTGTTCCGCACGAATGGGCTGAGATGAAGAAATACTCATTTTCAGAAACTAAGATACCTGCCAAGTACAGAGAGCTCATGGGCTTAGCTGTTGCGGCCACTATTAAGTGTCCGTACTGTATTTACTTCCATACTCACGCAGCCAAAATGAACGGAGCCACCGATGATGAAATTGCAGAAACAGCTTTCCTTGCCCGCTTTACGACCGGCTGGAGCGAAATGCTACATGCAACCAGTATAGACTTAGAAGATTTCAAGAAACAGGTAGGCGAAATCGAAGCATACCTATCCAAAGGTCAAAAATAGGCTCTTCAGACAATATCAGCTCTAGTTCTTCCACCTCTTGACCTTCAAAATATTTAACATAGTAGAAGGTCAATCTCTTTCTTTTTCAAAAGTTGACAATTTTTTGTAAAACAACTTTTTGATTCTAGTTTGCTTATCTTCATGAGGCTTGAAGTCTAAACAGGTAATCTTTTCTTTTCCAAGGGTGCAAAAGCAACGAATCCTAAATTTCATAGAGCCGCCTGATAGAGATTTTAACGAGTAATGCATGGACTCTTCCTTAGTAATCGCCTTTATGTTGGAGACAAAATCTTTGGTTTTATGAATATAATCCCTTATTTTGCAGTTTTCTGGAACTAATACCTCTATCTTTGTCATTCCGAATTTGCATTGCGAGCACTTATGACCTTCTTCCATGCCTAAACCTGGGGCAGGTTAGGGATAGCACGTAAAATAACCCTTTTTAAGAAGGCTAATTCGCTTAATTTGCAAAAAGAGGTTCGCAATATTGCAAAGTGCAACTGACAGGCTTTGTCAGATGGGCTTCTCATGTAAGAGCTTGTTGGACGACTTCAACATATTGGTTTTTTCCAGCCGCCGTTGCTGAACCTTGCTACGCATCCGAATGGAAACGACAGTAGGATGATATCAATTGCCGCTATTTCGGGAATGAATGGCAAGTTTAGGGTAATTTGTAACAGGACATTGGTCGTTGAAAAAGCAAGTAGTAGGAATATGCCGTTCAGCCAAAAGCCAACCTGCCAACCTTTAGTTTTGTATAGAGTGTTTATTATTAATATGTTTAGGACGCCGATTAATAGCGGTTGAATGCCATAAGTGACAACTTGTAATAAGATGAATCCTATTGGTGGCATGTAAGACATAAATGCGCTTTTTTGATTATCCAGGACTACCTGGATCATGGTTAAGATTATGGTTAATGCCAAGCCTTGGATCACTAGTTTTTCAATCAAGCGCAGGTTTCTGAAATGATTCGAAATTTTAGTTAGCGTTTTTTGCGATCCAATCACCTACCGCTTTTTCGGCTAGCCTATCACGGATTCCATAGTTATCGTATGCGCTGTTCCAATAGACAAGCCAGCAGCCTTTTAGCCCCATGCTTTTGAAAAGATTAAGGCCTTTAATGAGGAAATTGCTTTGGGCAGCACCGTTGCTTGTTGACATGCCAAACTCTGTTATAACTACGTCTCTGTTAGTTATTTTGTGCAAGTTTTGAATAAAGTTAGGCGACAGAACAAGGAAAGAGTCCATAAAAACATCAAAACCAACGAAGTCTAGTTTTTTACTTGCTTCAATCGGAACATTGCTTCTTAAAATATAGCCAATTCCAAAGTTAGTGTACAACTGCGCTGGAAGACGATGTGATTCAACGGTTGAATACATCAGATTAAACTTGGAAATTATTTCATCATCAGTAAATAATGCACCGACATCCCAACTAGACGCTGACTCAGGTTCATTCATAACTTGAACATACTTCAGATGACTACCCCAACGGTCAAGATAATAATTTACTTTTTCAGCTGTTTCATCGTTTTGAATAACTAATGCAACAGCTAACGCATAATTGTCAGTCGCTGAAAAAAATTCGTCAGTTTTGTCATTCATCGTATCATTGTAATATTCAGGATTACATTCGAGACTTATGCGAATTGCTTTAAAACCTAAATCATGAATGCGGGCAACTTGACCGTAAATTTGGTCCAAATTATCCTGCTCATAAACATAATGTATACCCACTTGAAAAGAAGAACTGGGGTTTCTAGAAGCAGATGCATAATAATTATATGGAAAGAAAGTTTGAACTAAGAGGAACATTATGCAAAGTGTAATAACTAGCAGGTTTTTTACTAAGCTTTTATTTGTAAACCAAACAAACCCTTGAACCAAGCTTGAGACAAACTTGCTCATAACCTACGTTATTTCTGCATTTTATCTTTAAAATTTAGCGGAAAGACAAGAAAAAAAGGCAATTAAATCTTCCGTTCTGCTTTGCTTTATTGATCAGAAGAAGCTTTGGATTGGTGAGTCATCGCAATTTTGCTTTGCAATTTCTTGGATTTTTGTTTTTGTTAGGGCTTTGATATTGTTGAAGTCTGACATTTCTCCATAACTGACGAGCGTTATGGCTGTGCCTTCTTCTCCTTTCCGTGCGGTTCTGCCTATTCGGTGGAAATAGACTGGCGCATCCATGGGTACATCGTAGTTGATTATGTGTGTGATGCCTTGGATATCTAATCCTCTAGCGGCGACGTCCGTAGCAACAAGTAGGTTAAGTCTGCCTGTTTTGAAATCGTTGATTGCTCGGTCTCTTTGTGCTTGGGTGAAACCTGCATGCATTGCCTGTACTTGGTAACCTTTTCTGTAGAGTTGTTCTGACAGTCTGCTTGTTTCATGTCGTGTTCTACAGAAAATTATGGCTCTATTCACTTGTTGCTCACGAATGATTTTGCAGAGTGCAGCAAACTTGTCATGTTGAGCAACAAGAGTGTAGAACTGTTTCATCTGAGTTAGCGCAATTTCGTCTTTACTCACGAGGATTTTCTGCGGATTCTTCATGTACTTGTTGCAAACTCTCATGACTGATTCGTCAATGGTTGCTGAGAAAAGACTTGTTTGCCTGTCTCTTGGGATTTTTGAAAGAATAAATTCAATATCTTCTATAAAACCCATATCAAGCATTCGGTCTGCTTCATCCAAAACGACGATGTGTACTGACGACAGGTTCAGCACTCGCCTTTCCATGAGATCGATTATTCTGCCAGGCGTACCGACGACTATGTGGACACCGTGCGATAAAGCGTGAATTTGCTTGTTGATTGATTCTCCTCCGTAAACAGCTAAAACCTTGAGATTTGCGTATTTCGCGAATCGCTGCATGTGTTCGGCGACTTGCATAGCCAACTCGCGGGTTGGTGCTAAAACCAAGCCTTGGACACCCCGGATATCACGGTTTAACCGTTGAACCATAGGAACACCGAATGCAGCTGTTTTGCCTGTTCCAGTTTGTGCTTGCCCGATTACGTCTTTGCCTTCAAGCAAGGGGACTATTGCTTGAGCCTGAATTGGAAAAAGGGTACAAAACCCGAGTTCTTCTATACTTCTGAGGATTTCCCCTTTTAGGGGTAAGTCCTTAAATGACTGAATTTGTATATTATTTTCTCCTGCCACAGATCCATTTCATGATTTCTCTAAAAGCTAAGGAGCTTTGTGATAACATGAGTTAATGTGACAACCCAAAAGATAAGCTTGAATTATAAAAACGTTTAGCACAACATCAGACAAAGACAACCATCTATTAAGCAAATTTTGCAAAAAACCTGTCTGGTCAGGCTGCACTTGCTTTTAACTCTTTGTTGTTGTAAGGGCTCAGTCACATAATTAAAAGTACTATCAAACAACACTTGTGTAAGTAACCGATTCCTAAGTCAAATTCCCACAAATATGAGGTAAAAAAATGAGTAAACGAAAAACAAAAAAACCGCCACCATACTTCTACGAGGGTCCTCCTCCAAGTAAACAAGAAAAAGAAGAGGACGAAGAAGACCTGTACGACCCTGATGTGAGAGAAACAATGCTCGATGAGGATGATATTACCGCCGCTGAAGAAGGCTTTATGGAGGGAAGAGAGCAAGAGCCACCTAGCAAGAAAGAAACGCGCAAAAAATCTATCGGTCATGCTGACACGGTGCCAGTTGAATTGGCGAAAGAAGACTCTGAAGACGATTAGCAAATAAGCAGTCGAAAGTTCATACTTAGTGTTCTCTTCATTTAAATTAAGGTTGTTTTGGCTTATACCACCATTAACCATAAAAGGCAGAAGGTAGAATCATGCCTTTGAGGCTATAGAAACAAAGGATGTCGTTTAGAGACCCAGTTTGTGGCATGGTTCTTGATGAGAATACTGCTAAGTTTAAAATCACCTATGAGGGTGAAACCTATCATTTCTGCAGTCTGTCTTGTAAGAAGAAATTCAAGAGACATGCTACAAAGTTTGTTAAATGAGTTTGTTTAGAGCCGAAAAAAAGAAAGGGGTTTGTTGTTTCTTTAGGCTACTTAAAGAGTTTCCAAACAAAGGCAGCTATAATTCCGCCAATTATTGGAGCTACCCAAAAGACCCAAAGTTGACTTAACGCTGTACCGCCAACAAAAAGTGCGGGTCCCAAGCTTCTTGCAGGGTTTACGGAAGTGCCATCTACCGGTATTAATACTAGGTGCATAAGCACTAAGCTTAAGCCAATGGCTAATCCTGCGAAGCCTCTGGGCGCCCTTTCATGAGTTGCACCGTGAACTACAAGCACAAATAAGAAAGTAAATACTATTTCCGCAACGAAAACGGCAACTAAAGAATATCCAGCTGGAGAAGCAATACCATAGCCATTTTGACCTAAACCATTACTTAATCTAAACGTTGGGATTCCCGTCGCTATTGCGTAGAGCAAGCCTGCACCAATCACCGCACCAATGCATTGGAAAACAACATAGAATATAGTGTCTCTGATGCTTAATTTTCCAGCGATCAACATTGAAATTGAAATTGCGGGATTTATGTGGCAACCTGAAACGCTGCCTATAGTATAAACCATTGCCAGCACTGCAAGACCGAAAGCAAAAGCCACTCCGTAGTATCCTATAGCGTAACCTGCAATAACTGCACTACCACAACCTGTCAGCACTAGCACCATAGTTCCAATCAATTCAGCAGCGTATTTTTTCATAGGCACAATTTGAGGTGTCGCCGGCGGCGGTTGAGGGACCTCAGTCAATTTTTTTTCTACTTCTTCGCCCATTGCTCTCTTTCCTTTTTTAAGTGATTTAGCACTGTGTTTCTTGGTTAGCGCTTATAACGGTTTCCATGAAGAAAAAGGCGCAGAGTCAATTCATAACTTATCGCTCGGTGAAATGTCCATCATCATAAGGCCTGAAACCATTTTGGGATAAAAATCTGTGCTCTTCTCAGGCAAAAGTTCGTGCTGCTGTGCTATCTCCACAACTGTTTTGGCGCTTATTGGATTAACAAGAAATGCGATACTGGCTTCTCCACGGTCAACTTTATCCACCGCTGTTTTGGTCCAACGTTCATAAAGGATGTTCTCATCCAAAGTTAACTCACCTGTCCGCAAAATATGCTTGAAAACGATGTCGCGAAGGATAACTACATCGAAAATCTTTGTTTCTTTAGAAACATTAGCATTCACAAAGTCATAAACGCTTTTTTCATGTTTTAAAGTTAAGCCAAAAGATTTAGAACCGTCGTACACACAAAAAGCATGCTCATTAGAATGGCTTTTCAAAAAGTCCTCCAAAGCTTCAACCGAAGGCTTGATTTCTGAAAAATCAAAAAATCGTTTGAACTCTTGCAAGACCTCATTAGTTAACTTGAACTCTTTAAGAAGCCTATGTGTAGGTAAAACCACAAGTCCTTCTTCTTGAACAGGCACCATATAGCTCAAGTGAAAATTGAATGCTGAGTCAGTTGTGAAATTCCCTTTGCTTTGCATTTCATTTCTATATGCAAGCGCGCTCTCGTACCTGTGGTGTCCATCAGTTATCACCATTGTTCTATTGCTTAAGTTTGCTTGTAACTCGTTTATTTTTAATGGATCGGTAACCTTCCAAACTGTATGCTTAACTTGCAATGAATCAGTAACTTCCATTATTGGCTTAGATTTAGCTACTTCCTCCAGGAAAACGACGGCTTTTCGTTCAGGGTCTGAAAAAATCAAGAATACCGGTTCAAGATCTTTC
>Ga0187773_10000956_pt1 | contig 11629 bp, 12 predicted proteins | sample 0216_BV02_MP05_1_FD_133133 | JGI IMG/M metagenome (GOLD analysis project Ga0187773, IMG submission 133133) | Tropical peat soil microbial communities from peatlands in Department of Meta, Colombia - 0216_BV02_MP05_10_MG | ecosystem: Environmental > Terrestrial > Soil > Wetlands > Peat | place...
AAACGGGCCCTCACGCTTTCCGTCCGGCCGGAAGGAACAGAAACCTGGACAGACCCCCAACAGTCAAAACAGCCCCAACCCCGTAAGTATCTCTGCACGAGCTGGACCTTACGGCACTGCGCAATTAGTCCGGGTATTGAAATAGATTCTTGCCCAATGGCGTCTGCTTCCCCCGACTCAAGAGAAACGACCGGACCTCTTGCTTGGGAATTCCCCTGAAAAGTCAGGCCTTCTTCTTTAAGCGAAGACCGACAGCCTTTCCCTCAAATACCCAATCAATCTTTGTTGACTCCCTTCATGCATGTTAGTAAACTTTTATTATTGTCCTTTTCACGCCCTAAAAAAATCTTTTAAGGAGGGAAACCATGAAATGGGTGACCTTTGTTGCGAAAGGCAGCAAAGACAGACAGCCCCAAGTGGGGGCTCTTCTCGACGACCATTCGGTATTAAGCTTACAGCCAGCAGCAGCCCTTTATTTAAAAGAAGTGGAGAAAGAGAAAGACCCTTTCTCCATGGCGGCCCGGCTGGCTCCCAAGGACATGGTTACCTTCCTGGAACGGGGTAAGACAGCCATGAATCTGGCGCGCCGCACCCTTAAGGCTGTGGCCCAATGGCAAAAAACAGAAAAGAAAGTCCTTAAGGGCCTGCGCAAGGAGCCCTTGATTTTCCCCCTGGCGAAAGTCCTTCTGAAAGCCCCGGTTCCCCGCCCCGGCAAGATCATCGCCATGGGGCTGAATTTTCGTGATCATGCCGAGGAGAATAAGGTTCCCATCCCCGAATTGCCCGTAGGATTTTTGAAGGCCTCCTCGTGCGTGGTGGGTCCTTACGATCCGGTTCCCTATCCTCATGATTCAACCAAACAGCTGGATTATGAAATCGAAATGGCCATCGTGGTGGGGAAGAAGGGGAAAAATATTCCCAAGGAAAAAGCCTACGAATACGTTGCCGGTTACACGATCATAAATGACCTGAGCGCCCGGGATATCCAGCACAAGGAGATGGAGAAGAGGCTCGTTCTCTTGTCCAAGAGTCTGGATGCCTTCGGCCCCATGGGACCCTGGCTGGTCACCCCGGACGAGATTCCCGACCCGCATAACCTCGGGATAGAACTCTGGGTGAATCAGGAACCGGAGCCGAGGCAGAAATCGTCCACCAACCAGTTGATCTACAAGGTTCCCGACCTGATTGCCTACTGGTCCCAGATGACCCTGGAGCCGGGGGACGTGATCACCTCGGGAACCCCGGGCGGAGTCGCCTTGTTCAGGCAGCCAGACCCGCAGCAGTGGTTCCTGAAGCCGGGGGATGTGGTGGAGGCCCGGATCGAAGGATTGGGGGCCATTCGGAATATGATCGTCTAAAATTTTAACCGCAGAGACCGCAGCGGAGCAGAACTGCAATCAAAAAAATTAACCACCGAGGGCGCAGAGATCACGGAGCCGTAAAGAAAATATCCAAAATCTGAACCCCCCAAGGCCTAGGAGCAAACAGATAAAATTTTTATTTGAATCGTTGTTAATCCGAGGCCTTGGAGTGCTCGGTGGGCGACAAAAAGAAATGAGGGGAAGATGAATTCAGTGGCAAAGAAAGGGATCGAAAAGCTGGCGATGGCTCATGGATTAAAGGATTTCAAGTGGATGGACCCCAGGAGAATGATCATCGGAGAATGGGTGAGAATGAAGTGCAATTACGGTTGTCCCGGGTACGGGAAAAGGAAGACCTGCCCTCCCTATGTTCCTTCGGTGGAAGAGTGCACGAGATTCTTCAAAGAATACAGACATGGCCTATTCTTCCATTTCGCCAAGAAGTTCAAAGACCCGGAAATGCGCCACCCCTGGTCGAAGGAAGTGAACCAGAGAATGCTCGACCTGGAAAGAAAAGTCTTCCTTTCGGGCTATCAGAAGGCCTTCGTATTTCCCCAGGCCCCCTGCCGGTTGTGCAAGAACTGCACGGCTGATTCCCAGGAATGCCGACAGCCGTACCAGTCCCGCCCCACGCTGGAGGCTTTCGGGGTGGATGTGTACAGTACGGCCCGCATGCTAGGATATCCCATCCAGGTGGTGAAGGATTACCACGACGAGATGAATCGGTACGGGATGCTCTTGGTGGAATAAATGTACGTTACGGGTTTCGAGTTTCAAATTCCGAGTTGAACATATGGGAAGATAACAGAGTCTCGAATTTTGCGCCGGGGAGATAACGGGATGCCGAAAATTGCCGTTCGGGATATCGAAGTCAATTATGAAGAGGCGGGGAGCGGGTATCCCTTCATCCTGGTCCATGGTCTGAATGGGGACCTCACTGGGTGGGTCCTGATCATGCCCGAATTGTCCAAATACTATCGCACGGTCGCTATGGATGTCCGGGGGCATGGAGGAACCAGCAAACCGGACCATTCGTACTCGATCAAGGGATTCTCCGAGGACCTGTATGAGTTTTTCAAAAAGCTGCAGATTCCGAAGGGCCACATCTTCGGCTTTTCCATGGGTGGGGCGGTCGCCCAGCAGTTCGCTCTGGATCACCCGGAGATGATCCGCTCCTTAATCCTTGTCTCCACTTTCAGCCATATCGATGATCATACCCGGCGGGCCTTTGCTGGTTTAAAAGCCAGCCTGGCCCGGGGAGGTTATCCGGCCTTCTTCGACGAAGTGGTTCATCTGGCCTTCACTCCCAAGTATATTGCTGCCAATCCCGGCCCCATTGCCGAGCTGAGAAAAAAGCGGATCGCTATCAATTCCCCGGTGGCCATCGGCCGAGCCACGGATGCCTGCCTAGCATTCAATCTGAAAGATCAGATTTCAAAAATAATGATTCCGACCCTGGTGGTTTCCGGCCGGGAGGATGTTTTCACTCCTATTCATCTTGCCGAGCAAATTCACCGTTCCATCCACGGGTCCGAATGGAAAATCCTGGAAGGGGTGGGGCATAATCTACCCATCGAATCGGCCCCGGGTCTGGTTCGAGCCGTTCTGGATTTTTTTTCAAGAAATTGAAACCGAGCCTTTTCAGTTCAAACCGTTTGAGGGGAGGAAAAGATGAAGTTTCAGGCGATCGCCCTTCATGAAAAGGACAATGTAGGCGTCCTTCTGGAGGATGTAAAGAAGAATCAATGCGTTCCGATTGGGGGACGGCAAAAACACGAAATTGCGGCGCGGGATGATATTCGCTTCGGCCACAAGATCGCCCTGATGGATATCCCTCAGGGAGGGATCATCCAAAAGTACGGCCACCCCATAGGAGTGGCGACCCAGAAAATTTTCGCGGGCGAGCATGTTCACATTCACAACGTGGGCGGCCTGCGGGCAGGGGGAAAGTCGCCGGCCGGGAAAGGAGAGCGGGCATGAATTTTCTCGGTTATCGAAGGCCGGACGGTTCTGTGGGGGTTCGGAATTACGTTCTGATCCTGCCTGCTACCCGCCTGTGTAACCAGGTCGCTTATCGGATCGGGCAGACCGTGGCCCACACGAAAACGGTCATTTCCACCGGAGAATACGGGCGACACAAACGAGACCGGGATCGGCAGGCCAGGGTCCTTGTGGGGCTGGCCAGAAACCCCAACGTGGCAGCCACGGTCCTGATTGGGATGAAGGAAGGGGTCGGGTACCCCGAGTTCCAGCTTTCCCGATTAGTGCCGCAGATCGCCTCCTGCGGAAAGCCCCTGGTGGCCGTCAACCTGTCGGAGGAAGGCGGAATGCACAGGGCCATCGGCAAGGGAATCATCGAAGCCCGAAGGCTGGTTTACGAGGCATCGAAAATCCGGCGGGAACCTTTCCCCCTGGAAAAGATGATCATCGGGGTGAAATGCGGCAGCTCGGACCCCACCTCGGGAATTTCCGGGAACCCGGCCTTCGGCAATCTGGTTGACCGGGTGGTGGGGGCCGGGGGAACCGCCCTTTTTTCCGAAACCATCGAAGTGGTCGGCGCCGAAGACGAGCTGGCCAAAAGAGCCGTATCCCCCAAGGTGGCTGAAGACCTTTATGGGGCGGTTAAAAAGACCGAGAAAGCGGCGGCCGGAATCGGAGAAGATATCCGCACCATCAACCCTATCCCCGAGAACATCGCCGCGGGGATTACCACTCTTGAGGAAAAATCCCTCGGGGCCATCGCCAAGAGCGGGACCGTCCCTTTGCAAGGGGTTCTGGAGTATTGCCAGCAGCCTCCCGGAAAAGGATTGTACTTCATGGACGGCTGGATGTCTTCTTTCTCGTTGCCCATGAGTTTCGCCGCGGCCGGCTGCCAGATGGTTTTCTACCAGATTGGAGGGCAGGGCATGCCCGACGAGGACCCCCCCATCTATGCCACGAACACGGGAGTGGTAGCCCCCCTGATCTACGTTACTGGAAATCCCCGTACCTACCAAAAAGCCAGACTGCATATCGACATGACCACCGGAGAGGTCCTGACTGGGGAGATGAGCGTAAGCCAGGCAGGAGAGCGGCTCCTCAACCTGGCGGTGGATATCGCCTCGGGCATGTTGAGCAAAGGGGAGACGGTGAATTATATGGATCCTCTGGAGGTCTATTTCGAGGGGCCATTTTTGTAAAATGCGGAATGCGCCCTGAACCATGTAAGGTTCAGGGCACGACCCTGAATCCCATGTAGTTCAGGGCAAGGCTTTGAATCCTATGTGGTGCAGGGCGGAATTCAGAATGCGAAACAGGCAAGAAAAGGAAGGGAAGGACAGAAAGCATAAGGTTAAGGACAAAAAAGGAAATTCTTCCAAGAAAAAAGAATTCATCGACCGGGATGGGAATCGGTTCGCGGTAACCGCCCAGGGAATGTTCTATTGCCCTAAGGCCACCAGGGCGAAAAAACACAACTGCCCGGATTGCTATTTCTGTCAATGGTGTTCCGACTCCCGGTGCGGCCTTTGCCGAAAAGTTCCAGAGTCGTGCCCAACCGGAAAGGAGTCTTCCGATTGATGTTTCGGAGGTTTGGTGGTATAAAAAATTAGGAGCCTTATCGCCCCTTCAGAGAGTCGAGGGCTTTTCATGCAGGAGGAGCAAACCCCGTTTCTGATTCCGGAGCGGGGTTTTTTGTTGCCAGAGATTTTGGAGCAGCGAATTCGAATAGGGAAAGGAGTTAGAATGATTCTCAGACTAATAGTGACGGCATTATTCATCCTGGCGGCAGGTTCGGCAGGGGCCCAGGACAAGCCGAGCCTAAAGGATCAGAAGGAGAAGATCAGCTACATTATCGGGATGGACATCGGGGCAAATTTCAAGAAGCAATCGATCAACATCGACCCGGATATCGTGGCCAAGGGGATCAAGGACGGGCTTTCCGGAGCCAAGCCGCTTCTAAGCGAACCGGAAGCCCGGGAAGTCATGACCGCTTTTGAGAAAGAGATGAGGGCCAAGCAGGAAGCAGCCCTGAAAGTAGCCGGGGAGAAAAACAAAAAGGAAGGAGAGGTCTTCCTGGCGGAAAATAAAAAGAAAGAGGGAGTGAAAACCCTGCCCAGCGGGCTGCAATACAAGGTGATCAAGCCGGGGACCGGAAAGAAGCCCGCGGCAACCGATACGGTAACGACCCATTATAAAGGGACTCTGATCGATGGGACCGAGTTTGACAGTTCCTACCGACGGGGAAAACCGGCCACCTTTCCGGTGAGCGGAGTGATTCCGGGATGGACGGAAGCTTTGCAGCTCATGGAGGAAGGGGCGAAATGGCAGCTCTTTATCCCCCCGAACCTGGCCTACGCGGAACGCGGGGCCGGCCAGGTCATCGGCCCCCATGCCACTTTGATTTTTGAAGTCGAGTTGATCTCTATTCAGGAAAAGAAATGAGCGCCCCCGGACCGATTCCCGATTACCGGTTTCAGCCCATGGAGAAAGGCGACCTGGCGGAGGTAATCCAATTCTGGCAGGGGATGGAGGGAATCGGATTGAACGAATCGGATTCCTATTCCGCCCTCTCCTTTTATCTGCAGCGAAATCCCGGACTGAGTTGGGTTGCACGAAATAAGGACCGGGAGCTGATCGGCGCCGTTCTATGCGGGCACGATGGCCGGAGGGGGTATCTTCATCATCTGGCGGTGGCTCAGGACTACCGCAGTAAGGGAATCGGCAGGGCTTTGGTGGAGAGATGCCTTTCGTCCCTGCGGGAGTTGAAAATCCTGAAAGGCAATGTTTTCCTCTTCTCCCACAATCCCGAAGGGCAAAGATTCTGGAAGGCGATGGGCTGGAAGAAGAGAGAAGACCTGATTTTGATGCAGAGGGTCCTGAGCCTTTAGGCAGTTCTTGGGAGAAGCATCCCTGGGGGCCTTCATGAAAGCCATGGTACTGAAAGAAATCGGCAGCATGGAGAAGAATAAGACCCCCCTGCGGCTGGTGGACCTGCCGATTCCAGAACCGGGGGAAAAAGAGGTCCTCGTCCGGGTATCCAGGTGCGGAGTCTGCCATACTGAGCTGGATGAGATCGAGGGGCGCACTCCTCCTCCCCGCTTGCCCGTGATCGTTGGCCATCAGGTCGTCGGAAGGGTCGAGAAGGAGGGGGCGCGGGTAACCCATTTCAAAGCGGGAGACAGGGTGGGAGTAGGCTGGATTTACTCAGCCTGTGGAACCTGCGAGTTCTGCCGCGAGGGAAATGAAAACCTTTGTCCGGAATTTCGGGCTACCGGAAGAGATGTCAACGGCGGCTATGCCCAGTACATGACCGTATCCGAAGATTTTGCCTACCGAATTCCTCCCGCCTTCTCCGATTCAGAGGCGGCCCCCCTCCTTTGCGCAGGGGCGATCGGGTACCGCTCCTTACGCCTGACCGGCCTCAAAGACGGGCAGAACCTGGGCCTGACCGGTTTCGGAGCCTCGGCCCACCTGGTTTTAAAAATGGCCCGCCACCGGTTTCCCAACTCCAGAATCTTCGTCTTCGCCAGGAGCGAAAAAGAGAGGACCTTTGCCCAAGAATTAAGGGCGGCATGGGCTGGAGACCCCTCAGAAAACCCACCGGAAAAACTTGACTGCATCATCGATACAACTCCGGCCTGGAAGCCGATCGTGGAGGCCCTGAAAAATCTCCGACCGGCAGGACGGCTGGTGATCAATGCCATCCGGAAGGAGGAGGGGGACAAAGAAGTTCTCCGCCAAATGGATTATCCCCTCCACCTATGGTTGGAAAAGGAAATCAAAAGCGTGGCCAACGTCGCTCGGAGAGACGTCAGGGAATTTTTGGACTTGGCAGCCCAAATCCCCATCAAACCGGAAGTGCAGGAGTTTGCTCTGGAAGGGGCCAACCATGCTTTGATTGAATTGAAGGAAAGGAAGGTCAGGGGAGCGAAGGTCTTAAGAATCGGCTGAACATCTGAAGGGGGAATTCTCGAAGGACCCCCCAATTCGGTGGCATTTTTCAATTCATATTCCCGCCCAAGTTATCCCTTGGAGGCTATACCGAAATAAAATCTTGATAGAAATGGGGGGGAATGGTAAATTGTTCCGTAGCCCATTTTTGAACCCCTGCCTGAACTTCCGGATTTCAAGAAATGATGAGAAAACGAAAGGGGGATTGCTCTTTTTCCTTGACTGGAAATGGGGCTTCTTTTTTTAAGGGCGGAAAGCTGTCGGTCGGAGAGTACGGTTAAGCGCCTAATAGAAAGGGAGGGTTTGGGATGAGCAAGAACGGAATGGGGAGAAGGCATTTTTTGAAGTCTTCGGCAGCGGGGTTGGGGGGCTTCATTTATTTAAGCTCGAATGAAAAAAGTTCTCCAGAGAAGGAGCAGCAGAAGAAGGACGAGAAGATCACCTATCGGACTTTAGGCAAGACCGGGATCAAACTTCCGGTCATCACCATGGGGGTCATGAACACCAGCAATCCGAACCTGGTCCGCGCGGCCTTGAGCAACGGCCTGTACTTTCTGGACACAGCTCAGACCTACCAGCGGGGGACCAATGAATCCATGATCGGCGAAGTCCTTCAGGGGCGTCCCCGCGATTCTTTCGCCATCGCCACCAAGGCCCGCCTGGGTATCGACCAGAAGACGGGCCTCTACACGGAAGAAGCCACGGAACAGGCCTACGCCCAGAAGATCGACACCAGCCTAAAGAGCCTGGGACTGGATTACATAGACATTTACCACCACCACGGCGTGTGGGTGAAGGAGACCGCCCTGTATGAGCCCGTTTTGAATGCTCTGGCGAAAGCCAAGAAAGCCGGAAAAATCCGCTTCATCGGAATTACGACCCACCGCAACGAACCCGAGATCATCAACGCTGCGGTGGACTCCAAGGTGTACGACGTGGTTCTCCCGGCTTACAATTTCCGGCAGAAGCATGCCGAGGAGGTCAAGAAGGCCATTGCCCGGGCGGCAGAGGCAGGTTTGGGGGTCATCGCCATGAAAACCATCGGGGGGAACGTGGGAGGGAACTACCATAACACTCAGATCGACGCTCCGATGGCCCTGAAGTGGGCCTTACAGGACCCCAATGTTCATACCATCATCGCCGGGTTCACCACCTTTGATCAGCTGGAATTAGACCTAAAGGTCCTGAGAGAACCTTCCCTTTCAAAGTCAGAGAAAGAAACCCTCCGGTGGGCGGCCTTGCAGTCGCCCCTGTACTGCCAGGGATGCGGAAAATGTCTAGGCCAGTGCGTGCAGCAACTTCCCATTCCCGACCTGATGCGAGCCTACATGTATCTTTACGGGTACCGCAATCTGGTAGAAGCCCAGGACCTCCTATTCTCCCTTAGCCTGCCCGCCGGCCTCTGCGGAGACTGCGGCAGTTGCCCGGTCAAGTGCCTGAACGGGTGGAATGTGTCCGAGCGGATTCAAAACATCGTCCGCCTCCAGGAGGTCCCCTCAGAATTCATTGCCTGAAAAGAAGGAGAAGGGATCAAAATGATAAGGGCTAAAAAAAGAAGGTCTATTCACCTGCTTTTCTTCCTATCCTGGGCCCTGGGATGCACGATTTTTGGCGGCGCAACGATGGCGGAGGGGAAAACCCTTGCCTTTCCGGAGATGAGCGGATGGAAACAAGACGGGAAAACCCAGGTTTTCTCGCCAAAGACGCTCTACGAGTACATCAATGGAGCAGCGGACCTCTACCTGGCCTATGAGTTCCAGGATTTGCAGGTGGCCGAATACAAGGGGGAGAAGAAAGCCGGGGTGACTGTGGAAGTGTACCGCCACAAGGACCCCACCCAGGCGTTCGGGATCTACAGCCAGGAGCGGCTGGCCAACGCCAGGTTTCTGGACATCGGCGCCCAGGGTTATCACGAACCCAACGTGCTGAATTTTGTGACCGGCCCTTATTACGTTAAGATCAACGGATTTAACACCGGTGAGGATGATGAGAAGGTCCTGATGCCCTTTGCGAAGAAAGTGGAGGAGGTCCTGGGGGAAAAGACTTCTCTGCCCCGAATCCTTTCTTCTTTCCCCCAGGAAGGAAAGAAGAAGAATAGCGAAAAATTCATTTCCAAGAACTTCCTGGGTTATTCCTTCTTCCACTCTGGCTACACGGCCGACTATGAGGTGTCCGGCAAGAAATTCAAGATTTTCGTCATCGAGGGAGAAAATCAGGAAGACTGCCGAGCGATGATGGAAAAGTACCTCAAGCAAACGGGGAATGAAGGCCGGAAGCCGTCCGAAGGAACCTACCGGATAAAAGACAACTATCACGGCGAGGTGGACCTTTTCTGGAAGGGAAAATTCATCTGGGGGATCGTGGACCTGAAAGATTCGGACCTCCGGTCCAAATACCTCAGAGCGATCGAAGAGCTGGGAGAGAGATAAGAGAATCGGAGGGGGAGAAGAGCAAGGGAGAGGGAGGGAAGAGATGATCATTGACCGATTGGAGAAGGCATCTTTATACCAGGGGGTTCACAAGAGGCTGGCCGCGGCTTTTGATTATCTCCAGAAGACCGACCTGGACAAAGTCGAACCGGGGGGGACCCATGAAATCGAGGGCCGAAAGGTCTACGTCATGGTCCAGCAGTATGAGACCAAGCCCATAGAAAAGGGGCGCTGGGAAGCCCACCGGAAGTATATCGATGTTCAATATGTTCACCAGGGAGCAGAGCGATTCGGCTACGCCAACTTACCGGAGCTGAAACCAGGGAATTACGATGAAGCCAAAGACTTCCTATCGCTGGAAGGCGAAGGGAAGGGGGATTTCTTCCTGGTCCGCCAAGGGACATTTGTGATTCTTTTTCCCCAGGACGCTCATATGCCCGGAATGGCCGTCTCCACTCCTCGGACGGTGAAGAAATTCGTGGTGAAGGTGGCCCTGGGGGATTAAGAGGGCCTCAATAGCCTTACATAAGATAAAGTGCTGATCTTAAAATACGGCGCACGAATACAGGCGCAAAAAATCGATTTGCACAAGAATGTAGATGGGTTCCCCGAACTCGACGTTTAAAGGCTCTCCCCGCAAGACTGGACGGCGGCACGTTTCCGCATGAGGGGAGTACTGATGGCTGACTATTCTCAAATCGACCGGTCGCCTCTTTTATCCTTTCTTTTCTATCCCCGAAGAGAATCCAAGGCCTGCCCGCAGGGGGCCTTCGAACTGCTGGTTCCAGTGGAGGAAGGAATCTCGGTCGGCTGCCGATTTTATGTCGGGCACCGGAGCTGGCCGTGGATTCTCTTTTTCCATGGGAATGGAGAAGTGGCGAGCGACTATGATGAAATCGCTCCTTTCTACCATCAGGGGGAAGTCAACCTGGTGGTAGCGGACTACCGTGGGTATGGGGCCAGCGGGGGCTCTCCCAACTTCACTCACCTAATCCAGGATGCCCACCTTTTATTCACGGCCGTCCGGGAAGAGCTTTCTCATAGAAATTTCGACAAGGGTCTGTGGGTAATGGGGAGGTCTATGGGGAGCCTGTCGGCTGTGGACCTAGCCTATCATTACCCAGACCAGATGAGAGGGATGTTGATCGAAAGCGGCTTTGCCAGCGTTACCCGCCTCATCGAGCATCTAAACCTTCCCGCCCGGGGTCTCAAGCTGGAGCCCATTGAGCAGGAGCGGCGGGCCATGATCCGGCAGATCGCCGTTCCGACCCTCATCCTCCATGGAGAGTTGGATAGCCTGGTCCCCCTGCAGGAAGCCAAGGACCTTTACCATATGCTAAATTCATCGAAGAAAAGACTGGTCGTCATTCCCCATGCCGATCACAACACCATCATGTTTGCCGGTTTGAAGCAGTATTTCGAGGAGGTCCAGGATTTTATCAAACGAACCAAAGGGGTGATGGTTCCCTAACCGGCTGGCCGCCGCCCTGCACCAGGACAGGATAGGCCCGCGCCATCGCAGCCCCCCCTGCCGCCCTTTTTCCAGGGGGGTGGGGGGATTTCAACGATTCATTTCCAATTCGGTTTGACTGGGGACAACCGGAAATCAGATTCCCGGGGAAAATAAATGGAGCCTTTCAATCTTTCCTCTGGCGGGAATGACTCTGGACGATGAAAGGAGATGGAGCTCATGATCTATGTGGTCGCCACAATCGAGCTTGCTGAAGGGAAGCGGGACGATTTCTTAAAGAGAGTTCGACAGCTGGTCCCTGAGGTCCGGGCGGAGAAAGGCTGCGTTGAATACGGACCGGCGATCGATACTTCGACCGGAATAAAAGCCCAGATGCCCTTGCGGGAGAATGTGGTGGTGATGGTGGAAAAGTGGCAGGATGTGAAATCCCTGGAAGC
>Ga0187773_10000957_pt1 | contig 11617 bp, 8 predicted proteins | sample 0216_BV02_MP05_1_FD_133133 | JGI IMG/M metagenome (GOLD analysis project Ga0187773, IMG submission 133133) | Tropical peat soil microbial communities from peatlands in Department of Meta, Colombia - 0216_BV02_MP05_10_MG | ecosystem: Environmental > Terrestrial > Soil > Wetlands > Peat | place...
CCGCGGCAAAATCCTGGTTGGCGTAACGGACACCCTTGCGGCGCTGCAGGAACTTTCGCGGTTTCATCGGCGGCGGTGGTCGCTGCCCGTGATCGCCGTGACCGGCAGCAACGGCAAGACCACGACCAAAGAGATGACGGCCGGGATTTTGGCCGAGCGGTATGTCACGCTAAAAAACGAAGGGAACTTGAATAACCAGATCGGTGTTCCGCTCACGCTGCTCCGTCTGACCGCGCGCCATCAGGCCGCCGTTCTGGAGATGGGAATCAGCCGGCCCGGGGAACTGCGGCGTCTGTGCGAGGTGGCGATTCCGCGCATGGGGTTGATCACCAATATCGGCCCGACCCACCTCGAAACACTGGGAAGCCTGGAGGCGGTCGCCTCCGCCAAGGCTGAACTGTTGGCGGCGCTTTCTCCCTCGGAAGGGGTGGCTATTCTGAATCGGGATGATCCGTTTTACGCCTATCTTCGATCCCGGGCCCCCGGCCGTGTCGTGACGTTTGGGCTGAGCCCCGACGCGGATGTTTCTGCCGGAGAAATCCGGGAGACCGATTCGGTGACCCCGATGGCCTTAACCTGTGTCCCTTCGATCGTTGGGATTGGACGATCCGATCGCGGATCGGGGCGCGCCGGGACGGATGCGCAACGCTCCATCGGATCCGATCGAATCCGGATTTTGGTTGCCGTGCAGACGGTCGGTCGCCATAATGCGTTGAATGCAGCCGCCGCGGCCGCCGCGGGTCTGGTCTTGGGTTGCGAGCCGGAAGAAATCAAGCGCGGGCTTGAAGCGTTCCGGCCAGTGGCCATGCGCTCGGAATTAATTGGATGGGAGGGACGGACCCTCTTGTATGACGTTTATAATGCGAATCCGGCTTCCGTACAGGCCGCCCTGGAAACCTTGAGCCGTTTTGCAGGTCAGGGCCGGCGGATCGCGGTGTTGGGCGACATGCTGGAACTGGGCGCGGCGACGACTGACGCGCATCGACAGATCGGTCGCGCGGTCGCTTCATCTGGAATTCACGCGCTCATTACCCTGGGAAGTCTCGGGGCGGTTATCGCGGAAGAGGCTCGGGCTCAGGGCTTGGACCGGGATCGGGTGAGGGTCTGTCAGGACCCGTCGCAGGTGGCGCAGGCCTTGAAAGAAATGACCGAAAGCGGCGACGTGATTTTGCTGAAGGGTTCTCGGGGGATGCGGATGGAACGCATCTTAAACGGTCTTTCGATTAAGCGGTAGGGAATCATGTTGTACCAACTCTTGTATTCAATCCATGTGGTTCACCCTTTTTTTAATGTCTTCCGGTATATTACCTTTCGGACCAGCTACGCCGTTCTGACCGCTTTTTTAATCAGCTTCTTAATCGGTCCCATGGTGATCCGGCAGCTGCAGAAATCCCAGATCGGCCAGCAAATCCGCGACGACGGTCCGAAGACGCATCTTTCGAAGGCCGGGACACCGACGATGGGCGGTCTCCTCATTCTGGTGTCGGTGTTGGGGGCCACATGGCTGTGGGCCGATCTCGAGAGTCCCTATGTCTGGCTGGTCGTTTTGTCGCTGGTGCTATTTGGCCTGATCGGTTTTCTGGATGACTATCTCAAGTTCGTGAAAAAACATTCGGGGGGATTGTGGCCGAGGTACAAACTGGTGGGCCAGGGGGTCGTGGCCGCGGGGATTGTGGGCATCCTTTACGGCGCGTTGAATTATTCGACGCAGCTGAGTCTGCCGTTCTTTAAAAATATTCATCCCGATCTTGGATGGTTTTATCTCCCCTTTGCTGTCCTGGTGATCGTGGGAGCCTCGAACGCCGTGAATCTGACGGACGGCTTGGACGGCCTGGCCACCGGGCCGGTCGCCGTCGCGGCCGTGGCCTATACCATCGTGACTTATGTGACCGGCAACCGCATCTTCGCCGATTACCTTTTGATTCCCTACATCGATGGGGCCGGTGAGTTGGCCGTGATTTGCGGCGCGCTTTTCGGCGCCTGTCTGGGATTCCTGTGGTTTAACAGTTATCCGGCTTCGGTGTTCATGGGTGATGTCGGATCTTTACCGCTCGGGGGAATGTTGGGGACCGTGGCCGTGATCACCAAGCACGAATTTCTCCTTCTATTCGTCGGCGGATTGTTTGTGATCGAGGCCCTGTCGGTCATCCTGCAGGTCGGATCTTTTAAGATGCGGGCCAAACGGATTTTTTTGATGGCGCCGCTGCATCATCACTTTGAACTCAAAGGGTGGGCGGAGCCCAAGGTGGTGATCCGGTTCTGGATCATCGCCATCGTGATGGCGCTTCTGAGTCTGAGCACCTTGAAGCTGAGGTGATCGGATGGCGCTGGAAGTCGAGGGCCGAAGGGTCACGGTCGTGGGTTTGGGGCGGAGCGGCCAGGCCGCGACGCGCTTGTTGATCCAAGGGGGGGCGAGGGTGACGGTGACGGACCGCCGGTCAATCGCGGAGTTGGAAGGACCGTTAACGACATTCAAAGAGGGGGCGGTCCGATTTCAAGTCGGGGGACATCCTGAATCGGCATTTCAGGATGCGGATCTGATTGTGATGAGCCCCGGGATTTCGGTCGAAAGCGTCGACGCGGTTCAAGCGGCACAGGCGAAGGGGGTGCCGGTGATCGGTGAGATGGAGCTGGGCTTCGGTTTCGCAAAAGCCCCGATCGTGGCGATTACCGGGACCAACGGAAAGAGTACCACCACCGCGTTGACGGGCGAAATCTTAAAGGCCGCCGGCCTCCAGGTCTTTGTCGGGGGGAACCTGGGCCGGCCGCTGTGCGAAGCCGTTCTGGAACGGACCGAATGGGATTGGATCGTTGTGGAGGTCAGCAGTTTTCAACTCGAAACCATCCGGACGTTTCGGCCTCGGGTAGCGGCGCTGCTGAATGTCACGCCCAATCACCTGGATCGCTATCGAGGCCTTGAGGATTATCTGGCGGCCAAGATGAGAATTTTTGAAAATCAGACGGCGGATGATCTGGCCGTCGTCAATGCCGATGATCCGTTGGTTCTCAAACGGACCGGCTCGATCCGATCGAGACGGGTCTTCATCAGTCGAAGCCCCCGGACGGAGCGGGGGGTGTATCTGAATGCGGGTCGGGTGATTGCGGTCGACGTTCCGGCTTCTCCGGACCGGTTCGAGATCCTGCGCCAGAAAGAGATTCCTCTGCAGGGGTCCCACAACATTGAGAACATCCTAGCCGCATCGGCCGTCGGGCTCGTTTGCGGTTGTGCCGCGGATCAAATCCGAAAGGTCGTGAGGAAATTCAAAGGCCTTGAACATCGACTCGAACCGGTTCGGAGACGGAAGGGGGTGCTGTACGTCAACGATTCGAAGGCGACCACCGTCGCGGCGTTGGCGAAGGCCTTGGAGGCTTTTTCAGAGCCCATCGTGCTGATTGCGGGCGGCCGGGATAAAGGAGGGGAATTTACTCTTCTTCGGGGTCTCCTGCGAGACCGGGTGAAGGTGGCCGTCTTGATCGGCGAGGCCCGCCCGACCCTCCGAGCGGCTTGGGGAGACCTCCTGCCCTTGATCGAGGTCAATAGTCTTGAAGAGGCCGTGGAACGGGCGGCTGGGGAGGCGGTGTCGGGAGAGGTCGTTCTTTTGTCGCCGGCCTGCAGCAGTTTTGACATGTTCCGGGATTTTGAAGACCGGGGACGATGTTATAAGGAGGCCGTGAACCGGCTGTAAAGATGGACAAGGCCCGGGGCGACCGTTCATTGATTCTGCTAACTCTTTTATTGATGGTGATCGGCTTGGTGATGATCTACAGCGCCAGCGCCGTTTTAGCGGGCCGCCAATACGGGGATTCCCTTTTTTTCTTTAAGCGGCAGATGCTTTGGGCCCTTGTTGGATTAATCGCTATGGGGATTGTATCGCGTGTCCCGTATGAGGTTTGGAATCGAACGGCTTTGCCGTTGGTCCTGGTGACGGCGATTTTGCTGGGGCTGGTTCTCATCCCGGGCATCGGCATCGAGCTGAACGGATCCCGTCGCTGGTTTCGGTTGGGGCCATTGACCCTTCAACCCTCGGAGGCGGCGCGTCTTTGTGCCGTCATCTACCTGGCGCGTTATTTGATGAAAAAGCGGAACCGGCTGGATGACTTTTTTCGGGATTTTCTACCTCCGATGATCGTGATCGGCATTCTGTTGGCCTTGATCATGGGAGAGTCGGATCTGGGGACGGCCGCCGTGTTGGGCCTGGTGGCCGGTCTCATGCTGTTCATCGGCGGTGCGAGGTGGCGTCATCTCTGGGTGATGGGGCTGCTTGCGGCCCCGGTTCTGTATGGCATGATTATGAAGATCGGTTACCGACGCCAACGGTGGATGGCCTTTCTGGATCCGTGGCGGGACCCGACTGACACGGGATTCCAGATGATCCAGTCTTTTTTGGCACTGGGCGGAGGCGGACCGGTCGGAATGGGATTGGGAGAGGGACGTCAGAAATTGTTTTTTCTTCCTTATCCGCATACCGATTTTATATTCGCCGTGATCGGCGAGGAGCTGGGGTTGCTGGGGACGCTGAGCGTTCTGGTCCTGTTCGGGATGCTGGCTTGGCGGGGACTGTCGATTAGTCTGAGGGCCCCCGATCCCTTCGGGCGTCATCTGGCCTTCGGGCTCACGATGATGATCATTGTCCAGGCCATGGTCAATATGGCCGTGGTGACCGGTCTGCTGCCGACCAAAGGTCTGACGCTGCCTTTCTTGAGTTACGGCGGGTCTTCGCTCGTCGCCAATTTGGCGGCGGTCGGCATCCTTTGGAATATATCGAGGAACGCTTCGCCCGAGCGATCGGTCCAGTCGCATGACAGGATCCGGTCCGGATGGGGAACCAAATCACGCCTCTGGTCCGGTCGGCGTGAACCTGCCCGTCGGACCGGCGTGTGCGGGCTGCGGGAGACATAGCGGGGTGCGCATCGTGATCGCGGGCGGTGGAACGGGCGGTCATCTCTTCCCGGGGGTTGCGCTGGCGCACGAATTTCAGCGGCAGCGACCCGGCGCCGGCATCCTGTTCGTCGGAACCTCCCGAGGGCTTGAGACGAAAATCATTCCCCGGGAAGGGTTCGATCTTCGGCTCATCCCCATTGGGGGTTGGGTCGGACAGGAAGGATGGCGCAAGATCAAAACCTTGTTGCAACTGCCGGCGGGTCTCTGGCGATCCTGGAGAATATTGAGAGAAGTCCGGCCCGATCTCGTGATCGGTGTTGGCGGATATGCCTCCGGACCGGTGGTGGCGATGGCCGTCGTGATGCGACTGGCTCGTGTTTTGGTGGAACCCAATGCGGTGCCGGGCCTGACCAACCGACTTTTCGGGTCATGGGTGAATCGGATTTATCTTTCGTTTGAAGAGACGCAGCACTGGTTTAAGGGTCGGGCGGCCCCCGGAGCGATTCGCGTTTTCGGAAACCCGGTCCGCCGGGACATCCTTTCGGCGGGCGATCGACCTCCCGAGAAATCCAGAATAGCGACGCTGCTCGTGATGGGGGGCAGCCAGGGGTCCCGGGCGCTCAATCGCGTCATGATGGATGCCTTGACCGGATTAGACGCCTGGAAGACCAGGATCCGGATCATCCACCAGTCGGGGGAAAAGGATGCCGGATGGCTTCAGGAGGGATACACCGAAAGGGGATTTTACGCCGTGGTCACCCCGTTTCTTTCACCGGTCTCGGAGGCCTACCGTGCGGCCGATCTGGTCGTCTGCCGTTCCGGTGCGACGACCGTGGCCGAGCTGACCGCCTGCGGTCGCCCGGCCATCCTGATTCCGTTTCCGTTTGCGACCCACGGGCATCAGGAAAAAAATGCACGGGCGTTGGCCGGGGCCGGTGCGGCGGAGTTGATTCTGGAACGGGACCTGACGGGCGAACGGATGGCCACGGCGATCACGAGTTTATTGGCCGAGCCGGGCCGGCTTGATCAAATGGCCGAGCGGAGTCGACGGCTGGGTCGGCCGGACGCGGCCGAAAAGATCGTCGCGGATTGCTTGCAACTGATCAAGGCATGATTTACATGCACCGTGACAAAAACAAGCGAGCCTCCGGACTTCGAAGGGAACTCGCCGAGCTCCGTCGAGTTGCTCAGTCGAGCCGCTTCGCCGATGCGAGGGCGGGGAGTGGGGCCATCGGAGGGTCTGTGAGCAATGTTTCGTAAAATTCAGCAAATTCATTTTGTGGGCATCGGAGGAGCCGGGATGAGCGGTATCGCCGAAGTCCTGCTGAATATGGGATATCGCGTGACGGGATCCGATCTGTCCCATTCCGAGACCGTCAAGCGATTGGAGGCGATCGGCGGCAAGATTTTCATCGGGCACCATCCCTCGAATCTCGGTCAGGCCCAGGTGGTGGTGGTCTCCTCCGCCGTTTCGCCGCAGAATCCGGAGGTGCTGGCGGCCCGGGAACGATTAATTCCCGTGATCCCGCGGGCCGCGATGTTGGCCGAGTTGATGCGGCTCAAGTACGGCGTCGCGATCGCCGGTGCGCACGGCAAGACCACGACGACATCGCTGGTGGCCTCGGTCCTTGCGGAAGGCGGGCTGGACCCGACAGCCGTGATCGGCGGAAAGCTCAACCGATTTGGAAGTCATGCCAAGCTGGGCCAGGGTGAATTGTTAGTGGCCGAAGCGGACGAGAGCGACGGGTCGTTCTTACGGCTTTCCCCGACCATCGCGGTGGTGACGACGATCGACCGGGAGCATCTCGATTTCTACCGGGATTTGGACCAGATCCAACGGGCTTTCCTGGATTTCTTAAACAAGGTGCCCTTCTACGGATTGGCCGTCGTTTGTTTGGATCAGGAATCGATTCAGCAGATCATCCCGGACCTGAATGTCCGGTATGTGACCTACGGGATGACGACGCAGGCCGATCTGGTGGGCGGCGAGGTGGAGCTCAAGGGATGGGAATCGGAATTCGCGGTTTATTTCCGTCATAAGAAGCTGGGACGGTTCCGTTTGGCTCTTCCGGGTCTACACAACATCTATAACGCCCTGGCGGCGATCGCGGTGGGGATGGAATTGGAGGTCGGTCTCGAGGCGATCCAAAAGGCGCTGGCCGAGTTCGCCGGTGTGGAGCGCCGGTTCCATCTGGTGGGCGAGAAGCGCGGGGTCATGGTCGTGGATGACTACGGTCATCATCCCACCGAGATCAAGGCCACGCTGTCGGCGGGGAAGGCCGGTTTTAATCGACGACTCCTGGTTGTCTTTCAGCCGCACCGGTACTCGCGTACGCGGGACTTGCTCAAAGAGTTTGGCACGGCCTTCTACCAGGCGGACAGCCTGATCCTCACTGAGATTTATGCCGCCGGTGAAGCGCCCGTTGAAGGGATCACGGGCCGGAGTTTGTACGACCAGGTGAAGCAGCACGGCCACAAGGATGTTCAATTTCTACCGACCCACGATGCGATCGTGGAGCGGCTTACCTCCATGGTTCGGCCGGGCGACATGGTCCTGACACTCGGAGCCGGAGATGTTTGGAAAATCGGGAAGGATGTGTTGAATCGGTTATAGGGCAGAACGGAATGAAAAAATCGGATGAGAAAAACCTCCACGAAGCGGTCCAAGGGGTCGAAGGCGAGATATGCTGGCAGGAGGCGTTGAGCCGGCATACGACGCTCCGGATCGGGGGTCCGGCGGATGTTCTGGTGGTGCCTAAGGACCTGGGGGCGCTGGTGCGTCTGATTCGACAGGCCCGAGAACAAGACGTGCCGATCTTCGTTATGGGGGGATCAAACCTCTTGGTCCGGGACGGTGGTATCCGTGGAATTGTTGTGAAACTATCCCGTTTTGAGAAGATCGCGGATCCGAACGCGACACAGATCGACGCGGAGGGCGGTGTCCTACTCTCCAATCTCGCCCGGCATGCGATGAAGCGGGGTTTGAGCGGTCTGGAGTTCGCACAAGGCATTCCGGGAACGGTGGGAGGGGCCGTCGTCATGAACGCCGGAACACGCGAGGGGGAGATTGCCGATCGGCTGACCGCGATTCGAGTCGTAGGGTCGGATGGGACCCTCCGGACGGTGACCCGGAGTGAGATGGAGTTCGGCTACCGATCGTCTCGCATCCCGAAGGGGGTGATCGTCGGCGCGGTTTTTCAGCTTCGTCCGTCGAGCCTGCCCGAAATCCAGCGGCGGATGCGGGGCTTTATCGATCGGCGCAAGGCGACTCAACCCCTCACCCTTCCCAATGCCGGTTCGATCTTCAAGAATCCGAACGGCCATTTCGCGGCCCAGCTGGTCGAAAAGGTTGGACTGAAGGGCCATCGCATCGGCGATGCACAGGTCTCCGAGCGACATGCCAATTTTATTGTCAACCTCGGCCGGGCCACGGCCAAAGATGTTTTGGAGTTGATTCGGGCGGTCGGGAAGCGCGTCGAGGAGCGGACGGGAATTACTTTGGAATTGGAACTGAAGGTTGTGGGGAGAGATTGACCGATCATGGGCCCCACCCAGCGAGCAAGGCGAGCGAGAAGGGGGAGGCTCCATTCCGCCTTTGGCGGATGGAGGGGGCGACTTGAGCCCCTTTAATTAATCAATGTTGACGAACAAAAAGATCGCCGTCCTCATGGGCGGGAAGTCGGCCGAACGTGAGATCTCCTTAAAAAGCGGTCGGGCCATGGAGGCCTCGCTCCGTCGGCAGGGCTGTACGGTGGTGGCGATCGATCTGGATGAAACGGTCGCAGAGCGGCTCCGCCAGGAGAAAATCGAGCTGGTCGTCAATGCCCTCCACGGCCGCGGAGGGGAAGACGGCATGATTCAAGGTCTGCTCGAAATTCTAGGGATTCCCTATACCGGCTCGGGCGTGCTGGCCAGCGCGATCGGCATGAACAAGGTTATGACGAAGCGGCTCCTGGAGGCGCAGGGTGTCCCCACTCCAAAATATTCGGTTCTTCGATCGGAGCAACTGTCCGCCTCCGGGGTTCTGGAGTTCCCGGTCGGGTTGGAAGGCCCTGTGGTTGTGAAACCCAGCTCGGAGGGATCCACCATCGGGGTCACGATCGTTCGGGACCGGGGGGCCATCGCGGCGGCCTACCGGGAGGCGTTCCGACACGGCGAGGAGATTTTGGTGGAAGAATACATCGAGGGACACGAGGTGACCGTCGGAATTTTGGACGAAACCCCACTCCCGCTGATTGAGATCGTTCCCAAGGGGGCTTTTTACGACTACCAAGCGAAGTACACAAAGGAGATGACGGAATACATCGTGCCGGCCCGTTTTTCCCCGGAAGTTACGGAGGCGGTCCAGACGTTGGCGCTGAAGACCCATCGGATCATCGGGTGTCGGGGATGCAGTCGGGTTGATTTTCGGATCGATCGCGGCGACCGGCCGTTTGTGTTGGAGATCAATACTGTTCCCGGCATGACCGAGACGAGCCTCCTTCCCAAGGCGGCCGCGGCGGCAGGGATCTCCTATGATCAGTTGGTGGCCAAAATCGTTCAGTCGGTGATCGGAAGATAGCCCACAGGCTTTGCCTGCGGCTACCGCTGGGTCGGGGGGCATCGGAGGACGCACGCTGCGACGAATAAGGAGCAGCAAGGTCGTGCGTGCCGCTGAGTCGGCGAGGCGGCCGGATTCCTCAGTGTATGGCATGGGCCCCCAGATATAAAGGCACGAAGATGATGTATCGATACCATCTTTCCCGGAAAAAATTAACCCGCTCTCCCGCAGGGGGGAGGGGGAAGAAAAGCGTTTCGAAGCAACGACTGGGCTGGATGCGCGCAAAGGGGGGGCTATGGGTCGGACCGATTTTTCGCGTCACGAAGATTTTCTTGTATGCCCTGCCGCTGGCGGGTGTCGCGGGAGTGGGACTGTGGGGATGGAATGCCGTGACGAGCGGGGTGAGGCATTCCAGCCTGTTTGCGCTTCAAGAGGTCCGAACCGCAGGTTGGGAACGGCCGGAAAATATCAAAGCCCTCGAACGGCTCCGTTCTTCTTCGGGATCCAGTCTGTTTGATTTGGATCTGGTCTTGCTGAAAGGGACGTTGTTGGCCGAACCCTGGATCAGGGACGTGAACCTTCGCAAGGAATATCCGGACACCCTGGCGGTTCAGGTGATCGAGCGTCGTCCTGTTGCTGTTCTGGCCGGTCGTCAGGCCGAGGCCATTGTGGATGAAACCGGGACGGTATTGGAGCAATGGCCCAACGGAGGGGAAATCCCCAATCAATGGTCGCGGCTTCCCGTCATTCATGGAGTCGAAGCTGTTTCCCTGCGGGAGGGAGCCTCTGCAGCCTCCCAGCGCTTTGCCGCGGCACTGGAGATTTTTCACGCGGCATCTTCGCCTGCCGAGCCAGGACTGGATCTGGACGTCAGCCGATGGGACGACGTCCGAGTCCAGCGGCATGGATACTGGCTTCGATTCGGGGAAGGGCGTTTTGATGAAAAGTGGCGGCGCTTTTTGTCGGTTGAGAACGAGATCGAGCGGCGGCATGAGGGAGTGCGTGAAGTCGATCTGCGATTTCCGGATCAGGTGGTTGTCCGATAAATTCTGGACGACGGGTTCCCAATGAATGACCGGTCCCGCGCAGATGCGGGCGGCATCCGAAAGGAGGTCATCGGAATTGGCGAAACGAGAAAACATCATCGTTGGCCTTGATATCGGTACGACGAAGATCTGCGCCATCGTCGGCGAGATCAGCGGCTTGTCCCGATCGGACGGCCTTTCCAGCATCGATGTGATCGGCATCGGCACCAGTCCATCCCGCGGACTGCGAAAGGGAGTGGTGGTGAACATCGAGAGTACGGTCGAGTCGATCAAAAAAGCGGTGGAAGAGGCCGAGCTCATGGCCGGGGTTCAGATCCAGTCCGTGTATGCCGGAATTGCCGGCGGACATATCAAGGGCTTCAACAGTCGCGGGGTGATCGCCGTGAAAGAAAGGGAGGTGAATCAGGCGGATGTGGAACGCGTCATCGACGCCGCTCGGGCCGTGGCGATTCCCCTGGACCGTGAAGTCCTGCATGTCCTGCCGCAGGAATTCATCGTCGACGATCAGGATGGGATCAAAGATCCTCTAGGAATGGCCGGGGTCCGTCTGGAAGCGGAGGTGCATATCATTACCGGGGCGGTAACTTCGGCCCAGAACATTATCAAGAGCGTGAACCGGGCCGGCCTCGAAGTGGTCGACATCATCCTTCAGCCCCTGGCCTCCAGCGAAGCGGTTTTGACCCCGGAAGAGAAGGACCTGGGCGTTACGATGGTGGACATCGGGGGAGGAACGACCGATATCGCAACCTTTGTTGACGGAGGAATCTGGCATACCGCCGTATTGGGGATCGGTGGGAATCATCTGACGGGAGATGTGGCGATCGGGCTTCGAACGCCGGCGGCCGAGGCCGAGAAGATCAAGATCAAGTACGGCTGCGCGATGACCTCGATGGTAAAGGAGGATGAGACGATCGAGGTTCCCAGCGTTGGAGGACGTCCGCCTCGGATCCTGTCCCGGCAGATCCTGTCCGAAATCATCGAGCCGAGGGCGGAGGAAATCTTCGGATTGGTGGCCCGGGAAATCAAACGGACGGGGTATGAGGAGCGGGTGGCTTCGGGCGTGGTGATCACGGGCGGGAGTGCCACGCTGAGGGGGATGGTGGAAGTGGCGGAGCGGGTCTTGGATCTGCCGGTTCGTCTTGGCGCTCC
>Ga0187773_10000958_pt1 | contig 11611 bp, 10 predicted proteins | sample 0216_BV02_MP05_1_FD_133133 | JGI IMG/M metagenome (GOLD analysis project Ga0187773, IMG submission 133133) | Tropical peat soil microbial communities from peatlands in Department of Meta, Colombia - 0216_BV02_MP05_10_MG | ecosystem: Environmental > Terrestrial > Soil > Wetlands > Peat | place...
GCGCGCGATCGCCGACGCAGTCGCGTCGGTCGTCGACCGGACGACCCTCGAGGACCTGCGGCGGCGCGCCGAGGAGCGTCGGCGGGCCGTGCGCCCCATGTATCACATCTGAGCACTCGACAGGACGCCACGATGACGACGATCAAGAGAGGGACCGTCCCGGCTCGACCGAAGCTGGCGGGTTCCGTGCTCGACCTGGTGGGCGCGACGCCCCTGGTCCGGCTGAACCGGATCCCGAAGCCGGGGGGCGGGACCGTGCTTGCCAAGATGGAGTCGCTCAACCCGGGCGGGAGCGTGAAGGACCGCATCGCGCTCGCGATGGTGCAGGACGCGGAGCGACGGGGGATGCTCAAGCCGGGAGCCACGCTCGTGGAGCCGACCAGCGGCAACACCGGGATCGGGCTCGCGATGGTGTGCGCGGTCCGCGGCTACCGGCTCATCCTCACCATGCCCGACGACATGAGCGTGGAGCGCCAGCGCCTGCTCTCGCGCTACGGCGCCGAGATCCACCTCACCCCGGCCATCGAGGGAATGACCGGCGCGGTCTTCGCGGCCCAGGAGATCTGCCGGGAGCATCCGGACTACTTCATGCCGCTGCAGTTCGAGAATCCGGCGAACCCCGATGCGCACCGGCGGACCACCGCGCTGGAGATCCTGGACGCCACCGACGAGCGCCTCGACGTCTTCGTGGCCGCGGTGGGGACCGGCGGCACCGTGACCGGCGTGGGCGAGGTGCTGAAGGAGCGGCTGTCCGGGGTGCGGGTAGTCGGCGTCGAGCCGGCCCGCTCGCCGGTGCTGTCGGGCGGGCGCTTCCGGCCGCACGGCATCCAGGGCATCGGCGCCTCGTTCGTGCCCGGCATCCTGAATCGTTCCGTGCTCGACGACATCATACAGGTGCGCGACGAGGACGCGACGGCGATGGCACGACGGCTCGCCCGTGAGGAAGGGCTCCTGGTGGGGATCTCGTCCGGGGCCAACGTGTTCGCGGCGTGCCAGGTCGCCGAGACCCTGGCCCCGGGCCAGGTGGTCGTCACGGTCCTGTGCGATACTGGCGAGCGCTATCTGAGCGTCACCTTCTAGGAGACCGGCCATGAGTGTCCAGGTCTACATCCCGACGCCGTTCCGCCGCGCGACCAGGAACGCGGACCGGGTGTCCGTCGAGGCGCCCGACGTCAAGCGTCTGCTCGACGAGCTCGAGGACCAGTTCGGCGCCCTGAAGGGTCTCGTGCGCAACGAGCAGGGCGAGGTGCACCACCACGTCAACATCTACGTCAACAACGAGGCGATCGAGGCCCTGCAGGGCCTCGACACCGCGCTGCGGGACGGCGACGAGGTCTCGATCATTCCGGCCCTGGCCGGCGGTCGCGCGTGATCGCCCCCGGATGATCCTCACGTCCGAGGAGCTGCGGCGGGTGCAGGCGCAGGCGGTGGCCGAGTACCCGGCGGAGTGCTGCGGGGTGCTGCTCGAGCGGGGAGGGCCCACGCCGGACCGGCTCCTGATGCCGTGCCGGAATATCCAGGACGAGCTGCACGCCAAGGATCCGGTGAGGCATTCACGTGATTCGCGCACCGCGTACTTCATCGCCCCGAAGGACCTCCTGACCATCGGGCGTCGCGAGGGCGAAGGCTACCGCGTGGCGACGATCTATCACTCGCACATCGACACCGGCGCCTATTTCTCCGCGACCGACCGGCAGAATGCGCTGATCGACGGAGAGCCTGCCTACGCGGACGCGGTCTACGTGGTGCTGTCGGTGATCGATCGCCGGATGGTGGACGCCGCCGCGTTCGTCTGGGATCCGTCCGTCCGCGACTTCGTGCCCACCGAGTTCAAGCCAGCCTGATCGCGTGACCGACTCCAGCCGGCTCTTCGAGAGCGCCCAGCGCCTGATGCCGGGCGGCGTCAACAGCCCGGTCCGTGCCTTCCGCGGTGTGGGTGGCACTCCCTTCTTCGTGGCACGCGGGGAAGGGGCCCGTGTGGTCGACGTCGACGGCCGCTCGTACGTGGACTTCCTCGGGTCTTGGGGGCCGCTGATCCTCGGCCACGCGGCGGCTCCGGTGGTGGAGGCCGTGAGCGAGGCGGTGCGCCGCGGAACCAGCTATGGCGCACCCACGGCGGGCGAGGTCGAGATGGCCGAGCTCATCGGCCGCGCGGTACCGAGCATGGAGATGGTGCGGCTGGTCTCCTCCGGCACCGAGGCCAGCATGAGCGCGATCCGGCTGGCGCGGGGCGCGACCGGTCGCGACTTCATCATCAAGTTCGATGGCTGCTACCACGGTCACGCCGACAGCCTGCTCGTCAAGGCGGGCTCCGGCGGCGCCACCTTCGGCGTGCCGGACAGCCTCGGGGTGCCGGCCGCGCTGGCGGCGTTGACGCTCACGGTGCCGTTCAACGACCTCGACGCCGTCCGCGCCCAGCTCGAGGGCCATCGCGGCCAGGTCGCCGCGGTCATCGTCGAGCCGGTGGCTGGCAACATGGGCGTGGTCCCGCCGGGTCCCGGCTTCCTCGCCGGCCTGCGCGAGCCCACCCCGCGGCACGGCAGCCCCCTGATCTTCGATGAGGTGATCACCGGATTCCGCGTGGCGTGGGGGGGTGCGCAGGCGCGGTACGGCGTGGTCCCGGATCTCACCTGCCTCGGCAAGATCATCGGCGGCGGGCTCCCGGTCGGCGCCTACGGCGGCGCGCGCCGGCTGATGGAGCGGGTGTCGCCGCTGGGCGGCGTCTACCAGGCCGGCACGCTCTCGGGCAACCCGCTCGCGGTGGCCGCCGGCCTGGCCACGCTCCGCGCGCTGGACCGTCCCGGCACCTACGAGCGGCTCGAGGCGCTGGGAGCCCGGGTCGAGCGAGACGTCACCGAGGCCGCCCGCACGGCCGGAGTGCCGGTGACGGTGAACCGGGTGGGCTCGATGCTCACCGTGTTCTTCACCGAGGGCCCGGTCACCGATTACGCCTCCGCCAAGCGCGCCGACACCGCCCGCTACGCGCGCTACTTCCACGCCATGCGGGAAGGCGGCGTCTTCCTGGCGCCGTCGCAGTTCGAGGCCGCCTTCGTCTCGCTGGCCCATCGCGAAGAGGATCTCGACGTCGCCGCCCGCGCCTGCCGCTCCGCCCTCGAGAAGGCCCGCTAGCCACGCAGGAGTATTGACACCCCGTTTTTTCACGTGATAGGGTTCACAAGGCTGGAGCCCGGACGCACTTCGAAGAACCACCGGTCTTCATCCTCAGCACACCTCGTACAGGGAGCACGTCCCGCTGGGCTGCGTCACCTGTCAATGCGAGTAGGGCGGAGGAGTGGATGAGTGTGATGGATCGCCGGTCGTTCTTCAAGATCGTGGCCACCACTGGCGCTGCTGCGGCCGCCGGTGGCTGCGGACCGTCGGCCGAGCAGCTCATCCCCTACGTCGTGCCGCCCGACAACATCGTCCCCGGGCTGCCGGCGTACTTCTCCACCGTGTGCCGCGAATGTCCGTCGGGGTGCGGGGTGATCGCGAAGAACCGGGACGGCCGCGTCGTCAAGCTCGAGGGTAACCCCGACCATCCCTCCAATACCGGCGCGCTGTGCGTGCGCGGGCACGCGAGCCTGCAGGGCCTCTACCATCCCGACCGCATCCGTACCCCGCTCGGTGGCGGCAAGCCCATCTCCTGGGACGAGGCGGAGAAGCAGCTCGCCGACAAGCTCGGCTCGCTCGCCAAGGGCCGACAGGGTGGCCGCATCGCGGTGGTGAGCGGGCTCGACACCGGCAGCCTGGGCCGCCTGATGGACGAGTGGGTACGGCTCCTGGGCGCCCGGCCTCGCATCGCCTACGAGCCGCTCGGATACGAGCCGATGCGCGCGGCCAACCGGGTGGCCTTCGGACGGGATGCGATCCCCGACTACGCGATCGGCGACTCCACCTACCTGGTCTCGTTCGGCGCCGATTTCCTCGAGACGTGGCTGAACTGCGAGGGTTACACCGCGGACTTCTCGCGGATGCACGCCTTCTATCAGGGCAAGCAGGGCACGTTCGTCGCGGTGGAGCCGCGGCTGTCGCTCACCGCGGCCAACGCGGACGAGTGGCTGCGCAGCGCCCCGGGCACCGAGGGGATGGTCGCGCTGGCGATGCTGAAGGTCATCGTCGAGGAAGGTCTGCAGGCGCCGGGCGCCGACCTCAACACGCTCCGCTCGGCCATCCGATCGGCCGACGTCGACGCTGCCGCGAGCGCCTCAGGGATCGCCGCCGACAGTATCAAGAGGGTGGCGCGGGAGCTCGCCCAGTCCAAGGCCGGGCTCGTGCTCGGCGGCGGCATGGCCTCCGCCGGATCGACGGCCACCGACACGCTCGTCGCGGTGAACCTGCTGAACGCGGCCGTCGGGGCGATCGGCGCGCGCGTCCGCTTCGGATCCGCGTCTCCCTTCAGCCGTGTCAGCCCGTACTCTGACATGACCGCGCTCACCCAGGCGATGGCCGGGGGCCAGATCGACGTGCTCGTGCTGGTCGACGTGAACCCGGTCTACGCGATGCCGCCGAAGTCCGGCTTCGCGGACGCGCTCGGAAAGGTGCCGCTGGTGGTGGCGCTCGCAGGCCGGCCGACCGAGACCACCGCCCGTGCGCACGTGGTGCTCCCGATTCTGCACTCGCTCGAGTCCTGGGGTGACTACATGTCCGAGGAAGGGGTTCTCGGGCTGATGCAGCCGACGATGGGCCCGGTGCAGATCGAGGGCAAGGCGGTGGCGGCTCGGGCGACCGGCGACATCCTCCTGAGCGTCGGCCGCAAGACTCTCGGGCTCGAGGAGGGCAAGGGCCCCCTGCGCTGGCCGACCTTCGAGGCATATCTGAAGGAGGAGTGGCAAAGGGTCGCCAAGGAACATGGCAGCACGGCGCCGTTCGCTGATTTCTGGGATGCCGCGCTCCGGCGCGGCGGCGTGTGGCGCACCCCGCCTGCCGTCGCCACGCCGCTTCGGCCCGACGCGGGCCGGGTCCAGGCTGTGGCCCCGAAGCTCGACGGAGACGGCAGCCACGTGCTCATCGTCTCCCCGTCGAGCCGGTTCTACGACGGGCGGGGAGCGGACCGGCCGTGGCTGCAAGAGGTGCCGGATACCATGACCCAGGTGGCGTGGGATTCCTGGGCCGAGATCCCGGCCGAGACCGCCCAGAAGCTCGGGGTCAAGCGCGGCGACCTCGTGAAGCTCACGTCTCCGCACGGCGCCATCGAGTTGCCGGCGTTTCCGAGCGAGCTCATCCATCCGGGAGCGGTGGGGGTGGCGATGGGGCTGGGGCACAAGTATCCCGGCACCTTCGCGAGCCAGGGGATCCACGCCACCGGCACCGTGAGCCAGCCGAACTACCTGAACGCGGGAGCCAACCCGATCGAGCTGCTCGGGGGCACGGCGGATCCCGCGTCGGGCGGGCTGCCCTACCTGGCCGTCAAGGTCACCATCGCCGCGACCGGAGGGCGCAGACCGCTGGCGGTACCCCAGGCCACCTTCAACCAGGACGATCGCGAGATCGCGCAATGGGTCGGCCTCGGACCCGCGCGGGAGCTCGAGCTCCGCGGCAAGCCGCCCGAGCATGCCAGCCATCCGAGCATGTATCCGGCCGTGAAGTATCCGGAGTACCGCTGGGGCATGTCGGTCGATGTCGATCGCTGCACCGGATGCCAGGCGTGCGTGCTGGCATGCCAGAGTGAGAACAACGTGCCGACCGTCGGGAAGGCGCAGGTGGCCTACGGGCGCATCCAACACTGGATGCGCGTGGAGCGGTGGCAGGAGGGGACGGCGGTCAAGCCGGTCAACATGTTCCTGCCGATGTTCTGCCAGCACTGTGAGATTGCTCCCTGCGAGCCCGTGTGTCCCGTCTACGCCGCCTATCACACGCGGGAGGGTCTCAACGGGCAGGTCTACAACCGCTGTGTGGGTACCCGGTACTGCGGCAACAACTGCCCGTACCACGTGCGGAAGTTCAACTGGTTCAACTACACGTGGGCGGCCCCGCTCGACCAGCAGCTGAACCCCGACGTGACCGTGCGCCAGCTCGGCGTGATGGAGAAGTGCACGATGTGCATCCAGCGCATCGTGGCCGCCAAGGCCGCCGCCAGGGACGAGGGCCGCATGGTGAAGGACGGGGACATGCAGACGGCGTGTCAGCAGACCTGTCCGACGCAGGCGATCACCTTCGGCAACCTGAAGGACGGCGCCGCGCAGGCCTCGAAGCTCTCGGCCTCGACCCGCGGGTACCACGTCCTCGAGGAGCTCGGCACCACTCCCGCGGTGACGTATCTCAAGAAGGTGGTCCGGGCCGAGCCGGCCGGAGAGCCCGGCAGGGCAGGGCACTAGGATGAGCGCGCCTCCCGCGCAGGCCGCGACCGCCCCCGCCCAGGCGACCTGGGCCGACGTCAACCGCGACGTCATCCGTACCGTCGGGATGCCGGGCGAGAAGTACTTCGCCTGGATGTGCCTCGTGGCGCTGACGCTGGCCTGCGGCGTCGCGGCGTGGACATGGCAGATCTGGGTCGGCATCGGGGCAGCGGGCAAGCGCACCCCCCAGATGTGGGCGATGTACATCACCACCTTCGTCTTCTGGATCGGTATCGGCCACGCCGGGACCCTGATCTCGGCGGTCCTCTACCTCTTCCGAGCGAGGTGGCGCACCTCGATCTACCGCGGCGCCGAGGCGATGACCGTGTTCGCGGTCATGACTGCGGGGCTGTTCCCGCTGATCCACGCCGGCCGGATGTGGTTCGCGTACTGGCTGATGCCGTATCCCAACCAGCGCTATCTGTGGCCGAACTTCAAGTCGCCGCTGGTATGGGACGTGTTCGCGATCTCGACCTACCTGACCATCAGCGTGGTGTTCTTCATCGTGGGGCTGGTCCCGGACATCGCGGCCCTGCGTGACAACGCCACCGGGATCAAGCGGAAGATCTACGCGGTCCTGTCGCTCGGGTGGGAAGGGTCCGATCAGCAGTGGCGGCACTACCGCCGCGGTTACGGGCTCCTGGCCGCGCTCGCGACGCCGCTCGTGCTCTCGGTGCACAGCGTGGTGTCCTTCGACTTCGCGATGGCGCTCGTCCCGGGCTGGCACTCGACGCTGTTCCCGCCGTTCTTCGTCGACGGCGCCATCTTCTCCGGGTTCGCGATGGTCCTGGTCCTGATCCTGCCCATGCGGTACCTGTTCAACTGGTATCCCTACATCACCGATAGGCACCTCGACGCGATGGCCAAGCTGACCCTGGTCACCAGCCTGGTCCTGAGCTACTTCTACGTGTGCGAGGTGTTCACCGCCTGGTACAGCGGGGACCATTTCGAGCGCGCCAGCGTCTTCGCCAAGGCCACCCAGGAATACGCGTGGGCCTACTGGGGCATGTACTTCTGCAACTGTCTCGTCCCGCTCGTGCTGCTCTCCCGGAAGGCGCGGACCCATGTGGTCACGCTGTACGTGGTCTCGATCCTCGTGTTGATCGGGATGTGGCTGGAGCGCTTCAACATCATCGTTCCAGGTCTCGGCCACGACTTCTATCCCTACACCTGGGGCACGTACTACCCGACCATCACCGACTCCACGATCATCGTCGGCTCGTTCGCCTGGTTCTTCATCCTGTTCCTGGGGTTCATCCGGGTGATGCCGTCGCTGTCGATCGTCGAGGTCAAGGAGGTGCTGGCCCACCCGATGAAGCACGCCGCCCCCGGGGCGCACCACTGACATGGCCACCGCGACCGCGAACGTGCTGGGGGTGTTCGCCCACGTCGACACCACGCTCCAGGCGATCCGTGACCTGCGCGCCCGGGGCTTCTCCGACCTGACCGTCTACACTCCGATCCCGGTGGAGGAGATCGAGCACGAGGTGGAGAAGGTCCGGCCGCTGTCCGCGGTGCGCCTCTTCACCCTGGTCGGAGCGCTCACCGGGACCGCGACCGGGTTCTTCCTCACGATCTGGTCGTCGCTCAAGTGGGAGCTGGTCACCGGCGGCAAGGCCCCGGCGTCGATCCCGCCGTTCGTGATCATCGCCTTCGAGATGACGATCCTGCTGGGTGGCCTCGCCACCGCCCTCGCGGTGCTGATTCTCGGGCAGCTGCCGAAGCTCACTCCGTCGCCGACCTACGACCCACGCTTCACCGTGGACCGGTTCGGCGTCGCGGTGGCCTGCGCGCCCGACAAGGTCGAGTCCGTGCAGTCCGTGCTGTCGGCAGCGGGAGCGGAAGAGGTGCGGCGATGATGAAGTACGTCTTCTTGCTCACGCTCCTGATCATCGCCGGGTTCGGCGCGGTGCTCGGCGGCGCGGTGGGCTACCGCTGGATGCACAACATGTTCTACACGCAGCGGGTGATGCCCGGCGAGTACAACTACTCGATGCCGACCGGCAGCGTGCCGCGCAGCGGCGGGCAGCTCTACTACTCGCCGGCCGATCGTGACGCGGCGGCGGCCCGACGCAACCCGGTGGCGGCGACCGCCGAGTCGGTGCGCAAGGGCGGCGAGCTGTACATGATCTACTGCACGCCGTGTCACGGGACGAGCGGCCGCGGCGACGGGCTGGTGTCGACCAAGTTCGTGCCGCCCGCCGACCTGACCAATCCCGAGCTCCACAAGGTACGGACGGACGGCTACTGGCAGAGCTACCTGTCCGCCGGCGGTGCGGTGATGCCCTCCTACGCGGAGGCGCTCACGCCCGAGGAGCGGTGGCACGTGGTCAACTACCTCCGGACCCTGGCCAAGCAATGAGCGCGACGCCCGCCACCACCGAGACCGCGCCGGCGCGGCCGATGCACCCGTTCCTGGTCCTGCTCGCGATCCTGGGGATCGTGGCGTTCCTGTACGGGATCGCTCAGGGCCAGCCGGCACGTGTCTGGGGAATCTACCTCGTGAACCTGCTGTTCTGGTCGAGCCTGGCCATCACCGGCCCCGCGGTCGCCGGGATGATCCAGGTGACCGAGGGGCGGTGGTCGCCGAGCATCAAGCGGATCGCGACCACCACCGCGGGCTTCCTTCCCGTGTCGTTCGTGCTCTTCGTCGTGCTCTTCTGGGGTCGCACGGCGCTCTATCCCTGGGTGACCGATCCGATCCCGGTCAAGGCGATCTGGCTCAATGTGCCGTTCATGGCCTTGCGCATCGGGATCGGCGTGCTCCTGCTGTACTGGGTGGCGATGCGGCTCGTGAAGTCGGTCCTGGTGGAGGATCAGCCCGGCCACGACACTCCAGAGGCGAGGGACCGACGGAGCCGCCTCGCGGCGACGCTGCTGGTCCTCTACGTCATCGTGCTCTCGCTCTGGGGATTCGACCTCATCATGTCGTTGGACCCGCGCTGGTACAGCGGCCTGTTCGGCGGCTACTACGTGGTCACGTCGATGTACACCGGCTTCGGGCTCGTCACGTTCCTCACGATCCGCTCCAACGAGAAGGGGCTCAGTCGGGTCGCGCCTCCCGCGATCCAGGACGTGGCCAAGCTCACGTTCTCCCTCGCGGTGTTCTGGATGTACTTCTTCTTCTCGCAGTACCTGGTGATCTGGTACGGCAACGTGCCGGTCGAGACCCGGTACGTGGCCCGGCGGTTCTTCGTCCAGCCCTGGGGCTATCTCGCGTGGGCCATCTTCATCGTCGGGTGGCTGATCCCGTTCTCGTACCTGCTCAAGCGGCTCACCGGCCGGCCGCCGGAGCGGCACCAGGTCTTCAAGGTCATTCTGTTCTTCGGCTGGATCGCGATCTTCTTCGAGCGCATGCTGCTGGTGTTCCCGTCGCTGCTCCGGGACAACACCATCCCGGTCGGACCGATCGAGATCCTCGTCACGCTGGGCTTCTTCGCGCTCTTCGTGCTGAGCCGGAACTGGTTCCTGGCTCGCTACAAGCCGGTCCTGAGCCTGCCGAAGTAGCCGGGCGCCGCGCCCCTCGTCCGCCGCGGTAGAATACCGGGCGTGATCTCTGTCGAGGAAGCCCTCGATCGCATCCTCGCTCGCGTCGCGCCCCTGGGAGACGAGCGGGTGGCGCTCCTCGACGCGCTCCACCGCGTCCTTGCCGAGGACGTCGACAGCCCGCGCGACATGCCGCCCTGGCCCGCGTCCTCGATGGACGGCTACGCGCTTCGCAGTGCCGACACCGGCGGCGCGGCCGCCGCGGCGCCCGTGCGCCTCTCGGTGGCCGGCCGGGTCTCGGCGGGCACGATGGCCGAGCGCCCGCTGCGGGTCGGGGAGGCTTTTCGCATCTTCACGGGCGCTCCACTGCCCGAGGGCGCCGACTCGGTGATCCCGCAGGAGGATGTGTCCGAGAAGGCGGGCACGCTGCTCGTCCCGCGCCCGGTGGGCGCCGGCGACTTCGTTCGGCCCCGGGGCGAGGACATGACGCGCGGGGATCGGGTGCTCGAGCGCGGTCGCGTCCTGAGCGCGGCCGACATCGGGCTGCTCGCCACCGTCGGGCGTGCCCGCGTGAGCGTGATACGCCGGCCCCGAGTGGGTATCCTCTCGACCGGTGACGAGCTGGTCGACCTTGGCGGTCGCGTCGGCCCCGGCCAGATCCCGAACTCGAACAGCTACTCGCTGGTCGCCCAGGTGCTCGAGGTAGGAGCCGAACCGGTAAGCCTGGGCATCGCGGGCGATCGGCTCGAGGACATCGAAGGGCGCCTCCGCTGGGGTCTCGGGTGCGACCTCGTGATGTCCTCGGCAGGGGTCTCGGTCGGCGAGCACGATTTCGTCAAGGATGCGCTGGCCCGGCTCGGCGCCGAGCAGCATCTCTGGCTCGTGGACATGCGGCCGGGCAAGCCGATAGCGTTCTCCACGATCGCGCAGGAGGGCAAGGCCCCGCTGGCGCTGTTCGCGCTGCCCGGCAACCCGGTATCCGCGATGGTGACCTTCGAGCTGTTCGTGCGGCCCGCCATCCTCCGCATGGCCGGGCACGTCCGCCTGCAGCGCCCCACGATCACAGCCCGCGCGCTCGCCCCGATCAAGAACGGCGACGGCCGTCGCGGTTATCTCCGCGTCACCCTCACGCCGGGCCGTGACGGCTACGGCGCGCGCCTCACTGGCACCCAGAGCTCGGGCGTCCTCCGCTCCATGGTCGCTGCCGACGGCCTCGCGGTGGTCGCGGGCCACACCATTATCGAGCCGGGCCACCCGGTCACCGTGATCGTCCTCCGTCAAGGCTTGTAGCGCTCCGCGCGGGGCGAGCGGGACGGTGAGCCGAAGGCGCTGCCCTCCCGTCCGTCTCGGCGCCGAATGCGTCAGGACTTGCGGAGGAACAGGAGCCAGATCGTGGAGCAGGCGCCGACGCACATCGACGCGAACGTGAGCAGGCTGCCCAGGGCGAGGGTGGCGGAGTTGGTGAGGCCCTGGTTGATGTTGCAGCCCTCGGCGACGAGCGCGGCGGCGCCCATAAGCAGCCCCCCGCAGAAGATCTTCGCGAGGCTCGACGCTGCGGGCCACCTCCAGCGGAACTGATCGGTGGTCCAGGCCGCGACGAAGGCGCCCACCGGGACACCGAGAGCCATCAGCATGCTCCAGGTCACGCGGTTCGGGTAGCCGACCATCGGATAGGTGAGGAGATGGCCGGTGTTGGCGGCGAACGTGATGCCGACTGGCCGATCGCCGTAGCCGGAGGCCCACCATCCGACCGTGATCATGGCCCCGACCGCGACGCCGGTGCGCGGCCA
>Ga0187773_10000959_pt1 | contig 11602 bp, 10 predicted proteins | sample 0216_BV02_MP05_1_FD_133133 | JGI IMG/M metagenome (GOLD analysis project Ga0187773, IMG submission 133133) | Tropical peat soil microbial communities from peatlands in Department of Meta, Colombia - 0216_BV02_MP05_10_MG | ecosystem: Environmental > Terrestrial > Soil > Wetlands > Peat | place...
GACGACCGCCGCCCGCGGCGCACGAGCCAGTACCTCCAGGACCTGCGCATCGGCCCCCACTACCACGATCGGATCCGCCGGCTCGGAATCCAGGCCCAGATGGTGGTCCCGGTGCTCATCGACGGCCGGGTGGAGGGTCTGCTCTACGTGGACAACCGCTCATCCCGCACGTTCAGCGACCAGGACGAGGCCATCCTGGTGCGGCTGGCCGCGCAGGCCGCGCTCGCGATCCGCAACGCGACGCTCTTCGCCGACGAGCAGCTCGCCCGTGGCACCGCGGAGCGGCTCGTCCGAGCGCTCCGCGAGAGTCAGGAACGCTTCCAGTTCGTCGCGCGGGCCACCAACGACGCGGTGTGGGACTGGGATCTGGTGAGCGACGCGCGCTGGTGGAACGAGGGCCTGCCTGCCCTCTTCGGCTACCCGCCGGAGCAGATCGGGCCGGACGCCACGTGGTGGTCCGAGCACATCCATCCGGAGGATCGTGACCGGGTGGTGGGGGACGTGCACACGGCCATCGAGCGGGGCGCCGAGAGCTGGAGCGCGGAGTACCGCTACCTCCGCGCCGACGGCTCCTACGCGCTCGTGTTCGACCGCGGCTACGTGCTCCACGACAGCGACGGGCGGGCCACCCGGATGATCGGCGCGATGATGGACATCACCCAGCGCAAGCAGCTCGAGGACGAGCTCCGGCAGGCCCAGAAGATGGAGGCGGTCGGACAGCTCGCCGGTGGCGTGGCGCACGACTTCAACAACCTGCTCACCATCATCGCCGGCCGCACCCACCTGATCCTCGCCAAGCTCGCGGCCGACGATCCGGTGCGGCGCAGCGTGGAGCTGATCCAGAAGACGTCCGACCGGGCCGCCGCCCTCACCCGCCAGCTCCTGGCCTTCAGCCGCAAGCAGGTGCTGCAGCGCAAGGTGCTCGACCTCAACACCACCGTCGAGGAGATGAGCGCGATGCTGCGGCGGCTCATCGGCGAGGACATCGATCTGCTGCTCACGCTCGGCCCGCGCGCCGGGCGCGTCAACGCCGACCCGGGCCAGCTCGAGCAGGTCCTGCTGAACCTGGCGGTCAACGCCCGGGACGCGATGCCGCAGGGCGGTACCCTCGGCGTCGAGACCGACCAGATCCTCCTCGAGGCGGCGCCTCCCGGGCGGCCCGACGCGCTGCCCGCGGGCCCGTACGCGGTGCTGCGCGTCGTGGACACCGGCGCGGGGATGGACGAGGGGATCCAGGCGCGTATCTTCGAGCCGTTCTTCACGACCAAGGAGCGCGGCAAGGGCACCGGACTCGGCCTCTCGATGGTCCACGGCGTGGTGCGCCAGCACGGTGGCGCGATCCGGGTGCGCAGCGTGGTCGGCGGCGGCACCACGTTCGAGATCTATCTGCCCCAGGTCGAGACCGCCCCGGAGACCGCCGGCGTGGACGAGGCGGGCGGGCGGCCGGCCACCGGCCACGAGACGGTGCTGCTCGTCGAGGACGAGGACGATGTGCGCGCGCTGGCCCGCGAGGTGCTCGAGCGCCAGGGCTACACGGTGCTCGAGGCTTCCGACGGCGCGCACGGCCTCGCGATCTTCGAGGGCGGCGCCAGCCACATCGACCTCATCCTGACCGATGTCGTCATGCCGCGGATGAGCGGCCGCGAGCTGGTCGACCGTGTCCGCACCCGCCGCCCGTCCATGCCGGTGCTGTACATGTCCGGCTACACCGAGGACGCGATCCTGCGACACGGCGTGCGCGACGCGAGCTTGCTCCTGCTCAGCAAGCCCTTCGCCCCCGCGGCCCTGGTCCGCAAGGTCCGCGAGGTCCTCGACAAGCCTCGCTAGTCACCGTCCGGTCAGCGGCTCGCCCACCAGCCGCCAGTACGGCAGCGCCACGGTCACCACCACGATCGCGGCGAGCACCGTCATCAGCAGGCCGAAGCGGAAGATCTCCCCGGCGGTGAGGTGGCCGCGCTCGTAGACGACCAGCGACGAGCCGCTCTGGGCCGGGTAGTACAGCACCGCGTCTCCGGCGATCGTGACGATGAGCCCGCAGAGCGCCGGGTTCAGTCCCGCGGTCATGCCCACCGACATCGCGACCGGGATCGTGGTGGCGAGGAACCCGGTGATGTTGGGGATCATGAGCCGGACCAGCGAGGAGGCGGCCAGCAGGACGGCGACCACCATCAACGGCGACTCGGCCACCCCGCGCGCCGCCCCCACCACGCCCGCGGCGAGCCAGGCGCTGGCTCCGGAGCGGGCGAGCGCCTGGGCCAGCGAGAGCGAGGCGCCGATCACGAAGAAGTTGCTCCAGCCGACCTCCTGCTCGAACTCGCGCCAGGTCAGCACGCCCCAGCGCGGCATCAGGTAGTAGACCCACGCGAGCAGGGCCGGCAGCGTCGGGTGCCAGTGGTGCAGCGCATCGGTGAGCCAGAGGAGCCCGGCGCCCGCGGTGATCACCGCGGTGCGCAGCTCGACTGCGGTGAGCGGGTGCGCATCCGCGGCCGGCGGCACCGCGACCTCGGTCCGGAACCCCTGGCGATAGCGCAGGTAGATCACGGTGGCGGCCAGGACGAGGAGCGCCGCGTAGGGCACGCTCATGAGCACGAACCAGTGCGACCAGGAGATCGCGCCGATGAGGCCGGCGGCCACGATCGGGGTGATGCCGCCGGTGAGGAACACCGTGGAGGAGAGGCGGTTCACCGAGTTCAGCACGAGCATGATGGCCCGGGCCAGGGGCGCGCCGCGCGGCACGCGGCCCAGCTCGAGCGCCTGATCGTAGACGTGGACGAGGATGCCGGTGCGCGTCGTGGCGGACGGGAGGATCACGGTCATCGGCAAGAGGGCCACGAGGAGGTGGCCGTACAGAGCGCCGGCCCGGCCGCGGCCCCGGGCCAGGAGGAAGCGGGCGACGCGCTCGGCCAGCCCGCTGCGGGCCACCGCGACGCCCATGGTCAGCACACCGACGAGGAAGTAGGCGATCGGGTCCGCGAACCCGACCAGGGCCTCGCGGACGCCGGTGACCGCGTGCGTGACCACGAGCGCCAGGATCGCGACGATGCTCGTGACGCCCGGGGGCAACGCCTCGAGCCCCCAGAGGCCGATGGCGAGCACGATCACCGCGAGAACCCGCTGGCCCTCCAGGCTCAGGCCGGCGGGCGTGGGCGCCGCCAGCACCGCCAGACCTCCGAGCAGCGGGATCAGCCAGCGGAAGCCGGACGATGGGCGGCGCACCCGCCAAAGATACTACCAGTGACCGTAGTAGTGAGGCGCGTACCAGCCCGGATACGCGGGGTAGACATAGGTGACGCGCGGCCGCGGAGGCGGCGGCGCGTAGGCGTACGGCGGGGCGAGCGGCACGATGGCACAGCCTGCCAACAGCAGCGCGACCAGTGGGATCCAGAGCAGTCGCATGATCGTGTCCTCCTCGTCGGTGTGACGCGGGAGGCGGCTCCGCATATTCCTGAAATCGCGCGTAAACGCGCGGCGGGCCGGCGACGTCTATGCTGGTTGGGTCTAGCGGGGCTGCTCGCCGAGGACGATCACCCCGGCCGCGGCCAGCCGGTTGATCTCGTCGTCGGACAGGCCGATCTCTCGGAGCACCTCGGCGGAGTGCTGGCCGAGCAGCGGCGCGGGGCGATCGATGCGCGGCGGCGTGCCGGAGGCCCGACCGGGAAACGTGAGCATCTTCACCTTGCCCGCGCCCGGCTGCTCCACCTCGGCGACGAGACCGAGATGTCGCACCTGTGGATCCTCGAATACCTCGTGAAACTCGTAGATCGGCCCCGCCGCGATGCCGGCCGCCTCGAGACGGGCGACCCACTCGGCCGCAGAACCGGTCCCGAGGATCCCCTCCACGCGGGCCTTGAACGCGGCGTGGTTCTGCAGGCGCGCTTCGTTCGTGGCGAACCGCTGGTCGGTCTCCATGGTTTCGTCGTTGAGCGCCGCGCAGAAGCGGCCCCACTGGTCGGGGTTCATCAGCACGACGTTGACGAAGCCGTCGCGGGCCTGGAAGGCCTCCGCCGGTGAGAGGTGCAGGTTGCGGTTGCCGGCTCGCTTCGGCCGCTCGCCGGTGTCGAAGAAGATCGCGACCGGATCCGGCAGGAGCCCGAGGCTCGCCCCGACGAGGCTCACGTCGACGTGCTGGCCCTGTCCCGTGCGGAACCGGTGCACGAGAGCCGCGTTGATCATGCCGAAGGCCATGTACGACGCTGCCACATCCGACACCGAGCCGCCGACCCGCGTCGGCGGATCACCGGGCATGCCGGTCAGGGCCATGAGCCCGCTCATGCCCTGGGCAATCGTGTTGTAGCCGGGCTTGCGAGCCAGGGGGCCGGTCTGGCCGAAGCCGGTCACCGAGGCGTAGACCACCGCCGGGTTGGCCGCACGCACCGCCGGGTAGCCCAGGCCGAGCCGATCGGCGACCCCGGGCAGGAAGTTCTCGACGACCACGTCCGAGCGTCGCGCGAGCTCGAAGGCGAGACGGGCGCCCTCGGGCTTCTGCAGGTCCACCGCGATCCCGCGCTTGTTGCGGTTGACCGCCGCGAACGACGCGCTCATGGTCCCGTTGCCGCGCAGGGCGCGCATGTCGTCCCCACGGCCCGGGCGCTCCAGCTTGATCACGTCGGCGCCGAGATCCGCCAGCAGGGCGGTGGCGTAGGGGCCGGCGATGACGCGCGAGAGGTCGAGGACCCGGATGCCCTGGAGCATGGCAGCCACGGCATGGTGCCGTGGAGGGCGGCCCGGAGTCAAGGCGCCGGGGCCGGACGCCGGCGCCTTCCCGCGCCTTGACGAGGGCGCCGCCGGTGGCTAGGCTCTGTCCACACGCGTCAGGGAAGCGGTTCACCGAGCAAGGGGGGCGTCATGCGCTACCAACGGATCTCCGCCGACTGCCACATCGACCTGCCCTGGATCCCGCCCGATCTGTTCAGCGCGAACGCCTCGCCCGCGCTCAAGGACCGCATGCCCTATGTCAAGGAGGGCCCCGACGGGCCGTACTGGACCGCGCGCAACGGGACGAGCTTCGGCCTGTGGGGCGGAGTGGGCCCGGCCGGCCAGAAGTACGAGCCGGGCAAGCACCATCGCGTCGACGTGATGGCGGCGACCGGTCTCTACGACGACGGCCGGAAGGGTATAGCCCGGCCGACCACTCCGGTGCTGCGTGCCAAGGACATGGACCGTGACGGCGTGCAGGCCGAGGTCATCTACGGCATCCTGGGCGCAGCCACGCGGCTCAACGATCACGAGGCCGCCACCGAGATGTTCCGCATCTACAACGACTGGCTCGTGGACTTCTGTCGCCACGACCCCGACCGGTTCATCGGGCTCGCCTGCCTGCCCTACGGCGACATCGACGCAGCGGTCCAGGAGATCTACCGCGTGGCCAAGCTGGGCCTGCGCGGCATGGAGCTGTCGTGTTCGTGGGACATGGAGCCGATGTGGCACCCGGTGTGGGAGCCGCTGTGGCGAGCGGTGAACGACGTGAAGCTGCCGCTCCACTTCCACACCTTCCCGGCCCTGCCGCCGACCGTGCTGGAGACCCAGAAAGGGCTCACCCGTCGCGCGGCCTTCTTCACGGTGGTGTCCGCGTTCCAGATGAACCTGGTGAACATCCTGGCCGCGGTCATCGGCGCCGCGGTGCTCGAGCGCTACCCGAACGTGCGCATCGCGTTCGGCGAGAGCGGCATCGGCTGGGTGCCCTACGCGCTCGACCGCATGGACTTCGAGTGGGAGGACCGCTTCCACGACCTCGGGCTCAAGATGAAGCCGAGCGATTACTGGCGGCGCCAGTGCAAGGCCACGTTCCAGTTCGACCGCATCGGCACCAAGCTGATCGAGGACATGGGCGTGGAGACGCTGATGTGGGGCTCCGACTACCCGCACGGCGACGGGGTGTGGCCCGACTCGACCAAGTACATCGCCGAGCAGTTCGGCCACCTGCCCGCCGAGGTAACCCGCAAGATCACCTGCGAGAACGCGGGAAGGTTCTACGGCCTGATCAACTAGCCGCTCGCGGCCCGGGGGCACGCACCCCCGGGCCGCGAGGCGAAGACGGCGGAGCTACACCGCGGGGCGGATGGTGCCGGTGACGAGCTCGAGGAGCTCCAGCATCCGGGAGAGGTCGTCCCGGCGGAAGTCGATCACGATGTGGCTCAGCCCGAGGCGCTTGTAGGCGCCGAGCTCGTCGATGGCCCGCTGGGGGCCGCCCGCGAGCAGCGTGTCGGGCAGGCCGTAGCGCACCGAGATCTCGATCGTCTTCATGTCGCGCCGGTGCTTGTCGGCCACCACCCGTAGGCGCTCCAGGCCCTCGCGGAGCTGGGCCGGGTCCTTGGAGGTGGCGTGCCAGCCGTCGCCGAGCGTCACCACGCGACGGAACGCACCCGGGCTGTCCCCGCCCACCCAGATCGGCGGGTGCGGCTTCTGGACCGGCTTGGGCGCGAAGCCCAGGTCGCGGAAGCGGAAGAACTCGCCGTCCAGGCGCGGGTTGTCCTCGGTCCACAGGGCCTTGAACGCGCGCAGGATCTCGTCGCCGTGACGCCCGCGGGCGTGGAACGGCACACCGAGGAGTTCGAGCTCTTCCTTCCACCAGCCCACCCCGACGCCACAGATGAGCCGGCCGCCGGACAGCGCGTCGATGCTCGTGAGCATCTTGGCCATGACAACGGGATGTCGGTGCCCGAGGATGAACACCGAGGCCCCCAGGCGCGCCCGGCTCGTGCAGACCGCGGCGGCCGCGAGCACGGTCACCGGCTCCAGATAGGGCTTGTCGGGCGGATGCGGGAAGCGGCCGCCCGGGTAGCTGCCGGTCGCGGTGCGAGGGAAGACCACGTGGTCGCTCACCCACAACGAGGCGACGCCGTGCTGCTCGGCCTCGCGCGCGAAGCGGACGAGCGCCTCGCCGTTGGCCAGGGGGCCCTGGTTGGGAAGATGGCAGCCGATGTCCATGGATCGCTCCCTCTCGGACGCGCCGCTCCTTGAACGGGCGCGCGGCTCCTACTATTCTCTAGCGCGGCAATCGAGCGCCGACGCGGCCACGACGATACCTCAGCCGAAAGGACACCGCCATGCCCTACCGGATCAACCACATCCATCTCAAGGCCAACGATCCCCGCAAGACCGCCGACTGGTACGTGAAGGCCTTCGCCTTCAAGATCGTCTCCGACGAGACTCGGGTGTTCGGCGATCGCTTCATCCGGTGCCAGAGCGAGGACGGCACCCCCGTGAACATCTCGGGCGCGCGCACGAACGAGAAGCTCGGACCGGGCGACGCCACGGCCCACCACGGCCTCGAGCACTTCGGCTTCGACTCGGACAACCTCGAGGTCGACATCGCACGCCTCGAGGGGCTGGGCGCCCGCCTGCTGGAGGGCCCGATCCAGATCCCCGGCGGTCCCCGCATCTGCTTCATCCAGGCCCCGGACGACGTCCGCGTCGAGCTGATCCAGCGGACCAAGGCCACGATCGCAGGAGGCTGCTGCTGACATGGAGGCGATCTAGATGGATCTTCAAGGGCAGGTCGCGATCGTCACCGGCGCGGGACGCAACATCGGCCGCGCCATCGCGCTCGAGCTGGCCGGGATGGGCGCCGACGTGGTGGTTGCGGAGGCGGACAAGGCCACCGGCGAGCGTACCGCCGAGGAGGTGCGCAAGCGCGGGCGGCGCGCGCTCGCTCTGCAGACCGACGTGACCCGCCTCGCGGACCTGACGGCGATGGCCGACCGCACTGCGGCCGAGATGGGGCGCATCGACATCCTGGTCAACAACGCGGGCATCCACAAGTCGATGCACACCGCCGACGTCACCGAGGCCGACTGGGACCGCCTGCTCGCGGTCAACGCCAAGGGCGTGTTCTTCGCCAGCCAGGCGGTGCTGCGTCACATGGTGAAGGCGAAGCACGGCAACATCATCAGCCTCGCCTCGATGGCCGGCAAGATCGGGCTCAAGACCTCGCTGGTCTACGGCGTCACGAAGGCCGCGGTCATCAGCATGACCAAGAGCCTGGCCCTCGCGCACGCCGCCGACGGGATCCGGGCCAACTGCGTGTGCCCCGGCATCGTCGAGACCGACATGATCTTCCAGGTCGACCGCGAGGCCGGCGAGGGCCTGATGGGCCTGCGGCCCGGCGAGTACCTCAAGCAGCGCGTCGAGCAGATCCAGCTCGGGCGCATCGAGAAGCCCGAGGACGTGGCCAACCTCGTCGGCTTCCTCGCCTCGAGCAAGTCGTCCTACATGACCGGCCAGGCCATCAACGTGACCGGCGGCCTCGTGATGCACTGAGCCCGACTCGTCCCTAGGAGACCTCCATGCCCAGACGTCCGCTCCGCTCCCTCGCCCTCGGGCTCGCCCTCCTCGTGGCCGCGGCCCTCCCCGCCGCGACCGCCGACGCCCAGGGCGCCCGGCCCAAGCGGGGCGGCGTGCTCAACTCGGTGCTGACCGAGGATCCGCCCGGCCTGATCATCCACGAGTCGGCCACGGTGTCGAACACCTGGCCGATGATGCCGTGCTACTCCAACCTGGTGCTGTTCGATCCCCTCAAGCCCCTCGAGAGCGTCGACACCGTCATCCCCGAGTTGGCCGAGCGCTGGTCCTGGCAGGACAACTACCGCAACCTCGTGTTCTTCCTCCGCAAGAACGTGAAGTGGCACGATGGCAAGCCGTTCACTGCCGCCGACGTGAAGTACACCTTCGATGTGGCACGCGAGGCTCGGGACGCCCCGGCCAAGTTCCGGCTGAGCGCGCGCAAGGAGTGGTGGGCCAACATCGACGTCATCGAGACGCCCGAGCCGTACACGGTGATCTTCCGCCTGAAGCGGCCGCAGCCCTCCCTGCTGCTCATGCTCGCCTCCGGCTACTCGCCGATCTATCCGGCGCACGTGCCGCTCAACGAGCTGCGGCAGCGCTGCGTGGGAACCGGGCCGTTCCGCCAGAAGGAGTACCTGCGCGGCCAGCTGGTCGAGGTCGAGCGCAACCCGGACTACTTCGTGCCTGGCCGGCCCTATCTCGACGGCATTCGCTACACGATCATCCGCGAGCGGGGGACCCGCCTCGCCGCCCTGCAGGCCGGGCGGATCGACGCCTTCGTGCCGCTGGACATGACCAAGGCGATGGCCGACACCGCGAAGGCCGGGGCTCCCGCGCTGGTGATCACCGAGATCGGCCAGAACGGCAGCGACAACGTGCTGCTCAACCACAAGCGCGCCCCGTTCGACAATCCGCTGGTGCGGCGCGCGATCAACCTCGCGCTGGACCGGCGCAGCTACGTCAAGAGCGTGCGGCAGGACGGCGCGGTCATCGGCGCCGCCCTCATGCCCCGGCCGCTCGGCTTCTGGGGCCTCGGCGAGGCCGATCTGCGCACTCTCGCCGGATACCGCGGCCCGGCCCGCGACAAGGCGGAGGCCCGGCAGCTGCTCGCCGAGGTCGGCTACGGACCGGGCAAGCCGCTCCGCCTGGACATGGCCACCCGCACCCTGCCGATCTACGTCGACCTGGCCTCCTTCGCGGTGGATCAGCTCCGCCTGGTGGGCGTCGAGGCCACGCTCAAGCAGCTCGACACCGCCGCGTGGTTCCCCGCGCTGGCACGGCGGGAGTTCCAGATCGCGGCCAACCTCACCGCGGGGGGCTTCGACGATCCCGACGCGTACCTGATCGAGAACTACAAGTGCGGCTCGTCGCGCAACTACACCGACTACTGCAGCGAGGTGATGGACCGCCAGATCGACGCCCAGTCGCAGGAGCTCGACCGGGCCAAGCGCCTCAAGATGGTGGCCGACATCCAGCGCACGCTCGAGGCCGACGTGGCCCGCCCCATGCTTGGCTGGCGCAAGGAGTACTTCGCCCAGTGGCCCTACGTGAAGAACCTCGTACCCCACAACGCGCTCTACAACTACGGGCGCATGCAGGAGGTGTGGCTCGACAAGTAGCGCGGGCCCGGACACCATGGACTTCGGCATCGTCCACGCGAAGATCGACGAGATCGGCTACATCACCCACGCCGAGAACCTCGGCTACTCGCACTGCTGGGTCACCGACAGCCAGATGATCAGGTCGAACTGCTGGGCGGTGCTGGCCCTGGCCGCCCAGCAGACGCGTCGCATGCGCCTCGGTACGGGCGTGAACGTGCCCGGGCTGAGACTCGCGCCCGTCACGGCCAACGGCATCGCCACCATCAATCGCCTGGCTCCGGGGCGCTGCTTCATCGGCCTCGGCACCGGCCACACCGCGATGCGCACGCTGGGCCAGAAGCCGATGCGCCTCGGCCCGTTCAGGGAGTACGTGCAGACCGTCCAGGCCCTGCTGCGCGGCGAGCAGGTCGACTACACGCTGAACGGCGAGACCCACCCGATCCGCTTTCAGATGCGCGAGCACCGCTTCATCGACCTAGACCGCCCGATCCCGGTCTACATCGCCGCCTTCGGCCCGAAGGCGCAAGCACTGGCCGGGGAGCTGGGCGACGGCCTCATCTCGGGGCTGCCGCGCGGCGGCACGGTGCCGGAGATGCTGGCCAACGCGCGGCGCGGGGCGGAGATGGCCGGGCGCGCCCTGCCCGCCTCCTTCCATACCGCGGCGATGGTGAACGTGTCGCTGCTCCAGCCCGGCGAGGCCACGAACTCCGATCGCGTGATCGCCGAGTGCGGCGCGGCGGTGATCTCGGGGCTGCACTACCTGGTCGCGCACCACCTGGAGACGGGCGCCGAGCCGCCTCCCTACGCTCGACCGGTGTGGAAGGCCTATCTGGCCTGGCTCGACGAGGCGCCGCCCACGGTGCGTCACCAGCGCCTGCACGGCAGCCACTACAGCTTCGTCGATCCGGAGGAGGCGCGCTTTCTCACGCCGGAGCTGATCGAGGCAACGTGCCTCGCCGGGGTGCCCGAGCGCATCGTGGAGCGCGTGAAGGAGCTGGAGAGCCAGGGGCTGAGCCAGATCATGCTCTACCCGCCGCTGAACCGGCAGTACCGCGTGATCGAGGACTTCGCGGATCGGGTGCTGCGCCGGCTCTAGACCACCATCTCCGGCGGCTCGACCGGGACCACGTCGAGGCCGACCACGATTCCCTCGTCGTCGCTGCGCACCACCACGAAGTCGACCGGCTCGGCGTCGTCCAGGTTCCGCTCCCGGTGCGGCACGTACGGCGTGAAGTACGCGAAGTCGCCCGGGCCGAGATCGGCCGCGTACTCGAGCCGGTCCCCCCACCGGATCCGCGTCCGACCCTTCACGACGTAGAGCGCCACCTCGTGACGCCCGTGGTGGTGCGCGTCATTCCCCCCGCCGGGTGGCAGCGTCGCGGTCCCGATCCAGGTCTGGCGCCCGCCGGTCCCGGCGAAGTCGAACACGGTGGCCCGCCCCCGGCCCGGCCCGCGCCGGGTCGCCCGCAGCGCCCCGGCGCGGACCACCCTGACCCCGGTCCGCCACGGCGCCGCGGCCGTCATGGGTAGCGGGTGCGCGCTAGGCGGGCGTGAACATCGGCACCGGCGGGCCGCCGTCGGTGGGCGTCCACACCACCCGCACCAGCGCGGTGACGCCCCGGTCGGCATCGAACACGCTCGGATCGTTGGGATCCGAGTAGGACACGTGGACCTCCGTGACGGCCCCGGCGGGCAGACCGTTGGCGGTACCGCGGTCA
>Ga0187773_10000961_pt1 | contig 11600 bp, 11 predicted proteins | sample 0216_BV02_MP05_1_FD_133133 | JGI IMG/M metagenome (GOLD analysis project Ga0187773, IMG submission 133133) | Tropical peat soil microbial communities from peatlands in Department of Meta, Colombia - 0216_BV02_MP05_10_MG | ecosystem: Environmental > Terrestrial > Soil > Wetlands > Peat | place...
ATCTTGGAACAGAAGGGGATCAAGGGTTAGAGGGGCATTACGATGTGCCGAATCGCCGGGTATTGGGATTATCGATATAAGGGTCAGTATGAATTGGCCGCGACCGTCATTCGGATGAGGGATACGTTGACCCATGGCGGCCCCGATGATGCCGGAGACTGGACCGATCCGGCGAGGGGGGTCGCATTCGGGCACCGCCGCTTGTCGATCATCGATCTATCGGCCGCGGGCCACCAACCGATGCGCTTCCGCGAAACAGTGATTGTGTATAACGGGGAGGTTTACAATTATCCCGAGATTCGTGCGGACCTTGAGCGGGAGGGGTATGTCTTCGATTCCGGCTCCGACACGGAAGTGATTCTCAAAGCCTATGATTGCTGGGGAACGAACTGCCTTCAACGATTTCGGGGAATGTGGGCTTTTGCGCTATGGGACGGACGAACGGAGTCGTTGCTCCTTTGCAGGGATCGAGTCGGTGTCAAACCGCTGTACTGGTACTATAAGGACGGCCTATTGATTTTCGCGTCCGAGCTGAAAGCTTTTCATAAACATCCCGGATTTTCAAAATCGCTCGACCGTCATGCGGCGCAGCTCTATTTCCAGTATGGGTATGTTCCGGCGCCCCACGCCATCTTTCAAAATGTTCGAAAGGTCCTGCCCGGCCATTTTCTGACTGCGGATCGGACCGGGACGATTCAGGAAACGGCCTATTGGAGCGTCAAGGAAAGCTATGTTCGAGGGTTTTCTGAAGAGCGACGGCGGCAATGGAATCAAAAAACGGAGAAAGAGGTCGAGGATGAGTTGGAGCAGCAACTGATCGATGCCTTCCAGCTGCGTCTTGTTTCGGATGTCCCGGTCGGTATATTTTTAAGCGGCGGGATCGACAGCTCGTCCGTAGCGGCGCTGCTTCAGACTCACTCCGGACAGCGTCTTAAGACGTTCACGATCGGTTTTTACGGAAAGAAGAGCTACGATGAGGCGCCGTCGGCCAGAAAAATCGCGGATCATCTCGGAACGGACCATGTCGAACAATATTTTGAACCGAAGGAAGTGGCCGAGATCATCGAGAAAATTCCGCTTCTCTATGACGAGCCCTTCGGGGACAGTTCGGCCCTGCCCGCCTATCTGGTTTCCAGCGCGGCCCGGCGCTATGTGAAGGTGGCGTTGTCGGCCGACGGAGGGGATGAGCTTTTTCACGGGTACGGTTTTTATCGCCGTGCCTTTCCTGGCTGGACGCATCCTGCGCTCCGTTGGATATCCGGCAGCCGTTGGAAACGGATTGTTTTAAATCCCCTCGAAGAAAAATTTCAAGCCGGGCGGGTTACGGCGTTTTATCCCTCCCGTCTTCGGAGAGCGCTCGCCCTTCTCCGGGAGGTTGATTTTCGCGACGGCTGGGATGTTGCCAGCGGGCTGATGTATTCCGATTTTATCGGTTATCTGCCGGATGACATTTTAGTTAAAGTCGACCGGGCGACGATGGGTGTCGCGCTGGAAGGTCGGGAGCCGTTCCTGGACCATCGGCTGGTCGAATACATAACGCAATTGCCGATCGAATATAAATATCGGAACGGTGCATCGAAATACCTCCTGAAGAAGATTTTGTACCGCTACATACCCGAGCCGCTTCTGCGCCGGCCCAAGCACGGCTTCAGCATTCCGCTGGATGATCCGGAATATCGAGGCAAGCTTGAGGCGTTGTTCGATCATTATTTGTCCGAAGACCGGTTGAGGAAGATGGATCTGATCAATACCGGACTGGTTCGGGGGCTTATGGGGCAGTGGAAGGCCGGACGGATTCGACATGACCGGTTGTGGTACATTCTTTGTTTTCAAATCTGGGCCGATGCGTATCTTTGAGCCCCGCGGTTCAAGCGGACCCGGAATGCCGAAAGGAAAGACATTGGACGAGGTCAAGCTGATCGATGAGGATAAGCCGTTTCGGGATCTGGCCACGCGTTGGAGCGATCTGCATCGCACCGGGAATCACCCGACGCCGTTCATGAGCTGGGAATGGGCGTCGAGTTGGTGGGACTTTTTCGGCTCCGGTCGCCTCCATGTCGTTGCGTTTCTTCGGGATGGGCGCCTGTCGGGACTCGCTCCGCTCTACCGAAACGGTGGCCCATGGGGGATGACGACACTGCGACAGATCGGGGCGGGCCAGTCCGATTATCTGGATTTTCTCGTCGGACCCGACGCGGCCGAAAAGGGATACGACGATCTGGTTCTTGCGGTGCTGAAATCGAATGACTCCGATCTGATCATACTGGAGCAGGTGCCTCCCAACCGGTTGGCGACTCTCCGCGATCGTGGGAGGTCAACCGGATCCTACATGCAGGTAAAGGAGCGGGGACATTGTTTTATCGCGGAGCTTCCGCCCCGTTGGGAAGATTATCTGGCAGGTTTGGGGAGCAACGAACGGTATAATATCGGTCGACGGAGCCGTACATTGGAAAAGCAACACGGCGTTGTTTACCGACGGTACGATCGACCGGGCGAGGACCTGGATCGAAAGATGGACGACTTCTTTGATCTGATGCTTCGTCGGTTGACGATGCGCGGACGAGTTCTGGCCGCGGACGAGACGGTTTCGCAAAATTTCCATAAGAGCATCGCACAGCGCTTTGCCGCGAAGGGCTGGTTGAATCTCGGAACGCTGGAGAAGGACGGCCGGATGATCGCCGGCCTGTTGTCATTCGAATACGGCGAAACCCTTTTCTATTACCACTCCGGCTTCGACCCGGACTGGGCGAAGTACAGTGTCGGAATGGTCCTGATGGCCAAGTGCATCGAGGATGGCATCGGCCGGGGGATGCGTCAATTCGATTTCATGCGGGGTCGTGCCGCGTATAAGATGAAATGGAAGGTGGAAGAGCGGAGTTTCTATCGGGTCGTGATGGCGCGGTCGATGGCCGGCTATCTGAAGTTTCTCGGTCACGGGCTGACCTCACGTCTCCAGAAAAACGTCGGCCGATGGGCCGCCGCTCGGGGCGGAAGCCTTAATCGATCGGAAATGGTCCATTCGGCCAGAAATGAGCCGGGAGCATGAGCTCCGGTAAAGCCGTAAAATATGTCCGTCGTCTTCTCCGGCCCCGGAGATGGCTTCGGAATGCGATTCTGTATTTCTGGCACGCGGACGGAATTCGGAACAAGGGAAAGTTAATCGCCTACGCCGTGATCCATCTCCTCCGGAAGGTCGGCGTCTGGTTCACTACAGTGTCCGATTGGGAAATCCGGCTCAAGGGTGTTGAGATTCATTTCGCCCCGAACCTTGCGGAGCTGATCACCTATCGTGAAATCTTCGTGAGCCGAGTCTATCAACATCTTCCGGACTTTCGTCCGACCGGAAACGCAGTGGTTTTCGACGTCGGCGCGAATATCGGGTTTTACACCCTACAAATTGCAAGGTCGTTGACCAAGGGAACGATCTACGCATTTGAACCGAACCCCGATGCCTATTCGAAGTTGGTGAAAAATGTCGAAGCCAACCGTGTGAGGAATATTCATCTGTTTCCTTTTGCGGTCGGTTCCACACCGGGCCGGGTATGGTTGGAGCGTGCCGAACGAACGGGCTTGGGGAAGGTTGCGGAATCGTTTTCGGGGATGGCTGCATCGCAGGTCGAAGTAGAGATGGTTACGCTGGATGGCATGGTTGAGAAACATTCCATTACACGGATTGATTTGATGAAAATAGACGTTGAGGGTCACGAAGAAGCCGTCCTGGCGGGAGGGGAGCGGGCACTCGGCATGACCCTAAGGATCGTGATGGAATATCATGGCCCGGAGATTCTCGATCGCGTACGAAAATTTCTGTCGGATCGTGGATTCAAGGAAGTTCTGGAATACCGGGGCCATGCCTATTTCGTAAATGCGCGCTTGGTCGGACATTAAATGAAGATCGCGATGCTCACCAAACATTTTAATTTCCGAAACGGATCGAGTCGTTCGATCCATGAGCTGGCCATTCGACTGACGGCGCGAGGTCATCAAGTCCATATTTTTTGCAATCGAAGGCCGAACGAGTATCACTCGTCGCCGGTTCTCCGGCATGTTTCGATGCTGCCCTTAGGGTCGTGGGCCCGTACGCTGAGCTTTGATCGAGGATGCCGCCGAAGGATTCATGCGGAGCCCTTCGATCTTGTCCACGGACATGGAAATAGCACCGAGCAGGATGTCGTAACGGTCCGAATATGCCGCAAGGCCAACCGGTTGGCGAGGGGCTTGTCCCTTTCCCGGTGGGACCCCCACCTCTGGTTGGAGTCGCGCCAATTGGCCAATCCAAGACTGAAGCGGATTATTACTCTGTCCGAGATGGTTAAGCAGGACCTTCAGCGTTATTACGGCATCGCATCCGGGAAGATCGTGACCATCCCCAACGGGGTGGATTCCGACCGCTTCCATCCAAACCTCCGGTCGATTCACCGCGAACGGGTTCGGACCGACCTCGGCCTTTCGGATAGAGATTTTGTGGTGCTGTTCGTCGCATCGGGCAATTTTATCAACCGTGGCCTGCTGAACGTTTTTTCGATGATGAAGCAGCGCCCCTTGATCGACATGAGGCTTATTGTGGCCGGCGGCGATCGAGCGGGCCTGTTCCGAAGCCGCGCGCGAGAGCAAGGGATCGAAGACCGGATGGTTTTTTTACACTTCATCGAACGGATTGAGGAACTGCACACCGGAATGGATGCCTTGATTTTCCCTTCTTACTACGACACGTTCGGCAACGTTCCGCTTGAGGCGATGGCCTCCGGGCTGCCCGTCATCGTCACCAGCCAATGCGGGGTAAGCGAACTGATCGAACACGGTCGGAACGGCCTCATATTAAAACATACCGAAGACCTGGACGAAATGGCCGCGGCCCTAACGACATTAAAAGACCCAGGGGTGCGTGATCGGATCGGTCGCGAAGCACGGGCGACGGCGGAACGGTACAGTTGGGATGCCGTTGCCGAGCGGACGTTGCAGGTCTACACGGAATTGTTTCCGACCTTGAGGGGGACATGACTCCTCGCGTCGTCCGACGTATACCGGCTCTCTTGTATCACAAGATCGGCGTCGCGCCGTCGGGTGTCCGCAACCCACGGACGTGGGTCGCGCCGGAGCGTTTCGCCTGGCAGATGCGTTATCTTGTCGGCCGGGGGTGGCGGTCGATCACGCCCGAAGCGCTGGCGGCGCATTACCGTGGAGAGAAAGAGGCCGATCCGAATTCTCTCCTGATCACGTTTGACGACGGATCCCGGACCTGCTACAGAGAGGCGCTTCCGTTGATGCGTTCATTGGGGCTGACCGCGACGGTGTTCGTCGTCTCCGGACAGTTGGGCGGGCGTGCCGTATGGGATCGCAACCCGGATCATCCGGATGATGATTTATTGACGATTCGGGAAATCCAGCAACTGGCAGACGCGGGCTGGTCCATCGGCGCCCATTCCATGACGCATGCACGACTGACCGGTCTGGCGCCGGAAGAAGCGGAGCGCGAGATCCGGGAGTCCAAGCATCGGTTGGAGGAGGCGCTGTCGATGCCGATCCGGACGTTTGCCTATCCCTACGGGGCATTCGCAACCGAGCATGCCGAAATGGTGCGGAAGGCCGGTTACGAAATCGGTTTCACCACGCATTATCCCGAGCGGGGGCTGTTTGCGATCCGTCGGGAAAATATCCACGGGGAGGTTTACGCCTTGCGATTTCTGTGGCGGTTCCGGCGTGCGAAACGAGGGCTGTTTCGGAATGTCGAAACTTAAGATCGTCCATCTCTTTGCCAACCACAAATGGACCGGCCCGGCCGAGGGCGTGGTCACGCTCTGTCGCGATTTGAAGAACAAAGGACATGACGTTCGTTTGTTTTGCACGCCCAATCCCCGCAGGTTGCTGGCCGATCAGGCGGTCCAACGCGGCGTGACCCCGGAGAGCGACTTATGGTTGGCGCGAAAACATCCCGTTTTAAGCGCAAGAGACGTCCGTCGATTAAGAGAAATTTTAAGACGAGAACGACCGGATATTCTTCATCTTCATCTTTCAACCGATCACTGGATCGGAGCCCTTGCAGCCCGCTGGTCCGGTGGTGCGACTCGCGTCATCCGAACTGTCCATAACGTCCGCACGATCGAGCGCCGGCCGTTTCGGTCCTGGCTGTACGAATCCCTGACCGATGGGTTCGTGACACTCTGTGAAAAGGACCGCGAGAAACTCCGACGGACTTATCGAATCGATACCAAGCCGGTCTCGGTCATCCACGGTGCCGTGGATACAGGTCGGTTTCGTTTCGACACGGAAGCCCGACTTGGCCGCGCCGAATTTGGAATCAAGATGACGACGCCGGTGGTCGGTATGGTGGCCCGGTTTCAACCGCGCCGGCGACATGAGATACTGATCGAGGCGATGACCCGGCTTCAGACGCTTTTTCCGACGATCCGACTGCTCCTGGTGGGGCGAGGCGAGCATCAGCCGGTTCTCGAACAGATCGTCCGGGAGAAGGGTCTCGAGCGGTGCGTGGTCTTTACCGGTTATCGCGACCGAGACCTGCCGCAGATCTATGCCGCCATGGACGTCGCGGTCCTGCTGGCGGCCGGAAACGACGGCTCCTGCCGGGCGGCGCTCGAGGCGATGGCGGTCGGACGGCCGGTGGTGGGTTTTCCGGTGGGGGCATTGCCGGAAACGATTCTAGAAGGAGTAACGGGCCATCTGGTGGCGGAGGAGAGTGCGGAACGGCTTGCGGCATGTCTTGCGGCGCTGCTGTCGGACCGTTCAAGGATGCAGTCGATGGGTGAGGCGGCCCGCAAGCGAATCGAGGCCGAATTTACGGAGGCGGTGCGGCTGGAGCGAACCGAAGCCTTTTATCGCGCGCTGCTGAATCCGTCACCCGGAGACGGCGGGGATGCGCATGCCCGGTGAGAAAAGATATTGGGATCGGCCGACGCTGGAGACGCGTATCGCCGACGCCGGCCGGCGCCAGCGATATGAAGCCGGCTCTCCCAATGCGTATGAGATCGCACGGTATCGTGATTTCTTGCTCGAAGGAAACCGGCCGCGGCGGGTGATCATCATGGGAATGACTCCGGAACTCCGGGTGATGGCGCTCTCGGTCGTGGATCGGGTCATAACGGTCGATCGCAATCCTGAGGCAATATCGCTGTACCGTGATTGGACGTCCGAGGCCGATAGCGGTCGGGAATGGATCATCCGGGCCGATTGGGAGGATCTCTCTCAACTGCTAAACGGCCCTGTCGATGCTGTTCTTGGAGACGGCGTATTCGGGAACGTCCTCACCCTCGACAACCATCGGCGGTTGCTCAACAGCCTGCGAGAGACGGTCGGGCCGGGGGGACGGATCATCCTGCGACATGCGATGATTCCGCGCGGCTTTGATCCGGCATCGCATTCGGCGGACCTCCTTCTGGAAGCTTTTCGTAGCGGCCAAATGAACGAGACCGAGTTCGCCTTCGGTATGCGCCTTTGGGGGTGTTTCGCAACGGCATACGACCGAAAGACCGCTCTCCTCGACAACCGGACGGTTTTCGATCGTTACGGTCGCTGGCACGCGGACGGGCGGTTGACGGATGGAGAGTGGAACGCCGTGCGGCGGTACTACTACGGCGGCACAAACATGATTCTGCCGCAGGAGATATGGGAGGCTCTTCTCGGGGAGTGCGGGCTTCGATTTTCGTTACGGCCGCTCAGAGGGCGGGCCTGGTATGCCTATTATCCCATTTACGGCTGTCGACCTATCAAGGCGCTGCCCGGATGATCCCGATTCGGCATTTGCCCGCTAAGATTTGGCAACGTCTCACCTCCACGGAATGGTTCATCCAGAACTTCTGGTTCCTGGGCGGGATCTCTGCGAAGAAGGTAGGCTTTGGCAAGGGGTGGCTCACCGCGCGTCGGTTGAAGCGGCATCGCCGTCTGCAACGACCCATTCGGATCACGCTGTTGGAATTTCATTCCGGTGAACCGCGGTTTGGTTCCCTGACGGCCTTTTGGATTAATGAACGCAGTCGGGTCTGCTCGGCTGCGGTGAACGATGCCATCGAAGCGGCGGATGTCCTCTGGGTCTATTCGCAGGATCCTTTGACAGTCGAGATACGAGAGCGTCTGCAAATGGCACTTTCACGGGGGCGTGCCGATGCCCGTCTGATCAATTCTCCCGACCACTACAACGCCTATTACGAGGAAAGATGCTTTAAGCGGCTGATGGCCGCCGGGGTGAGCGTTCCGGACACCCTATTCGGGGAAGCGGATTTGGGGGGTACGTCGGTGGTCTATAAAATGCGAGGGCTCCAAGCGGCGCCGAAGACGGTTGAGTTGTGGAACGGGCCCCGCCTCGGGTATCAGGCCTTTCGCTTCATCGACGGCCGCGATGCGGACGGTCTTTACCGGCGCTATCGCGCATTCTACTTGGTCGGCGCGGTGCGGCCCAGCAAATTGATGATCTGCAATCACTGGAACGTCTGTCTTAAGAACCGGCCCAAGCTCGAATTCGAGTTTGAGATGACGCCCGACGAGATCCGGCAGGTCCGCCGCATTGCCGATACGCTTGGCCTGAACTATTTCGCTGTCGACTATCTGCGTCGGCGGGATGACGGTCGGGCTTTTTTCACGGATATCAATGTTTATCCCACGATCACTTCGCTTCCGGAAACCGGTCGGGAACGGGGCTACTACGGAATGTGGCACACGTTCGACACCCGTCCGCGTCTCGGGCTGGCCGAGCCGGGGGGGCGGCCGTTTAATGAGGTCTTTGATGATGCCCTCCGACACTTCGTTGACCGTGAAAGATTCCCAAAGGATCCGGATGCGCTCAACTGACTGCAGAGGGAGACAGACATCTCGGTTCTCTAGTTGAGGATGCCGCGATGGTGTGGTACTATTTTCCCCGCACCTTTAAATGAGAACAGCCCTTGAAGAACTACTACGTCGAGATTTTTAACAAACGCGGCCATCTATACAATAACGCCAATCAACGCTTTCCCTCGGCGAGAGCGATTGAGCGGAATATTCTCCTTGATTTATTGGATCTGGGGCCGGATCTAACGGTGTGCGATGCGCCGGCCGGCGGAGGATATGTCGCTCAAGGCATTGATGAAAGGACGCGCGGCCGGTGCCGGGTGGTATGCGTGGAGCCATCGGAGAACTTTGCGCGCGCCATTGATCCCAAGTTCCAAAGCTTGATCGCGCCGCTCGACAAAATTCCGTTGGATTCTCTCTCAATGGACCGCGTGGCGAGCCTGGCGGGTCTCCACGATCTGAAGGAAAAGACAGGCTTTCTAAAAGAGGCCTTCCGCATTCTCAAAACAGGCGGGCGTTTTGCGGTTGGCGATGTCATGGACGGCACCGCGTCGTCCCGTTTTCTGAACGACTCCGTGAATCGGTATACGGAAACCGGCCACCACGGTGTTTTCTTGAGACGGGGAGAATTGACGTCCTTGATGGACGGGTTGGGTTTCGTCGATGTCCGCGAACAGTACCGAGAATTTTTCTGGACGCTCCCGGATCTCCCGACACTGGTCGATTACTGCCGAACGCTCTTCGGCATGGTCAAAGCCACGCCGCCTCAAGTCGAAGCCGGGCTGAAAAGGCATTTTGCCGTCGAGGTCGGTTCGACCCAGGCCCGTCTCCCTTGGTCCCTCGTGTATGCCGTCGGAATAAAACCACAGAAGTTTCCACACAATTGATTCGGAAAGATTCATGGCCCTGGTCGATGACAAGGACGTTTCAACGTACGAGAAACGGCGATACGGGGCGCCGGATCAGAAACTCGTGGGCCGCCGTGAGCAGGGGGTGGTGGACGAGATCATCCGGACGTTGGGACTGAACAAAGGCCGTGTGCGGGACGCAGCCTGCGGCTACGGACGCTTCTCGACGCTTTTTGCAAAGCACGGCGCCGAGATTCTTTGCGCCGACGTCTCGACCGCGATGGTGGCTCAAACCCGTGAACGGGTGACAGGCATCGGTGGTTGCAGTCTTGACCCACTCTCAACGTTTCTGATAATGTGAAAAGGGAAGACGGCTGTACGGCGTTGACGCAATAAAGATCGCTGAAAGATGTGGCAGACATATAAAAAACAGATCCCGGATCTGTCGGTGCTGATCCATTGGGGGTATCCACGGTTTGTATTTGATCGGTGGCTCCGGACACTCGAGGGGCAGGTTCCAGTCTTCACGTTTCATTCGGTAGAGCCGGAGTCGTTCGAATCACGACTCCGGTATCTCCACCGGAACGGATACCGGACCCTGACCGCCGATGAATTGTTGGCCGTTCTCAATTGCCAGACGCCGGTTCCGGATCGGGCGGTGGTGCTCTCGTTTGACGACGGGTGGGGGAGCCTTAAAACCGTGGCCTATCCGTTGCTCAAGCAGTACGGATATAAGGCGGTTGCCTTTATCGCTCCGGCCTTGATCGGCGATGAACCGCTTGAGTCTGTGGGAGCCGATCAACGTCGATTTTGTACGTGGCCGGAACTCCGGGAAATGCAACAAAGCGGCGTCGTGGATATCCAATCACACAGCCTTAACCATCCTCGGGTTTTTATTTCGCCCAAAATCGTTGATTTTTACCGTCCGAGAAGCGACGGAAATCTTCCGAAGCTGAACTTCCCCGTGTATCGAGAATCCGGGAAGGATCGTTGGGATCGCCAGGGAAGGATTGGAATGCCGTTGTATGAAAGCCGGTCAGTATTTTTTGGACGTCGCCGGTATTTTGATGATGAAAAGCTTCGAGACCATTGCGTCCAATATGTTGCGGAACGGGGCGGATCGGAATTCTTTTCAAAAAAGGATTCTAGCCGTGAACTTTATAAAATCGTGGGGGAATTCCGAAACCGTCATGACGACCAGGGGCGGTTCGCCAGTTCGGAGGAGATGGACCGGACAATGATCGAGGAACTGCAAGGGGCAAAGCGACGGATCGAAGGGAAACTGCCCGGGCATCGGGTCCGGCATTTTTGTTATCCCTGGTGGCACGGTTGTGAACGAGCCGTTCAACTTTCGAAAGAGATAGGATACGATACTAATTTCTGGGGAAGACTGATCCGGCGTCCCGTCAATCGTCCCGGGGATGATCCCTTCCACATTGTCCGCTTGCGGGATTATTATATCTTCCGATTGCCCGGAGAGGGCCGTCGATCGCTTCGGTCCGTCTCCTCGGACCGCTCCGAGATGTAAAAGTCCTGATGCAGGAAATTCTAAAAGCCAGCATGAAGACGCTGAAAATCTTACAGATCAATTCCGGCATTGGTTGGAGCGGAAGCCATCATCAGATCTATCTTCTGAGTCGGGGTCTATCCGAGCGGGGCCATGAGGTGACGATTGTTTGCGAGCCCGAGAGTCACCTGATGGAAAAGGCCCAAGCGGTCGGTTTGAAGACGGCCCCATTGCGGATGCGCGGTCAATGGGACTTGAAGGCTGTTTGGCAGTTAAGACGGTACATTAAAGAGCGTCAGATCCAGATCATCAATACGCATAAACCGCTCGCCCATTCTCTGGCTGTTTTGGCGGCCCAATGGACCGGACTGCCCGTGGTGGCGACGCGGCGGGTTTCCTTTCCGCTTCGGCGACACCCGTTCCTTAAATGGAAATGGGATAAGGCCGTGGCCGCGTTAATTGCGGTG
>Ga0187773_10000962_pt1 | contig 11598 bp, 11 predicted proteins | sample 0216_BV02_MP05_1_FD_133133 | JGI IMG/M metagenome (GOLD analysis project Ga0187773, IMG submission 133133) | Tropical peat soil microbial communities from peatlands in Department of Meta, Colombia - 0216_BV02_MP05_10_MG | ecosystem: Environmental > Terrestrial > Soil > Wetlands > Peat | place...
AAAGTCGGCAAGCTGCCATATCCTGCGCAGGCTGCCGTCCTCCTTGATGGAGGTCTCGACGTAGAAGGTCGCTTGCCCGTCTTCGTTCATCTTCGCCCAATCCGCATGGGCCGAAGGCATCGCACTCAGCAACGCGGCCATCGCCGCTGCGCGGCAGCTCGTGGGGACGGAAATCATGTCTTTTTCGTTCGTGCCTTCCGCGGAATGAAGTCAATTCGGCGACAGTGAAGTCAACCGAAGCCTGGCGTCCCCACGGGGATTCGAACCCCGGTTACCGCCGTGAAAGGGCGATGTCCTAGGCCTCTAGACGATGGGGACTTGATGCGGGGTCAAGTCGTGAATCTGGTGGAGGTAACCGGGATCGAACCGGTGACCTCTTGCATGCCATGCAAGCGCTCTCCCAGCTGAGCTATACCCCCACGCAAGGGGGCGGATTATATCACGCAGCCAGATACGCCTGAAGGCGCTCGAGCACGCGTTTCTTTCCCGCCAGAGCCAGCACGGGTCCGAGGTTGGGGGTTTCGGCGCGGCCGAAGACGATCAGGCGGAGCGGCATCGCGATCTTCGGCAGCTTGAGCTTGTGCCGGTCCATCACCGCGTGGATCGCGTCCATGATTGAATCCGCGTTCCAGTCTCCGAGCGCAGAAAGCTTCGACGCGAGCCCAGCCAGCGCCGGCCGGACTTCCGCCCCGACGCTTTGTTCGAGCTGGGCCTGCGCGGGCTTCGCCTCGCCGAAGAACATCATCGCCTGCTCGGCGAGCTCGTTGAGCGTTTCGGAACGCTCTTTGAAAAGGGCGACGACCGCGGTAAGGCTTGGCCCGGAGTCCACCCTGCCCCCGTCGCTCTCGATGCGCGGTGCAACGAGTGTCGCAAGGTCTCCATCGGGGCGCTGCTTGAGATACTGGTGATTCAGCCAGCGGAGCTTCTCGGGATTGAACTGCGCCGCCGAGCGGCTGACATGGGCGAGGTCAAACCATTCGACAAACTGGGCCACGGCGAACATTTCCTCGTCGCCGTGCGACCATCCGAGGCGGGCCAGGTAGTTTACGAGCGCCTCAGGCAGGTGCCCGTCCTCTTCGTATTGCATGACGCTCACCGCCCCGTGACGCTTGGAAAGCCGCTCTCCGTCCGGACCCAGGATCATCGGGACATGGGCGAACTTTGGCAGATCCGCGCCGAGTGCGCGAAAAATGTTGACCTGGCGCGGCGTGTTGTTGACGTGGTCGTCGCCGCGGATCACGTGGGTGATATTCATGTCGAGGTCGTCCACGACTACCCCGAAGTTGTAGGTGGGAACGCCGTCCGCGCGCAGCAGCACGAGGTCGTCCAGCTCGGCGTTTGCGACGCTGATCGACCCTTTGATGAGGTCGTGGAAGCTTGCGTCGCCTTGGTCGGGGTTCCGGAATCGGACGACAGGTGGCCTGCCCGTGGGTGGAACGAGGCCGGCAGCTTTGGCGCGCTCCGGACGCCAGCGTCCGTCGTAGCGGGGCTTCTCGCCGCGCGCCCTCTGGATCTCGCGCATCGTTTCGAGCTCTTCGCGGGTCGCCCAGCAGCGGTAGGCTTTCCCTTCTGCGATGAGCTTTTCGGCGACTGCCTTGTAGCGCTCGATCCGCTTCATCTGAAAAAAGGGCCCTTCGTCCCAGTCGAGGCCGAGCCAGCGCATGCTGTCTAGGATCGCCTGTACCGAGGCCTCGGTCGAACGCTCGAGATCGGTGTCCTCGATGCGCAGGATGAATTTGCCGCCGTGGCGCCGGGCGTAGGCCCAGGAGAAGAGCGCGGTGCGCGCGCCTCCCACGTGGAGATAGCCGGTGGGACTGGGAGCGAAGCGGGTTCGGATCATGGCGGAGGGAGAACCGCCTGCATTTTACGCGATGACGGCAGATGAGCCCGCGCAGCGGCGCGAGTTTGCTAGAATTCTCGTTCCCGGGCGGTTAGCTCAGCGGTAGAGCACTCCCCTCACACGGGAGGGGCCACTGGTTCGATCCCAGTACCGCCCACCATCTTCGCGCCGGTCTCTCCAGGCACGTCCTTCAGAAGGCAAAACTCACTCCGGCAAGTATCCCCCTACCGCCGATCTTCACTTCCTTGCCGGGGTTGCCCGTCGTCGAGGTAAGGTACTTGTACTGCAGGTAGAGACCGATGTGCTTGAAGCGAAATTCTGCGCCCGCCAGGGCCTGATAAGCCGGACCCTTCGTCTCCCCCGTGAAACCGTCGCTGAAAGCAGCATGGGCGTAGCCGATACCTGCGCCCACGAACGGATAGAACCAGTTGGCCGCACCGAAGTAGTATTTCCCGTTCAACATGACGGCCAGCACTTCCTGCTGGCCACTGGGAATTCCAGTCGCGACCAGTTCATTCCGGTAATGAAAGACCTCCCCGCCCACAGCGATACCAGCCTTGCTGCGCCACTCAGCCTCAAGGCCATATACCGCTTTGGATGTCGTGTCGTAGGTGCTGGCGAGGCCGGCAACCACCTGGTTTCCGTTGGCCAGCTTGAACGAACCGCCGTTCGCGATGAGAGCGAACGCCGATTTGCGAGCAGGCTCGGTCGTGGGAGGAATTTGCGGTGCGGCTTGCGCGGCTTGGCTCGGCGGTGGGGGGCGCGGCGCGGTGGTGGGCTTCGGTGCAGGCGGCCGCCGAGACGGGGTCGCACCGACCGCCGCCAGGGGTGCGCCCCCGACGAAGCGACTTTGTGCGAGCAGGTGGCGACCTTCGGTTTCACTCACCGCGCGCGTACGCGTTCGTATCGGCCTCACCCCTGGAACGGCCTCAACCTGCACGAAGTAGCTGCGGTTCGCCGCGGTCTGGAGCGACAAAATCGTCAGTATCCGGTCTCCGATACGCAGGTGAGTCCTCCCGGGATTTACGATCACGGTGAGGTACGTCCCGTTGGCGAGCTTGCCCACGGACTCCAGGTTCACGAGCACCGGGACTTGCTCGGGCACCGGCTCACGCTCGCTGCGAAGGACAAACACCAATGCCTTGCCGGGCGGCGGGGCGGCCAGCCGGGGCTTCTCCTCGGCTTGCACGGGCAGGGCAAAAAACAGACCGTACAGCACGGCGAGCAAGAGGGCCCTCCCCAGCAAGGGGCACGCTTGCAGCTGAGTCATGAGCGGATTTCCAATTGGGGCTTTTCTTCGCTGCCCCCGTATTCTTTGCCGAGGGGGACAGCGTGTCAATCCGCTAGGAGCGACGGGCGCACGCTCCTCGGAGCGAATCCGTCAGCTTGAGCCGGCTGGACGATGCGCCATAGGGATCCGGTGATAGTTGGTTGATTCCGCGGGGAGACCCGCGTCGATTCGTTTCGACGCGGGCTCCTGTTCCCCTTCCCGGCTTAGAGGGAGCGCAGGAAGTTCAGAACATCGCTCTGCTGGATCTCCGGGAGAGCGTTGTACCCCGAGACGACCGCGCTGGCTTCGGAGCCACTGCTCAGATGCTCCTGAATTGCCTGCGCCAGGTCCGAGGTCCGTCCGTCGTGCAGGAAGAAGATCCGCTGTCCGAGGCCCCACAACGGGGCGGTGCGAAACTCGCGTGGGCCCGCCTGCCCCTGGCTGACCCCGTCCGCCAATCCCACGCCCATGTCGTGGATCAGGAGGTCGGAGAAGAGATTCACCGGCTTGTTGCGCAACGCAGCCACGGTTGCGTTGCCCGTATAGAGCGTCGGCGTGTGACAGAGCGCGCATCCGACGTCGGCGAACAACTGCCGGCCCCTTGCGATTGAATCGGTGCCTCCCGGCGTGTCGGGCGAAGGCGTCGGCGGCGCCAGCAAGCGCATGAAGATGGAGAACTTTTCGATTGCGCTCAGCGCGTCGATGGGCGTGGCTGCATCAGTGATGTTGGTTACGGTGTTGGGAACGCTCACGAACTGGCAGGTCGAAGTCTCATCGCGCTCGGTTTGAAACAGTTCGTTGGTGATTCCCATCTCCACGTTGTACGCTTCACCGGAGAACAACAGCAGCGACTTGTTCTGGGCCTTCCAGCCGAATCGGGCAATCGTGCCGTCGTTGCCGTTCTTGTTTGCCAGGCCGGATATCGTATTGCCGGAGACGACCATGTTGGCCCGCCCTGCAATACCCAGGGCCACCTTTTGGGACGCATAGCTATTCTTGTTCGCAAGGATTGCGCTGTCCGGGATCTGCTCGATCAGGCCGGCGCCGAAGACGGGAGTGGGAATCCGGAAGATCACGTTGTAGGTCGCCTGCTGCGTCGCGAAGTCCGGCTGCGCAAGCACGCAACCGTCTGCATCCGGTCGGCCGGTGATCGTGAATAGCGCGTGAACGCCGCCGTCAGGGGTTCCATCGGGATTCTTCACGAACCGCGCCTCGCGCACCGGGCCGTTCTGTGTGATGAACGCCGGAACCTGATCGGCTGCGCCGTCGCGCGTCGCAAATTCGAACTGAGGATTCACCGTCGGGCTCGTGCCGCCAGTCGACGGCTGCGAGTGGCAGCCACTGCAGCTGTCGAGGTTCATCGTTGGGCCAAGGCCGTCGGTGGCGTCTTCCGGCTCTTCAAACTCGTCTTTGCCCGCGTTGAAGAAAGCGAGTTCGCTTTGCGTCAGGCCAGGGAGTGGCAAGCCGGCGCTCGCGGCTCCGGCGCGCACTCCGGGATCGGGGGCGCCGACATACGGGACGACCGATACACCCACTTCGCCGCTGGATTTTGAACAACCGACGAGCGCCAGCGTCGAACCAACGAGGATCAGGGTCAATATGAGTGGAATGGCCGAGCGTTTCATCGCCGTTTCTCCCTCGACCAGCAATATGGACTCCGGAAACCAAAATCCAGAATCCAGCAATTGAAGAAATGCTTTTTGTCTTTTGGATGGAAATTCAGTGAAGCAGATGGCAACAACCGTGCCACAACGGTTTGTTCGCCGTAGCTCGTGTTACTTCAAGGAGTTCCGCTGACCTCGCTCGCCGGTCGCGCGCACTCAATGTCGTCCCGGGGCGACGTTACTATTTCGCAGTATTGGGCAAGGGTCTGATTTCGCGCCGCTTCAGACTGTCTCTGCACGGCGACATGATTGTTCGAGCGCGCTGGGGCTAGAGCTTAGGGAATTCTAGATCGCCTTCGTCAACCGCCAGTATTCATACTTCAAGGTTGCCTGATCCCGCAATGCTCGACGGTCGAGCGGAGGGCGGGAGTGGAGAAGCCTGATATCCCCTTCCCTGGGGTGCAATCGAGCGCCGTGATGCCGCCCAACACCCCATGAGGACTGCCCAGGAGGTATGGCGAGCCGTATCGGCAGCGTCGCAAGCCCTACGCGACGAGCGGGGCCTTCCTGAAGTCAGGCACGCACGTACACCCAACCATCGCGCAGCCGCCTGACCACTTCGTCGAGCGCGGAGGGCGCCACCTCGGTTCCGGGCAACAATGTAAGCTGTCGGCCCTTGGCACGCAGCCGGTCAAGAGTCTGGCCGCACGCGACGACCCGCATCTGGGGGAACTGGCGGTGCAGCGTAGCGATGCGCGCGGCGTAGGGCGAGGTGTTCGCGTCGAGTAGTTCGATCCCCGTGCTATTGGCGATGATCTCAATCTCGATGTGACGGCCCTCCGCACGCGCCGCACGCAACAGGTCCTCGACCTCGTCGAGCGCCGTTGCCATCCTCGCCTCCGAGCTCACGTGCACCAGAATCCGATTGCGGTCGAGTGTGCGCCAGTCGGAGCGCACCGCGCCCCAGTCCCCGCGCAAGGCGTAGGCCGAAGCGGGATCGAGCGACGATCCGCTCCCCCACCAGACATGCACCAACCAGCTGGCCGCACCGGCGACCGCAATCACCGCCGCCGCCGCGGCCGTACGCCAGGCCCATACGGGCCGCTGCGTGCGTCGCGAACGGGCGGGCAGTGCGGCATAAGCGTGCCGCACCGTTTCTTTCAACGTGCGCAGCTGGCACAAGTCTTCGCGCAGCGCCGGATCGCGTTCCGCGGCTTTCACAACACGCGCCCAGTCGGCATTGTCGAGCTGGCCGTCGACAAAGGCGCCCCGCATTTCCTCGGATATCTTCCGTTCCTCGCTCATTTCACGCGTCGCAGTCTCGTATCGAGCGCATCCTCGGTGAGCCCGCTCAGGCGCTTGCGCAGAGCATCGCGCGCGCGGCACAGCCGGCTCATCACCGTACCAACGGGAATTTCGAGGATTTCGCCCACTTCGGCGTAGCTGCAGCCCTCGAGATCCACCAAGGTCATGACCTGGCGCTGGCCGAGCGGAAGCTCGCCCATGGCGTGCCGCACGCGCAACACCAACTCGGCGCTCGAACGCGCTTCCTCCGGCGTCGGCGTATCGGCTGCAACGAGGTCTTCCACATCGGCGAGTTCCACGTGGTCGCGCCGCAGGCGGACGTGATCTCGCAAGCAGTTCGCGAGGATCCGAAACAACCACCCGCGTAGCCGCTCCGCATCGCGCAACTGGCCCGCCCGCCGCAACGCCTTTTCCGCTGCCTCGTGGGCGAGGTCATCGGCGAGCGCTGCGTCGCGACACCAAGCGTAGGCCATGCGATAGAGCAAGTCGCGTGAGCGCTGAAGTTCCTTCCGCACGGCGGCACCGCGCCCGAAAATAGAGTGCATCTTCATGGTTTAATGATGTGACGATCCAGCCGACGATTTTATTCCCCGGTAGCCGTGGATGGAATAAACGGCACGCCTGGGTCGTCCTTGTGGGGTTGAGCCAACTTCCGAGGGGGAAGAAAGTATGAGCCTGTTTTCAAGAGGACACTGCATGGTCGCGGCCGTGGCCGCCTTGGGCATCGCGTTCGCCGCCGCAGCGCAGTCCCAGCAGGGGGCGCACGGGTCTGAGCACTACAAGGTCGTGTTGCAGGTGAGTGACGGAGACCCGGGCAAGTGGAATCTGGCCCTGAATAACGCGCGCAACATCCAGCAAGACCTCGGCAAAGACAATGTCGACATCGAGATCGTCGCCTATGGCCCGGGGCTGCCCATGCTGAAGGCCGACTCTAAGGTCGCAGGCCGCTTGGCCCAGGCGCTCGATGATAGCGTCGCGGTGCTGGCATGCGAGAATACGATGCACAACACCCAGGTCACCAAGGCCGACATGTATAGTGGCATCGGTTATGTGAAGGCGGGCGTGGTGCACATCATGCAGCGCGAACGGGAGGGCTGGGCGTACATCCGCCCCTAGGGTATTCTTGTTTGGTTTTGTGGAGGACACAGCGTGGACAATGAACGTAGGAGTTTGCTGAAAGCCGCGGGCGCGGTGACCGCGGTGCTTGTCGCCGGGTTGCTCAAGCCCTTGACTGCCTTAGCGGCGTGGAACAAGGAGGCCTTCGGCGCGAAAACCCCTGCCGCCGCAATGAAGGGGATAGGCGTCGCCGACGCGGCGCCGAGCAAGGACCTCGTGATCGACGCACCGGAAATAGCCGAAAACGGGGCGGTGGTGCCGATCGAGATCGCGAGCGCGATCGCAGGTACCCGATCCATCGCCGTGCTCGTCGACAAGAATCCCTTTCCGCTGGTGGGCCGGTTCGATTTCAGCGGCGGCGCGCTGCCGTTCGTCAAGCTCAACGTGAAGATAGGCGAGACCTCGGACGTCCGGGTGATCGCCGAAGCGGGCGGCAAGCATTACGTCGCCACCAAGAACATCAAAGTCACCATCGGTGGCTGTGGCGGATAGGAGAGGACAATGGCAGCAGGACCTATGAAAATGCGCGCGACCGCCCTCGGCGGAGTCACCGATATTCGCGTGCTGATGGCACATCCGATGGAAACCGGCCAGCGCAAGGGCCCCGATGGCAAAATCGTGCCGCCGCATTTCATCCAGAACTTGACCGTCAAGGTGAACGGCGCAACTGTCGTCGAGGCACAGATCAGCCAGGCGGTGTCCCGCAACCCGGTGTTCTCGTTCCGCGTCAAGGGTGGCACCAAGGGCGACAAGGTCGAGGTGAGCTGGTACGACAACCAGGGCGAGGCGAACAGGACCGAAGCTACGGTCGCCTGAGCCGCACAAGAGGAGGAGCAGCATGAAGCCAACCGCAGCAGCGGCCGCGCTCGCGCTTGCGCTTGCGTTCGCGCCGGCCTCGGCGCAGCGCTCGCCGTACGCCGATTACCAGCGCATGACCGCCGAGAACGCGCCGATCGAGCTCTACGAGCTTTCCGGCGAGGAGGCCTGGAAGCACAAGCAGGGACCGAAGAATGCCTCGCTCGAGCAGTGCGACCTCGGCCAGGGGCCGGGCGTGCTGAAGGGTGCCTACGCCGGCCTGCCGCGCTACTTCGCCGACGCCGACCGCGTCATGGACCTCGAAACCCGCCTCGTTTACTGCATGACGACCCTGCAGGGGCGCAGCCGCGAGGACGCGACCAAGCGCGTGTTCGGCAACGCCGACAAGCCCTCCGAGATCGAAGTGCTCTCGGCGTACGTCGCCGGCGAGTCGCACGGCATGCCGATGCGGCCCGGCACCAGCCATACAAAGGAGAAGGCCGCGTACGAGCTGGGCCGCGAGCTCTTCTACCATCGGGCCGGCCCGTGGGACTTCTCGTGCGCCTCCTGCCACGGCGAGCCGGGCAAGCGCATCCGCATGTCCGAGCTGCCGGCGCTCAATACGGCGAAGGACGCGCAGCCGTTGATGGCCACGTGGCCCGCCTACCGCGTCTCGACCAGTTCGTTCGTCACGCTGCAGTGGCGCATGAACGACTGCTACCGGCAGATGCGCATGCCCGAGCCGGCCTTCGGCTCCGACATCCCGGTGGCGCTGATCACCTACATGACCGTGAACGCGCAGGGTGTGGTCTACCGCGGCCCGGCCATCAAACGATAGGGAGGCGACCATGAGACGAATGTTTCTTCTTCCCCTCGCCGCCGCGCTCGCGAGCTGCAGCACTTCGCCGAGCACCGGCATGGGAACGGCCGGCGACCACCGCGGGGAGAGCGCGGCCGACATGCAGCGCATCACGGCGGTCCTCAAGGCCAACATGCACGAGCGCGGCCAGGCGAAGATGAGCCGCATCGAACTCGACGACGCGCAGCGCCTGTGCAACCAGTACGCCGACAACCCGCCCGCGGAGCAGGCGAAGCGCATGGAGGAAGCGCAGCTCAAAGCGATTGCGTTCCCGAGCGGCAGCCTGATCGGAGACTGGAAGGCCGGCGAGAAGATCGCGCAGAGTGGCCGCGGCATGACCTGGAGCGACAAGCCCGGCACCGCCGGCGGCAGCTGCTACAACTGCCACCAGATCTCGCCAAAGGAAGAGGCGTTCGGCACGATCGGCCCGAGCCTCGCCGGCTTCGGCAAGGTGCGCGGCAACCGGCCGGAGATCCAGCGCTACGTCTACGGCAAGCTCTACAACGCCAAGGCGTACAACGCCTGCTCGCAGATGCCGCGCTTCGGTCACTCGGGTACGCTCACCGAGCAGCAGATCAAGGACCTGACGGCGCTCCTGCTCGACCCGGCTTCGCCGGTGAACCAGTAGTTGCGTCGGCGCGAATTCCTGCAGGTTCTCGCGCTCGCCGCGGCGGCGGGCGCGACGCTGCGGCCCCGGGCGGCCGCAGCGCAGGCGGCTGCCGAGCTCTACGATGCGCCAACCTTCGGCAACGTATCACTGCTCCATCTTACCGACACGCACGCCCAGTTGCTTCCCGTGTACTACCGCGAGCCGAGCGTGAATCTCGGCCTCGGTCCGGCGGGCGGCGAGCCCCCGCACCTCGTCGGAACGGACTTTCTTAAGAAGTTCGCAATTCCGCGCGACGGTCCTCTCGCTTACGCCTTCACGCATCTCGACTTCGAAGCGGCTGCACGCCGCTACGGCAAGCTCGGAGGTTTCGCCCACATTGCCACCCTGGTGAAACGGTTGCGCGCCACGCGCCCGCATGCCCTGCTGCTCGATGGCGGCGACACCTGGCAGGGCTCGGGAATCTCGCTGTGGACGCAGGGCGCAGACATGATCGGCGCGCAGAAGCTGCTCGGCATCGACGTCATGACCGCCCATTGGGAGTTCACCTATGGGGCCGATCGGATGAAGCAGGCGGTGACCCGGGAGCTGGCGCCGATCGAGTTCGTGGCGCAAAACGTGAAGACGCTCGACTTCGAAGATCCGGTGTTCGCGCCGTATGCGCTGCGCAGCCTGAACGGCGTGCCCGTCGCCATCATCGGTCAGGCCTTTCCATACACGCCTATTGCGCACCCACGCCATCTCATTCCGGATTGGAGCTTCGGCATCCAGGAACCCCGTCTGCAAAAGCTCGTGGACGAAGTACGCGCCAAGGGCGTCAAGGCGGTCATCCTGCTGTCGCACAACGGCATGGACGTTGACCTGAAGCTGGCGTCACGCCTGCGCGGCATCGACGCGATCCTCGGAGGTCATACGCACGACGCCGTCCCGGCGCCGGTCGTGGTCGGCAAGACGATCGTCACGAACGCCGGGTCGAACGGCAAGTTCCTGGGCGTGCTCGATCTCAAGGTAACAAGCGCCGGTGTCGCCGATTATCGCTACCGGCTGCTTCCGGTATTTTCCAACCTGCTCGCCGCCGATGCGCAGATGGCCGCCTACATCGAGCGCGTGCGCAAACCCTACGCGGAGAAACTCAACGAGGAGCTCGCCGTCACCGAAGGATTGCTCTATCGGCGCGGCAACTTCAACGGCAGCTTCGATCAGCTCATCGTCGATGCCCTGTTGCAGCAGAAGGACGCGCAGATTGCCTTCTCGCCGGGTTTCCGCTGGGGCACCACATTGCTTCCCGGCGAAGCGATCACATTTGAACACCTACTGGAGCAGACCGCGATCACCTATCCGGCGGTGACGGTTACTGAGCCGAGCGGCGAGCAGATCAAAGGCATCTTGGAAGACGTAGCCGACAATCTCTTCAATCGCGACCCCTATCTGCAACAAGGTGGCGACATGGTTCGGGTCGGCGGGATGACTTATGCGTGCGATCCCCGCGAACAGATCGGCAGGCGCATTTCAGAGATGCGAATCGGTGACAAGCAGATCCAAGCGCGGAAGCGGTACAAAGTGGCCGGTTGGGCGTCCGTAGCAGAGGGTGCGAGCGGCGAACCCGTATGGGAGGTCGTCGCGCGTTACCTACGGGCGCAGAAAACGATCGGGCGGCTCAGCCCGGGCTCACCGCGGTTGATCGGTGTCGAGGGAAATCCTGGGATTGCCGGATAAGTGCCCGGGAACGGGGGGTGCTCGAACGTGGTGGCGACTGCCTGCTACCGAATCACGGTGAGGTCTTCGTCCGAGGCTTAGGAACGCGGGGTCGCCGACAAGAAAGCCCGGCGCTCTTTGGAACGCCGGGCTTTCCTCTTCATAGGGAGTCTGGCACTGACCTACTTTCGCGCGATATACCTCGCACTATCATCGGCGCGGCCCCGTTTCACGGTCCTGTTCGGAATGGGAAGGCGTGGTTCCAGAGCGCTTTGGGTACCAGACATAGCTTGTCGCCTCGCTGCAGTGCAACGAGGCCAATTCGAAAGAAGCGGGTTGGGATTGCCAAGCATGAACCTTGCACATTTTGCTCAAGGTTATAGGGTCAAGCCGCACGGGCAATTAGTACCGGTTAGCTGAAAGGATTACTCCTCTTGCACATCCGGCCTATCAACGTGGTGGTCTTCCACGACCCTTCAGGGAGGTTAACCCTCCGGGACGTCTCAT
>Ga0187773_10000963_pt1 | contig 11588 bp, 7 predicted proteins | sample 0216_BV02_MP05_1_FD_133133 | JGI IMG/M metagenome (GOLD analysis project Ga0187773, IMG submission 133133) | Tropical peat soil microbial communities from peatlands in Department of Meta, Colombia - 0216_BV02_MP05_10_MG | ecosystem: Environmental > Terrestrial > Soil > Wetlands > Peat | place...
ACCGGCTACGCTCGAGATGCCGTTGTCGACGGTGATGATCAGGTCCGGCTTGCGTTGCGCCGCCAGCCGCACGATTTCGGGCGTGAGACCGTATCCGTATTCGAACCGGTTGGGCACGAGGTAATGCACATCCTGAGCTCCCAGGGCGCGGAGCGCCCGCACTGCCAGGGCGCAACTGGTGGCGCCGTCAGCGTCGAAATCAGCCACGATGAACAGCCGGAGCCGTCGTTCGATGGCGTCGGCCAACAACCGCGCGGCCTGGGCCGTTCCCTTCAGACAGGCCGGCGGAATAAGCCGTTCCACCGACTGTTCAAGTTCTTGCGCCGACGTCACCTGGCGCGCGCGGTAAATGCGATGCAAAACCGGATCCATGTCCGACGGCAGATCGCCGGTTGCAGTCAGGGGACGACGCTGGATTATTTTGCCGGCGGCGAGTTTCATTCGGATGATGGGTGACGTCGATATCGGCTCAAAGGATGACGGCGACGCCACCACCGGCGTGTTTGCCGCGCATCGAGCGTGAACCGCACACCCGTGTCCGTGACCAGAGTCACTCGTGCCAGCTGACCTGCTTTTAGTGCCTGCCATAGCGGCGCGATCCAGATCCGCTCCAGTCCGTCGATAGCCTCGCGCCAACGCGCGGCGTTTCCATGCATGTTCGCGTTGTCTGCCGCCTCGAGCATTACCAGATATTCACCGGGCATGGCCGTCTGATCGCGCCAAGCTTCGAAGCCGTCTGGGACGTTCTCGGTTTCCGTTCCGGATAATCGCGCGAGCGAGAGGCTGATCGGTTCGTTGCTCCATACCCGTGACCAGGATGCCGTTTTGATCCGGGGCAGTCGCCCACCGCCCCAGAACCACAGACTGTTAATGGGCGGTTTTCCGTGCTGCTCGCGTTCGGAATTGACGGCGGCCGCATGCAATAGAATCTGAACTTCATTCATGGTGGTGTGCCACCGTTTGGCGTCCGCGCCCCGCGGCAGGAACGCATGCACGTCCTTCCCGACCACCTGCGACAGCGGCGTGGTGGTTATTTCCGGAACACGCGCCGGTTTGAGATACCAGCGTTCCGGGCACGGCGCTTTGAGCAGCCATCCGTCCGCGGCGAACACCTCCATGATTTCCGAAACCAGGCGGCCGGTTTCATCCGGCGTGATGTTGAGCGTATTGGCTTCCGCCAAGACCAGGCGATCCCGCTCGAGGCTCAAGTGTACTGGGTCGGCGCGTAGCCACCAGTCGTTGTCGATGATCCCCATGTCGAGCGCGCGCGTGACCGCCGCCACCGGCAGATCAGCATTGCCGTCCCGGTACAGATCGAAGAGTCCAAAAACGCTGTCTTCCGGGGTCAAGGGATGTGCTTGTTCCGTGCGCTCGGCGCGTGCGAGCAGGGTCTCCAGGTTGGGATATGGAGGGTCGTCAGCATCATCGCCGACGGGGGGATCCAGAATTCGGCGGACATAAAGGGTCAGGGATTGGCCAGATGATGGGCTGTATTGGAGATCAGTCATGTTGTGGTATCGCCGTGGCCTGTGTCGCATCGCCCAGTTCCGCGATTCTAAGTGAATTCTCCGGGCATCAACATCGATCCGGAAACCCGATTGTCGGCGCGCCGGCTCTGTGGGTGCCATTCCAATGCAGCGGGCTTGGCCGCCCCCCCCTTACGGCCTACTACGCCCCGTGGCAACCCCTTCCCGACTAAGCTTTTGCCGGTCTCCGGCACTGGATTCCGGGCTGATTTACCTAATTTTTACCTTATATATCAGGGGCTGGCCCGACTTTTGCACTGTTTAATGAAGCTAAATCGCTTATTCCATGGAATTTCCAGGCAGGGCGCCATTGAGCACGAAGACCGGATTGTCTCCCGCACAAAACAGCACCGCCGCGGCTAGCAATGTGGTGGCGTTGGAGGATTTCGTGCAGTCACGGACTGCCAAGGTGGCGCACGACCACCTATCACATCAGCTTTCCCATTTCAGGCGCTGGCGCGAGGAACTGGCACAGGCGATCGCCGATTACCAGGCATGGGTCGAACAGCAGGGCCTGGCCGACGGCGAACAGGACCTGCGCGTTTACGAGCTTGTCGAGTCGCTCAAATCGGACCGGTTGACGGTGGCGCTGGTAGCCGAATTTTCGCGTGGCAAAACCGAGCTGCTGAATTCGATTTTCTTCGCCGATTACAAGCAGCGACTGTTGCCATCCGCGGCCGGCCGCACCACCATGTGCCCAACGGAGTTGCGCTGGGATGAGAAGGACGGTGCGTGCGTGAAGCTGTTGCCGATCGAAACACGCAAAACCGCGCTGACCATCTCCGAGTACCGGCGCACGCCGGTGCATTGGACGACAATCCACATCCTGAAGCTGAGCTCGGCCCAGGAAGTGCGCGAGGCCCTGTCGGAAATTACCCGCACCAAGAAGGTCAACGCGCGCGAAGCTCAGGAGCTGGGACTCTACGATCCCAAGGTTCACGGAGAGAAGCCGGCAAGCGGCGAGACCGTCGAGGTTCCCGTGTGGCGTCATGCCATCATCAATTTGCCGCACCCCCTGCTCAAGCAGGGGCTGGTCGTGCTCGATACTCCCGGTCTGAACGCGCTTGGCGCTGAACCCGAACTGACATTGAACATCCTGGCCAATGCCCAGGCCATTCTTTTCGTACTGGCAGCCGACGCCGGAGTGACCAAGACCGATTTGGAGGTCTGGACCAACCACGTCAATACCGTAAAAGGCAACAGCCATCTGGTGGCGCTGAACAAAATCGACGTTTTGTGGGACGAAATGCACGACGAGGCATCAATAGCCAAAACGCTCAATCGCCAGGTTGAGGAAGTCGCACGTGTTTTACGCGTAGACCGCAAGCTGATTTTTCCCGTGTCCGCGCAAAAAGGGTTGGTGGCCAAAATCAAGGACGACCGTGCATTGTTGGAAAAAAGCGGTTTACCGGCGCTGGAACACAAGCTGACGGAGGACATGATTCCTTATCGCCACATGCTTATCCGAAACCGCATCATCCATGAAATCAGCAGCCGGGTCGAAAGCAGTCGTGGATTAATCGAATCCAAACTGGCTGGGGTCAATAAGCAGCTTGCCGATCTCAGGGCGCTGAGCGGCAAGAACCAGGACGCCATCCACAAGATGGTCGCCCGCATGCGCCAGGAAAAGCAGAAATACGACAAGGAGCTCGAGGGGTTCCAACTCACGCGCGCCGCCCTGTCCAAACAGGCGCAAATCCTGCTTGGGCACCTCAGCATGGCGAGTCTCGACGAGGTGATCGCCAAGACTCGGCGCGACATGAACGATACGTGGACCACGCGCGGCCTCAAAACCGGGATGACGACGTTTTTCGAAGGCACGCGCGAACGCATGGAAAAAGTCAGTCAGGAATCGGACGAAATCCGGAAGGTGGTCGAGGCGATTTACCTGCGACTGCACGCCGAGTACGGCCTGCCCAAGATCATTCCGCCGCGGTTGTCGCTGCTGCCGTTTGTCATGGAATTCAAGAAACTCGAGGAACGGGCCAGCGAATTCCGCGATAGTCCGATGATGGTCATGACCGAGCAGCATTTTGTCGTCGAGAAATTCTTCATTACCTTGGTGAGTCAGGCGCGCAATCTGTTCAATGAATGCAATGCCGCCTCGAAAAATTGGTTCCAGGCTGCCGTATCCCCTGTTTTCGCCCAGATTCAACAGCACAAGGCGATGATCGACCGCAGCTTCGATGCCCTCAAGAAAGTCCACGAAAACATGGACAGCTTGGGGGAGCGCACCGCGGAGTTGGAGGAGGTCCGCAAGGATCTCGAAGGGCATATAAAGACGACCGATACGCTGCTCGAGCGTATCCACCGTCCACTGACAGAGTAATCGGTTATTGCAAGTAAATAATCTTGTAATCAACAAGATATGCAGGAAATGAAATAAACAGCTTTCACTTTCCAACCGAAATAAAGAGATATTAGTTCAGCCAAAATGGCGCCAAGGAACTAGATTTAAAGGAAAATCCAGAACAAGCTGACAACGGGACTCGGACTCACTTATACCCAAGCGCGGAATGCTATGTATACCATCCTGATCATTGACGATCAGTTCACGAGCCGGAAAATCCTCGAGGAGCTGGTCTCGTCACTCGGCGACGAAATCCTGGTCAAACCCTTTGCGGAGCCGCTGAAGGCGCTCGAGTATGTCCAGGTACATGAGCCCGATCTGGTGCTCGCCGATTTCAAGATGCCTCTGATGAACGGAGTAGAATTCACCAGGCGTTTCCGCGAGTTTTACAAGGACATTCCCCTGATTGTTATCACCGGGGTGGACGACAAACAGGTCTTGTACGACGCCTTGGATGCCGGTGCCACGGATTTTCTCACCAAGCCCATCGATCATCGCGAATGCCGCACGCGTTGCAACAATCTCCTCAGGCTCCGGCAACAACATCAAATCATCAAGGGCCGCGCCAAATGGTTGGAATCGAAATTCGCCGAAGCGGTCATGGACGTGCGACGCCGCGAGCACGAGACTTTGATGCGGCTTGCCAAGGCTGGGGAATATCGCGACGAGGAAACCGGAAACCACATCATCCGGATGTCGAAATATTCCCGCCTGATCGCGAACGGCCTCGGTCTTGGCGCCGAAGAATGCGAAGTGATCGAGTACGCGGCGCCGATGCACGACATCGGCAAGATCGGGATATCCGACACGATTCTCCTGAAACCCGGTCGCCTGATGCAGGAAGAAATCAAGGTCATGCAGGAACACACGGTGATCGGCTACGAGATACTACGCGACAGTCCGTCGAAATACCTTCAAACGGGCGCACTGGTTGCGCTGGGCCATCACGAACGTTACGACGGTTCTGGATATCCCTACGGTCTGGCGCACGACGCCATTCCCTTGCCGGCGCGGATCGTTGCCGTGGCGGATGTGTTTGATGCACTTACCAGCGAGCGACCCTACAAGAAAGCGTGGTCGATACAAGACGCGCTCAGTTATCTCGCCGCCGAAAAAGGCAAACATTTCGACCCGGAATGCATTGAGGCTTTCCATTCTCAATTCGAGCGGATTCTTAGTGTCCGACAGAAATTTCTCGATTTTCCCGTTGCCGACAATGGATAGCAAAAACATGAGTTCTGAATTGACGACCGTCGAGGTAAGAGCGGATACAGGACACGAGATTGCCGATTTACCTCTCAATGATCAATGTCACGAGTGTATTGAGTGCTATTACGAAATCACTCAGGCGAGATGACAGACAAAAAGCAATGAGCCTTGGAACCAACACCTCTCCTATTCGCTTGTTTCATTTTTTGCGTCAAAGGTTTGCTCACCGTTCCGACAGCGAGCATCAACAGGCAGCAATCAGAATAGCAATAGGTTTAATCCTCACCATCTACGTGATTTTCGTCTCCCGCGTGGACGACACTATTAGTCCTGAAGGCTGGCGTGTGCTTCCTGTCGCGGCGTTGTTTGACCTGCTTTCAATTACCCTGCTCACTAGCATCATAATTCACCCACAATCCTCTAGCATGCGGCGTGTTATCGGCATACTGGCTGACGTCGGCATGAATACCTATGTGCTTTACATATTGGGTCAAGCGGGCGCACCACTATACGGAGTATATCTGTGGGTCGCTTTTGGCAATGGTTTCCGCTACGGTCCCCGCTACTTGTACATGGCCGCGTCCTTAAACGTGATCGGTTTTACGCTCGTGCTGGCCACGAGCAACTACTGGATCGTTCACCGGAGCTTGGGTGCCGGTTTGTTGATAGCGCTGATTGTGTTACCGATGTATGTCGCGAGCTTGGCACGGCAGCTCCGTCACGCCATGGAGCGCGCCAACGAGGCCAGTAAGGCGAAAAGCCAGTTTCTCGCGAACATGAGCCATGAAATCCGGACACCTCTAAACGGCGTTATCGGCATGAGTCATCTGCTGATCGGGACCCCGTTACATCAGGAACAGAAAGATTACGCACAGACCATCTACGCTTCGGCGCAAACCTTGTTGACTCTGATTGAGGACATCCTGGATATCTCCAAGATTGAGGCAGGCAAGCTCAAGCTGGAGACGACGGATTTTGATTTGCACGGCCTGGTCAGCAGTATCGCCACGATGTTGGCGCCGCAAGCGCATACCAAGGGTCTTAATTTCTCCGTCCACATCGCGCCGGAGATTCCGTTTCTCCTGCGCGGCGACCCACTGCATCTGCGCCAGATCCTGATCAATCTCGTCGGTAATGCCATCAAGTTTACCGAGCACGGCGACGTCGAGGTCCGGGCCAAGCTGTTGGAGGAAGATCCCGCAAGCGTACGCGTCCGGTTCGAGGTGATCGATACCGGAATCGGGATTCCGCCGGAAGCGCAGTCTCGCATATTCGAGAGTTTTGCGCAGGTGGATGAATCGACCACGCGCCGATACGGTGGAACGGGCTTGGGCACCACAATTGCGAAACAGCTCGTGGAATTAATGGGTGGCCGCATCGGGATACGGAGCATGCCGGGGGATGGCTCCACCTTCTGGTTCGAAATAAAGTTGGATAAACAGGTGCAGATGGCACAACTGAGCACGGAGGCGCATAAGCTTCTGGACACCCGCGTGCTCATGATTTCGTCCGGTGCGGACAAAAAATCGCTCGTATTGGGGTATCTAAAGATATGGGAAGTCGAGCTATCCACGGCGGAAAATACGGCGCAGGCATTTGCATTACTCGTGAACGGGGTGCATAGCGGCCGCCCGTATCACACGATATTGGTGGATCAGGCGCATCTGGATATGTATCCCTTGCAATTTATCGCCGCGGCCCGATCGGAACCCTCACTCGCGGAATTATCTCTGGTCATGATCCGCACGAGCAATGACAACAAGCCGGCGGAAGAGTATTTGAAAGCGGGATATTCATATGTCCTGGAACACCCCGTGGAAAAAAGACTGCTTTTTAACGCCTTGCACGCGAGTACGACGTCGCAATACCTCGACAACGATGACGTGATCCGTCTGAACGATCGCTACAAGCGGCACGCAGGCATGAGGCAATCGGGCCTAAGGATCCTCATCGCCGAGGACAACCCCATCAATCAAAAGGTGATTAGCAAAATACTCGAAAGCGCGGGACATCGCCCTACCCTGGTGGAAAACGGGGAACAAGCGCTGGATATGCTGGCAAAAAAACCGTTCGATTTGGCCATACTGGATATGCAGATGCCGGTTGTTGGTGGCCTAGAGGTAGTGAATATTTATCGTTTTACGAATCCGCATGAATCGGCTATGCGTTTTCTCATTCTGACGGCGGATGCCACCATCGAGGCAAAGAATGCCTGCCGGAAAGCCGGTGTTGATGCCTATCTCACCAAGCCCATCGACCCCGCAAAACTGCTCAATCAGGTTGATCGACTAGCCCCCAAGGGCGCTGGCGCAAGCTCCGCGAAAAAAGTGCTAGTGCATGCGCCTTCCTCACCACCGGTTACTCAACCGATAGTGCACGTTCTGAATGAGGCCACGCTCGCCAGCTTGGAGACAATGGGAAGGCGCTCCACATTCATTCCGGAATTAATTCATGGATTTCTGAGCGACACGGAACAGCTTTTGAGCGACATGGAAGTAGTGATCAGAGAAAAACGATATGGGGAATTTAGAGAACTGATACACGCCATGAAGGGCAGCGCTGGAAACGTGGGGGCGCAGTCGCTCTATAATGTATGTGCCGGTGCCTATGGCATGACGGAAGAAGCGTTGCGCGACGAAATAGGGGTACTGATGCACAATCTGGTAAATCAATATGAATCCACGCGTTACGAGCTTCTGGCCTATTTAAAGTGTCGCGCGGCGAGCTGAATACAGATCTATCGGCAGAATGGTGATAATTGCGCGGATGATATCCGCGCTTCCCGTTTCATGCCAGTTGTTTGACTATTGCAGTCGGTCGGAGAACGGTGAGTTTTTCCTGCGAGCGCGCTATCCGTTCCATGATGCGGAGATCCCGCTCGGTGAGTTGCAGCGCGGCGTCGACCCAAATCGAACCAATCCTCATCAGTTCGTCGTAACTGAGAGGATGGCAAATTTGTCGTACCTTGTGGATGGAATCGTAGCCGTTATACGCGCGGTTGTATTTTCTCATATAGGCGTACACGGCTTTCTCGCCTTGCTCATCGTCCGCAAGCACATCCACCACTCCCATTTCGTGAAGTTCTTCGGCTGTGAAGGTACGCCCACTCAGAATCAGCCGCTCGGCGCGAGTTGGATCGAGTCGCCGCGCCAGCAAACTGTAGGCACCCATTCCGGGGAAAAGGTTGAAAAGGATTTCGGGAAGTCCCATACGGGCCCGACGCTCCGCAATTAATACACGGGTAGCAATCGCTCCCTCGAAGCCACCCCCAAACGCATCGCCCTGTATCAACGATATTGTGGTGATCGGCAATTGCGAGCCGATGTGCAGCAGGTCGATGCAGGATTTGGTGTAACGACAAAGCCCCTCGCGGTCTCCGGTGCGGATAAGCCTTAGGAACAGTGCGAGGTCGCCGCCGAGATTGAATATTCCGGGAATGCGCGAAGCAAAGACCAGGAATCGTATGCTGTCATGCGCGCTATTCGCGTTTTGTTCGCGAAGATGCTGGTCTACAGTGCGGTTAAAATGTTCGAGTTCGGCGAGAAGCTCGGGAGTGTAGCATGGGCGGGCACTGGCTCGCAGGTAACACCACAGCGCCCGATGTTCCTGGTCATACCGTATGATCAGGTCACGATAATTTTCCTCCGCCAGTGTTACCCCAGGTTGTTGCTTGCTTTCCATTTTACCGTCCCCTTGCGGCTGCAAGCTCTTATTTGCCGGCTCAATGTGCCCGTCATGTGCCGGCTGGTTAACTAGTATCCTTGGCGGAAAACAAAAAAACAAGCGGGGTCGTTTTCATGGAGTGAACAATCCGAGGTGACCTGGATTTGCTTGTCACGGCTAGGTAATGTGTATCGTCCAATCTCCCCACTTGGGCTCAGATCCGCGTATTGTCTGGCACAGGCGAGCGCGGGTTAGCGTACCTTGCGCCGAATCGCGCGGTCGGCATTTTGGACCGTTACGGCCCCGGTCCGTCGGTTTCGATTAGCTGAGCCGCCGCAAGACCACGGCGGCGTTGTGTCCGCCAAACGCAAAAGACTGCGACAGCCCAACGCGAAGATCACACTGTTCAACGCGTCTAACGAAGTTTAGGTCGTGCACGGGTGTTTCAAGATTCCTGCAAATGTGCGTCGTTCCGTCCCGCAAGGACAGTGCCGTGACCAAGATCTCAAACGCTCCACTGGCGCCAATGGTGTGCCCCAAGAGCGACTTGGTCGAATTGACCCGGACGGAATGACCAAACACGCGCTTGATGACCGAGGTTTCGATTTCGTCATTATTCTTGGTGCCGGTGCCGTGTGCATTGACGTAATCGACGTCGCTTGATGACAATCCAGCGTCGGCGAGTGCGCCGCGGATCATTCGCTCGATCTGCTCGCCCCCGGGACCGAGACTCATGATGGAATAGGCATCAAATGTTTCGGCGAAACCGATCAACTCCGCCATGATCGTCGCGTTGCGGCGCCTCGCGTGTTCGAGGTCCTCAAGAACGAGAATCGCTGCTCCGCCTTGACTGAATAAAAAGCCGGAGCGTCTCTCGTCAAATGGTCGATTGGCCGTTTCGGGAGAAGCGCAATCGCGCACCAACGTGCCCGAGGCATCAAAACTGCGAAAAATGTGCCCGTGATCGTCGCCAAAATATTCGCAACCACCGCTGACGGCCACGTCAACGCGCCCGTCGCGCACCGCACGATAAGCATTCCCGATGGCAACCGTACCCGAGGCGCACGCAACACAATGCGTTTCGTTTGGACCCATGAGGGAAAACTTTATGCCAATCGTCGCCGCCGGTGCATTCGGCATTACCATGGACACTTCGAATGGATTGAAACGCAGGCCATGTGTCATTAGCTCGAGTATGGTTTCCAGAACCGTGCGGTCGCGGGTAGAGCTGTGTTCTTCCATGTATGACATTAGCGCCGCTCTCGGCTTTTTCATCAAATGAAAGGTATGATTCTGGAGAAACGTGATGGCCCCGCCCAGGCCGGTGCCGAGGTAGACGCCTGTTCGCGCACCGTCTGCTCCACAAAGCCTGAATGCGCGTGTACGCCCCTCTACCGGTTCCAGGATGAACCCGGCTCGCTCGATGGCTTCGCGTGCGGCTCCCAAAGCAAGCACGCTAACTGGATCGAGCTGCAGCCTCTCGGTTCGCCCGATGCCAAAGGACTCGGGATCGATGTCAGGCAGCGGTGACCAGATTCGTGAATGCAGTTCGGCATAGTTTTGCCACCGCGCCGGAACAGGCGCCACGTTTGACTCACCGTCGAGACAATGGCGCCAAAAATCATCCACGCCGACGCCAATTGAGCTGACCACGCCAGCCCCTGTGATTACGACCCGGCGGCTCATGCTGGGGAAGATTCGTGCAGTTTCTTGTCGATGAAATCGATGATAGCTTTGACAGTGCGGAGTTCCGTGACTTCTTCGGGCGGCATGTTGCGCTGAAACTCATCTTCGAGCGCAATATAAAGAGCCATCTGGTCTAGTGACGAAGCCCGGAGATCGTCATTTAAGGAGGCATCCAGCCCGATTTCACTTTCGTTTCGATTGAGGACATCGGCAATGACTTTAATTACACGTTGTTGCGAGTTCGTATTCATGGATTCACTACTGGCTGGTTGGGGAAATCGTGATCTGAACAAGGCGACCGTGTGCGTGGTGGTCACAGACGCACCTTCTTCATGGCATGTATCGCGCGCCAGTCAGCCTGGCGATTCAGATTTTCATCATGGCTGGAGAGCGTCAGGTTATACGGAAGTGGCGCAAGATCGATGCCGTAAACCGACTTACGCCAGGCGCTGTAATCAGACGCGCAATCAATCCGCAGTCGATCTACGCCACCGGACATGGGGTGCATCCGTGCCGCCGCAGTATAACGACTGAAGACCGCCATGAGCTTGTCTTCATCTGTTAGCCCGCTGGTTCGGAGCAGGTGGCCGTAATAGTTTACATAGCAGCGGTATAGAAGATCTTCCAGCCGTTTTGGCGACAGATGCGGGTGCGACCAGACTGAACACGTTGTGTCGAAACGATCAAGATTGCGTTCGGTGATCCACCCACTTTGGAGATACTGATTGTATTGTTCCGTGCCCGGAATAGGCGTAAGAACATAAAAAGATGCTGCTTTTGGGCGGATAGTTTTCAATACATTGAGATGATCCTGAATCGAATCCTCGTCATCTTCCGGAAATCCAATGATGTTGGAGAAATGTGAACGGATGCCAGCCTCATCGCACATTTTGACGATATCAGCGTAATGCTCAGGATGATTGTGGTATTTTTTTGCCGCCTTGAGCGTGCTGCGGTTGAAGGATTCGACACCCACAAACATCTCGTAGCAGCGTGCGCGACCGAGTAATTGTACCAGCTCCGGGTCCCTCGCGATCTGGGTATCGCACTGGCAAAAGAACCGAAGATTTAATTTCTCGTCTATCATTGCCTGCAGCAAATCACGAACTTGTGGAAACTTGTTGAAGTTATCAGACACAAACATGATGAGCTCG
>Ga0187773_10000964_pt1 | contig 11581 bp, 12 predicted proteins | sample 0216_BV02_MP05_1_FD_133133 | JGI IMG/M metagenome (GOLD analysis project Ga0187773, IMG submission 133133) | Tropical peat soil microbial communities from peatlands in Department of Meta, Colombia - 0216_BV02_MP05_10_MG | ecosystem: Environmental > Terrestrial > Soil > Wetlands > Peat | place...
CACCCCGGCGGGGGCGGCCACCGAGGCCGCGGAGGCCGGGGGCACCTACCGCCCCACCGCCTGCTCGTCGCGCAGGGTCATGCAGGTGCTCGAGGCGCGCGCGACCAGCCGGTCCTTGTCGTCCGCGACGTCGCACTCGACGAGCCCGATCGAGCGGCCGCCCTTGACCACGCGCCCGGTGGCGACGAGGCGTCCGGTCCAGACCGGCTTGAGGAAGTTGATCTTGAGCTCGAGGGTGGTGAAGGTCTCGCCCTCGTCGAGGGTCGCGGCGTACGCCATGCCCATCGCGGCGTCGGCGATGTCGCACAGCACCCCGCCGTGGACGGTGCCCATCGGGTTGGCGTGCCGTCGATCCGCGTCGAGCGTGATCACCGCGCGCCCGGGCGCGACCTCGGCGAGCGTGAACCCGATCAGGGTCGCGACCGGAGGCGGGGGCGCCTCCCCGCGCTGGACCTTGCGGATCATCTCGATGGGCTTGGGCATCTTCTCCTCCTGCGTGGTAGTCGGAATTCACCGCCTCAGTGACTTGTAAAATAATAGTGACTTGCTTCCGTGTCAAGCGACTCGGTATACTCGGGCCGATGCCCAAGCGCTACAACCAGGCGTGCCCGGTGGCCAAGACCCTCGAGGTCATCGGGGATCGCTGGACCTTGCTGGTGGTGCGCGATCTGCTGTCCGGCACCAAGCGGTTCCAGGATCTGCTCGTCACCCTGCCCGGCATCGCGCCGAACATCCTCTCGGCGCGGCTCAAGCTGATGGAGGAGCACGGCCTGATCCGGCGGCAGTTCTACTCGGACCATCCGCCGCGCGCCGAGTACGCGCTCACCGACAGGGGACGGGAGCTCGGAACGGTCGTGGGAGCGCTCGCCGCCTGGGGCGGGCGGCACGTGCACCGGCAGACCCGGCTCGTGCACACCGGGTGCGGCCACCCGGTATCGGTCGGCTACTACTGTCCGGACTGCGGGGAAGGGGTACGGGGCGCGGACGTCACCGTCACGCGGGTCCGATCTCGTCCAGGAACTCGAGCACGGCGCGGTTGAACGCTTCCGGCTGGTCACGATTGGCAAAGTGACCGGCCGGGGAGAGCAGCACGAAGCGCGCCTGCTTGATCTTCTTCTCCATCACCCGCATCGGCTGGAGCGAGGGGTCCTCGTCGCCGCACACCAGGAGGGTCGGCGTCGAGATCTCGGGCAGCCGGTCGGTGATGTAGTCCATCTGCAGGAGGGCCCGGAGCGCATTGGCGTAGCCGATCGGGGTCAGCATCCGGTAGTACTCGAAGATCTCCTGCCGGGCCCCCGGGTCGAGCTTGAGCCGTCCCGACACGTTCGGGTTGGAGGCGATCGCGAACTCCGCCATCGCGTCCATCCCGCCCTCCAGCGTCACTTTGATCGAGCGGGCCCGCATCACCAGGTTGTCGACCGACAGCGGCAGCCCCACCGCAGAGGACGAGTCGACCACGATCAGCGCGCGTGCTCGGCTCGGGTGGGCCAGGACGAAGCGGGTGGCGATCCCGCCTCCCAGCGAGAGGCCGCCCACCACCGGTCGGTCGAGCCCGAGGTGGTCCAGCAGATCCCGAAGGTCGATGACCCAGTGCGCGAAGGTGACCCGGGTCGGATCGCTGGGACTTTCCGACCGGGCGTGGCCCCGCGGCTCCCAGAGGATCAGCCGGTTCCGCGCCGCGAGGGCATGGATGTTCGGCCGCCACATGCCCGTGTTGCCCCCGATGCCGTAGGCCAGGAGGATCGGATCGCCATCGCCGTGGGACTCGTAGTAGATCCGGACGCCGTCGGAAGTCGTGAAGTGCGCCACGGGCCCCTCCTCCGGAGGTTGTGATACAAGAGGGTTCTATGGAACGGTCCTTCGCGGCGGAAGTCAAGCAGCTGGCCCTGGGCGAGGGCCAGATCCTCCGGGGGGAGGGTATCCTGGCGATCACCAAGGCCCTCCTCCAGTCGGGTGTCTCGTACGTTGGGGGCTATCCGGGCGCACCGGTCTCGCACCTCCTCGACGTGCTGGCCGACGCGAACGAATCGCTGCTGAAGCCGATGGGCGTTTACCTCGACGCCTCCGCCAACGAGGCGGCCGCCGCCGCGCTGCTGGGCGCGTCCATCAACTACCCGATGCGGGGCGCGGTGACGTGGAAGTCGATCGTCGGCACCAACGTGGCCGCCGACGCGCTGTCGAATCTGGCCTCGCCCGGCGTCATCGGGGGGGCCCTCATCGTGGTGGGCGAGGACTACGGGGCGGGGGCCAGCGTCATCCAGGAGCGCACGCACGCCTTCGCGTTGAAGTCGTCGTTGCTCCTGATCGATCCGCGTCCGACGCTGCCGAGCCTCGCGCGCATGGTCGAGGAAGGCTTCGGGATGTCGGAGGCCTCGAATCTCCCCTCGGTCATCAGCCTGCGGATCCGGGCCGCCCACATGCGCGGGAGCATGGTGTGCCGGGACAACGTCCGGCCGGCGATCGGGATGAACGCGCGCCTCGAGCGGCACTCCTTCGACTACGGACGGCTGAGCCACCCGCCGTCCACCTACACGCAGGAGGCGCAGAAGTTCGAGCGGCGGCTGCCGGCGGCGCGGCGCTACGTCGTGGAGCACGGGCTGAACGAGACGGTGCCCGGCGAGAAGAAGGAAATCGGGATCATCCTGCAGGGCGGCCTCACCCCCACCGCGCTCCGCGCGCTCGAGCTGCTCGGGATGGCCGATCCGTTCGGGGCGAGCCGGATCCCGATGCTGGTCCTCAACGTGATCCACCCGCTGGTCCCGGATCAGCTGCTGGGCTTCCTGGAGGGCAAGGAGCGCGTGCTGGTCCTGGAAGAGGGCATGCCGAACTTCATCGAGCAGGAGCTGAAGGCGCTCGCCTACGACCGCGGCCTCACCACCCGCATCCACGGCAAGGACGTGGTCGACGCGCAGGGCGAGTACGTCCCCGAGGTCGTGCTGGCGGCCCTCGCCCGCTTCCTGGGCGGGGTGGCGGAGCGCCGGCGCGACGCGCTGACCGCCCACGCGGGGCGCGGTCGGGCCTTGCTGCGCACCCCGCTGCCCAAGCGGCCGCCCGCCTTCTGCACCGGCTGCCCGGAGCGCCCGGTCTTCAGCGCGCTGAAGATCGCGCAGCGCGAGCTCGGCGAGACGCACGTGGCCGCGGACATCGGCTGTCACGCCTTCGCCACGCTGCCTCCGTTCAACCAGGGCAACACGATCCTCGGCTACGGCATGAGCGTGGCCTCCGCGAGCGCGGTGGCACCGAGCTTCGGGCGACGGGTCATCTCGATCCTCGGCGACGGCGGCTTCTGGCACTCGGGGCTCACCGCGGGCGTCGCCAACGCAGTCTACAACAAGCAGGACTCGATCGTGATCGTGCTCGAGAACTTCTACACCTCGGCGACCGGCCAGCAGGCCAATCCCTCGTCCGGGAAGAACCCCCGCGGGGACCGGGTCACGATGTCGATCGCCGACACGATCCGCAGCCTGGGCGTCTCCTGGATCCGGACGGTCAACCCGTATCGCGTCGCCGACACGCTCAAGGTCGTCAAGGACGCGATGACCACCGCGGTCGGCGGGCTCAAGGTGATCATCGCGCGTGCCGAGTGCCAGCTCGAGCGGCAGCGGCGCGTGCGGCCCGAGACCGCGGCGCGGCTCGCGGCGGGCGCCCGGGTGGAGACGCCGCGGTTCGGTGTCGACCCGGACGTGTGCACCGGCGACAAGTCGTGCATGCGATTCAACGGCTGCCCGTCGCTCACCCTGAAAGAGAACCCGGACCCGCTGCGCGACGACCCGGTCGCCCACGTGGATGCCAGCTGCGTGGGGTGCGGCCTCTGCGGCGAGGTTGCCCACGCCGCCGTGCTCTGTCCGTCGTTCTACGAAGCCCGCGTCGTTCACAACCCGGGCGCGTGGGAGCGGGGAGTCGCCGCGGTCCGGCGCCGGGTCATCGGCTGGCTGCAGCCCGCGTGATGGCGGAGACGCGCCCGGTCTCGATCCTGATCGCCGCGCTCGGCGGGCAGGGCGGGGGTGTGCTCACCGAGTGGATCGTCGACGCGGCCGCGCACGCCGGCTACGTCGCGCAGGCCACCTCGATCCCCGGCGTGGCGCAGCGCACCGGCGCCACCACGTACTACGTCGAGATCTTCCCGGCTCGCCTCGCAGCCGGACAGGCCGAGCCCGTCTTCTCGCTCTACCCTATGCCCGGCGACGTCGACGTGATCATGGCCTCGGAGCTGCTCGAGGCCGGGCGGACCGTCGAGGCCGACTACGCCTCGACCGAGCGCACGACCGTCATCGCGAGCACGCATCGGCTCTTCTCGATCGCCGAGAAGTCGGTGCCCGGCGACGGGATCGTGCCACGGGAGAGCATCGAGGCGGCCGCCCGGGCCCTGGCCCGTCGGTTCATCGGCTTCGACGCGCTGGCCCTGGTCCGACAGCACCAGACGGAGGTCAACGCCCTGCTGCTCGGCGCGCTCGCGGCCAGCGAGGTCGTGCCGATGACGCCCGCCGACTTCGAGGCGGCCATCCGCGAGGGCGGCGTCGCGGTGGAGCGCAACGTGCGCGGGCTGAAGGCCGGCATCGAGCTGGTGGCCGCGGGAGAGGGCGGTAGCCTGGTGCCGTCGCCCCGCCCCTGGCCCGCGGTGCGGGCGGAGCGCGCGGCGGCTCTCGGAGCCCGCGGGTCCGCGTTCCTCGCGCTGGCGGGCCGGGTCGAATCCGAGTTCCCCGAGCCTCTGCACGCCACGCTGGGCGAGGCGGTCGCGCGGCTGATCGACTACCAAGACGCGCGGTACGCCGAGCTGTTCCTCGAGCGCGTCCGCCGGGTGCGCGCGCTAGATCCGGCCACGCGCCTGACCCGGATCTTCGCGCGTCGCCTCGCGGTATGGATGGCCTACGAGGACGCGATCAGGGTGGCGGACCTGAAGACGCGGCGTGGGCGCTTCGAGCGTATCCGCCGCGAGCAGGCCGTGCCGGACGGCTCGGTCCTGGTCGTGACCGACTATCTCAAGCCCGACCTCGACGAGCTCTACGGTCTGCTGCCGGCCGCCATCGGGCAGCCGATCGCCCGCTGGGCGGAGCGCCGCTGGCCCGCGGGCCGGCCGGCCATCGGCCAGCACGTGAGGACGACCACGGTGCTCGGCTTCCTGCGCGTGTGGCTGCTGGCGCGGCTACGGTGGCTCCGTCCCGCCTCGCTCCGGCGCGGGCGCGAGTTCGCGCTCATGAGCCGGTGGGAGGAGGCAGTCATCGGTGCGGCCCGGCTCGACGAGCCGCTGGCCTGCGAGGTGGCAGAGCTGGCCACGGTGGTGCGCGGGTACGGCGAAGTGCGGCGGCGTCTGTCGGGCGCCGTCGCGCGCTTCCTAGACGAGACGGTGCCGGCCGAGATCGAGACCGACCGCCGGGCCGGATGCGGCTTCGCCCGGGCGGCCGCGGCCATCGGGGAGGGCCGCCGGCGGTTCCTCGCCGAGGAGCGGACGACGCTAGGAGCGCCATGACGACGACCGCCAATATCACCGTGACCCGGGACGGCGCCATCGCCACCGTGACGCTCAACCGGCCCGACCGACGGAACTCGCTGAGCGACGAGATGCTCACCGATTTGGGCGCCGCCTTCGCGGCGCTGCGCGACGACGTTTCCACCCGCGTGGTGATAGTGACCGGCGCGCCGCCGGTATTCTCGGCCGGCGCCGACGCGGGCCACGCCAAGGCCGCCACTGTCGAGGAGCGGCGGCGCCTCTTCCTGTCGCGCAAGAGCCAGTTCCGTCGCCTGTTCGAGCGCGCCAACACGATTCTCGAGAATCTCGAGCAGGCGACCATCGCGGCGGTGAACGGCCACGCGGTGGGCGGCGGCTGGGGCCTCGCGCTGGCGTGCGACTTCCGCATCGCGGCGGCGGAGGCCCAGTTCTGGATCCCGGAGGTGGACCTGGGGGTGCCGCTGGGCATCGGGACCACGACCCGCTTCGTGCGGCTGGTCGGGCCGGCGCGCGCCAAGGAGATCATCATGGGATGCGCCCGCTACTCGGCCGCCGAGGCGCAGCAGTGGGGCCTCGTGAACCGCGTTGTCCCCGGCGCCGAGCTCGCCCAGGCGACGCGCGACTACGCGGCGCTGCTCGCGCGCAAGCCGTCGCGACCGCTGGCCGAGGTGAAGGCGCGCATCAACGCGATCGCCCGCACCGGGATCCCCGAGGTCAACGCGATGACCGAGGGCTTCCTCGACCGCGAGTGATCGCGCCGGCCCAGCGGGTCGACCACTCCACCAGCGGCAGGAACCGCTCGATCAGCTCGCGCCCCAGCGGGGTGAGCCCGTAGCCGTCGGCTCCGGTCGCGTCGATCAGGCCGCTCTCGCGCAGCTCCCGCAGGCGCTCGTTCAGCACGCTCGGACTGACGCCCCCGCAGGCCTCCTGGAGCGAGCGGAAGGTGAGCCGGCCCTCCCGCAGCTCCCAGATCACCCGCAGGGCCCACCGCCGCCCGAGCAGGTCCAGGAGCGCCATGATCGGCCGCCCGGTCCGCGAGCCCCGCACCGGACGGCCCGGAGCGGGGGTCCGGGTCATCTGCCGCACCTCCTTGCGCTACTGAAAGAGTAGCAGTACTTTGGTGCTACCGAGACGATAGCACGGCGGGATCCCGAGCCCGGACCCCCCGAGGAGGATCGGTCCATGACGTCGGCCCGCATAGCCCCCCTGAGCCCGCCCTACTCGCCCGAGGTCGCCGCCGCCCTCGACCGGATCATGCCCGCGGGCGTGCCGCCCCTCGCCCTCTTCCGCACCCTCGCGGTCAATGAGCGGGTCTTCCTGCGCCTGATGGCGGGCGGCCTGCTCGATCGGGGCTCCGTCAGCCTGCGCGAGCGCGAGCTGGTCATCGACCGCACCTGCGCCCGCTGTGGGTCCGAGTACGAGTGGGGCGTCCACGTGGCCTTCTTCGCCGACCGCGTCGGGCTCACCCCGGCCCAGGTGGCGGCCACCGCGGGCGGCGACGAGCAGGCGCTGCCCGAGCGCGAGCGGCTGCTGCTCCGGCTGGCCGACGAGCTGCACGACCGGGCCCAGGTGAGCGACGCGCTCTGGGAGGCGCTGCGGCTGCAATGGCGCGAGGACCAGCTCATCGAGCTGATCGCGCTCGCGGGCTTCTATCACCTGATCTCGTTCGTCGCCAACACACTCAGGGTTCCCCCGGAGACATACGGGGCGCGGTTTCCGGAGACGGGCGGACCGGACGCAGGCGGTGATACACGTTCTGTCCCCGCGTCTCTTCCAGCAGAAGGCTGATCGCGACTCCCGCGAGCACCAGCAGAGCGCAGACCGCGAAGGCGTCGCGATAGGACGCGACCGGATAGACCCGCGCCCCGCCGAGCATCGTGCCGGTCCAGCGCGCGTCGAGCACCGCGCCGACCGGACCCTGGGTGAGGGCGGCGCCCACGAAGCCACCCAGGTTCGTCACCGCGACCGCGATGCCCGAGAGGCGCGGCGGATTGACCTCGGCGCCGAGCGGCCAGGTCAGCACGAACGCCCCGCCCACCACGCCGAGCAGCAGGAGCAGGAGGCAGAGCCCGGGTAGCGGCAGCGTGCCGAGCGTCAGGAGGAATGCGAGCCAGACCATGAACTGGCTGGTGGCCAGCACCGTGTACGGGAGCTTTCGCCGGTGCAGCACGCGGTCGGAGAGGTAGCCGGTGAGCGGAGCGGAGGCGAGGAGCGCGATCGACGGCAGCGAGGCGTAGAAGGCGGCGACGGTGGGCCCGAGCGCGTAGACATCGCGGAGAAAGGGCACGCTCCAGAGGAAGAGGTTCCCCATCGCGGAGTAGAGGAAGAAGAAGCCGAGGAAGGGCGGCCAGGTGTACGGGTTCCGGAGCACCGCGACCGTGCCCTCCAGCACCTCGCGGAGCGAGGCGCCGCGCCCGTGACTTCCGGGGCCGGCGCCGGGCTGGTCGCGAACCAGGCCGGCGCAGAGCGTCGCGGCGGCCAGCGTCACGACCGCGATGATGACCAGGGCCGCCCGCCAGGAGAGCCCGGCGGCCAGCGCGGCGAGAGGCGCGTTCCCGATGAGGCCGCCGAGCACGCCGACCGTCGCGGTGAGCGCCGACATCATGCCGAACTGCGACGGTGGAAACCAGTTGGCCGCGATCTTCAGCGCGCCGGTGAAGGTGACCGTGGCGCCGAGACCCACCAGGAGCCGGCCCGCGAACAGGATCGCGGTGCCGTCCGCCAGGCCCATCGCGAGCGAGCCCAGTCCCATCACCGCGCCGCCGGCCGCGATCACCCGGCGCGGGCCGACGCTGTCGATCAGCACGCCCCCCGGCACCATGAAGCCGGAGTAGGAGTAGAAGTACATCGCCGAAAGCAGGCCGATCGCGGTCCCGCTCATGCCGAAGGCCTGCATCAGGTCCTTGGCGATGACGCCCGGCGCGGCCCGGTGCAGGAAGGCGATCAGGAACACCAGCGCCGGGATGCCCCACATCAGCCAGCGGCGTCCCGCGGCCACCGCGCCGTCGCCGGGCACGGATCAGCGCGTCCAGAAGCCGGCCGGGTCGCACTCGCGCACGATCGCCAGCTCGGCCTCGGTCGGCGTGGCAGTGGCCCCGATGTCGGGCGCTACCGTGAGCTCGAAGCCGGTGGCGGCCCGAACGCTCTCCACGCTCTGTCCCGGGTGGTACGAGGCCAGGTACATCACGCGGGTCTCGGGGGCGAACCGGAAGACCCCGAGGGTGGTGACCACCGCGACCGGACCGCCGCCGGCGAGCCCGACGCGCTCGCGCCAGCCCGGGCCGTCGCCGAAGCCGGGAGACGTGATGTAGTCGACGCGATCGCGGAAGCGGTGTTTCTCCTGAGGCATGATGACGACGAAGCGGCGGGCCAGGCTCGCGATGTCGGCCCCGCCTCCGCTGCCGGGCAGCCTCACCTTGGGACGGTGCCAGTCGCCGACGTACGAAGTGTTCAGGTTGCCGTAGCGGTCGATCTCGGCGCCACCGATGAAGCCCAGGTCGACCAGCCCCTGCTGGAGCAGGGCCATGATCTCGAGCGTGCCGGTGCACCAGAGTGCGCCGGGGATGTTGGGCGTATCGCTCATGGTCAGCAAGGTCTCGGGCGCCGGCTGATCGCGCACGATGCCGTTCTCGAACAGGCCGGTGGCGTTGGGCGCGTGGGTGCGCTTGGCGTACGCGAACGCGATCAGGGGCAGGCGCATGCCCACGAAGACGAGGTCCTCGTCGCGGATCTCGCGGGCGGCCGCGATGACCATCAGCTCCCGGTCGGTGAACGCGCTCACCGGAGCACGAAGGGCTGGGCCGCACCCTTGACGAAGGGGTGGCGGCGGATGGCCTCCTCGTTGATCTCGACCCCCAGGCCGGGGCCGGTGGGCAGCTCGAGCCAGCCGTCGCGCGCCCGGATGGGACGGGCGAGGAACGGGGTCTCCTGGTCGCCGGTGGGGAACTCGACCGGCAGCGGGCTGTTGAAGGTGGCCGCCACGTGCAGGGTGGCGGCCAGCCCCGGGCCGAAGTAGAACGAGTGCGGGGCGATCGGCACGTTGGCGGCCTGGGCGAGCGCCGCGATCTTTCGGAACTCGGAGACGCCGCCGACCTTGGTGATGCTGGGCTGGAGGATGTCGGCCGCGCGCTGCCGGACGATCTCGGCGAAGCCGTGCACGGTCGACTCGTTCTCCCCCAGCGCGATCGGGGTCTCGGTGGCCTCGGCCACGCGCGCGAGCCCCGCGTAGTCCTCGGGCGGCCACACCGGCTCCTCGAGCCAGAAGAGCCGATATGGCGCCAGCGCTCGCGCCATCGCGATGGCCTCGAAGGGTGTCCACGGGCAGTTGGTGTCCAGCGTCAGCTCCACGTCGGGGCCGACCGCCTCGCGGGCCGCGCGCACCGAGGCCACGTCGGTCTGGTGGAGCTTGAGCATGCGAAAGCCCTGCGCCGCGAAGTGACGGCAGGCCCCCGCCACCGCCTCCGGCGTCTCGTAGCGCAGCAGGCTCGCGTAGGCGGGCAGGCGGGGGCGCACCGCCCCGCCGAGCAGCTCGTACAGCGGGGCGCCGCGCACCTTGCCGAGGAGGTCCCACAGCGCGATCTCGATGCCGCTGATCGCGAACATCCCGAGCCCGCGCCGGCCGTAGATCATGGTGCCGCGGTGCATGAGGTCGACCAGCGCTTCGATCCGCAGTGGGTCCTGACCGACGATCAGCGGCGCCAGGCTCTCCTCGATGACGCTCACCACCGCGAGCGGTGCCCCGTATGCGAAGGCCTCGCCGAGGCCGCTGACGCCCTCGTCGGTGTGGACCCGCACGAAGATCTGCTTGCGGGTGCCGCCGGTCCACGGCGACGGCGGGTTCATCGGTCGGAGCGGGATGGCCAGCGGCACGGCCTCGATCGCGGTGATCTTCATGACGTCAGGCTCCGTAGTCGAGCGGCTCGGAGGGCCGCGGGTGCTTCACGCGGATCGCGTCGAGGAAGCCGGGCTCGAGGCGGGCGAGAAAGCCCGGCCAGTCCGGGACACTGCGCACCCACCGGTCGAGCCACTGCTGGAATCCCTCCACGGTCCGGCTCTCGTCGTGGAAGCGGTGATAGAAGTCGTGCTGGCGGCCGTAGTAGCCCTGCACCGGCGAGGGGAACGCGCCGAGCGGCTCGTGGACCACCGCGGCCACCTTGAGCGCGGGCGTGAGCACGAGACCCGGGTCGCTGAGGATGCGCGCGCGCGGCCGGATCTCCTCGGCGACCAGGATCACCCGGCGGGCCGCGAAGGCGGCCGGGCGCGTGACCCCGAGCGTGCCCCAGACGTGCGCGTGGCCTTCCTCGTCGGCGCGCTGCACGTGCAGGATGGCGACGTCCGGGGCGATCGCGGGCACGAGCAGGAGCGGCGTCCCCGACCACGGGTCCACCGACGCCTTGAAGGTCGGGTTCGAGCGCGGGAGATCCGTGCCGAGCAGGGAGCGCGTGGGCAGATAGGGCACGCCGAGCGCGGCGGCCTGCAGGGCGAAGGCGATGGTCAGGTTGGAGTGATCCTGGACCTCGATCGGGCGGGGGATCTGCTTCTCGGCCGCCCGGCGGTAGTTGTGGCCGAGCCCCGCGCTCACGTTTCCGACCCAGGCCGCGATCACGCGCTGCACACAGCCGGCGCCGATCAGCTGATCGAACAGGATGTCGGAGATGGGGCCGATCAGCGTGAGGTCGCGCCGATGCTGGCGGATCAGCTCGTGGCCGGCCGCGAAGGGGATGAGCGCCTCGAGCGCGGTGCCCATGCAGATCGACGCGCCGTCCGGGACGAAGCGGGCGATCGCGTCCCGCATGGACATGAGCTTGGGCCGAGGCACCCGCGTATCTTACTCCACGGGCCCGTCCCCGACCGGTCGTCGGCTCAGCCGGCGAGGGCCCCCGCGTAGCGGAGGGGGTCCGCGTCGAAGGTCTCCTTGCAGCGGAGGCAGCAGAAGTAGACCGTGCGGCCCGCCCAGTCCGACCGATGACGCGCGGTCGCGGTCTCGACCGCCATGCCGCAGATCGGGTCCCGGGCCTCGGCAGCGGCCGGCGCAGCTGCGCCCGGCGAGGCAGACACGCCCGAGGGACTGTCGCTCTTGCGCTCGTGGCGGGCGTGAACGATCTCGGCGAGGATGCTGACCGCGATCTCCTCCGG
>Ga0187773_10000966_pt1 | contig 11566 bp, 9 predicted proteins | sample 0216_BV02_MP05_1_FD_133133 | JGI IMG/M metagenome (GOLD analysis project Ga0187773, IMG submission 133133) | Tropical peat soil microbial communities from peatlands in Department of Meta, Colombia - 0216_BV02_MP05_10_MG | ecosystem: Environmental > Terrestrial > Soil > Wetlands > Peat | place...
AGGGCGGGGCGTATGCCGAGTACATCGTTCTTTCCGAGGAGCACCTAGCCCTTAAGCCCAAGAACACATCGTTCACCGAGGCCGCCGGGATTCCGCTGGCCTCCCTCACCGCCTATCAGGCCCTTGTTGATGCAGCTAAGGTCAAGGCGGGGGAGCGGGTACTGATCCATGCAGCGGCTGGAGGTGTGGGCGGTTTCGGTGTCCAGATCGCAAGAGACAGAGGCGCTGTGGTTTGGGGGACGGCAAGCCGTCGAAATGAGGAATACGTCCGCAGCCTGGGGGCCGAACGGGTGATCGACTACACCAGGGACGACGTCGGGAGGGCCGTAAGGTCGGTCTATCCCGACGGAGTTGATGTGGTCTTCGACTGTGTTGGCGGCAAGGTCCTCAAGAAGAGTGCTGAGCTTGTTCGGAAAGGTGGCCGACTCATCTCCATAGTTGACAGCCTTGACGAGCAGAGCCTGCGGCAGCGCGACATCCGCTTTGAGTTCGTTTTCGTTGCTCCCAACGCGGTCGAGCTCAAGGCAATAGAAGAAATGGTTGAGCAGAGACGCCTCAGGGTTCACCTGTCGAAGGTGTTGCCCCTCGCGGATGCAAGAGAGGCCCACGAACTGATTGAGTCGGGACACACCCGAGGGAAAATTGTTCTCGAAGTCTGAGAATGGATCGGGGTTGTTCCTCGGCGGGGCTCCGTCGCCATTACGGGCCCTCTGATCCCTTCTTTCTCAGGTTTCCGGAAAACGGTGTGGACGAGCCAAAGTCCGGCAGAAAGGGGCGCGCGGCCGGATGCGCCTCCTCGGCATACTGGACAAAGAGGTTTCTGAACCCCAGTCGCTGGGCTTGCTCCAGGACCTTGGAAAACTCGTCTTGCTTCACGAGGCGATCCAGGAAAGGAGCCTCGGGGAAATGCCTGATCGGCACATACTGACTCATGAGGCTGAGGGGAAGATCTTTGCCGAATTCCACCAAGAGCATGTCCAACACCTGCCGCGAGTTGTCCGTCTGGCCCGGCAGGATCAGATGCCGGACCAAGACCCCTCGCTGGGCGGTTCGTGGAGCGTTGTCCCGGTCGCGGCCTTGACCTTCCTGATTTTCGACCGAAACAGAAGTATCCAGAAACCCCTTCTGTCGAACCATCTCGGCCAGGGCGTCCAGGGCCACGGACGCGTAGTCAGGGCAGCGCGACAGGCTCCGGGCGAGGGTGGTGTCGGCGTACTTGAAATCGGGTAGATAGATATCAGCCACCGGCTCGATGAGACGGAGAGACTGCACCAACTGGTAACCCGAAAGGTTGTAGAGGACGGGGATTCCGATCCTGCGTCGGCGAAGGGCTTCGACGACGGCCACGGTATGGGGCAGGAAGTGGTCCGGGGTCACGAAATTCACGTTGTGAATCCCCTGGTTTTCATGAAGCACCGCGAGCCGGTCCACGAGCTCTTCTACGCTCAACTTCCGCCCCAGGCCTTCGTGGGAGATCTGATGGTTCTGACAATAAAGGCAGCGGAGCGAGCAGCCGCTGAAAAAGACGGTGCCGGAGCCGTTCAGGCCGCTTATGGGCGGTTCCTCGCCGAGGTGGGCCTGGACGGTCGCGAGGCGGAGCTGTGCGCCTTCGCCGCAAACTCCCACCTCGCCTGCGGTCCTGTCCACGCCGCAGCGGCGGGGGCAGAGCTCGCAGAGCCGGTACCGCGAAAGGAGGTCCTGAGGCAACTCTCTATCTTTCATGTCGCGCACCTTCACCTCGCGTTTGTCGCCCCCAGGGCACATCGTAACATACCATTATAATAAGGGGTCGCTCTGGGCGACAGCCTTGCAGTGCGGCCAACCTCTGCAGTATCCTGAATCGCGGCAACCGGAAGGCTAACGCTGAGGAAGAATCTATGGTGGATCTTCTCCTCAAGGCCCTGGTGGACACTTGGCAGGTTACGCCGCGAGTCCTGATCGTCATGTTCCTCTCACTCTACGGGTCTCAGGTTCTGATCGAGCTAGGGGTGTTCGATAAACTTGCCTTCATCGGCCGGCCACTTGCCAAGCTCGCCCGCCTGCCCGCTGAGGCCGGGCTCACCTTCGTGACCTCTCTTGGATCGGTGGTTGCGGGAAACGCGATGTTGGCGAGGCTCCATGCGGAGGGGAAGCTGGATGGGGGGGAGACCTTCCTCATTGCCCTTCTCAACTCCACTCCGATCTACATTCGGGAGAGCTTCACCTACCAGCTCCCGGTCATGTTGCCGCTCCTGGGACTGAAAGTTGGGGGAGTCTATTTTGCTGCGTTCCTGGCTGCAGGAGTAGTGCGGGTGCTCTTCGTGATCATTGCCGGGAGGCTCTGCTATGCACGCCCCGCAAGGTCCGGGCTTGAAGCTCAACCTAAGGTTGCTGCCGCGGCTGAAGGAGGGAGGCCCAGGCTGCGAGCGGCCCTGGTGGACGGGTTCACCCGCCAGAAAAGGATCCTCCTGAGAGTTTGCGCCACCTTCGTCGTTATCACCTTTCTCATATTCGTGTTGACCAATAGCGGCCTGATCTCCAGGGTCGTTCCCTACGTTAAGCCCCTGACCGATCTCTTCGACCTCCCGCCCTCTTGCGTGGTGCCGCTCGGCGCCTACATTCTCAGTCCACTCGTCGGGGCAACCTCAATCGGCGCCATGCTCAGGGACGGCCTTCTAAACGAATGGCAGGGGATCGTCGCCTGTCTCCTCGGCAGCATCCTCATGCTCCCCGTCTTCACCCTGCGATTTTCTTTTCCCAGGTACGCGGCCATCTTCGGGGTGGACCTCGGCAGCAAGATCCTGGCCACATCAACGGTTCTCGGAATGCTCACCCGGGCGGTGTTTCTCGTCATCTTCCTCGTGATGAGATAGGATCGCAAAGGACCGAACGGGCAGGTTTCAATCATTGGGCCGGTCTCCCTGCCGGCTGGCTTCAGCGGATGCCCAGGCCGGAGGTGGCTGCGGAGAGCCGCCCTACGTGGATTTTTAGGCTGTGTCCTGTATAAGGAGCACTCCGCCAGGCGAGGGGCTCAGCGCTGCTCCAACCGTTCGAAACAGGGGATACATAGCGTCCTCCCCCGGGAGCGGCGGGTGCGGGTTTCCATCGTAAGTTCGCCGCACTCATCGCAGGGGACACTATCCATGATCCGGGCAGGTCGCGGCATCGTCGCCTGGGGTTCCTTGATTTCAAAGAGCTGCTCGATTGGGGTGGCGAGAATCTGGTTGCACCGGGCCTCGTGGAGGACCTTGAGCCTCTGCTCCTCCTCTGGCGTCAGGGTTCCCTTGCCCCACTTCTCGCGAAGTCTTTGCCACTCTGGGTCCGGAGGCCCGGCTCCGCCAGGTCTCGCCGCCAGGCGGATGGCCTTACCATCCGAACGCCGATAGAAGGTGAAGGCGCTCTTGCCGTAATCCAGGTGGATGAGGTTCCCCTTGCCGAAGGTGCAGCCGGTCAGGAACTGGATGGCATCCACCCCGCACATGTCGGTTTCCACCACGGCCACGACCTCCTCGTCTTGCGAATGAGGGCCGATCTCCCGGAGAGCAACCTCCGCTGCCCTAATGCCCATGGCCAGGCCGGGACACATGTGGCCGTGAAAAACCTGGGTCTGCTGGATCATTTCTTCGGTAACGTGACCGGGTTTCATCTCTCGTCTCCTTCGCTATCTTGGGAACCGTCCGAAGAAGTCTCGCCCCCTGCCGGGACGGACAAAGGAGCCCCGCGCTACGCGCGCCTACAATCATACCTCAAGAAGATGTTTCGGCAAGTCGAGGGCCTGGCCGTTCTTGACCAAATCAATTAAGCAGATTAAAATTTATTTCGCTATTTCCTTAATTATTCCTCTTTGCTATGGATGAATGTTTGGTCATTCTGAAAGCCCTAGCCGATCAGACGCGCTTGAACCTCGTCAACCTCCTTTTGAGGCATGATCTGTGCGTGGGGGCGCTGGCCCACCGCCTTGGGATCTCGCAGGCCGCGGTATCTCAGCATCTCCGGATCCTCAGAAGGGCAGGACTGATCAGGGGCGAAAAGCGCGGGTACTGGACGCACTATGCTGTTGAAAAAGATGTGCTGGCGCACGCCGCCGAGGAGCTGGGGACTATGGCCGCTCAACAGTCCTATACCGCGCCAGCCTGCGGCAGGGCGCTCTTCGCGAAAGACCCTGTTTTCAGAGAGGAGGTCAAAGATATGTGCAAACGTTGCTGCGAACAGCCAGAGAAGCTCAAAGGGAAACCGGAAGAGTGCACCCCCGACCAGATCAGGGAATGTCACGGAGAAGTGAAGGATCACCCTTGCGAGGAGGACAACAAGGAAGGGTGAGAACTCTCGACTTGCCCTCCATGGATCAAGGCTAATCAGACAGGTAGGGGAGCCAAAGGAGAAGATCCAGAGAAACCGTCATTCTTAGTTCAGCCCATTGCCTGTTGTGACGGGGACTAGGCGGACAAACAAACATAGAGAAGGCGAGTCTTCGGTAAACGGGGAGCATCTATGAGGAGACATGACCTGTTCGGCAGATTCGGGAAGATCGCGGCCCGAGGAGGGATCATCCTCTTCTTCATCATGGCCTTCGAAGTCATGATCATGATCAGTCCCTTCGCGTTCTTCTTTTACTCGGTCTTCAATCCGGTGCTCCATTGGTTCGGGTACCATCCCGCCACCCGGTGGCTTACCGGATTTTTTCTGCCCCACATGATCCTCCCGCCGACTCGCTTTCTCAAGGCGGTGCGCATCCTGGGATCGGTTCTCTTCATTCTGGGCTCCCTCACGTTCATCATCTGTGCGCTCCAGGTCTACGTCGGGAAGATTCTCAGGTGGGGTATTGCCAACAAAGGCCTGTATTCCAGCATTCGTCATCCCCAGTATCTCGCCCTCGGCCTCTGGGGGAGCGGAATGGCCATCCTCTGGCCGAGGTTCCTCGTTCTCGCCAGCCTCTCCCTCATGTTCCTTCTTTACTACTTTCTGGCGAAAGATGAGGAAAGGCGGATGCTCGCCCAGTTCGGAGAAGGATACAGGCGCTACATGGAGCGCACCGGGATGTTTGTACCGCGCGGCATGGAACGCTGGCTTTCCCTCCCTTTCGCATCCGGTCGCCACCGCCTCGTGAAATACGCAGGGATTGTAGTCGGCGTCCCCGCCATGGTCATCGGCGCCGGCCTCGTGCTGAGGGCGATCACACTCAATTCTCTCCCGTTCAAGACCACCCATAATCTTACCCTCGTCTCACTCCTGCCCGAAGATGACCCACTGCGCCAGAAGACGATCGATGCGATGGTCAGAGCGGCCTCTCCGCCCCATAGAGAGCTTGCGTTTCTGGAAGAGGGCAAAGACTATCTCGGCTATCTCATGCCCGTTGACTATGTGATGCAAGGAATGATCGCGAATACCGGCGAAGAGTTCCACCTGCACGAACAACAGCAAACTTTTGCTCTTATAATGGATTGGGTGCTGAATCCCTTCGAACATCTCCGGCGCTCGCCATCCGCGGTTTTGGCCAAGATGCATCACGTCGATCCCGCCATCGCGAGGAGGCACCATTGTCCCCTTGGGTTGAATGATCCAGCGCTTCAGTGCGCGGCCTGCCCCTACCGCCGGGTGATCTTGGTTGAAATCGACCACGTGGGAAGAGGGCACCTTGCCGGCGCCGACCTCCTGTCCTTCGGGACCCAGCGGGTGCCGTTTTGCTTTGTCGATGTGAACACCGAAACCGGCGAGATCGCAACCGTGCACAAGGTCGGCAGGGCGACCGCATGGAAGGATGTGCCCACTCCGGCAATTTAATCCCGCCGATGGGAAATCCTGCTGCCATTGCCCGGAAAGAACCGTCCGGGAGCTTCCTTTAGACCAGACACGGTTCCGTGTCCTCGCTGGAAGCTTGCTTGAGAAACAGGGAATGCATCGCACGCTGGGACCAGCATTCTTCGCGACCGTTTTCCGGATGGACATCTTCATAGATACCGGAGCTGGTCTTGGGCGTCGTCGTGAGAGAGGCTCGAATGGACAAAGCTCGCCGAAGTCATCCATTGGCTCGATTGTTCGGCTCGTTCCTCAGGCTGGGTATCACCTCCTTCGGAGGCCCTGCCATGATCGCTTACATCCGGAGGATGGCCGTGGAACAGAAACAATGGCTAGACCATGAGTCCTTTGAGGACGGCGTGGCCCTCTGCCAGACGATACCGGGAGCCACCGCCATGCAGATGGCGGCCTATACCGGCCTGAAAATTCGAGGCGCGCGGGGCGCGGTAGCAAGCTACGTAGCCTTTGGCCTTCCGGCGTTTCTGCTCATGCTGATGCTCTCTTTCGCCTACTCGCGTACCCACGGGCTTCCGGCTGTGGTTTCGGCCTTTAGCGGGCTTCAGGCGGTCATTGTGTCCGTCGTGGCCAATGCGACGCTATCCTTCGGGAAGACTTCGCTCAAGAACTGGAAGAGTGTGGTCATCGCCCTTATTGCAGCAGCGCTTTTCGGGCTAATGGCAGACCCTGTCCTCATCCTTCTCCTTGCGGCCCTCCTGGGGGTGCTCCTCAACCGGAGCGGGCCTGCGGCTAACAAGACCTCTCACGCAACCAGGATAGAGCATACGACCTTCCCTATTCTCCTTCTTCTCTTCGCTTCGGCAGCCGGTTTTGTCGTGCTCTTTTTCCTTCGCAAAGACCTGTTCGATCTTGCCACCCTCATGTCCCGTATCGATCTCATGGCCTTTGGCGGGGGCTTTGCCTCGGTTCCCCTCATGTTCCACGAGGTCGTCCAGGTCCGCTCCTGGATGGATGCTCCAACGTTCCTCAACGGGATCGTTCTGGGCCAGTTCACTCCCGGCCCCATCGTGATCACGGCGACCTTTGTGGGTTTCCTGGTTTGCGGTCTCCCGGGAGCAGTCGTTGCCACCATAGCCATATTCCTGCCATCCTTCGTGATTGTCCTCGGCGTCGCACCATATTTCGATAGAGTGCGCACCTCGCCCTGGTTCACCGGGGCCATAGCCGGGGTGCTCAGTTCCTTCGTTGGTCTCCTCCTGGCCGTTACGGTTCGCTTTGCCTTGCACGTCCACTGGGACTGGCGCCACCTGGCTCTTGGGGCCGGGGCTCTCGTAGCCCTCCTGCTCAAGCTGGATATTCTCTGGGTGGTTCTTGCGGGAACCGCGATTTCGGTTCTTGCCTTCTAGCATGAGGAGAAGGAGGGAACCTTCTTCCGAGCTGGCGTCTTCCCATTCCTATTCTGCTGGTCCCAGGTGGATAGTGCCAGGGCGGCGGGGAGGAAGATTAGACCATTCTCCTTACTTCAGTGCCGTTCTCAATGCGCCTTCCTACCCTCTCCGTTGTAACTTTGAACACTCACGACCCACGAAGGACAAAAAGGTTTGATCTTTTCTTGCACCTCACCGCAAGTTTTTCCTTTCTGCGTAGTTTAACTAGGCGAAGGGCAAAATAGGTTCGGAGTGCAAGTGCGAAATACCCGGTTGCTTTTGAGCGTGGCTCAAGAGAGCAACGGTGATGGTGCGAGCGCAGGAAGGAGAGCGAGAGATGAGCGGGAAGGTCATCTCTTTGGATAGGCAGGAAACCATCATGCTTCACAAAGCGGAGCCGCGGGTCAGACTTTGGATTATTGCCTCTACGTTTCTGGGTATCGGGCTGGCGTCGTTCAGCCTGGCTGCTCTGGGAGAGGCCAAAGACTGGATGACGAAAAAGAGGAAGTGGTTCAGCGACGAAGAGTACATGCAGGGGCTGGGACTCGCCCAGCTCATGCCCGGCGCCCCCACGGTAAACCTCTCTTCTTATCTTGGCTTCCGCCTGCGAGGGTTGCCGGGAGCCGCGGCGGCCACAGTGTGCTTTTTGATCCCGTGTTTTCTCCTGATGCTCCTGCTCTCCCACCTCTACCTGAAGTATGGAGAGATGCCCGTGATCGCGGGCCTTTTTCGCGGCCTGGGAGCCCTGGTGGTCGGCCTTGTGTTTAACACCATCCTCAATCTCTGGAGATCCGGCGTTAAGACCATATTCAACTGGCTAATGGCTCTGGCCGGTTTTTTTATGGTCTTCTGGCTCAAGATGGGAGTGATGAAAATCATCCTCGTTGCCGGGGGGGCGAGCCTGGTTATGGTCCTTCTCACGCACCGCTTTCCTGCTCTTTCCCGCTGGACAGGCAACTGGAGCGGCCTGTGGAAGAAAAAGGAGACCGCGGCAGCGGGCCAGGCGGCCCCGGACAACGGGAAACCCTGGAAGCCGGCTGAGGCCAGAGGTCCGCAGACCACCCTTGCCGGCGGTGCCGGGTACACTTCAGCATGCAGCCTGGCTTCCCCGCCGCTCCACTGGCGGACCACACTCCGGCAGGTTGTTTGCCTGTTGCTCTTTCTCGCGGCGGATCTCTTCCTCGTTCGCATGCAACCCCAGTTAATGCAGATGGGGACCGGGTTCTTGAGAATCGGTGCACTGGTCTTCGGCAGTGGCTACGCCCTGCTTCCCTTCATCCAGGATACCGTGGTCAATCAGTTCAACTGGCTCACCAATCAGCAGTTTGCTGTCGCGTTGGCTTTGAGCCTGATCACCCCTGGTCCGGTGACCATTATCGGCACGTTTATCGGATACAAGGTGGCCGGTGTTGTCGGCGCGCTGGTAGGCATGGTGAACATGTATTTTCCCGCTTGGGCGATGACAACCGTGGTGGCAGGGCCCTACGCCAAAGCCGGTCAGGTGGGTCACGTCAAGCAAGTAATAGGCGGTATCGTGGCGGCCTTTATTGGTACTCTGGTAGTCGTGCTCATAAAGCTGGCCGGAGATACCCTGCTGGATATCCCCGCCATTTCCATGGCTACGGGAGCCTTTGTCGTGCAACGATTCCTAAAGATAGACACCGTCTGGATCGTACTGGGCGGCGCAGTGATTTCACTGGTGCTCTTCCGCTAATACGGACTGATACATGCGCATTCCCCAAGCAGATGTGACAGAAGGGCGTTGGGGGTGGCAGGCCACGGGACGTCGTTTTGGGTCATAGGGGTCAGGCGACAGGGTCCTTGTTGACGGTGATAAGGGCTTTTCTCAAGAGCTAACTGCAGGGCAAATCTGAAAAAGGGTAGTCAATGGGTGAGGGAGGGGTATCACCTGAGTCACGATCATTGGAGTTTGAAAGATCATGGTGAATTGAGTTTTCTACGAGCTTTCGTTGTTTTTCGAGATGGAGGAGGAAGTTATGGCTCAATCGCTTGACGCTGCAAGAAAGAGCATAGAAGGTTGTGTGATGTTGGCGCTATCGACATTCAGAAAATCGGAAAAAGCCATCGATATCGCAATTGAGAAGTCTCGGAAAGTTAAGAAGTTGATGCTCGTTTACGTCGCAGACGTCAATCTGGCACGCTACCTTGTGGATGTTGAGTATGGACTCTTTCCTAGCCTGAAAGATACTTGCGAGGCAGATTTACTAAAACAACATAAGGAAGTAGGCCTGAAGCATGTAGCGGAGATTGCCGAAAAGGCCGGGAGAGAGGGCATTGAAGTGAAGACACACGTTGAGATCGGACGATTTGCAATCGTATGCCTTGACGTTGTGCAGAAAGAGAATCCGGCTCTGATTGTGACCACGCGATCGCAAAGGCCTGAATGGGTAAAGAAGTTTTTCGGAGCGCCGGTGGACGAACTGATTGCGCAGGCTGGATGCCCCGTCATAGTGGTCTGAATCTCGTGTCGTGTCCCGGTCTTAAGAATCTGCTCATGGGCAGCGTGACGGAGCAGGTGATTGCGCGTGCCGAGTGGGCCGTTCTGGTGGCCAGGGCATGACGACGTTCGTTTATGTACCACGACTGAAGTTACATAGGCTGTGCGGGCGAATGCGTCTCACTCATGGTGAGTGATTTTTTGAAAACTTTTTCGTCCGGTTGGCTGCCGGTATTAAGGAGGTCTTACGGTGATGCAGGATAGCACGCAAAAGAACCCCCAAAAAAACCTCTTCAACCGCATGGAGTGGGCGGGGGCCTTTGGCGACATTGGCACCCTAATCCCCTTTGTGGTGGCCTACATTACCATCGTGGGCGTAGACCCTCTCGGGCTCCTTTTTATGTTCGGGATCTCCAAGATTGCAGCCGGCCTCTATTACAAGACCCCCGTACCCATTCAACCCATGAAGGCGATAGGTGCAGCCGCCATCGCCGGAGGGATCAGTCCCCCCGCGCTTTACGGGTCAGGTCTGACCACCGGTCTCTTCTGGCTGATTGTCGGCGTAACGGGGACTATCGGAGCCATTGCCAGGCTCGCTACGAAACCCGTGGTACGCGGCATCATGCTTGGCCTCGGTCTTGCCTTCGTTGTCGAAGGGATCCATCGGATGGCGACCTCGCCGGTGCTGGCAGGCATTGCTCTGGTCGTCACCTACCTTCTTCTCACCAACCCAAAGATCCCAGCGATGTTCATACTGCTGCTCATCGGGGTCGCTTCAGCGATCATCCTGGACCCTCGGATTCTTTCGGAGCTGGCAAAGGTTCATATCGGCTTCAGTCTCCCTCCGCTCAGCCTGCACAACATGACCTGGAACGACGTCCTGAAGGGGACTTTGCTCTTCACGCTCCCTCAAATTCCTCTTACCCTCGGGAACGCCGTCATCGCTATCGCTGCCGAAAATAACGATCTCTTTCCCGACAGACCCGTCACAGAGAAGAAGATGGCCATCTCCCAGGGCATTATGAACATCGTCTCACCTCTTTGGGGCGGGGTTCCTATGTGCCATGGGGCCGGCAGCATGGCCGGTCACGTCCGCTTTGGCGCGAGAACGGGTGGCGCCCTGGTCATACTCGGTACCATCGTGATCATCATCGCCCTTTTCTTCAGCGATTCGGTCACGGTCATCTTTAAAATATTTCCCAATGCAATACTGGGCGTTATTCTGTTTTTTGCAGGCGCCGAGCTCGCCTTGGTGGTGCGGGACATTGGCGATAACAAGACCGATTTCTACGTGATGCTGATCGTGGCAGGGTTCGCCATGTGGAACATGGGTGTGGCATTCCTGGTTGGAGTAGTGCTCGACAATGCACTGAGGAGAGGCTGGATAAAGATCTAGCGGAAAGGGCAACGGCCTTTGACTATGGGAGGGGGATCACGCCATATGGCGCGCCGTGCGGCCGCGTCCACGGTATTGCACCTGAGGAGATTCACAACTATGCTGGCGTCCTTGGAGGTGACGACCGACCAGTAACCGGCATTCCTCGAATACCTGGGACCGCATGCCATGGACGATGCTGACCTTGAACTCGTGCAGGCTATCGCAGGAGGCGACCACCTGGCGTTCAAACGGTTGGTGGAGCGGTACCATGGCCGGCTGTTCAATTTCCTGTACCGCTACCTTCGGGACCGGCAGGCGGCCGAGGACGTGAGCCAGGAGGTGTTCTTGAGAATTTACCAGGCCGCGTCTCGCTTCAAACCGCACGGGCGGGTGAGGACCTGGGTTTTCACCATAGCTTACAATCTTGCCAAGAACGAGCTGAAGCGACGCCAGAGACGAGGCGTTCTTGGCTTCTTGTTAGGCGAGGGCCAGGACAGCGTCGCCGTCCAGCCGCCGGACCCCAGCGAACGCTTGGAGATCGAGGAGACGGTGACGAAGGCGCTGGCTGTA
>Ga0187773_10000967_pt1 | contig 11540 bp, 10 predicted proteins | sample 0216_BV02_MP05_1_FD_133133 | JGI IMG/M metagenome (GOLD analysis project Ga0187773, IMG submission 133133) | Tropical peat soil microbial communities from peatlands in Department of Meta, Colombia - 0216_BV02_MP05_10_MG | ecosystem: Environmental > Terrestrial > Soil > Wetlands > Peat | place...
AGAATGTCGCGCTGCACCGCGGCCGCATGAGCGCGGCGCGCGTGAAGCCCGAGGACGTGCGCACGCTCGCGCATCTGCAGCGGCTGCCGTTCACCGTCAAGAATGACCTGCGAGACCAGTATCCCTTCGGAATGTTCGCGCGGCCGCGCGAGGCGCTCGCGCGCCTGCACGCCTCTTCCGGCACCACCGGCAAGCCGACCGTGGTCGGCTACACGCAGAGGGACATCGACACCTGGTCGGAGCTGATGGCGCGCTCGATGGCCTGCGGCGGCGCGCGGCCCGGCGACCTGGTGCACAACGCCTACGGCTACGGACTGTTCACCGGGGGCCTGGGCGCGCACTACGGCGCCGAGCGGCTCGGCGCGACCGTGGTGCCGATGTCGGGCGGGGCGACCGAGCGCCAGGTGGCGCTCATCAAGGATTTCGGCGCGCGCGTGCTGTGCGCGACGCCCTCGTACGCGCTCAACATCGCCGAGGTCGCCGAGCGCGACGGCATCGACCTGCGCAAGACGAGTCTCGAGGTCGGCCTGTTTGGCGCCGAGCCCTGGAGCGAGGCGATGCGCCGCGAGATCCAGATCCGCCTCGGCATCCGCGCGGTCGACCTGTACGGCCTGTCCGAGATCATGGGGCCGGGTGTGGCGGTCGAATGCGAGGCGCAGGACGGCCTGCACGGCTGGGAGGACCACTTCCTGTTCGAGCTGATCGATCCGGAGACCGGCAAGCCGGTGCCGGAGGGGCACGCAGGGGAGCTCGTGATCACGACGCTGACCAAGGAAGCGCTGCCGATGATCCGCTACCGCACGCGCGACATCACGCGCGCCGACGCGGCGCCCTGCGCCTGCGGGCGCACGCACCTGCGGCTGATGCGCATCACCGGGCGCAGTGACGACATGCTGATCATCCGCGGCGTGAACGTCTATCCCTCGCAGATCGAGGCGGTGCTGGTCGGGCTGCCGGATCTCGCGCCGCACTACCAGCTGGTGGTGTCCCGGCGCGGCAACATGGACGAGCTCGGGGTCGAGGTCGAAGCCGCGTCCTCGCTCGCGGCGAGCGAAGATGCCTATCGCCAGCTCGCCGAGCGCGTGCGCTACCAGATCAAGTCGCTCGTCGGCGTCACCACCGAGGTCACGGTGAAGAAGCCCGGCGAGGTCCCGCGCTCGCAGGGCAAGGCGGTGCGCGTGAGGGACCTGCGGCCCAAGCTGGCATGATCCCCGCGGCCGGCGCATTCACCGCCGGCGCGCGCAGCCGGCTGCTGCCGGCCTCCGTGTCGCTGCGCTATTTCGGCGCGGCGGTCCTGTATCACGTGTTCGCCTGGGCGCTGCTCGTCGCCTATCCCACGGAGCTCGAGCGCTTTGCCGCCTACGGTGGGCTCGGCCCCGCGCTCGCCGCGCTGCACCTCGTTACGCTCGGCGTACTCGCCATGACCGCGGTGGGCGCGACGCTGCAGCTCTTTCCGATCGCCACGCGCCAGGCGGTGCGCTCGGTCGCCGCCGCGCGCTTCGTATGGTGGCTTCTCGCCCCGGGCGTGGCGCTGTTCGCCGCCGGAGCGGCGAGCTACCGCCCGCAGCTCCTCGGTGCGGGCGCTGCGCTCGCGGTCGCGGGGCTAGCCGTGTACGCCTGGCTGTTGTTCGAGAACCTGCGGCGCGCGCGCGGCATGCGCGCCGTGGTAGCGCACGGCTGGGGCGCGCTCGCCGGGCTCGTACTGCTCGCCGCGAGCGGCCTCGCGCTCGTCGCGCACTACGAGCACGGCCTGGCGCTCGACCGCGGCGCGTTCGCCGCGGCGCACTTGCTGCTTGCCGCCTACGGCTTCATGGGGTTGCTCGCCTTGGGGCTGTCGCAGTTCCTCCTGCCGATGTTCGCGGTCTCGCCGGCGCCGTCGGCGCGCTCGGCTTTCGCAGCTCTCGCCGCCGCGATCGCCGCGATGCTCGTCGCTCTGGCAGCGCTGTATGCCGCCAGTGAGCCGCTCGTCGGTGCCGCCGCGCTGCTCGGGCTCGCAGCGGCAGCGGCACACATCGCAGCAATGGAGGGAGCCCTGCGAAGGCGCCTGCGGCCGCAACTCGGGCCGGCATTTCTCCTGGTGCGCGTCGCGTGGGCGTGCCTCCTCGCCAGCCTCGCGCTCGCGGCGCTCGCCGCCTTTGGCTGGGCGCCGCCGCACGCGGCGGCGCTCTTCGGCGTACTGCTCGTGCCGGGATGGCTGCTCACTTTCCTGCTCGCCGTGCTGCAGAGGATCGTGCCGTTCCTCGCCACCGTGCACGCGGGCGGCCGGGGGCGCGGCGCGCCGCTCGTTTCCTCGTTCACGCCCGCGCGCACGCTCGCTGCGCACCGGATCCTGCACCTTGCCGCGCTCGCGCTGCTCATCGCGGGCGCGGCGCTCGCCAGCCCCTGGCTTGTGCGCGCCGCGGCGGCAGCGGGCCTCGCCGCGGCGCTCGCCTACGGCGCCTTTTTCGTCCGGGTGCTCGCGCGCCTGAAGGAGGAATAGAAGATGGACTTCGAACGCCAGATCGCGCGACGGCTGCACGAAGAGCACCTCGCGACGCTGGAAATCTGGACGCGCGTCGAGCAGGCGATCGGCAAGCGCGACGCCGCGCTCGAGTCGCTGCTCGCGCGCGCCGCGGCCGCGCTCGCCGACGAGGTGGCGCGCCACTTCGACTTCGAGGAAAAGGAGCTCTTCCCGCGCCTCGCCGAGGCGGGCGAAGGCGACATCGCCGAGCTGCTCGCCGAGGAGCACGGCGTCATCCGCAGCGCGGCGGCGCAGTTCGCCGAGCTCGCCCGGCAGCTGCGCGCCGGAAGCCTGGACGCCTCCGGCTGGCAGCGGCTGCGTACCCTCGCGCTCGAGCTCGCCGAGCGGCTCGTGGCGCACGTGCAGAAGGAGGAGATGTCGCTGCTGCCCGCGCTCGAAGACCTGCTCGATGAGGCGGTCGACACCGAACTCGCGCTCGCGTACGCCGGCTGAACGCCCCGCTAGTCGAGCTTCTTGACGAATGCGAGGCGCTGCGAGGGCCCGAACCCTGCGCGGTAGAAGAAGCCGAGCAGGTCGAAGTGCTCCTTGGCCACCACCGACTCGACGCGCTCGACGCGCAGCGCACCGAGGTTGACGAACAGCTGCGAAAGGAGCGCGCGCCCTACGCCCGCGTGCGAGAAGTTCGGATCGACGCCGATCGTATCGATGACCGCCACGGGCTCCGCGCGGCCGAAGTCCCCGTAGTCCGCGGCGGCCATCAGGTAGCCGGCGGCGGTGCCGTCCTTGTGCGCGACGAGCGAGATGCGGATCGCGGATTCGCTCAGCGCCTCCTCCAGCTTGCGCCGCATGTACGCGGCTCGGTCGTGGCCGGTCAGGCGCCGGTCGATGCGGGTCACCGCCTCGAGGTCGGCCTCGGCGAGCGAGCTCACCTCCGCCAGATCGCGCGCCAGGTGCTCGAAGCTATTCGGTGCCTCGGCGCCGTAGTCGTTGCGGTCGGCCGGCCGCTCGCGCTGCTCGATGTCCACGGGCTCTTCGCCGCTTGAGCCGAGCTGCGCTTCGGCGAGCGGGCAGTCGACGACCTGGTTGCTGCCCAGCCGGTAGCCGGCGGTATCGAGGAACTGCAGCATCTGATGATCGCGCCAGCTCGCGCTGGTGCGCATCTCCTTCAGGCCACGGCGCCGCGCCCCGTCCTCGAGCGCCTGCTCGAGCCCAAGCCCGATGCCGCGGCCGCGCGCTTCGGGCCTGACCCCGATCACCTCGAGGCGCAGCGCAGCCTCGATGCGGCCGAACTCGCCTTCGAGCACGCGGCCGAGGACGTAGCCCGCCAGCTTTCCGTCCTGATCGATCGCGAACTGGGCATTCAGCTTCGGCTGGCGCAGCGCCATCGCCAGGCGGCGCTCGAAGTAGCTGCGCCGCGAGCGGCCGCTGATCGCGGCATCGATCGCCACTACCGCGTCGAGGTCGCCCGCGGCGAGCGGCCTGGGATTGATCTTCATGTGCCGAGCGCTCAGCCGTGCAGGCTCTGGTACTTCTCCAGCAGCTGCTCGGGCGTTTCCGCGTAGTCCGGGTTCGGCACGATGCAGTCGGCCGGGCACACGAGCTTGCACTGCGGCTCGTCCTCGGCGCCGACACATTCGGTGCATTTCATCGGGTCGATGATGTAGATCGGGTCACCGACGCTGATCGCTTCGTTCGGGCACACCGGCTTGCAGGCGTCGCAGGCGGTGCAGTTGTCGTTGATCAAGAGTGCCATGTCGCGTCTCCGTAGGGTTCAGGCAGCTGCCCGTTCCTGCAACGCCTTGAGCTTGTCGTGGCGGAAGGCGCCCCACAGCGCGGCGCCGATCGCGCCGGCGTAGATCGAATCGGGATGGCTCACCGCCTCGAGCCCCGTGATCTTCTCGTTCACCAGCTCTTCCTGCAAGGCCGCGAGCAGCCCCTGGTCGAGCGCGAGGCCGCCGGTGAGCAGCACCTTGCCCTTCGTGATCCCGGTCACTTTCAGCAGCTTCACCAGGCGCGACGCCATCGACAGGTGAATGCCCTTCAGGATGTCGGGCGTGGCGATGCCGCGCGAAACCATGTTGATGACGTCCGTCTCCGCCAGCACCGCACAGATCGAGCTCACCTTCTCCGGATGCTGCGAGCTCCTGGAAAGGGTCCCGATCTCCTCCACCGCCACGCCGAGGTAGCGCGCGATGTTCTCCAGGAACTGGCCGCTGCCGGAGGCGCACTGGCTCGTCATCTTGTAGGAGAGGACCTTGCCGCGCTCGTCGACGTAGATCGCGCGGCCGTTCAGGGCGCCGATGTCGACGACCGCGCGCGCCTCGGGCACGAGGAACACGCCGCCGCGCGCGTGCGTGGTCATCGAGTAGAAGTGGCCGGTGGAGAACTTGACGTTCTCGCCCTCGCCCGTGGTCGCCGTGTAGGCGATGTCGCGCGGCGCGAGTCCGCCTTCGGCGAGCACCTCTTCGTAGCCGTGGCGCGCGAGATCGATCGGGTCGCGCCGGCGGATGCGCTCGCAGCGCCTGGCGGTCCACTTGCCGCCCTGGAACAGGACGGTCTTCACGGCGCCCGAGCCGATGTCGATGCCGATGGTATTGATCACTGTCGCGCCTCCGCGGTCTTGCCCTCCTCGATCACCGCTCGCCAGGCGAAGGTCGCGCCGCCGAGCGCGCCGGTGTAGATCGAATCGGGATTGATGTTGAGCGTCACCTCGCCGTAGTTCTCGCGCACCAGGTCCATCAGCGCCTTGACCGCAGCCTCGTTCTTGGCCACGCCGCCGGTGAAGGTGAACTCGTTGCGGATGCCGCCCGAGCGCGCGAGGATCGACATCGCGCGCAGGATGATCGCGCGGTGCAGCCCCGCCATGATGTCCTCGCGCTTCTCGCCGAGCGAGAGCCGGTCTCTCAGCTCGGCGCCCGCGAACACGGTGCAGGTCGAGTTGATGCGCACCGTCTTGGTCGCCTTCATCGCGAGCGGCCCGAGCTCGTGCAACCCCATGTTCATCTCGTCGGCGATGTAGCCGAGGTAGCGCCCGCAGCCGGCCGCGCAGCGGTCGTTCATCTGGAAGCTCTCGACGATGCCGTGCGGGTCGACCTGGATCGCCTTAGTGTCCTGCCCGCCGATGTCGAGCACCGTAGCGGTCTTCGGGTACATGACGTGCGCCCCCAGTCCGTGGCACAGGATCTCGGAGCGGATGTGCTCCTTGGAGAACGGCAGCCGCGCACGCCCGTAGCCGGTGCCGATCACGTAGGTCTCCTCGAGCGGCAGGTCGAGCACGCCGCGCACCGGCGCGCGGATGGCCTCCCCGCGCGCGGCGGTCCCAGGCAGCGCCTTGAAGGTGCGTTCGAGCGCCGCGAGCAGGTTCTTCGAGATCGACGCGCCGTAGATGTTGTTCTCGATGGAGAGGATCGAGCGGTCGAACACGTTCAGCAGGAAGTCGTAGCGCAGTCCCGCGTCCTTGGCCACTTGCTCGCCGATCGCCAGGTAGCGGCTGCCGGCGATGTCGCGGAAGAAGTCGCTCTTTCGCTTCGCGCCGGGCGCGAATAGCTGCGGCGCTTCGGCGCGCAGGCGCCGGAAGGTCTCGCCGAGCGCCTCGTTCACCGCGGCCTGCTGGTCGCCGAAGCGGCCGGTCGCGGCGTTCCGGGCGCACACGTCTTCCAGGTCGGCGAGCTGCTCGAGGAACTGCTCGAGCCTGAAGTCGCGCTCGAGCTGTGCGATGAAATCGTCCAACCCCCCGTTCAGCGCCCTGCTCTTCGCAAGCGCCTCGCGGAACAGGTGAAACCGCGCCGAGACGAGCGCCTCCTGCTTGGCGACCGCGGCCGCCGTGTCGTAGTTCGAGCGCGAGTTGGTGATGCCGCGCCCGAGCACCTGCTGATTCTCGCCGATCACCACCGCCTTGGTGGTGGTCGAGCCGAGGTCGATGCCGATGAAGGTTCTCATGGTCAGTGGAGCGCGGCTGCACGCTTTTGCTTGATCATCTGGAAGTAGCTCTCCAGGCGGTTCTTGATGTTCGCCGCCGAGAAGTAGCGCGGGTCGACCAGGTCCGACTCGATGAACGCGGCGGGCTTGCCGGTGCGCTTTTCCACCTCGCGCAGGATGAGGAGCTGCCCGGCCGAGAAGCTGTTGCAGCTCTTGATCGAGTTGATCAGCAGCCCGTCGGCCTGGTACTGGTCGATGTACTTGCAGATCATGTCGATGCGCTGCGGGAAGTTCAGGTTGGTGTAGCAGCCGAGGCAGTACTCGGCGAGCGACTCGAGCGGCCGCTCGGCGTCGTGCCGGAAGCCGAAGTCGTACACGCCACCCACCTTGGCGTAGGTGGAGGCGACGATCACGGCGCCTTCCTCGTAGAACATCTTCCAGAAGTCGCGGAAGCTGGTCCAGTTGGGCGGGCCCTCGACCACCAGGCGGTACTTCTCCTCGGCGAGCTCGCCCTCCGGCGTGATCGGGCCCTTCTTCTCGCGCACGCGCTGCTCGATCTCGGAGCGCAGCACGCGGTAGTACTGCGTCGCCTCGGGCGTGCCGCGGAACGCGGTGAAGATCGGCCCGATGTAGTACACGGCGCCGAAGTAGCCGTCGATCGGGGAGGGCCTGTTCTTCGCCGACTGCAGCGTCCATACCAGGTCCTCTTCCGCTTTCACCGATTCGCGCATGTACTGGCGCAGGCGGTCGATGTCGAACTTGACGCCCGAGATGCGCTCGAGCGTCGGGATGACCTTCTCCTTCAGCTGCTTGACGACGTAGTCGCGCATGCTCGGCGAGATCTTGCCGTCGCCCTGGTAGGGAACGTGCAGCATGACCGTCTCGCAGTCGTATTTCTGCCGCACCAGCTCGAACCACTTCATGAAGGTGAAGCAGCCGGTGTAGGACAGCAGTAGGACGTCCGGGCGCGGCAAGGGATCGCCGGTCGGCCCGACTTCGCCCTGCAGCATCATGCCGAGGTCGGCCTTGACGTAGGTGCACACGTCTTCCGAGTGCCCGTCGCGCTCGGCGTCCATGATCATCTTGCCGGACTTCTTGCGCATGCCGTTCTGCAGCGCATTGGTCTCCGGCAGGCTGCGCGCGAAGTCGAAGCACATCAGCAGCTCGTTCAGGTTGCCCGGCACGAAGGTGGCCGAGACCTTGCGCCCGGCCTGGTGCGCGGTCGCGAGCTCGTGGTAGTTGCGGTTGATCAGTTCCTTCTGCAGCCACATCGCGTCCTCTTTCTGGACGGCGGGCTTGGCCTTGGTCGGGGCTTGCGGCTGCATCGCGGGCGTGGTCATGCGGCGCTCCAGAGCTTGATCGAATCTGCGAAAGTACCGGCCTGCTCGCGGATCGGAGCCATTTGGCCGGTGTTCTCGGCGTACTTGAACGCCGTATACGGGATCTTCTGCTTGGCGAGCACCTCCTGCAGCATCGGCCTCTCGAGCAGCGCCGGGTCGCAGAACGACGGTGCGGCGAAGATGACGCCCTCGGCACCGCGCGTCTTGTACTGGTGCAGCAGGAACTTGCCCTTGTCCTCCTTCTTCTCGTCGTACTTCGGCGAGGACTGCACCGAGTGGTGCAGGAATGCTTTCGCCAGCGCCTCGAGCGGCTCGCCCGTGCTCGGCACCGGCTCGCGCAGCCAGCGGGTGACCAGGACGAAGTCGTCGTCGACGATATAGCAGCCGGCCATCTCGATCGACTTGATGAGGGAAAGCGGCGGCTGCTCGCAGAACGAGCCGGTTAGCACGACGCGCGCGTTGTCGCGCTGCGGCCGCTTCTCGGCTTGCGCGGACGCGAGGTACTCTCGCACGAGCGGGGTGTGCTCCTCGGGCGGCAGCACGAGCCCGGCGCGCAGCACCAGGTACACCTCGGAGGTCGGCGCCTGCCAGGGCTTCTGCGCGCGGTAGGCGTACAGCTCCTCGACCGCCTTGCGGTTTTCGTTGTACACCGCGATCGAGGCGCGCAGCTCGTCGTCGGTGATCGGCTTGCCGCGCAACTTCGCGAGGTCCTCGCGGATCTGCTGCATCTCGTGCACGTAGAAATCGCCGCCGATCGAATCGTCGTAGTTCTGCGGCACGTCGACGTAGCGCACGTACTTGTCCTTGAACATGATCTGCCACATGCCGGAGAGGTTGCGGATCACGTCGCAGATCGAGGGAAACAGCATGCCGTCGAGGCAGTCGAGGCGACCGGTGAGCCCCAGCTCGATCGTCGAGCGCGGGATGCGGCAGATGTAGCTCTGGTAGTACGCGTCGCCCTGGATCACCTCGATCTGGTCGCCGCCGCCGAAGATGCCGACCGGCAGCATTCCGGCCGCGTGCACTAGCTCGCGCGGCACGTAGATCGGCATGTAGCCGATCGCCTTGCGACCGGGCGCGGCCGCCTTCCACTGCTTGACCGCGTTGAAGTTCAGGTCCTCGAAGAGCGCCTCGCAGCGCCCGACCACGTCTTTCAGGCTCATCGGTGCTCCCATTTCGGTGTGCGCTTGTCCATGAATGCCTGCAGTCCTTCCAGCGCGTCGCGCGTGCGCATCAAGCCCCCGAGGTAGAGCGCCTCGACCTCGGCGAAGCGTCGCTTGGCGGCGTCCGCGAGCGGTGCGCGCGCCGCGCGCAGCGCGAAGGCGAGCGAGCTCGCGCTCTTGCCTGCCAGATGCGCGTCGAAGTACGCGAGCGCGGCGGCGACCGGGTCGTCTGCGACCTCGCAGGCTAGACCCCAGGCGAGCGCGGTCGGCGCGTCGATCGAGCGGCCCGACAGGAGCAGGTCCTCGGCGCGCGCCTGGCCGACGCGCGCCGGCAGGAGAACGGAAGCCGCGGGCGCGAATACCCCGAGCTTCATCTCGGGCTGGCCGAGCTGCGCGTCGCGCGCGGCGAAGATCAGGTTGCCGGCGCAGGCGAACTCCAGCCCGCCGCCCAGGCACTGGCCGCGCGCGGCGACGAGGATCGGCGCGGGCCAGGCGAGCATCCGCGCGAGGAGCGCATGCAAGCCTTTCAGCATCGCCGCGCAGCTTGCCGGCAGGTGCTCTTCGACGCTCGCGCCGAAGGAGAAGTGCGGGCCCTCGTGATCTATCAGCACGCCGCGCACGCCGCTATTGCCTGCGTGCTCTGCGAACGCGCGCTCGAGCGCGGCGATCATCGCCGCATCGAGTATGTTCGCCTTCGGGCGCGCGAGGCGCAGCCGCAGCAGCGCGCCTTCGCGCTCGATCCAGGCCTTGAGCGGCGTTTCGCTCATCGTCAGCCCTTGCGCTTCGCCTTGGGCTGGATCGCGTCGTGCAGCGGGCCGACCCAGCTCTCGCCCGCGGCGAGCTTTTGGCGCAGGAGCACGAAGTCCACCTCGCGGTCGTCCTTGCTGCCCTCGTTGAAGGCGGTGAACCCGGCGCGCGCCTCGGTCACCATGTTCAGCGCGAGCCAGGCGCGCGCGTCTTCCTTGTTGCGGTTCCAGGCCTCGAGCTTGGGCTTTCTCAGCTCTTCGATCGTCTTGGTGGTGCAGTCGGGGAAGGTAAGCAGGATCTTGGCGCACAGCTCCTCGACCTTGGCGTCGAGCAGCGACAGATCGACCGTGCCTTTCGCCATCAGCGCCTTGCCGGCCTTGAGCGCGTCGCCGGTCTTCGGTTCGCCGAACGCGAGGCGGCCGTACTCGTCGAACGCGCGCGCGGAGTCGACCAGCGGGTTGGCGACGAATTTGCCTTCGACCTTCAATGCGGGCGCGATGTCGCTCAGGATGCCCCAGTAGTACGCCTTGTGGGCCGAGAACGGCTCGCACAGCACGCAGGCGGCCATCGAGCGCTCCGCTCCGATCACGACCGGCAAGAAGTCGGTCGCGCCGCCGATCGGCGCCGAGCCGTGCTTCGGCCCGGCCTGGCCGAAGCGCGCCAGGTCCTGCGCGACGGAGAAGTCGCAGGCCATGCCGATCTCCTGTCCGCCGCCGATGCGCATGCCGTTCACGCGGCAGATCACCGGCTTGTCGCAGGCGAGGATGGCGGAGACCATGTCGTTGAACAGCCGCATGTACTGGCGGTATTCCTGCGGGCGCCCGGCGTAGTACTCGGCGTATTCCTTGGTGTTGCCGCCGGTGCAGAACGCCTTGTCGCCGACGCCGGTGAACACGACCGAGCTCACGTCGCGCGCGTTGGACGCCGCGCGGAAGGCAAGGATGACGCCCTTCACCATTTCGGTGGTATAGGAGTTGAACTGCTGCGGGTTGTCGAGCCAGATCCACGCGTTGTACAGACCCGCCGCAACCTTGCCATCCGGCGTCTTCGCCGGGCGCTTCTCGATCTTCACGCCCGGTACGCCGATCTCGGCCAGGTCGTGATTCTTCAGAACGTGCACCTTCGCCTCCATGACTGTTCTCCTAGGGAACGAGCACCGCGCGCTTGGCGATCTCGCGGTGATGCACCGCCTCGAAAACGCGGTTGATATCCTTCAGCGGCCGCGGCTCGACGAAGGGCTTGACCTTGACCTTGCCAGCGAGCACCAGGTCGAGCGCCGCCGGGTACTGCTCCGGCGGGCAGCCCCAGTTGCCGAGCGCGCGCGCATCGAACGCCATCAGGTTCGATAGCCGAACCTCGACCTTGTCCATCGTGAAGCCGACCACGGCGAGCGTCGCGCCGTGCACGAGCATGCCCCAGGCGGTCGCCTGGCCCGCGGCAGTACCCGAGCATTCGAAAATGACCCACTCGGTCGGACGCAGGCCGTTCTGCTTGGCGAACTCGGAGATTGCGGACTTGAGCGCCTTCTGCTCCTGCGCCCTGGCGTTCAGCGTGAGCGCCGCGCCGTAGGGCTTGAGCGCCGCGAGCTTGGCGTCGTCCACGTCGATCGCGACGACCTTCGCGCCGAAGGCGCTCGCGACCTGCACGCAATAGCCGCCGACGCCGCCGGCGCCGACGACCACCGCCAGGCTTCCCGGCGCGACGCCCGCGCGCCGCACCGCCTGATACGGCGTGGTGAGCGCGTCGGCGACGACCGACACTTCGGCCAGCTCTAGACCTGCCGTAGAGAGCCGCCTTTCATCGACCTCGCACAGGCCGCGCCCCGGCACGACGATGTGCGAGGCGAAGCCGCCCTGGATGTCGTTGCCCGGCATCTTCTGCCCGCGGCAGATGGTGCCGAGCCCCCGCTTG
>Ga0187773_10000969_pt1 | contig 11518 bp, 7 predicted proteins | sample 0216_BV02_MP05_1_FD_133133 | JGI IMG/M metagenome (GOLD analysis project Ga0187773, IMG submission 133133) | Tropical peat soil microbial communities from peatlands in Department of Meta, Colombia - 0216_BV02_MP05_10_MG | ecosystem: Environmental > Terrestrial > Soil > Wetlands > Peat | place...
GCGCAGCCGCTCGGCCAGCTCGGAGGAATTCACGGGGGAGCGATAGCGCGCGTAGCAGATGGCACCCGCATCGGGAGCCCGGTAGCTGAACTCCCCCCTCCCCGCCTCGAGCCACGAACTCAACAGCTCCCAGTTGGACGTGAGGATGGAGTGTGTCCGCTCGAGGATCTTAGCGCGGACCCCGTCCGCCAAGGCCCGTGTGGCGAGCAGATCCGAAACCACCCCCGGTCCGATGGTCGTGTAGTCCTTGCGCGCCCACAGCTCACCGATGAGATGAGGCGGCGCGACGCACCAGCCGATGCGCAGCCCCGGAAGGCCGTATGCCTTGGAGAGCCCGTTGGTGATCACGACCCGCTCGGCCCGCGCCCAGAAGCTCGCGGTGGGGCGCTGATCCCGTTCGGCGCCCTGATACACCTCGTCCGCCAGCAGCCAGGCGCCGGTCTCGCTCACCCGCCGCACGATGTGGTCGGCGGCGTCCGCCGAGAGGATCGCGCCCGTCGGGTTGTTGGGGTTCGTCACGATCACGAGCTTCGTGCCGGGCGCGATCGCGGCGTCCAGCTCCGACAGGTCGGGTTGCCACCCCTGATCCTCGCGCAGCCAGATTGGTGCGATCCGGGCGCCGAACGTGCGCGCCAGGCCCCATGTCTGCATGTAGGTCGGCAGCAGCATCGCCACCTGGTCGCCTGGCTCGATGAAGCGCCAGCAGACGCAGAAGTTGGCCTCGGCGCTGCCGTTCGTGACCAACACGTGATCAGGCGTCGCTCCGGGGTAGAGCGCAGCGATCGCGGCGCGGAGGCGCTCCGTACCGTTGGACTGCGGGTAGCCGAGGCGAGCGGCCGCCACCTCGTCGATCGATGTCCCGGCGAGCGCGAGCAGCTCCTCGACGGTGAGCGGATGCACACCACTCTCGGAGAGGTTGTAGCGCACCCGGTTCTCCCAGGTGCTCTGCCACCGCTCCATCGCAAACGGCTCGAACGCCATCGCCCCTCCGGCGTGGAGGGGCGATTGTAGCGGCGTGGCCGCGCAGGAGCAAGCGGCCGCCTAGGGCGTCGCGCGGATCCGGATGGAGCCGTTCACGGTCTGGAGTTGGAGGTCACGCCCGCCCTGGCCGATGCGGCCGTCGAGGCGGCGCGGCGTGAGCCGGCCGCTCACCGTGATCGGGAAGTCCGTTTCGATGGAGCCGTTGACGGTTTCGGCGCGGAGGTCGGCGTTGAGGTTCTTGGGAAGCGTCACCGTCACCGAGCCGTTGACCGTGTGGAAGCGGAGCGGGCCGGTGCCCTGGCCGTGCACCACGGCGGTGACGCTGCCGTTGACCGTCGTAGCGGATGCGTCGCCGGCAGCGGTCTCGACCCTCACTCCGCCATTCACCGTGCTGGCGCTCACCGCCGCACCGAGGTTATCGGCTTCGACGTCGCCGTTGACGTTGCGGCCGGAGAACTTGACGCCGGCTGGCACCTGTGCGTGGAACGTCACCTCGACGTCGTTATGGCGCCCCCGCCAGTGGTGGTCATCGTCCTCACTGTCCTCGCCGCACCGCCCCGACCGGCCGGGGTACACGGCGCAGATCGTGACGCCGTCCTCGTCCTGGACGACCTCGATCCTGACCTCCGAGGGATCGCTGTCGCGTCCGCGCTTGTCAGCCGTGACGACGACTTCGTCTCCGGTCGCCGGCTCGGCCGTAATGCTTCCGCTGATGCCTTTGATCTCGAGTGTCTTGCCGACCGCGACCCTGCCGCGCCAGTTCCAGTGATCGCCCTGCTGTTGAGCCGCCTGCTGAGCGGGCAGAAAGCCTGGGGCGCAGGCGAAGACGGCCGCTGCGAGACCGACGACCCGGTAGTTCATCTGTCCTCCCGACGCGGCGAGGTGCCGCGCCGCAGGTAAATGGTGCCGCTGAACGATTCGAGATTGAGCCGCGCGCCGCCGTTGCCGATGGTGAACTCCCACTCCCGTGGGCGCAGATGGCCTGGAGAGACGGTGATGGGCCAGTCGGGCTCCAGGTCGCCGCTGAAGGTGCTGACGTCCACCACGGCGTTGAGCTCGCCGGCCACTCGCACGGTGACGTCGCCAGAGTGGGAGCGGAAGCGGTAGTGGCCGTTCTCGTGAATCGGCCCGCTGAAGCCCACATCGCCGCTCACGGTCTCGACGCCGACGTCCTGCGCATCCACCTGGTCCATGCTCACATCACCGGAGACGCTTCGGGCGGTCACGTCACCCCTGACCTGCCGCGCCTGAACGTCGCCGCTGGTCGAGGCGATCTCAATGCGGCCGCGGACGTCGGACGCCAGCACGTCGCCGGAGACGCTCTCGACCTCCACGTCGCCGCTGCTGCCGGTGAGAGTCACGCCGCCGGAGATGGAGCCGAGCCGCGCCTCCCCGTTCACCCCGCTGGCGTCGATGTCGGCGGAAATCGTATGGACCTCGAGCGCGGTGCCGACCGGGACGGAGATCGTGAAGTCCACGTCCCCCTCGCCGCGGCGCGGGATGGCGCGCACCGAGACGGCGCTCGGCGACGCGTCCACGTTCACGCGGGCGCCGTCGGACTGCGCGTTCACGCGGATGTCGGAGCGGCTCCAGGATCGGATCCGCACGCTGCCCGAGACACTCGTCAGCTCGAATCGCGCCCCGCTGCGCACGGCTACGGTGGTGTCCAGGCTCTGCGCACCGAGCGAGCGGGCGGCGAGCGCGGTGGCGGCGACGGCCAGGCCTACGACGATGGGTTTCATGGTCTCCTCAGCTCGCCGCGGCCAGCGTTGTGACGCGGCGGAGCACCTCGAGCTTCCGGTCCAGAGCGTTCTGAAGGTGGCTGTTCAAGTACATGCTGTTCGGATCCTGCTCGAGCGCAGCCTCCGCCTGGTGGATGGCGTGGTCGATCACGGCCAGGCTCTGCTCGACCGCGCGGACGGTGGCGGTGTCCAGCTTGGAGCGGCGGGCCGCGAGCGTGACCTCGAGATCGCGGATCGCGGCGTCATACGACTCGACACCCTTCGCGGACGCGAGCCCGGCGATCGCCCGTGGCACCCGGACCGACGTCGTAGCCCCTGACAGCCCGGCCCCGCCACGAGTATGCGTCGCCATGATGGCCGCGCCCGCGGACAGCGCGATCAACGCGATGCCCGCCGCCGCGAGCTGCGGGATCGACACGGCGATGCGGCGGCGCCACGCCGGCAGCGGCAGCACGCGGGCCTCGTGCTCGCCAGTAATCTCCGCGGCGATGCCGGGCCACAGGTCGCGCTCCGGCGGCCGATCGTCCAGGGCGCCGGCGTGGCGCCTGATCGCCAGCAGGTCGTCGTAGGCGGCGCGGCAATCGGCACAGCTGACGAGGTGCGCCTCGGCGCTCGCAAGTGCCTCGCCGGAGACCTCCCCGTCCACCAGAGCCGACAACTGCGCACCAAGATGCTCGGTCATGGCTACCGCTCCAGATAGGCGCGCAGCAGCATGCGCGCCCGATGCAACTGCGCCTTTGACGTTCCCGGCGTCACGCCGGTCATCGCAGCGATCTCCTCGTGCTTGAAGCCTTCCACGTCATGCAGCACGAACACCTGTCTCGCTCCGGGTGGAAGCTTCGCGATCGCGCTCTCCAGATCCAGCGCCTCGGCGCCTGACCGGCGCGGCCCTTCGAGGAGCTCCGCCTCCATCCCCTCGTCGATCCACCGCCGCGCTCCCGCCGCGCTGCGCCGCCAATTCAAGATCACGTTCACTGCCAGCCGGTGCAGCCAGGTGCCGAACGCCGCCTCGCCCCGGTACGTCTTCAGCCGCTCCCATGCCCGCACGAACACGTCCTGCGTCAGCTCGTCCGGATCGCCGTCGGCCCCCAGCATCCGCCGCGCCAGCGAATGGATCCGCGCGACCTGCAGGCGGTACAGCCGCTCGAATGCTCGCGCATCGCCGGCGGCGGCCAGGGCCACGTCCGCCGCTTCGGATGCCCCGTGTGCCACGGGCTTGTCGGGCGTCGGAGGGCGGATCAGACCGGCCTCCGGACGGCTACGCGCCCCATCCATTCACTCTCTTCGACACGTGGTCGGTGGCTGAGGTTGGAACGCTGCCTAGAGCTGCAATGCGGCGATCCCCTGCATCTGCTTCAACTTCCGATGGAGGGTCGAGCGATCAATTCCGAGTATTTCTGCCGCCTTTAGCTTGTTCCCGTTCGTCGCCTCGAGGACGCGCACGATGTAGCGTCGCTCAACCTCGTCCAAGGGAAGCGTGGGTTCCTGCTCCAGCAGTACGGTCCCGGCGGCGATCGGCGCCGCTGTGCCGATCGTCGGAGGGAGGTCCCGCAGAGTGATGCTCTCCCCGGCCCGCAGCGCGAGAGCGCGGGCCAGCACGTTCTCCAGCTCGCGGATGTTCCCCGGCCAATTGTAGGCGGTCAGGGCGGCCACCGCGTCCGGTGCCAGATCGGCCGGCGGTAACTGGTACCGGTCCGCCAGCCGGCGCACCAGCTGTTCGGCCAGCGCCGGAATGTCCACAGGACGATCCCTGAGGGGCGGGATCTCGATGTGCACGATGTCGAGGCGATAGAACAGGTCCTCGCGCATCCTGCCGGCACGGACCTCCTCCTCCGGGTCGCGGTTGGTGGCCGCGATTACTCTCGCGCTGCTCTTCCTGGACTCGCTGTCACCGAGTCGTCGGAACTCACCGTCTTGGAGAAACCGGAGCAGCTTGGGCTGGGTGGCCAGTGGCACTTCGGCGACCTCGTCGAGGAACAGCGTCCCCTTCGCAGCCACCTCGACCAGCCCGGCGTGGTCGCGGTTCGCATCGGTGAACGCGCCCCGCTTGAAGCCGAACAGCTCGGATTCCACCAGGTTGGGCGGGAGCGCCGCGCAATTCAGGGCCACGAAGTTCTCGCGCCCGCTGGCGCCGTGGATAGCCCGTGCGACGACCTCCTTCCCCACGCCGGTCTCACCAGTGATCAGCACCGGCGTGCTGCTGGGCGCCACGCGGATCGCGGTCTCGAAGATCTCCTGCATCTGACGCGAGACGCCGACCACATCCGCTGGCAGGCCCACCCTGCGGCGCAGCCGCGCCAGCTCACGCTTGGTTCGCGTGGATTCGAGCGCGCGCCGTACGGTGATCCTCAGCTCCGGCAGCTTCGTGGGCTTGGCGATGTAGGTGTACGCACCCGCATGCAGCAGCTCCACGGCGGAATCCACGGAGGCGAAGGCGGTCATGACGATGAAGGGCACCTCCGGCCACCGCTCGCTCACGACCCCGAGGAAGGCACGGCCATCCATCCCCGGCATCATGAGGTCGGAGAGGATGACGTCCACCTCGCTCCCCCGTTCGAGCAGCTCGATCGCCTGCTCCGCGGATTCGGCGCTCAGCGTTTCCCATCCGTCGGCGATCAGGACGGCCGTGAGCAGCTTGCGCTGCGTCTCGTCGTCGTCCACCACGAGGATGCGACCTGCCTCGCTCATGACCGCGCCCAGTCCGTAGGAGGATGCACCAGCAAGTGTGGCGAAGAACGACAGCGAAGGCAAGATCCTTCGTCTTCTGGATCGCCGCAAGTGACTGTGGACAATGCGGTTAGGCTGCGAGGCCAGGAAGCTCCCGGATTGAGCCGAGGTAGTAGTCTGGCCGTTCGGCGGCCAGGCGCTCGCGAGCGAACGGTCCCCACAGGCAGGCGGCAGTCCAAGTGCCCGCCTTCCGCCCTGCCACGATGTCGTGGGGAGAGTCGCCGACGAAGAGCGTGGAGCCGGCGGTGACACCCAGTTTGTGCAGGGCCGCAAGCACGGGCGCGGGGTCCGGCTTGCTGGCCTCGAGGTCGTCGGAGGTCACGAGCGTTTCGAACAGCCCATCGAATCCACAGACTGCGAGGCCGCGCTCAACGCCGAGGCGGTTCTTGGAGGTGACGATAGCCAGCTTGGCGCCGGCGCTCTTGAGATCGCGGACGGTCTCGGGTGCGCCCGGGAACGCGCGGACCATCGCGTCGTGGTTGGCGAAGTTCCACTCCCGGTAGGTGGCGATCATCCGCTGCAGCTCGTCGTCGTCGCTGGTGAAGCGCCGGAACTGGACGCGCAGAGGTGTGCCGAGGCCCTCGATCCATTCGGAGTCGGGTAGGGTCTGGCCGCGGTGGACGCGCATGGTGTGGTGGTAAGACTCGAGGATGAGACGGGTCGAGTCGATCAGCGTGCCGTCCAGATCGAAGAGGATCGCCCGAAATCGCACGCGCAGAAGATAGCGACGAGGAGGCCAGGCGGCAGTCGGTCCCCGGTCGCTCTCCGGGTGGTCCCGGCTAGTCGGACGGGCAGCTGGTGGCGAGCGCGATGGCCGCGATGAGCACCAGCCTCGGCGTCCCCTCGAGCGAAGGGCCGGCAGGCGGAAGGGACGGCGCCACGGATTCCAGGACGTGCACAGCGAGCCGGGAATCGGCGGCTCCCCGGTTGACGAGTTGAAGCAGCAGCCGATCCAGGCCCGCGGGCAGTTCGGACGCCAGGGCCGACAGGGCGCAGCCGACGCTGGCCGAGGCGCCGGGGTCGCGCGCCGCCTCGGCGTGGTGCCCGGCACGGACCAGCGCTCGGATCGCTTGCTGACGTCCCGGCCCGGCGGTCTCCGTACCCCGGCGAGCGGCGGAGATCGCTATCAGGCGGGCGCGTGCGGAGGGCAGGGCCGACGCCAGAAGGCACGCGAAATCGCTCGGCGACGACGGTACGGGTTGCGCGCGGAGAGCGCGGACGGCCAGCTCGCCGAGGGCGAACGCATCGGCCTCGATGGCGCCGCTCCTGGCCACGAATGGAAGCGGAACGCGAGCACCATTCCGCCACTCCAACGCCAGCAGCAAGCCGGCCTCCGGCGCGCCTCCGTCGGCCACGATCCCGGCTGAGATGAGCGGGTGCCGGGGTCGCCGGTCGGGCGAGGAGCCCATAATCATCCTCCAGCGCTCTCCCGCCTCGAAGGGTTCGACGCAGCGCCAGCTCTGCGCCTCGAGGGCTTCGGGAAGTGGGCGCGCCTGGTCGATCCACCACAGGGCCGCGAGCGGGTCAGGCTCCGCGACGAGCGTGCGCGGGGCGGCGGCCAGCTTCGCGCGAAGCGTCCGGAGCACGCCGGTGAGCAGGCGCAGTCCGCCAGTGGGCACAACGTGCGCCAGGGCGACCTCACGGTTGAGCGAGCCGAGCCGGTCCACTCGGCCGATGCGCTGCATGACGCGGACGGGGTTCCAGGGGAGATCGTAGTTCACGACCGCGGAGGCGTCCTGCAGGTTCATCCCCTCGCTCGCGACATCCGTGGCGACCAGCACCTCGGCCCGCAGCAACGGATCGGCGCGCGCGCCGCGCGAGGTCGGGGCGAACGCGTCGAGTGCACGGCGGCGGCTCAGCCGGTCGAGGCCCGCCCAGGCCGAGTCGCCGGTCACCGCGAGAACGCGGAGCCGCCGCCGCAGTTGGCGCGCCAGGTGCAGCGCGGTGTCGCGGTACTCGGTGAAGACGATCGTCCGGTGACCGGCCAGCTCTCCGGCCAGAAGCGACTCGAGGCGCTCGAGCTTCGGATCCGCGCGCGCCTCGGCAGCGGCCACGAGATCCAACGCCAGACCGGCCGACGTCAGCCGATCGGCCAGATCCTCCGACGAAGCAGACCCAGCCTCCGCCAGCAGGAGAGGCAGCAGCGTGAGCTGGGTGTCGTCCGTGTCGGTCCGCGGGAAGAGGGCGTGGAATTGGCGCCGCGAGAGGCGTCGTCCCGACGAGGCCGCGACTGCGCACTCGGTCAGGAACTCGCGATGGCGGAGCAGGCTCCTTCGCAGAGCGGCGCGGCTCGACTCGAGGCGCCGGAGCAGGGCCAGGTGGAACAAGGCGGCGCCGCGTTCCAGGGCCCAGCCCCCCGTGAGCCGCTCAAGCGCTGCCAGCAGCGGCTGGAGGCTGCCGCCATAGGCAGCGTCGAGGTCGTACTCCGCCGCCGGAGTCAGTCGGCGCGAGGGGAATGCGGCGCGTAGTAGGGGGAACCGCTCCTGGACGAGGCGCCGGCTGCGGCACACCGAAATGGCCGCCAGGGCGAGCGCGGCGGCGCCGTCATCGCCGCTGCGGAGGGCGGCCATCAGATCGTCCACACCGAACTCCCTGAAGCGGTCGCGCCCAGCGAACAGGTGGACGAGCGCAGCGAGATCGGCGGGGGAGTTGTTGAGCGGCGTGGCCGTGAGCAGCGCGACGCGTCGCCCGATAGCGAGGTCGGCCAGGACACGGTACCGCCTGGTCGCAGGGTTCCGGAATCCGTGCGCTTCGTCGACCAGCAGCAGAGTGGTGCCGGCCGGAAGCACGGGGCGCCTGCGCGCCAGTTCGCTGTGGGTATGCAGCTCGATGGGCACACAGGTATCGCTGCTCGCCCGCAGCCATTCGGGTCTGAGGGCGGCCGGAACGACGGCCACTGGGTGGCCGCCCTGGTTTCGCTCGAGGACGGCGAGGGCGAGGGCGATGTACGTCTTGCCGAGCCCGACTCCGTCCGCGACCAGGACCCCGCCGAACCGTCGCAAGATCGCCCGGGACCGGCGCACGGCGTCAGCCTGGTGAGGCAGCAGCCAGTCCGGCAGCGGCTCGTTCACCGCCGGGGTGTCGAGGGGTTCTAGCAGGCCAGCCAGTGCCGCTCGCGCCGCATCGGCGGGGGTGGCGATCTGGGCCAGGGTCAGGGCCGGGAAGAGCGGGTCAGCAATGCCCGCCAGCGTCTCGGCGCAGAGTGTCGCCCAGGTACGAGAGGAGCGACGCGGTATCCGGGGCGAGGCCGAGAGCATGCGCTGCGCAGGTGTCGAGGTCATTGGGATCCCAAGCCTCGCCGCGCGACGCGTCGGCGGCGATCGCGGCGAGGCGGCCGATGTCGCGGGAGGCGCGGTGCGGCGGCAGCGGCAGCGCCCCGACGGTCGCGGCGCTGAAACGGAACGCCCCGCCGCTGGCGCGCTCGGCGAGCGCGGCGGCGACGTTGCGCGCCGGGGCGCTGTTCAGGTACGCGGCCAGCCACTGCGCCGTGTACTCGTCGGGCACGGCGACGCCGTAGCAGGTGTTGAGCGGGATTGGCGCATCGGCCGTGTCGCGACGCAGAGCGGTGGCCTCCAGCCGGGTCGCGATGTCTCGCCAGATCACCAGATGGCGGGCCCGCAACAGCTCAGTGCGGAACAGGGTCCACGGCGGGGAGCTCCCGGCGTCCGCCCTTCGTGCCAGGCGCCGGGCGAACGGCTGGAGGTACGCGACCACGTCGTCGGGAGCCTGCGCGAGCGGCGCGCCGAAGTCGTCCACCGCGGCCAGCAGCCAGCCGCTGGGCCGCGCAGCGAACGGCGCGATGTCGCGACCTAGGACCGCTAATGTCCGACACGAGCGGGGCAGCGTGTCGGCATGTTCCTTATCGCGCAGGAAGATCTCGTTGGCGCCGGTCTTGACGCCAAGCAGCGGGCGCATCGCGGCTCCGAGCCGGGGACCGGCGCGCAACGCCTCGCGGATAGCTCGCACCAGGTCGCTGGGCAGCGCGAACCACAACGCGCGAGACGGGGACTCGTCGAGCCCCAGGTCGCGCTGCGCGGCCGCGCCAGCGATCCGCCTGCCGGAGGCGCCGGCAACGTTCGTCTCCGCGAGCGCTTCCGGAGAGGGCGCAGTCTTCCGGAACACCAGGACGAGCGGGAACACCGTAGCGTCGAACCCGGTGTCGGGGTCCTGGGCGCGGTCGTCCAGCGACAGGACGGTGGTGCTGCGCCGCAGCAGGTGACGCAGCGGCCCGGCATAGCCCGCTCGGAGCAGCTTGCTGGGAACCAGGAGCCCGACGACCCCGTCGGGGCGTGTCAGCGCGAGCGCTCGCTCGACGAAGGCCACAGAGACGTCCGGCAGGTGCGCGAACCCTTTGCGCTCAGACGCGGCCCGGTAGGCCTCGTACCGTGCCTGCAGCGCGGCGCGGGTCGTGAGCGGGAGCCGCTCGCCCCGGATCCAGGGTGGGTTCCCGATCACGGCGTCGAAGCCTCCTTCTGCCATCACGGGGGCGAAGTGCACGTCGTAGGCGAAGAAGGGCAGCGACTCCTCGACGGTGATGCGTCGCCGCGCAGCGACCAGCTCGCGCCGCGCGCGCCGCCATGATGCGACTCGCCGCGAGGCGCCGGCGCTGCGGCGTGGGCGCTGGCCGAACAGGTCGCGGCCCGAGCCGGCGACTTCCTCGACCAGGCGGGCCGTGAGGAACGCGATACCGTCGTCCGCCGCCTCGAGTGCGAGCGCGCGCTCGTCGGAACGGATGGCCCGGGCCAGGGCGGCCTTGTCACGCCCCGTTGCGCCGAAGTACAGCGTCCGCCGTTCCGCGACCGCCGCAATGCGGGCCGCGGCCGGGCTCCTCAGCCCCCTGGCCACGTCGAGCGGAGACAGGAGGCTGTCGCCCTGTCTGAGATTCTGGTCCAGGTTCGGCAGCGGTGCGACCTCTTCCAGGCTCACGTCGTCGTCCACCACCAGCGCCAGCCAGAGGCGCAACTCCGCGAGGCGCACGGCCATCGGATCCAGGTCAACGCCGAACAGGTTGTCGCGGACGATCGCACGACGGCGCTGAGCCGGCGGCTCGCCGGGGCAGAGCCGCTCGCGCGCCCGTTCCAGCAGCACCAGAGCCTCGAGCAGGAACGCCCCGGAGCCGACCGCCGGATCCAGCACGCGAATGGACCTGACGCCCGCAGCGTCGCGGCCGGCCAGCGCCGCGCCGACTGCTTGCTCGACCGAGCGCCGGAGCAGGTCCCTCGGTGTGAAGTAGGTGCCGAGGCCACGCCGCTTCTCGCGCACCATCAGACCTTCGAAGACACGCCCGAGCATCTCCGGGTCCACGGCGTCCACGTCCTCGCGCTCGCGCACCGTGAAGTGGAAGCGCTCGAACAGCTCGTCGAACAGCACGCGCCAGGTCTCGTTGTCGAGTACTGCCCGTGGGAACCGCCGCTCGACCGCCTGCCGCTCGAACAGGCCCCCATTGAGGAAGGGCAGCTCGCCCAGGGCGCGCGAGGCGCGTGGGCGCCGCTCGGGCGGAGCGTTCAGCGCGCCGAAGCACAGCGGCTCGAACACACCGCGGTGGAAGGGGTGGCCGCGGCCGAGCGCTGTGTCGAGAAGCGACGGTAGGAAGTCGCTGCGACCGGCGAGCCACCCCCTGGCCTGGATGAAGTAGAGGAACAGGACGCGCGTGAGAATCACGAGCGCGAGGTCGCGTCGGTCCGCAGTGGAGGCATGGGGCATCTCCGAGAGACGCTCGGCGACCAGCGCGTGCAAGCGCGAGAAGTCCCGAAAGAACCGGCCGGTCAGGCCTTCCTCGGCCAGGACGTCGGCGGCGCGCGCGGCCAGGGTCAGGGCTGTGTCACCCGGCCCGACCGCGAGCCCGCAGAGTATTTCGGCGGAGACGGGGCTGGGCTCCCGGAGCGAGACGCGCAGCTGATGAGTTGCCAGCCCCCCGTTCCGCGGGGCGAGGGCCGCAAGGGCCAGAGTCGTCGGCGGCGCGTCCAGCACCAGCAGCAGGTTGCGGTCGCCGGGCGTGGCGCGACCGAGGCGCTCCGCCGCGGCGGCGACCTGCTGCCGCGTGGGCGTGCGGGCGACCAGCCCGTAGA
>Ga0187773_10000970_pt1 | contig 11512 bp, 10 predicted proteins | sample 0216_BV02_MP05_1_FD_133133 | JGI IMG/M metagenome (GOLD analysis project Ga0187773, IMG submission 133133) | Tropical peat soil microbial communities from peatlands in Department of Meta, Colombia - 0216_BV02_MP05_10_MG | ecosystem: Environmental > Terrestrial > Soil > Wetlands > Peat | place...
AAATGCGGAGCGGTGGTTTTCGCCGCTTGCCAGTGGTTAGTGGCGGCAAGCTCGTCGGCATCATCACCGAGCACGATTTGCGTGAACACCATGGCCATTTAGAACACACGAAGATCAACGGCGCGATGACGGAAGATCCTCTGACGGTAACGCCGGCGACGACATTGGAAGAGGCCGCGCAAATTCTTCTTGAACGGCAGATTGGCGGCCTGCCGGTGCTCGCCGAAGGCCGGCTCGTCGGCATCATTACCGCGAGCGATATTCTCGAAGCCTTTCTTGACGTGATGGGAGCTTCCCAAGGCGGCAGCTCCAGGATCGACTTCGTTCTCGAAGGCGAAGAGCATGGTTTCGTCGAAGCCACGCGCACCGTCGCGCGCGAGGGCGGCGAAGTTCTGGGCGTCGGCACCTACAGAGAAAAACTCGGTGAAAATCCGGTCTGCTACTTACGTTTGCTGACCGGCAACCCGGAAAAGATCGCCAAAGCGCTGCGCACCAGCGGGTTCAACGTATTGGGGGTGCACCGGATAGGATCGGAAACGGGAAAAGGATGAACAGGTCGGAAGCGCAGATCGAGTCTGCAATTTCATTCTTCGCCCCTCATCCTTCATCCTTTCACAAACGGAGGTCATCATGTCACTGCAAAACTATTGCCGCAAACCGGTGGTCAGAATTTCACCGGAAACCAACATCACCGAAGCCTGTCAGTTGATGGAGCAAAACAACATCGGTTGCCTGGTTGTCGAGAGGGCGGGCAAGCTTTTCGGCATTATCACCGATCGGGACATCGCGCTGCGGGTTACCGGCGCCAAGCGCGAGCCCGACACGACGAAGGTCAAAGACATCATGACGCCGGACCCGATTCGTATCTCGGTCGACAAAGATTTGCATCACTTGACCGCCATGATGCACGCCTACCATGTCCGTCGGGTGCCGATCGTCAACGGTTTCGATACCACTCTCGGTATCGTTACCCTCGATGATCTGATCGCGCAACTAGGCGATGATATGTCGGAGATCGGCAAAGCGATCTCCGAAGAGTTCCCTCAGGGCAACGCGTAGAAAAAGACGGCGCGAAGGAGAAAGGATAACCACGATGGCCGATGTCGCACACTATCTACTCGATGAGCATAAAAAACTGCTGCCTCCTATCGAGGAACTGCGGATCGTCGCCGATTCTGTTGGCGATTTTTCGCCGCGGCTGCTCCTGCGGGGCATCGACAAGCTTTATGACTTCCTCATGAATCATCTGATTCCCCACGCCCAAGCAGAGGAAGAGACGCTCTATCCGGCGCTGGCGAAGATCTTGGGAACTCCTCAGGCGATTGCAGCCATGAGCCGAGATCACGCAGAAGTGAGCGAGCTCACCGGGCAGTTGCGCGTATTGCGGTCACAGATCTCCAACTCCGGTTTTGACGCGGACAAAGCCAAGCAGCTACGCCGAATCCTTTACGGGCTTTACGCCGTGCTGAAGATTCACCTCGCCAAGGAGGAGGAAATCTATCTGCCAATGCTCGACGCTGGCGTAGGGGAAATCGAAGCGCACGATTTGTTTCACAAAATGGCTGAGATCTCCCATGGAGAGACGAGCCAGCTTCATCACTGAGGGCAACAAGGGCGGAAGAAATTGGCGCCCCACCGCAATCACGACGGCACGGCGCACCGACTTTCGGAGGGCTCAAGAATGAATCGACTCGCAACAAAAGACAATTCCTATCGCGAACTTGCAAAAATCCCCGCGGATGGCGTGACATTGGAAGGCATGCTGGTCCTACCCGAGCATGCGCGCGGCGTCGTATTATTCGCCCATGGTAGCGGCAGTAGCCGGCTGAGCCCGAGAAACAATTTCGTCGCGCAAAATCTCCAGGACGCCGGGTTCGGCACTTTGCTCACGGACTTGCTCACTAAAGAAGAGGACGCCACTTACGAAAACCGCTTCAACATGGATCTGTTGACCTGGCGACTCGAGCGCGCCACCCAATGGGTTACAGAGCAGCCCCGCTGTGCATCCCTCGCCGTCGGCTACTTCGGCGCCAGTACGGGCGCGGCGGCGGCACTCAATGCGGCGGCGACCTTAGGCTCATCCATCGGCGCGGTGGTATCACGCGGTGGGCGACCCGACCTGGCAATGGAAGCATTGCCCAGTGTGCAATCGCCGACGTTGCTCATTGTCGGTAGTCTTGATGACGTAGTAATCGAACTGAATAGGCAGGCTTATGCAAAACTCAAAATTGAAAAACATTTGGCGATCGTTAAAGGAGCGACCCATCTGTTTGAGGAGCCGGGAACCTTGCAAGAAGTGGCGCGTCTGGCTGCGGCCTGGTTTAAGCGCCACCTCGGAAAATAGCGCCGTCGCGCCGACGAAGAGGAAGTGGGTGGCGGGACGTAGCGAGCATGGGAGATAAATTTATTTACATCACGAACGACAGGAAGAATTGGGAAATTTGTTTTCTTAAAGTTCGTGTTCTTCGCCTTCTTCGTGGTGAACACTTGCCTTCAGCTTGGGTTGCGGCTCCGCCGCGCTAAGTTGCGGTTAAATCTTCACCTCACGCTGGCCAGATCGACTGCGGATCGCTGCGCATGAGCATGTCGCGGATTTCCGCGCGGTGTTTGGCGTTATCTTCGTAAATACGCTCTAAGACCTCGGCGATGTCAGGAAGTTCTTCCCGCACGGTTTGCATCTGTTCGATCAACTCCGCCGAGCAATGCTGTTCTTCAGCGAGATCGGCCAGCAAATATTGCCAGCTATTCTTTTCGCCGGCGCGAACTTCAGGAACACTCGGCAGCTGGGCGCCGAAGAGAGTTATCTTTTCGGCGAGCCACTCGGCGTGGCGCGCCTCGTCCGCGGCGATATGTAACAGCTTTTCACGATATTGTGGGTACTGCATGCGCTGCGCATGCTCCGTGTAGCGTTTTACATGCTGCATTTCTTCGACGTAGCGATCCTGCAGGATCTTAACGACATCGTGGTAACCGCCCGGTGAGACACCGAGAAACTCGCGCCACCAATCTGACCAGCCTTTTTCGTATACCATGGATTTGTTTCCTCGCTTCCTTGGTTATCGCCCTGACCCATGTCTGGTATATTAATTTAGCAAACCGTGAACCAGCAGAGGGCGCCTGAGAATTCCACATAGCCGCCCTGCCGGTAGCTTCTAGGGACGCCGTCAATTCGCAGGTCTGGGAAATGGCCCAGTTTAGACGTCGCACAATCGAGAATCGTTTAGTTCTAAACCCTGAGCAATAGTGAATCCGCCAGCGTTAAAATACGATCTGGCGAAAGCGCTAAGGCATCGAGATTGCGTTCGTAACAGGTGATCGGGCAATTCGATTGCCCGCGAGAACTGCATGAGCACCCTAAACGGTACATACGGTTTTTCCGAAACCGCGCTGGAAATCCTTCACGAGCGTTACTTGCGGCGCGACGATCGCGGCCAAATCATCGAATCGGTAGACGACATGTTTGAGCGCGTCGCCCATGCGATCGCTCAACCGGCGCGCCGTTACGGCGAGGACGTAGATCATTGGGAACAGCGCTTTCTCGAACGACTACGCCGTCTCGAGTTTCTGCCAAACTCGCCGACCCTGATGAACGCGGGCCTGCCCAATGGCCAACTCGCAGCGTGCTTCGTGCTGCCGATTGAAGACGATCTCGATTCGATCTTCGCGGCCGTCAGTAGAATGGCGCGTATCCACCAGACCGGCGGCGGTACCGGATTTTCGTTCAGCCGCCTTAGACCGCGCGAAGACCGGGTTAGCTCCACGGGGGGCGTTACCTCCGGGCCGCTGTCATTTATGGATTTGTTCGATCAAACCACGGCGGTGATTCGTCAAGGTGGGCGGCGCCGTGGCGCCAACATGGCTGTCCTGCGTGTCGATCACCCCGACATTGAAGAATTCATCGACGCCAAGCGAAATCCTTCGCGGCTGCAGAATTTCAATCTTTCGGTAGGCATCACGGAGCCATTTTGGTCCGCGTTGCTGGCCGCTGCCGCCTTCCCATTGCGCAATCCGCGCAATGGTGCGATCACCGGCCAGGTCGATGCGCGGCAGCTCTTCGATAAGATCGTTGGCGCGGCCTGGGCAACCGGCGACCCCGGCCTGCTGTTTCTCGACGAAATCAACCGGGTTAATCCAACCCCTGCTTTAGGTACAATTGAAGCAACCAATCCTTGCGGCGAGCAACCGTTATTGCCTTACGAGTCCTGCACACTGGGATCGCTTAACCTCGGCAAGTTTGCCGCCGCCGGTGACGTAAATTGGAGCAAGCTGGCGGCAGCGATAAGCGACGCCGTGGTTTTTCTCGACAACGTGATCGATGCCAACCATTATCCGTTCAGCGAAATTCAATGCGCAACCCATCGCACCCGAAAAATCGGCCTCGGTGTGATGGGGCTCGCCGATCTCTTCGCCGGTATCGGCGTGCCCTATGATTCGGATGGGGCGCTTATGCGCGCTGACAAGATCGCTAAGTTTCTCACCGCCGAAGCCTGGGCCGCGTCCATCGAGCTCGGCAAACGGCGCGGCTCTTTTCCGGCATTCGGCGCGAGCGTCTGGCCGCAGCGTGGCTTGACCGCGATGCGCAATGCGACCGTGACATGCGTTGCGCCGACCGGCACCATCAGCTTGATCGCCGGCGCGTCGCCCTCCATCGAGCCCTATTTCGCCCTGGCGCTTTCGCGCCGCGTACTCGACGGCCGCGTCCATACGGAAATCAATCCGTTCGTCGCGGCCGAATTGGCGCAGCTCGGCGCTGCGGGACAAAGCGCCGGCGCTGCGATTCGCCAATCCGGCTCGCTACGATCACAAACCGACTTGCCGCAAGATCTGCGGCGCCGTTTCCCCATCGCGCTCGAAATCGCCCCGGTGCATCACGTCAGCATGCAGGCCGCTTTCCAGAAACATATCGACGCTGCGGTTTCGAAGACCGTGAATTTGCCACCCGACGCACCGCCATCGGCGGTGAGCGAGATTTTCATGCTCGCGCATGACCTGCGCTTGAAAGGTATAACCGTCTACCGCTACGGTTCCCGCTCGGGGCAAACGTTGTCACTCATTGATGAAGCGGCGCGGCCCGATTGCCGCGAGTGCGGCGTATGACCGGCTAAGCAAGCAAAATTTAAATTGCCAAGATAGATGGATAGCTGAAGGCATTCAAAGTTTTGTCGTAGTCAAACCAAAACCTCTTACGATCGACGCGAAAGGAGAACGCAGTCATGGAAAGGAATAGCGAAACCAAACTCCCTTACTTCCTGGTCGGTTTGACACTGGGGGCAATCGGTGGGGCGATGTCTGCTCTGCTCGCCCGCAAAGAGACCCGGGATGTGCTTCGCGAGCGCAGCGCACAAAGCCTCGAGTGTTTGAATCAACGGGCGAATCAACTGCGGGAGAAGACCGAAGGGATCGTCGAAAAAGTCAAAGAAATGCTAAGTCAAAGATGTTGCTCGTCCCAAGCCGGTACGGGAAATGGAACGCAGGCTCTGAAAGAAGCAAAGCCGGATAACTAGAGCTTACAGCGGTTCGAGAAGCGGCTATGTGACGAAAGGCGAAGTCACGTCAACATATTGCAATCCTTTCTCTTAAGCAAAGACGATGAGCAAACAAACGCGCGCTTTCAATCCGATCTACAGCTTTCTACCGACGGAAGTTGAGGGCTTCGATGCGCTCGCAGAGCTTGCCCTGGATATGCGCTGGTCGTGGAATCATTACGCCGACGAACTGTGGCAGCAGCTTGATCCCAACCTGTGGACGATCACTCAAAACCCATGGGTAATCTTGCAGACTGTCTCACGGGACCAAATACAAAACGTTTTGGCTGATCCTGAATTTCGCAAGAAAGTCGATGCCCTTGTGAAAGCCCGACGTCAAGCGGCGGAGGCGCCCGCGTGGTTTCAAAAAAATTATCAGCGGACTTCGCTGACCTCTGTCGCCTATTTCAGCATGGAATTCATGTTGAGCGAAGCGCTGCCAATTTACTCGGGCGGGCTGGGCAATGTCGCCGGCGATCAGCTCAAAGCTGCCAGCGATTTGGGCGTGCCGGTGATCGGTGTGGGACTGCTCTACCAGCAAGGCTATTTTCGCCAGGTGATTGACAAAGACGGCGCGCAACAGGCCCTCTTCCCCTATAACGACCCGGGCCAGCTGCCAATCATACCTTTGCGCCAGCCGAGCGGAGAATGGTTGCGGGTGGAGGTCCGGTTACCTGGATACTCGGTCTGGTTACGCGCTTGGCAGGTGCAGGTTGGCAGAGTGAGGCTTTATCTATTGGATAGCAATGACGCGGCGAACATTCCTGCTCATCGAGGGATCACCAGCGAACTATATGGGGGAGGACCTGAGCTGCGCCTCAAGCAAGAGCTAGCACTCGGGATCGGTGGTTGGCGGTTGCTCGATGCGCTCGGTATCCAGCCGGAGGTCTGTCACTTAAATGAAGGACATGCGGCGTTTGCCGTGTTGGAACGCGCGCGGAGCTTCATCAAAGAGACCGGACAGCCCTTTGAAGTTGCCTTGGCCGTCACGCGAGCGGGTAACCTCTTTACCAGCCACACTGCGGTGGCCGCCGGTTTTGACCGTTTCGCCCCCGACTTGATCGAGCAATACCTTGGCGGGTATGCCCAAAAGGAGCTCGGCCTGACGCTTCATGAGTTGTTGGCCTTGGGGCGCCAAAACCCAAACGACCCAGAAGAGAATTTCAACATGGCCTATCTCGCAATCCGTGGAAGCGGGGCAGTTAATGGTGTGAGTCGTTTACACGGAAAGGTGAGCCGGCGGCTGTTTGAGCGCCTGTTTCCGCGCTGGCCGGAAGATGAAATCCCCATCGGACATGTGACCAACGGCGTGCATATGCCAAGTTGGGACTCAGCGGCGGCCGATGAGCTTTGGACGAAGGCCTGTGGAAAGGATCGCTGGCTGGGGACAACAGAAACCCTGGAGCGGGACATTCATCGGGTTTCAGACGTCGAGCTTTGGCAAATGCGCACTCATGCCAGCCAGTCCCTGGTTGTATACGCTCGTGAACGATTGTCCCAACTCTTGGCTGCATCGGGTGCGTCTGACGAGACCGTTGAAACTGCAAAGCATCTGTTTGACCCCAACGTATTGACGCTCGGATTTGCTCGTCGATTCGCAACCTACAAGCGGCCCAATTTGTTGCTGCACGACCCAGAACGCCTCACCCGTTTACTGACGGATGCTCGTCGCCCTGTACAACTCATCATTGCCGGCAAAGCCCATCCTGATGACCAGGCGGGGCAGGCCATGATTCAGCAGTGGACGCGTTTCATACGGCGGCCGGAAACGCGCCGCCATGCGATCTTTCTAAGTGACTACGACATGCTTTTGACCGAACACCTAGTGCAGGGGGTGGATGTCTGGATCAATACACCACGGCGGCCCTGGGAGGCGTGTGGGACAAGCGGGATGAAGGTGCTCGTCAATGGCGGCATCAATCTTTCAGAACTGGACGGCTGGTGGGCCGAAGCCTACACACCGGAGGTGGGGTGGGCATTGGGTGATGGCCAGGAACATGACACGGATCCATCCTGGGACGCGGCTGAAGCGCAGGCGCTTTACGAACTACTGGAACGGGAGGTGATCCCCGAGTTTTATACCCGCAACGACGACGGTGTTCCCACCGCTTGGGTGGCGCGCATGCGTGAAAGTATGGCGCGGTTGACACCCCGCTTTTCTGCCAACCGCACGGTGCGCGAATACACCGAGCAGCACTACCTTCCGGCGGCGGCAGCCTACCATGATCGTGCTGCCGATAAAGCCGCGGCCGGGAAGCACGCGGTCGATTGGCGGCATGCCCTGGAACGGCAATGGGCCATGCTGCGCTTCGGCGATATGAAGGTCGAGAGTGATGGGGCGCAGCACATGTTTGAAGCTCACGTTTATCTCGATGAGCTCGACCCGAATGCGGTTCGAGTAGAGCTTTATGCCGACGGAGTCGACGATGGCGGCCCGGTTCGCCAGGAGATGAAGCGCGTTCGTCAACTGGTAGGTGCCACTAACGGTTATGCTTATAGCGGGCGGGTGGCAACAACCCGACCAGCGTCGGACTTTACCGCGCGGGTGATACCATGTTGCGCTGGTGTCGCGGTTCCCCTGGAAGCCGCTTGTATTCTATGGCAGCGGTGATGGGATTTCGAGTTGGAGAAATTGCGCTAGCGTCAGTAAAGGAAGTAAGTCATGACTCGACACAACATCCCGCTCGGTCGGATTCTGGGAATTCCCATAGGATTGGATTATTCCTGGTTTTTAATATTCGCCCTGCTCACGTGGTCGCTGGCGGGTAGCTATTATCCCGCTGAGTTCAAGAACTGGCCACTGTTACTGTATTCGCTAATGGGCGCCGTGACAGCCATTATGCTTTTCGTTAGCGTGCTGCTCCATGAACTAGGCCACTCGGTGGTAGCGCTGCAATACAAAATTCCCGTGCGTAGCATCACGCTTTTTATCTTCGGCGGGGTCGCGCAAATCGGGACTGAGCCGCCTAGCGCCACGGCCGAGTTTTTTATCGCGATTGCCGGTCCAATCGTCAGCCTCGCTCTGGCGGGTTTTTTTTCCGTGGTGCAGCCCCTAGTGACCGGCATGGAGCCGCTGTGGGGGCTAGCCAAATATTTAGCTTATATGAATATGGCTATTGTGCTGTTTAATCTGGTACCGGGCTATCCGCTTGATGGCGGCCGGGTGCTGCGCGCCTTAGTCTGGGCTGCCACACGCAACCTGCGCCGCGCAACCCTCATTGCTGCAAACGTCGGACGCTGCTTTGGTTTCGTCTTCATCTTCGTCGGCGTCGTGCGCGCATTCGCGGGCGATTTGGGCAGCTTATGGATCGCGTTTATCGGCTGGTTTCTGGACAATGCCGCGACCGCGCAAGTACATCAGGTGATGTTTCAGGGCCTACTGTCCGGGCACACCGTGGCGCAGGCCATGAGTACACGGTGCGTTACCGTTCCCGCGGATCTGATGCTGCAACCGTTGGTGGACGAACATATCCTCGGCGGTGGGCAGCGCTGCTTCCTCGTCAATCGCGGAGCAAAGATCGTCGGCCTGATGACGCTGCACCGCATCAAAGAAGTGCCGCGAAACGAGTGGGCGACGACACGCGCTGCTCAAGTTATGCTCCCAGTGGAAAGGTTCAAGCGAATTAGCCCCGACGCGGAACTGTGGGGTGCCCTCGAACAGATGGATCGTGATGGTGTTAACCAACTCCCTGTAATGACCGACAATCAGGTGATCGGCATGCTGAGCCGCGAGGACGTTATTAGTTTTCTGCGAACGCTGCAGGAAGTGGCTTCGTAGCGAACACGATGACTAGGAACACATTCTTGTTGAGCACTTCCTCGGCAAACAACAAATCATGGTGTAGCTTGTAAGAAGTTCCGCGGTGGCGGCAAGAACCCCCCACCTATTTCCAGGAAGGTCAATGCACGATTCAACAAATCGGTCCGAACTCAGCATCCAAAGCGGCTCCTGCTACGTCGTCTTTGCTTACGACGCGGCGCGTTCGATCGACCTCAACAAAGCCGAACAACATCTGCGCGACACCAGCGCGCGCCAAGTCATCCACCACAAACGGCGCGCGCCGAGCTACTTCGAATATCAACCGTCGCCGCTGCGTGTGAGTCATGACACCGATCCGATTAAGGTCGCTCAATATGCGATTCGCCCAAGTGTCGAATTGACGCTCTACGACTTTGGCGCGGTGGCGGTTTGCTATTCACTGCCCATCGCTGGCTCGTTTGAGGATTTGCTCTTGCTAAGCGACGAGCTTTACGACAACGAAGCGTTGCTGACCGACTCCCGTCTGCGCGTCAATCACCTACTCAAGTTGTTAGGCGATGCAGCTATCCAGGCGAATCTGGCCGCCGTGGTCGAAGATTATGTAATCTTTCACATCGAGTTGTTCACGGCACCGTGCGAGCCGCATCAGCTCTATGCCGAGCGACGCCAAGAGATCGCCCAAATTTTGCGCGCGGAGCGGCGCGTGCTTTCCAATCAGGAGGTCGATGACGCACTAGCGGCGCGGATTTCCTACAGCACCGAAGATGTCACAATCGTCGATTGGAATGCGGCCCTGCTGATCGACCGCGAGGGCGACGATGTTCGCGCCGTTTTGGACTTCGCCAACGTCGAGCTGCTCGAAATGCGCTATCTGGACCAACAACTGGACCGCGCGCTGGACCAGGCCTACGAAACGCTGTCGAAGCGGAGCGTCGACCTGCCGCGCATATTCGGCTACTACGGCACAGCTCTACGCCGCGTCGCGGAACTGCAGGTCGACAACGCGATTTTATTTGAAGGCGTGAACAACACGCTCAAATTGCTCGGCGATCAATATCTTGCGCGGGTCTACCGCATGGTCAATCGCCGCTTTCATCTCGACGAATGGGACACGAGTATTCTGCGCAAACTACAAACCTTGGAGAGCATCTACGAAAAAATATCCGATCAGGCATCGAACCGGCGCATGGAAGTCTTGGAGTGGGTGATTATTTTGCTGATCGCCGCAGAGATCGCCATTGGATTTCTGCGCTGATATACGACGGCGCAGGCACACGACCGCGTCGTCACTACCCCTTTGCTGGCACCGCGAGCACGGCACAATTGGCGCCACGCAAGACCCGTTCGGTTGTGCTGCCGCGCAGGGCGTCGAGAAAGTCCCGGTGGCCCTGGGTCGTAAACACGATCAAGTCGGGAGACCATGCTCTGTCCTCCTTGAGAATGACGTCCACCGGATCGCCGTTGACTATGCGCTCGTTCCATTGGTAGCCGGGATGATGCGGTAAGAACAGTGTCGGCATGCCCCGCTCCGTGCCCACGTGGAGCAATTTGAATTGCACGTCATCGCAATCCAGCCCTTCGGCGAGAAAAAATGCCTCTTCGACCGCCGCTTGCGCGTTCGGCTGATGATCCACTGGGATCAGCACGCGACGCAGCGTCACCGCCCCGTTGGCCGGGGAGATGAAACCATTACTTTCGGTGGGCAGAAACAAAGTCAAGGAGCGCGACCGCCGCGCCAAGGGTTCGGCCACCGGCTTATGCAGCCAGCGTTCTAGCCCATCCCGTTGGTGCGTCGCCAAGACGAGCAAGTCCGGCGGATGCGTCTCACAGTAGTGCGTCATCGCCGCCAATGGATCGCTTTCTGAATTGAGAATCTTTTTCACCCGTAGACCAAGCTTGGCGACCTCATCGGCCTGAGCATCGGCCGGCAAGATGTTCCACCGGGCCAGCGTCGCGCGCACGCCGGGAAAATCGCTCCAATGAACATCCTCCTCCCGGCCACTTTTGTGCGGCTGCACATGGACGATTTCCAGCTCGGCGTTGGATTTAAGCGCGATTTTCAGTGCGTGAGCGAAGGCGACGAGGCTCGCTCTTGAGAAGTCCGACGGATGTAAAATTCTAATCAGGGGGTCGCCCGGCGAAATTTCGTCGACGTTCATATCGACCTCATGCGCGACATTGCGCGCTTATTAAATACTTTTGGGTTTGACCGTGAGCACCGGGCAGG
>Ga0187773_10000971_pt1 | contig 11511 bp, 12 predicted proteins | sample 0216_BV02_MP05_1_FD_133133 | JGI IMG/M metagenome (GOLD analysis project Ga0187773, IMG submission 133133) | Tropical peat soil microbial communities from peatlands in Department of Meta, Colombia - 0216_BV02_MP05_10_MG | ecosystem: Environmental > Terrestrial > Soil > Wetlands > Peat | place...
ATCCGTATGCGCCGGCAAACTTCCTCGCCAAGGGGGCGAAATACCGCGCGATGAGCTCGAATTCGCCCGCGAGATTTGAGTTCCCTCCCATCGATGGGGCTTTGGTTGGGTGGCGGAAGCCCCAAAAGGATAATTCCGCTCGATTAGCCCGTTTGGCTTTTGTTCGGATTGTTTCGTGTCGTTACGCTCGCGGGCCGGGATACGACGGTCGTCCACGGTCCCTTCCACGCCGCCGGGTCCTTTCGGCGAACGCGGTCGCCATTGCTTCCGATTGGCCATTCTGGATTAACCAAGCTGAAGCGGGGCAGCGGGCCAAGTACGTCACGTTGCGCAGCCCTGTAGGCGTCGAGCGTGCCGATGTCGCGCCAATAACTTCGCTCCTCGTGTGGCTGAGTTCCTGGGACGTTATTGCTCCCAAAATCGTAAGCCAGCACGCGAGAGCTGCGGACGGCGCGTGGCAAGATATGGCGCCCAAAGTCGAAGTCTCCGCGTCGACCAGCGTCCTCGAGCAGCGCACTGAGGGTGTTCGGATTGAAGAGGTAGTTGCCCATCGACGCGTAGGCACGGCGCGGGTCGCCAGGCATTGGCGCAGGCCGACTGGGCTTCTCTTGAAAATCGCGAATCCAGCCATCTGCGTCAGCTGCCATGATTCCGAAACGCGAGCCGTTTTCAAGCGGTACCGGCACCGCCGCAACGCTCACCTCTGCATTGCGACGGAGATGAAATTCCACCATCTGTCGAACGTCCATGCGATAAACATGGTCGGCCGCGAACACTGCAACCAGATCGGGGCGATGGCGTTCGAGGAGATCGAGATTCTGATAGACCGCATCGGCCGTACCTGCGAACGAGTCACCAGGCCTGTACGCTCGTGGCAGCAACACTGTAATTTCGTATTCCGGTCTCGTACGCGACGGGACCCACCACGCGGCGCGGATATGCTCGATCAACGACGCTGGCTTGTATTGCGCGAGAACGTAGATCAGGGAGATCTTCGAGTTGACCAGGTTGCTGAGCACGAAATCGATGATGCGGTAACCGCGTGCAAGCGGCAGCGCAGGTTTCGCGTGCTCGGCCGTAAGCGGCTGTAATCGGGTGCCGTTGCCGCCAGCCAGAACCAGCGCAAGAATCTTTGCCATCGCCACAACAGCCAATATCGTCAATATTGATTAAATAGCTGGCTCTCTTGTCTCGCACCTTTTTTCTTGTTGTTACGTTCAAGTGACACCCTGGTGACTCGCGCTGCTCAGATCGGATGCAATCCGAAAAGTATCCCAAACACGGGGGATTTTTCGCGCTCGCAGCTTCCTGCATATTGATCTAAGTCAACTCACACTCTTGGTCGCCTGGATTTGTACCATTGTCAGTCGATGAATTGTTGCCAACACTTGCCGACCGGTAGCGCACGCACCTACTCACAAGAAACAAAATAAAAAAGCGCTCGTCGTAGCAACATTCAAGGCGCAATTGCATCACCGCCCCTCCATCGATTATCGTGTTCACCCTGTCCGGACATCCCCGAAGTCCGTCCCTGCTGGGCTGCCTTCGAACTAGAGTGGGAGGCCGCGAAAGCAAATCAGGGTACTGCGTTTGCTGCAAATCGGCGAGGCTAGGCGAGCGGACCATCCAGCCCTCAGTTAGACGAGGGCAGCTACCGCGGGCACGCCGCGTAAGAATGCGACGGTCAGCCTCATCGGTTGTTGGCTGGCGCTCTCAAGGATGTCCCTCGATCGTCGGATGAAATCGGGAATCCGTCCTGTCCAGGGACGTAGACTCACGCTTTGCGCGAAGCATCGCGTTCTCGGTCAGTAGAACGATCAATACAACGCTCGAAGCCAGAAGCCCGTAGGTGCGCCCAGCATAGAAGCCAAGATCGAACCGTGCTGCGCTGAGCATCCCTGACAAGGCGATGTCGAAACTCCATGCGCACATGGTGACCACGAGCCAGAGGTCGAGCAACGTATGGGGGCGCCGCCACCACAGTACGGCCAGCGCGAGCAAGCTAAGTGCCCAGACAGAAAAAACGATACCACCCTCTGCCGGGGTGTAGCGGTTTGCCTCGATGATGTCCGGGAGGAAGATGGCGGGGTCTGTCGCGAGAACGGCGGTCACAACCGAGGCGAGGCCCGCGAATGCGAGCCCCGTCAATATCGGCCAAGCGGCGCCGTCCCTCTGCGCGGGGCCAGGGGCACGCTTCGCTAGAGCGTAGAACATAACGACCAGCGGGAAACCGGCATGCCAGATGATGTAGAGCCATGACGTAGTCTGAGGACCAGCATCGAGCAACCCGGCCGGCGCAAACAAACCGGGAAAAGTGAGCGCATGTAGGGTCGCGATCGTTGCGGTAAAAGCGTAGCCGCACCCCAAGACCAAAAGACCGGGCGATCTCAGGACGGCGTACTGCCCGAGAAGCAATACCGTGGTGATCACGTCGAGCGTGACCAGTATTCCTTGGTGAACCGCTACAAAAGCCGGTACTGCCGGCAATTGCCACTTAGCGAATACCACCAGCGCTAGGAACGGAGTGACTGAGCCCACTACGAACACGAGCGCGAGTCGCCGCTCGCGACGCCCAGGGGGCGCTGTTGAGAGGAACGCGTAGGATTGTGCGCGCAACTCCGCTGTCATGCGATCTTCGCCGGCATTAAGGACACGTGAAAATGCTACCTGAAATCTGTATTCAGTTCGCAAGCAGAGGCGCCGAATCACCCCAAGAGACCCCATCGCCGAGCAGGCTATAGATGCTCCGCGTCTCCCAGGTCTTCCAGGCTCTTCAAGCCGGATATCCAATCGACTGAGCAAAAAGCACCCGCTGATCTGCCCGCAGCCCGAGTTGCTGCGCCAGGCCGGTCTTGTCGCAGTTGTGAAACCATGCCGCCAGCCCTTGTGCGGCGGCGAACAAATACACGTTGCCCGCAATGAGCCCGGTGTCGACGAAGTAATAGGACTTCTGAACCTCGGGATCGTGCAACCCGGGCTCCTCGAAGCCTGCCGTGTGGGTAAGCCGATGAAGGTCCACGACGTAGATCAGTTGCACAGGTGCCTTCGCTTCGATGCCTCGCTGACCCGGAGTCAGGGCACCGGCGCGCAGATCGCCTGCTATGACGGGTGTCAATCGGTTGCTGGGCGCATCGTATAGAAAGACGCCCTCCTTGAGGGCAACGTAGAGGTCGATCTCCTGCGAGTTGCTCGCCGAAGCCGCGGTTCGTCCGGGGACCCCAAACGGGCCCGTCTTGCGATTCACCCCCCATGCGGCCCACAAGAGATTCGAGAGCAACTGCATCGGCAACGGCGTGTCGCTGATCTCCCGCGTGGTCTCGCGCTGCTTCAGCGCTGTAAAGACTGAAGTACCACCATCGTTCGCGGGTAGCGGCAGTTGAATGGCGGGCAAAGCTGCGGTCATCAGCCATTGCGCGCATTCGACTGGTCAGAGCTACCAGCGCTCCTCAACCACTCAATTGCGCTTTGACGATCGGGAAATATCCGCGCATTCCAGCCGCGGTTCCGGCACACGGTTTCATAGAAACGTGCGATCTCTTGTGCTCTCGCGGAGGCAGGGAGAATCACAGCAATTTGACTTCGCGGATCGAGGTTCTCTTTCGGGTACTGCTCCGCCGGAAGATCGTAGATATCACTGATTGATGCGCCCAGTTCCGCTCCATTTGGGTCAACGAGGAATCTTGTTGTCCGTGTCTGCTTCTGGAGGGAAACACCTTTGGTCGTCGCTTCGCGTAGGGTGGTGCTGGTGAGCGACCCGGTGAGTGTCAACTCGATAATATCTAGCAAGGGATCATGCTTTACGGCGTAAGGCATTTCCTGCTCCCCCGCCGCGTCCACGCGTCAAAGTGCGTCGGGCGGCTAGGACCTACGATACGCCTGAATCTAGAGACGCGGTAAGCGGTAACAGTTCTTGCGGGCAGTCGGAGGGTAACCAACCCTCCGAGGCACCCTCCGATGCCCTCACCGGCCGGATGGGAGGGTGTCCGGGCACGGCTGAACAGATGATAGCCCGTTCATCCGTGCAAGCAAGCACGCTTACGTGTCGTATCACTGCGCGCGGCCCAGCACTGCCGAAATCGAAACCAAGCTCGCGCTTATGCCGTCGTCAGTCATTCCTTACAGAGCAAGGAGGCCGAAGCGACTATGTGCGCGGCGGACTCCCATCGTGGCACCATATCAGGCAAGTCCTAAAGAGCGAGGGAGGAAAACAATGAGGCACCACATTGCGGCCGCTGTACTGATTTGCGGATGGATCGCGTCCCAGGTTTGGGCAGAGGCGACAGGTGAGGCGATGCACACCGACGCGCGCGAGCCCTATGCCGTCGAGACCTTCGGCGTTTTCCAGAAAATGATGCTCGAAGGAGAATTCAACCCGAAGGTGACGATGGAGAGCGCTCTCGCGAAGCATCCGACCACGGGCGTCGGCGCAGTCGCAGACGCTCGCGGCGAGATCACGATCCATGACGGCACGCTTGTCATCAGCTACGGCAAACCGGGTGAGCAACCTCCGCCCAACCAAGAGAAAGCGGCGCTCCTCGCAATAGGGGCGGCAAAGAACTGGCAAAGCATCAGGGTCGATCGGAACGTTTCACCCGAAGAGGTCGAAGCCTTCATCGCGGAGACAGCGAAGGCTCATGGCGTTGATCCCGACAAATCGTTTCCCTTCGAGATCCGCGGCAACGTTGCGCCCTACGCAACGGACGTCAACGCTTCGCCCACCAACGGTCCGCACGGCATGGGGTTGCCGATGGCGATCACCGTGCAGAAGAAGGGCCCGAAGATCACGGGCGACGTTGCTGCGCTGTACGTTTCGCCCGACCTCGTCGGCGTCGCGACCCACGGCGGCGAACGCACGCATGCCCACTGGGTATCGCCGGACGGCCGCTCGACCGCGCACCTCGACAGCTGGGGAATAGGAGCAGGCTCGACGCTGCGGCTGCCCAAACCCTAGGGTTCCGCCGAGTCAGAACGGCGCCTTAGCTTTCCCTCGCAGCGGACTTTGCTGCGAGATGTCTCTCGGTCGCTGGAAGAAATCGGGAATCCATCGCGTCCAGAAGCTCACGGACGTCGAAGGTAGTCGCATTGACCATCACAACGGTAGCGATTCCGGAGGAAAGATACACACGCATCATAGAGTGAAAACCTGCACCAGCGCCTTCCTTGTAAAAGAAACGAACGCGGTTAACCGCTTCAATCTGCCATCCGAGAGTCATCGAAATACTGGTTCCATCATTGGTTCGCTGAGGAGCAAAGAACAGTTGGTGGGTCGTGTCGGCGAATAAAACCGAATGAGGGCGAAGCTGGTCTTGGAGGACCTTTCCGAACCCTCTGGCACTGCCGACCAGTCCACCAAATGCCGCACCGTTCACATAATGATCGCGAATATGCAACCAGCGACCCTCATAGGAGCCGATGAACTCTCTTGCTATCACGAAACGCTTGGCAACGTTCATCAATGAATATTTTTCAAGATATCCCTTCGCGTGATCGCGGTAGTCCGGTACAACGTATCCAAGTTCCTGCGGCGTGATTCCAAGGGGCTGCAGTACATGCTTGCGAACATATGATGAAAAAGGCTCGCCGGTTACACGCTCCACCATGCGTCCGAGCAGCCAATACCCGATGTTGGAGTATCTGTATTTCGTTCCAGGCCGAGAGGACAGCTTCGGATGCTCAAGCAGGACACTCGCTAACGCGGCTTGCTCGTCGAGCGTGTCATGACGAGCGGCGGCATGGACCCATCGTAAGGGGATTGGGTTCGGAACACCCGATGTATGCGACAGCAGCTGCCCGACGGTTACGTCGGGTCCGTAGGGCTGAGACTCAAGGTAAACGTCGATCGGGTCATCGAGCTTAGCTCTCTGCGCTTCGACGAGTTGCAGCACCGCTGCCGCGGTGATCGTCTTGCTCATCGAGTAGGCCATCATCGTCGTCGAGGCAGTCAGCGGTCGGCGTCCTGCAACGTCTGCCCAGCCGCCGGCGTATTCGAAGACAATCCGTTCCGGCGCGATAGCGAGATACTGAATTCCCGGTACCTTCGCGTCCCGTACCAACCGGTCCAAGTGGTAGCGGGTAGCCTCGGCACCAGACACGGAAGATCGACTGCGTGTTAGACAGGGTCGATGCGAAACACAGGGTAGTCGCTAGCGATTGCTTCGAAGGCCGAGACCGGTGCCCGGCGCGAAACCGGGAGATGCTGGTGGCCACTTGTGGCAACCTCGCACCATGGTATTGACGCAAATCAAATACCCATCCGATGGGCGCAGCTTGCGCTGGAGTCGCTGGGTCGCGGAACGTGACGTCACATAGCCGCCATATGCGACGCTAGAAAGACCGGAAGCCTAAGCAGCGCCAATCAGATTTGCAGGTTCCCAACATCGTCCCTCGAACACAACTTAGTGGTACTTTTTCGAAGCCGCTATGAGCGCGTCATAGTCTTCCTTCAACTGTGCGCTCGAGCCCACAATCGGCGGCACTACTGACGTAACCGCTTCCATGTATTTCTTTTCTTCGGTCGGCGACAAGGTGATCAACTGGCCTCCATTATTTCTCCATACGGCTTCAATCCGTTTCAAATCTTGGGGGGTCCAAGTGGAAAAGACTCTTTCGGCTTTTCGTGCTTCGTCTCGTACGATTCCTTCGAGCTCTGGCCCGAGCGACTTCATGAAGTCGCGGTTCACGATACCCGAAGCGACGAGGAACGATCCCGGCAAATAGGTCAATCCCTTCGCGATATCGTAGTACTTGAAGGCCGTGAATATCGTGAAAGCACCCATCAGGCCGTCGACCGTATGGTTCTGCATGGCCGGCAGCACTTCGCCAAGAGGCATCGAGACTGGGGAGACACCGAGCGTCTCGTAAGGCTTCACCTGCAAGGGTGCGGCGCCGGGCACTCGGATCTTCTGGCCTTTAAAGTCGGCAACGGTGCGGATCGGCTTATACGCGAGAACCATTAGCGGCCCGTTCAGAAAAGTAATCAGAGGCTCGACGCCCTTCGCAGCGCCAAACGAGGAAAGGCGCTTGCGGATTTCCGGATCGTTCAAGACCTTCTCGCCCTGCTCGACGCTCGTAAACAACCCCGGCGCATCGAAGACGGCAAAGCGCGGCTCCAGGCCGATCAGGAAACCGGTCGCCGGGACGCTCATTTGTATCGTACCCATGGCGACGCCTTCGACCGTCGCCGGAATTTGGCCAAGCTGGCTTGCCGGGTAGAACTCGACCTTGATGCGCCCTTTCGAGCGGGCCTCTACCCCTTCCTTGAAAACCTTCGCCCATTCCTGCGTCGCGTCGTTCACCGTTGGCGACGAAATCCTCATCGTGAATTGCTGCGCGTGAGCTGCTGCGACGAATGCGCAGGCTGCGGCGACGCCTAAACCGAAGTTGACTGCTTTCATGTCCTCTCTCCTTTTCGCCCTGAATCTTCGCACCCGCCCCGTTGGGGCGATTGACGCGCGGGTTCATCCCCTTGCAAGCAAGAAATGCATCCCAAAAAGCGAGATTGCGGGAACGTAAGTGATGAGCCCCAATGCAATCAGATACAGAATTACAAAGGGCACGATGCCTCGATAGATGGCGCCCAGCTCAAGGCCCAGTACGCTCTGCGCCACGAATATGTTGATGCCAAAAGGTGGGTGGAATAGCCCGATGGCAAGATTCACCGTCATGACAACACCGAAATGCACCGGGTCTACTCCGATCGCCTTGACCATGGGAACGAGCAAGGGTGTCAGCAACAGAATCGCCGATACCGGATCAAGAAAGCAGCCCACCGCCAACAGCAAGAGATTGACTGCCAACAACAGCATCCACCGTGTCACGTGTAGTGCTTGGAGCCATGCAATCATTGCTGCTGGAACTTGGTTTATGGTGAGCAGCCAACTGAACACTCCGGCACAGGCAACGATGATCAGAATCTGGCTCGTGAAGATCACGGTGGAACAAGCCGCATCCACGATATCGCGCCAGAGAAGTTCGTGGAAAACAAAGCGGGTCACGAGCGCGGCATAGACGCAGGCCACGGCTGCTGCCTCGGTCGGCGAAAAGATCCCCCCATAGATTCCGCCAAGAATGATGACGGGCGCCCCCAGCGCCCATACCCCTCGTCCCAGAGCCGATAGAAACGTCGCGAGCTCGAAGCGCTGCCTGCCGCCGAACCCCTGCCGCTGTGCGCGCCACATCACGTACACGGCGAGAATCAGCGCGATCAGCAGTCCGGGAATCACCCCTGCCGCGTAGAGCCGCGGCACCGACTCCTCAGCCGAGGAGCCGTAAACGATCATGGGAATGCTGGGCGGAATAATGACGTCAATCGCGCCCACGGCCGTGACGAGCCCTGCCGCAAACGTCTCCGGATAACCCGCCTTGCGCATCGCCGGAACCATGACCTTGCCGATGGTCGCTACTGCCGCCGCGCTGATGCCCGATATCGCGCCGAAAATGGCAGAGGTGCCTACTGCGGTAACCCCGAGGCTCCCGCGGATAGGGCCCACCGCAGCCTGCACGAGATTCACGATCCGCACCGCCACACTGCCGCGCGCCATCAGCTCCCCTGCGTAGATAAAGAACGGCACCGCGAGTAAAGCAAACGCGTTTACCGAGCCGAATAGATTTTGATGAAGTGCCGCCAGCGGCAGGTGCATAAAGAAGACGAGTGCGACGGTGACCGAGGTCAGCAGCACGAGAAAGATCGGGAAACCGAGTATGAGAAGTGCGATCGGAACTACGACGAGTGAGAAGGTCACTGCTTGCCCTGCCCTTCGTCGCCCTTACTAGTCGAAGACGTTTTCTGACTGCGCCACGCAGCGAAGCCCTGCCAAAGGGCAGCTAACACCATCAGGCCCATACCGACCGCCACGGCGCCGTGGGGAACCCACATCGGCACGCCTGCCGTATTGCTGGTCACACCCAACCGAAACATTTCCAGCGTGTAGTCGGAAGACTCCACGAAGACCAGGCCCGCTAACACGATAAGCGTCGCCGCCTCAAGGCCACGCACCGTCGATTGAATGGGGATCGGAAACATTTTGGCGATAACGTCCATACGAAGATGTTTCTTTCGCCAAGTCACTACGGCAGCACCGAGGAAAGTCATACCGACCATGATGAAGACCTCGATCTCGTCGGCACTCAGAAGCGAGCGGTTCAAGACATATCGGCTGAGCACATTCGCGAAATTGAGTCCGACAGCGAAGATGAAGGCATAGCCGAGAATCAATTCGACGGCGCGCATTATGTGATCGAACACTCGCTCTATCACGGATCGATGAGCTCCCACTAAGATGTGGAACTGCCGTCGCAATCCGCCCCCCTCCCTAGTCGCGGCAAAGGCTCCGCGCCCTGGGAATCAACCTAGCTACGTCGACGCCCTTCCACGCTGCGCGCAGGCGCCTCGATTTCTCTTCCTTCGTCTTGTGCGGGGCGACCGGAGAGTCTCCCAAGTATCAGTTCGGGATATGTGCGAGGTTTGACATGCATCAAATGAACCATTCAAAACACAGTTAGTGTGCAAGCGGTAAAGAGGGGAGAGGGCAGCCCACGGCGCGCTCGCCCGCGGCCAGGAAATCGGGCTGCATGTTGGTGTACACCACCGTAGTAGAACGTCGAGATATCGTGCTTAGTCGGCGCGTCAAGAACGTTATGGAGCGAGGAAAGCTTCTTACCGCTCCACCCGAGATGACTGTCAGCGAGGCTGCCAAGCAGATGGCCAGGAGGAGAGTTGGCGCTATCCTGGTCGTCGATCGCCAGAACTTGATCGGAATTTTCACGGAGCGCGACGCGCTATTTCGCGTCATTGCGCAGAACCGCGATTTTCACGCCACGCGGTTGGCTGACGTCATGACACCCGCACCACAAACGGTTGCCCCTGACAAGTCATTCGGGTACGCACTCCTGCTTATGCACGAAAACGGCTACCGCCACTTGCCCGTGGTTGAGAACGGGAGACTCGTCGGGATCGTATCTACCCGCAACGCACTCGATCCGGATCTGGAGGAGTTCGCGGTGGAATCACAACGTCGAGAGGATTTTCTCCGAGAGCACACCTGAAGCTACGGAGTCAGGCCCGGCCCGCTACGTCGCGGATGTTCGCCGTTGACCGAAGCCGACACCGGAGGCCTAACCTGAACAAGCGACCGTCTAACCTTTGATCTCCGTCAAAGGAACCCATCGTCGGTCGGGCAACATCCTTGAAGATTTGAAGTGCAAAGTCTCAGAGAGGAGGCAGCCATGCGGAGAGTCTCGAGCATCTTGTCGATGCTAACAGTTTGCAGTCTCCTTGCTTCAGGGAGCTGCTTTTCAGATGAACCTACTCAGATAAAGGTCGGCATCCTGCTGCCACTCACCGGAACATTTGCGGCAGTCGCCGAAACGCAGAAGGAAGGCGCCTTGCTCGCTGTGGATGTCGTCAATAAGAAGGGCGGGCTCAACATGCCCTGGGGAAAAGTAACCGTGGAAGGCGTGGTCGCGGATGACGAAGCGAAGCAAGACGTAGGGGTCCGACGCTATCGCTATATGGTTTCGGAAGGCGTCAAAGGCGTAGGCGGACAGACTTGGGCGCCCCTCGCGTACGCGATCAACGCAATCGTCACCAAGGAGCCGATGCCCTATTTCCCGGTATGCGTGATGTCCAAGGAAGCGTTCATGAAGGGGAAGCTCGCGGATTCCACCTTTGCCACCACATTCAGTCCCTGGACTGTGGGCTATATGGCCGGCGAGGCTGCGGTCAGGACGCTACACAAGAAGCGGATCTTTTTTCTGGCCCGTGCAGACAGTTGGGGCTGGGACATGCGCGATGGCGTCACCGCTGCCGCCAAGCAATTCGGCGGGGAGATCATCGGCTACGACGAGGTCTCCTTGGGAACCAGCGACTACACCACCGTATTGGAAAAAGTTCGGGCGGCCAAGCCGGATGTCTTCATCTCCGCGCAATTCGCTGCAGACGCGGTTGCGCTTCTGAAGCAGGTCCAGCAGACGGGGTTAAACAAGGAGATGACGATTTTCAACGCCTTCATCACGAATGTAGTCGCAAAGGGCCTGCCACCAGAAGCTCTAGAGGGCGTCTATGCGATGCATTATTTCTACTATGACTTGAGCAGGTTTCGCGACAAGCAGGTAGCGAAGAGCGCCAAGGAGTTTACGAACCTCTATCAGGGCAAGTACAACAGGCCGCCTGACGCCTACGCAACAATCGCCTATATCGCGTACACCGAGATGTTCAGGGCGTTCGAAGCTGCCAAATCATTCGATCCGCAGAAAGTGTCTGCGGCGATGATGGCAAATAACGGGCGATTCAGCACCGTCAAGGGACCAGCCAGATGGCGCGAGGACCACGCGGCCGAGTACAAATACGCAGCGTTCCTGGTAAAGGGCAAGGGCCAACGAGAGCGAAAGAACGACTGGGACTTGTTCGCAGTAGTGGGCTCCGCAGGTGGTGAATCGGTATTGCCGCCGTTGAAGTCGCTCGGCTACTAGAAGCGGGGTTGCGACAAGAGACCTCCTCCGTCCCGGAGCGCG
>Ga0187773_10000973_pt1 | contig 11500 bp, 9 predicted proteins | sample 0216_BV02_MP05_1_FD_133133 | JGI IMG/M metagenome (GOLD analysis project Ga0187773, IMG submission 133133) | Tropical peat soil microbial communities from peatlands in Department of Meta, Colombia - 0216_BV02_MP05_10_MG | ecosystem: Environmental > Terrestrial > Soil > Wetlands > Peat | place...
GAAGCGCAGGCTGCGCAGGTAGCGGAGTTCCTCATCGCGGAAGCGCAGGCGGCACAACGCGCCGACCTCCTCCCGGATTTCGTCGATGTGGCGCTGCAGGTCGGTGCCTTCCGAGCGGCACTTGAACTTGTATTCCACCTGCGCGGCCGGAAAGTGATGCAACACGACCTGCATCATGGTGAACTTGTACAGGTCGGTATCGAGAAGCGACTGGATGATCACGGCGGGCTCCGCAGCGCGGCATTGTAGCCGAGGCGTCCGACGCTCCGACCGCAGGCGCCCCTTGCCTAGCGCCGGGTACTGGATATAATTCCAGCGATGTAAATAGACACAGTCCGTCCCGACATGGAATCACTGACCGACCGCCAGACCGAGATTCTGCGCCTCATTCGCGAGCTCACAGAGGCCTCCGGCTATCCCCCGACGCGCGCCGAAATCGCCCGCTCAATGGGATTTCGTTCGGTGAATGCGGCGGAGCAGCACCTGCGAGCGCTGGAGCGCAAAGGGGCGCTCGAAATCTCTTCGGGCGCCTCGCGCGGCATCCGGGTGCGCGAGCGAGCGCCGCATCGGCTCGGCCGCCTGATGGAACTTCCGGTGGTTGGTCGGGTCGCCGCCGGCAGCCCGATTCTCGCCGAAGAGCATCTGCAGGGCCGCTACCAGATCGATCCGAGCCTGTTCACCCCGCGCGCCGACTACCTGCTGCGGGTGCGCGGTCTGTCGATGCGCGATGCGGGCATCCTGGAAGGCGATCTGCTCGCGGTGCACCGCAGCCAGGAGGCCCGCAGCGGGCAGATCGTCGTCGCCCGCCTGGCCGACGAGGTGACCGTCAAGCGGCTGCGGCGGCGCGGCCACAGCGTCCAGCTGTTGCCGGAAAACCCGGATTTCGCGCCGATCGAGCTCGATTTGCGACACGACCCGCTCACTATCGAGGGAATCGCGGTGGGCGTGATCCGGAACGGCAAGAATTTGTAATATCGGGCGCGGTTGGCTGCGCGGCGCGGACGCGCCGACGGGCGCGGCTGGCGATACCTCTATAATGGGGTTCGAGCTCCGCGCCCAATAAATGGACCACTCCAAGGACGCAGCCGTACTCGATCTGGCATCCACCGGGGAATCGGCCGCCGCCGCGCCGCCCGTGCGCGAGCTGGCCGACCGAAGGAAGGTATTCGGCGACCAGGTGGATCTGCTGTTCCGCCACTCTCCCACTGGCGTCCTCATCTCGATCGTCGTGGGCGGCATCGCCACTTACGAGCTGTGGGGCGACGACACGCGCGATCTCATAAGCCTGTGGTGCGTGCTCATGGTGTTCGTAGGCGCAGCCCGGCATCTCCTGTACCGCGCGTACTACAAGCGCACCGACGACAATTACGACAACTGGCTGCGCTGGTTCGCGATCGGTGCCTTCGCAATGGGCGCGGTCTGGGGCTTCGCCGGTGCGGTGTTCTTTCCCGCGCACACGGACGCGCAGCAGGTGTTCCTGTCGTTCCTGCTCGCTGGAATGGTCGCAGGCGGCATCCCCGTGTATTCGGCGGTGTGGTGGGTCTACGCGCTTTACGGCGTCGCGATCATCGCGCCCTTCACCTACATCCTTGCGACCTTTGGCAGCGAGCAATTCGCCGAGCTGGCGGTGCTGGTGCCGCTGTTCCTCGCCGTCAACGTCAGCATCGCCCGCAGGCTCTCGCGCGTGTTCGCCGACGGCTTCCGCCTGCGCCATGCCTACGCCCACCTCGGGCAGGACCACTCGATGCTGAACGCCCAGCTGCAGGACCAGATCGAGGAACTGCTGCAGGCGCAGCGCGAGATCGAGGCCTCGGGCCGGAAGCTCGCGCTATTCTCCGAGCGGGCGCCGATCGCGGTATTCGAGGTCGACCGCAATGGCACGGTGCTCGAGATGAATCCGTCGGCCGAGAATACCTTCGGCTATTCGAGCACCGAGCTCATCGGGCGCAGCATGATTCGCATGCTGATTCCTTCGGACGCGCCCGTCCTCAACGGAGAATGGTGGCAGTCTTTCGTTCGCAACGCGCGGCCCGAGGCGGGCCTCAAGGTGCGTTGCCGGCGCCGCGACGCCGTCGAGCTGATCTGCGAGTTTTCGCTCACGCCCTTGGTAAATGACGTCGGCGAGCTGATCTCGGTCATCACTCAGTGCCAGGACATCACGCAGCAGCTCGAGGCCGAGCGCCTCAAGAAGGAGTTCACCTCGACCCTGTCGCACGAGCTGCGCACGCCCCTCACGTCGATCATCGGATCGCTCCAGCTCATCAATACGGGCATGCTGGGCGAGCTGGACAAGGAGGTTGGCGAGCTGACAACGATTGCCGAGCGCAATGGACAGCGGCTGCTGGATCTCATCAACGACCTGCTCGATATCGACAAGATCGAGTCCGGCAAGCTACAGACCCACTCCGAAGCGCTGGCGCTCGATGAGTTGGTGCGCGAATCGCTGGTGCTCAATCGCGCGTTCGCCGATCGCTTCGGCGTGCGGATGGTGCTGCTCGGCACCCCGCCGCCCATGGCGGTCTACGCGGACAAGAAGCGGCTCATCCAGGTCATGACCAACCTGATGTCCAACGCCTCCAAGTTCTCTCCCGAAGGGGGCACTGTCGAGGTGCAGCTCGAGCAGGTCGACCAGATGGCGCGTGTAAGCGTCATGGATCGCGGCAGCGGCATTCCCCCCGAATTTCGCAGCCGCATCTTCGGTCGCTTCGCGCAGGCCGACTCGGCCGCTACTCGCCAGAAGGGCGGCACCGGGCTCGGCCTCGCGATCTGCAAGCGTCTCGTCGAGCTGATGGGCGGGCGCATCGCCTTTGCCGACCGCGAAGGCGGAGGTACGACATTCTTCTTCGAATTGCCCCTGATGGATCGCGCGGCCGTCGCGATTCGATGAGCGAGGACAGATGCCAACCACCCCCTTGAACCGAATCTGCTACGTCGAGGACGACGAGGACATCCAGCGTATCGTGCGCATGTCCCTCGAGCGCGTCGGCAAGATGACCGTCGAGGTCGTCGGCGACCCCGCCCAGGCGATCGAGACGATAAAAGCCTTCAAGCCGGACCTCGTGATGCTCGACTGGATGATGCCGGGAATAGATGGCCCGACTCTGTTTCGCATGATGCGCGAGACGCCGGAAGTGAAGCATCTGCCGGTGGTTTTCATTACCGCCAAGGCGTCCTCGTCGGAGATGGACGAGCTGCGCGCGATGGGCGCCGCGGGAGCGATCTCGAAGCCCTTTTCCCCCAAGGATCTGCCCGACCAGCTGCGCAGCATCTGGAGCGGCCTGCCCTGAACGTGGGGCGCAGCCGTGTCAGAGCATGATGTCCTTCAGGCCGACGCCTGAGCGCCCGTACTCGAGCGTGCGGCGGATGCGATAGGTCTCGTCCTCGCTGATCTTGGGCGAACGCGACAGATCGATCAGCTTCTGCGGGCGGATGGGATTTCCCTTTTCGTCGCGCACGACCATGACCCGCGGTTGCAGCCGCTTGGCGACGTTCTGCGAAATTACGATCCCGACCTCGCCGTTGTTCAGCTCGACCACGCTACCCACCGGGAACACACCGATGCAGCGGATGAACTCCTCGATCAGCAGCGGGTGAAAGGACTTGCCACGCCACTTGTGCAACATCCCGAGCGCATTAGAAGGCGCCATCGCTTCGGCGTACGGACGCTTGCTGGTCATCGCCGAGAACGTGTCGATGATGCCCGCGCAGGCGCCGATCGTCCCGAGCTCGCCGCTGCCGAGCGGGTAGCCGCTGCCGTCGTGCCGCTCGTGATGCAGCATCACCAGGTCGGCGATCTCCGCCGGCATTCCCGGCGTCTTCGCGAGGATCTCCTTGCCGCGCAGCACGTGGCCGCGCACGAGCTTCTGCTCGTCCAGAGACAGCGGCCCTGTCTTGCTCAGGATGTCGTCCGGCACCTCCAGCATGCCGATGTCCTGCAGCAGCCCGACCATGCCCGCGCGTTCGATGTCCTCGGGCGCCATCCCGAGGAAGCGCGCGAACATGATCATGTAAATCGAGGTGTTCATCGCCCGGGTAAGGAAGTACCCGCCACGTTCCTTGAGCGCCGAGAACAGCACCAGCGCGTCCGGGTTGCGCATGATGCTCGCGCTCATATCCTTGACCGCACCCTGCACCGCCGCCGCGTCGATGTCGGAGCCACGGCTGAGCGATGCCGCGACCGCATCCCATGCGACCTGACCAACGTCGTACGATTTCGCCGCGCGCGGCAGCTCCCCTTCGACGCTCACGTGCTCGATATGGACGACCTGCCGGATTCCCGCCGGAGTGCCTCCGGACGATTCGCCCGTCAGCTGCGCGCGCCTCGTCTCGTCGGGCAGCTCGCTGCGCTCGACGTCGATGTAGACCTCTTTGCAATAGCGACGCAGGGTCTCGAGCTGCTCCGGCTCGCGCAGCACGAAGCCCTGAATCAGAAACGGCGTTTCGATCCAGGGCCGATCCAGCTGTGAGACGTACATCCCGAACTGGAGCTCGTCGACGCGTAATTTCTTGCTGATCACGGTTTGTCTCGCCCCGCAATCGTACTCTCAGGCCGCCTTCGCGACGAAATTCTCCGTCGGAGCCGCGTCCTGATAGAACTTGCGCGCCAGAAACCCGATCACCTCGTCGGCGTTGCGGAAGCGCGCATCGCGGTCCTTTTCCACCAGCTTGTCGATGAGCCGCTGGTATGCCGACAGCGCCTCGGGCATTGCCGGCGCTGGCGTATTGAGGTGCTGCAAGGCTACCTCGATGGCCGTGGCCGCGTCGAACATGTGCTTGCCGGTCAGCATCTGGTAGAGCAGCACCCCCGCGCTGTAGATATCCGTGCGCAAATCGAGCGCCATGCCACGCACCTGCTCGGGGCTCATGTAGCGCGGCGTGCCCAGGATCTCTCCATGGCCGGTTCGATCGACGGAATCGATGTGCTTGGCGATCCCGAAGTCGACGATGGCCAGACTGCCGTCGGCGCGAAACATCAAGTTCTGGGGCTTCAGGTCCCGATGCAGGACTCCGAACTCGTGTATATCCCCCAGCGCGAACATCAGCTCGCGAAAGATGCGGATAGCCTCTGCGGGCGCCGCCGGTCTTCCGCCGAGCCGCTTGTTCAGGTCGCCGCCGTCGAAGAATTCCATTACCAGATAGGCGTGACCTTCGGACACGCCGTGGCCGTAGATCTTCGCCACGTGAGGGCTGCGAATGCGCTCGACGAGAGTGTACTCCTCCATGAACCGCTCGAGCGCCAGTCTGTCGTCGGTCACCTGACTGCGCAGAATCTTGACCACAAGCGGTTCGTCGTCCTTCTCGCGCGAGGCGAGATAAACGCGCGACATTCCGCCCTCGCCGATCAGGCGCAGAACCCGGATGCCCGGTATGCGTACGCGCGCGCCGAGCAGGTGCCCTTCGACACGGGCGGCGAGCTCGGGGGAGAGCGTGCGTTCATCGTCCGCGTGCGTGAGATCGCGCAGCGAGGTCACCAAGCGCTCGCGGGTGAGCTCCTGCTTGCGCTGATAGTCGTCCGCCCCGGCCTTCATCGCACGCACGGCGATGATCTCGTTGCCCGCCCCGGTCAGGAACAGGATCGGCGGGCAGTCCTTGCGCTGCTTGAACGCCTGCAGCCATTCGAGGCCGTCCCCGCGACCGAGCATGTAATCGAGGATTACGACGTCGTAGCTGCCTAATGGGAACTCGTCGCCGGGCATGTCGCGCGCCAGCGGATCGAACTGCTGGATATCGGCGTCCGGCCACTGCTGCCGAATGAAATGCGCGAGGAGGCCCCTCAGATCCTCGTCATCGTCGATGATCAGCGCACGCATGCGTCAGACACGGACCGTGAACACTTGAATCGCTCCAGGTCGTCCTTGCAGCGCAGCACCGGCGCGCGGGGCCAGCGTGCCCGCCGGGAGCAACCCGCGAACCGCCTCGTGCACGCGCCCGCAGGCGAGCACTTCGTTCGCGCCAGCCAGCCGAGCCAGCTGTGCTGCCGTATCGACCGGTTCGCCGATGGCAGTGTAGTTCAGGTAGTGGGGAGATCCGACGTTTCCGATTACCGCCTCGCCCATGCAAATGCCGACGGCCAGACTGGGCAGCGCGCCGAAATTCCGCTCCCCACGCGACGCGAGGGAGCGCAAGCGGCCGACCATCTCCTGGGCGGTGCTCAAGGCCCGCGAAGCCGCGTCGCTTTGCAGGAACGGAACGTTGAAACCGACCAGCATGCTGTCACCGGTCATGTTCAGAACGGTGCCGTCGTAGTGGTAGGCCGCCTCGGTGAGCGCGGCGAAGCGCTCATTCAGCATCGCAACCACGTCAGCCGCATCGTTCCTCTCGATTAGATCGGCAAAACCGCGCAGCTCGACGAACACGACGACTACGTTTGAGCGCTGCGCTCCGGCGTTGAAAGGCCCTCCCTCGACGCCCACGTCCTGGATGATCCGGTCCGCGAGTCGAGGCGAAATGTAGCGCGAGAACGCCTTCCTGATGGCTTCCTTGCGTTGCAGTTGCGCGAGCTGGCGCCTGCTATCCAGCTCGCGCCGCGTCTCGTGCAAGCGGCGCAACGTCTGCACCCTCGCCAGCAGTTCCGGAGGATTCACGGGCTTGGAGAGGAAATCGTCGGCGCCGGCCTCGATGCCCTTCACGCGGCTCTCCTTGTCTTCCAGCGCAGTGACCAGCACGATCGGCATCAGGGCGGTGGCATGACCGGATTTGAGCTTCTTGCAAATCTCGAACCCGCTCGGCCCGGGCATCATGACATCGAGCAGCACGAGGTCTGGCGGCGATTCTGCGACGCGCGCGAGCGCCGCGTTTCCGTCGCCGGCCGTCTCCACCTCGATTCCCTGTTTGCGCAGCAGGCTGGCAAGAAAGGCCGTCATGTCGGGATCGTCGTCGACCACGAGAACCCTGAATGCCGCATCGCTGCGCAGGGGTTTCTGCTCGGCTACGAGTTCAGCCATACACGACGCTCACGCGCGCCAGGTAGTCGTCGTAATCCGCGATGCACGCTTCGAGCGCCAAACGATCCCCGCTGCGTGCACCGTCTTCGATCTGCTTGCCGAGCAGCGATACCTTCTCGAAACCGTAGGAATTGCCGACGCCCTTCATGCGGTGGCCGAGTTGGCGCAGCTGCTCGAGGTCCAGCGCCTTGAGGGCCGAACGCAGTGTCTCGAGCTCCTTCTTGCGATTGCTCATGAACGTCGGGATGAGATCCGCAAGATCCTTGGGCACGGTCACAGTGTAGGAATCTTTGCTCATGGCGGTCCGCGTACCCCTCTGTTCTTCGGTCAGGCCCGGGCGCCGGTGCGCGGGCGCTGCCGGCTACAGCGCGATTTTATAGGTAATCGGGGATGCGCCTGGGAGACGGAATGTCAATCCTGCACCAAGGAGTGTCAATTCGTGTTCGTGTGCATTTTTCCCGCATTCCTCAGACGTCGTCTCCGTTCAATACGGCGCGTGCCCGCTGCAGATGTGGGTGCAGCGTCAGGGCTCGGGAAAATGCGAATCGGGCCGCCTCGCGCTCGCCGTTGTCCAGGAGTATTTCTGCGAAGGCGCAAAGAGCTCCGAAATGGCGCGGCTCGAGTTCGAGCGTGCGCCGCAGATCGGGCACGCAAGCCTCGTCGCGCCCTTGCAGGTAGTAGAGCGTGGCGCGCTTGTGCCAGGCTTCGGGGAAGTCCGGCAGGTGTCGCAGCAGGCGGTGCAGGCGGGTCTCCGCGATGTCGTAGCGCCGCGCGGCGATATCCTGGCTGGCGAGATCGAGTACCTGCGCGGCCGAGCGGTGCGGATGGTACATCCACAGCTCCCAGATACAGTCCTCGGTACGGCTCGCCTCCTGCGGGCCGCGGCATCGTGCGAGGCGCCGAAAAAGTACGTCGAGCGCAGGTAAGGTACGGACGGGTCGGCGATTCCGCCGCAGGGCGATCAGGGACAGTGTCTCGGCGTATTCGGCCATCGCTCGCACTCGATGTTAGCACCGTCAGTGAAAGTTTCGAGAAGAAACGGCGAGGCTTCCGAGCAGGGCGTCGTGCGCGAACAGGCGGCGCGCGACCAGGTGCACGACCTCTCCCTCGCGTTCGATCACGCCTTCCACGCCCAGCAGGCGTGCGCCGAGCAATTCGCGGCGCTGCCGTTCAGCGAGCTTGCGCCAGACCACCACGTTGGCGCAGCCCGTCTCGTCTTCCAGCGTGATAAATATCACGCCGCTCGCCGTGTCGGGTCGCTGGCGGCAGGTGACGAGCCCTGCCGTACGCGCGACACGGCCATGCGGCAGCCTCCGTAGCCGCTCCGCCGTGACGAGTCTGAGACGGTTGAGGCGCTCGCGCAGCAGCGCGAGCGGATGTCGCCCGAGCGTAAGGCCGAGACTGGCGTAGTCGGCGACGATGTCCTCGCCTTCCGCCGGCGGCGAGAACGCGGCCGGCGTCTCACGCGCCGGCATCGCGCGCAGCATGCCGGGCGCATGTTCCACTCCCGCGGCGAGCCAATGTGCCTGCCGCCGGTGTCCGGCGAGCGCCGCGAGCGCGCCCGCGGCGGCGAGACGACCCAGATCGCGCCGGTCGAGCTCTGCGCGACGCGCGAGGTCGTCGACCGATGCGAACGGTCGCAGCGCCTCGATTCTGTGCGCCGCCGCTTCGGAAAGTCCGCTCACCATGCGCAGCCCCAGGCGCAGCGCGCCTCCTTCCAGCGTGCAGTTCCACGCGCTCGCCGCGACGTCCGCCGGCCGCAGCTCCACGCCGTGACGCTGCGCATCCTGAACGAGCTGTGCCGGTGCATAGAAACCCATCGGCTGGCTGTTGAGCAGCGCCGCACAGAATGCCGCCGGATAATGGTGCTTGAGCCAGGCCGAGACGTAGACGAGCAACGCGAAGCTTGCCGAATGTGATTCCGGGAAACCGTATTCCCCGAATCCGAGGATCTGCCTGAACAACGCCTCGGCGAACTCCTTGGCGTAGCCGCGCTCGAGCATGCCGCGCAGCAGGCGACCTTCGAAATGCTCGAGCCCGCCCTTCCTGCGCCAGGCTGCCATCGAGCGGCGCAGCTGGTCCGCTTCGCCCGGCGAGAATCCTGCCGCGACCATGGCGAGCTGCATGACCTGCTCCTGGAAGATCGGCACGCCGAGGGTACGCTCGAGGACCTGCCTTACTTCCTCGCTCGGGTAGGTCACCGGCTCGAGGCCCTGGCGCCGCCGCAGGTAGGGATGCACCATGCCGCCCTGGATGGGTCCGGGGCGCACGATGGCGACCTCGATCACCAGATCGTAGAAATTTCGCGGCTTGAGGCGCGGCAGCATGCTCATCTGCGCGCGCGATTCGATCTGGAACACGCCGACCGTGTCGGCGCGCTGGATCATTTCGTAGACTGCCGGATCCTCCGTGGGCACGTCCTCCATCCTCATGCCGACGAACTCCAGCGCACGGCGAATGGCCGACAGCATGCCCAGCGCGAGCACGTCGACCTTGATCAGGCCGAGCGCCTCGATGTCGTCCTTGTCCCACTGGATCACCGTGCGGTCCTGCATCGCGGCGTTTTCGACGGGCACCAGCTCGGCCAGCGGGCCGCGCGCAATGACGAAGCCACCGACATGCTGCGACAGATGGCGCGGAAAGCCGACCAGCGCGGATGCGAACTCCAGCAGCTGCTGCACGACCAGGCTCGCCGGGTCGAGCCCCGCTTCGCGCACGCGCTCCGGCAGCCGGCTGCGGTCGTCCCACCACGTGAGGCTGTGCGAAAGACGATCGATCTGCCCGGCCGAGAGTCCCAGCGCCTTGCCCACGTCGCGCACCGCGCTGCGCGGTCGGTAGCAGATCACGGTGGCCGCCAGCGCGGCGCGCTCGCGGCCGTATTTCGCGTAGATGTACTGGATGACCTCTTCGCGCCGCTGATGCTCGAAATCGACATCGATGTCGGGCGGTTCGTTGCGCTCCCTGGAGATGAAGCGCTCGAACAGCATGCTCATTCTCCCCGGGTCCACTTCGGTGATGCCGAGCGCGTAGCACACCGCCGAATTGGCAGCAGAGCCGCGCCCCTGGCAGAGGATGCCCCGCTCGCGCGCGAACCTCACCACGTCGTGCACGGTGAGGAAGAACGGCTCGTAGCGCAGCTCGGCGATCAGCGCGAGCTCGTGCTCGACGAGCTCGCGCACCCTGTCGGGAATTCGGTCCGGAAACCGCCGACCGAGACCCTCCAGCGTGAGCCCGCGCAGCCAGCTCGCGGGCGTCTGCCCCGCCGGGACCAGCTCTTCCGGATATTCGTAGCGCAGCTCATCGAGCGAAAAGCCGCAGCGCTCCACCACCGCCAGCGTTTCGGCGAGCAGATCCGGAGGATAGAGCTGCGCCAGGCGCATGCGCAGGCGCAGGCTGCGCTCCGCGTTCGGGTGCAGGGCGTGCCCGCACTGCGCCACCGGCCTGCCGAGGCGGATCGCGGTGAGCGTATCCTGCAGCCGCCTGCGCGAGCGGACGTGCATGTGCACGTCGCCTGCCGCGACCAGCGGCAGGCCGGAAGCGGCGGACAGCTCGCCGAGCAACGCGAGACGCGCCCGGTCGTTCGCGCCGCAGTGCAACTCGGCAGCGATCCAGGCGCGCGCTACGAACAACCCGGCGAGCCAACGCGCGGCGCCGGGCTCCGGTTGCTCGCCCGGTACGAGCAGGGCGAGCGCTCCGCTCTCCGCGAGCGGTTCGACATCGCTGCGCGACAGCGCATAGCCGCCCTTCTTCGCGCGCCTGCGGCCCACGGTGATGAGCGAGCAAAGCGCGCCATAGGCGCGCCGGTCGGTGGCCAGGAGGACGAGCCTGGTGCCGTCGTCGAGCCCCGCTTCGGTGCCGACGATCAGCTTCAGGCCGCGGGCCTTCGCGGCGATATGCGCGCGCACCATGCCGGCAACCGAGCATTCGTCGGTCAGAGCCAGCGCGGAATAACCCAGCGCCGCGGCCCGCTCGACCAATTCCTCGGGGTGCGAAGCGCCGCGCAGGAACGTGAAATTGGACAGGCAATGCAGCTCCGCGTACGCGGGCAGAGCGGAGAACATCGGTCTAGGCGAACAGTCCGTGCAGGTACCAGCCGCCGCCGCGCTCGCGGAATATCCATAGCAGGGCGCTGCTCGGTGCGCGCGCGATGAAGTAATCGCGCGCCACTTCGCCGCCGTCCCACCAGCCCGACTCGATGCGCTCCGGCCCGGCCAGCAGCTCGAGCCGTCCGTCGTCGTGAGGCACACCGCCCGCATCCTTCAGCCGGCGTGGCGGCTCGATCAGCCACAGCGGCCGCGGGCCCGTGCGGATTTCCCCGCGCGGCGGCCGTTCGTCGACGTCGAGCGCTCGCCAGGCACGCTCCGGACGATGCTCCGCCGCCACGCCGATGCCGTGCACGGCATCGCCGCCCAGACGCGCCTGCAGGCGCTCGATGAGCCGTATCCAGCCTTCCCTGTCGGCATGCACGTCGCGAAACAAGCCGGCCGTACGGCCGTGCAGCGGCTCGAAAGCGTCGGCTTCGACGCGGATCGCCTCGACCGGCCGGCTTAGCGCGA
>Ga0187773_10000974_pt1 | contig 11492 bp, 10 predicted proteins | sample 0216_BV02_MP05_1_FD_133133 | JGI IMG/M metagenome (GOLD analysis project Ga0187773, IMG submission 133133) | Tropical peat soil microbial communities from peatlands in Department of Meta, Colombia - 0216_BV02_MP05_10_MG | ecosystem: Environmental > Terrestrial > Soil > Wetlands > Peat | place...
CCCTTCACGAGCGGCTCGGGGCGCGGCGGCCGCGCCTCGGGCGCCTTGGTGGGCAGCCCGACGGGCTCCTCGTCGGGGACCGTCACCATCTCGTAGCTCGGCGTCTGCACGTCGAGCTGCGGCGAATCGTGCCGCAGGCGCTCCACGTGGTAGTTCGGCGTCTCGAGGTTCGGGTTCGGGATGAGCAGCACGTTCACCTTGAGGCGCGTCTCGATCTTGAAGATCTCGCTGCGCTTCTCGTTGAGCAGATAGGTGGCGACGTCGACGGGCACCTGCGCGTGGATCGCGGCGGTGTTCTCCTTCATCGCCTCCTCCTGCAGGATGCGCAGCACGTGCAGCGCGGTGGAGGCCGTGTCGCGGATGTAGCCCGTGCCGTGACAGCGCGGGCAGGGTGTGTGGGTCGTCTCCTCGAGGGACGGCTGGAGCCGCTGGCGCGACAGCTCCAGCAGCCCGAAGCGCGAGATCTTGCCGACCTGCACCCGCGCGCGGTCGTGCCGCAGCGCGTCGCGCAGCCGGTTCTCGACCTCGCGCTGGTTCTTGGCGCTCTCCATGTCGATGAAGTCGATCACGATGAGCCCGCCCAGGTCGCGCAGGCGCAGCTGGCGCGCGACCTCGTCGGCCGCCTCGACGTTCGTGTTGAACGCCGTCTGCTCGATGTCGTGGCCGCGCGTGGCGCGCGCGCTGTTCACGTCGATCGCGACCAGCGCCTCGGTGTGGTCGATCACGATGGCCCCGCCCGAGGGCAGGGTCACGTCGCGCCGGTAGGCGCTCTCGATCTGGTGCTCGATCTGGAAGCGGGAGAAGAGCGGGATGTCGTCGCGGTAGAGCTTGACCTTGTTCACGTTGGCCGGCATCACCGTGCTCATGAACGACAGGGCCTGGTCGTAGATGCCGGGCGTGTCCACGAGGATCTCGCCGATGTCCGGCTGGAACAGGTCGCGGATCGCGCGCACCACCAGGCTCGACTCGAGGTAGATGAGGCAGGGCGCCTTCTCCTCCTCGGCCGCCTTCTCGATGGCGTTCCAGAGCTGCAGGAGGTAGTTGAGGTCCCACTGCAGCTCCTCGGCGCTGCGCCCGATCCCCGCCGTGCGCGCGATGAGGCTCATGCCGTCGGGGACCTGGAGCTGGTCCATCACCTCGCGAAGCTCGTTGCGCTCCTCGCCCTCGATGCGCCGCGACACGCCGCCGCCGCGCGGGTTGTTCGGCATCAGCACGAGGTAGCGGCCGGCGAGCGAGACGTAGGTGGTGAGCGCCGCGCCCTTGTTGCCGCGCTCGTCCTTGTCCACCTGCACGATCATCTCGTGGCCCACCTTGAGGTGGGTGGCCATCTTCGAGCGCCCGAACTCGCCCGCCTCGCTCACCATGTACTGCTTGGCGATCTCCTTGAAGGGGAGGAAGCCGTGGCGCTCGGCGCCGTAATCGACGAAGACCGCCTCGAGGGACGGCTCCACGCGGGTGATGACGCCCTTGTAGATGTTGCTCTTGCGCTGTTCCTTGCCGGCGTGCTCGATGTCGAGGTCGACGAGCTTCTGGCCATCGACGATGGCGACCCGGAGCTCCTCCGCCTGGGTCGCGTTGAAAAGCATGCGCTTCATGGTTTCTCTCTCCCGCGCTCGGTCCACACGGAAGAGGGCCCGGCCGTTAGTCACCCCCTTTGTCGGGGACACCGGCGGGCCCGGTTCGACGAGAGGCTTCAGAAATCGGTTCTTGAGTGCGTCACGTAGCGTGCGCGAGACAGGCGAGTTCTGGTGTTCTTCGTCTGGCGCCCGCGCTTCGCCCGGAGGCGAGGCGGGTGCGTGAATTCGGTGGTGCGTCGAGCGCGTGTGATTCGTTTACCATCGCTGCTTGGTCTCGCAGGCGAGCGACGTTTGCCTGCCCGGGTGCCGCATCGCGGCGCCCTCCTTGCCTGGCCGATTCCCGCGGGGCTCCGCCCCCTCGCGCAGGTCCGCATGAACGGGCGCGAGCTTGGAAATCAACTAGATATAGTATAGCAAGGATGCCCAGCGAAGGGAAAGCCGCCGGCGCCGTCCCGGCCGTGCGCTGGATCGAAGTGGCCGCCGAGGAGGCGGGACAGCGCATCGACAACTACCTCATCGCGCGCCTGAAGGGCGTGCCCAAGAGCCGCATCTACCGGATCCTGCGCAGCGGCGAGGTGCGGGTGAACAGCCGCCGCGTCGCGGCCTCCGACCGCGTGGCCGCGGGCGACCGCATCCGCATCCCGCCCGTGCGCGTGGCGCGGCGCGACGAGCCCGCCCCGGCGCCGCATTTCCGCCTCCCGATCCTGTACGAGGACGAGGCGTTCCTCGCCGTCGACAAGCCGGCGGGCCTCGCCGTGCACGGGGGCAGCGGCGTAGCGCACGGCGTGATCGAGTCGCTGCGTTCGATGCGCCCGCAGGCGCGCTTCCTCGAGCTCGTCCATCGCCTCGACCGGGAGACCTCGGGAGCGCTCCTGGTGGCGAAGAGCCGCCCGGCGCTCACCGCCCTGCACGAGATGATGCGCACCCGCGCCGTGGACAAGCGCTACCTGGCGGGCGTGGCGGGACGTTTCCGCAATGAGCTCCAGCGCGTCCGGCTGCCGCTCGCGACGCGCCCGAGCGCAGGGGGCGGCAAGCGCGTCTCGGTGTCCGAGGCGGGGCGGGCGGCCGAAACGGTCCTGCGCCGCATCGCCCGCGGCGCGGAGTACAGCCTCCTCGAGGCCGAGCTCGTCACGGGACGCACGCACCAGATCCGCGTGCACCTCGCGCACCTAGGCCACCCGGTGCTGGGAGACGACCGCTACGGCGACTTCGAGCTCAACCGGAGGCTGCGCGGACTGGGGCTGCGGCGCATGTTCCTGCACGCCGCGTCCCTTTCCTTTGCCCATCCGGTGACCGGCGAGCCGGTCACGCTCGTCTCCCCGCTGCCCGCGGACCTCGCGCGCTTCCGCGACCGGTTCATGGCGGAGCCGCCGCCGTGAGCCGCTACGAGCTCGTGGTCTTCGACTGGGACGGGACGCTCATGGATTCAACGCGCCTCATCGCCGCCTGCCTGCAGGAGGCCTGCCGCGAGGTGGGCGTGCCGGTGCCGGGCGAGACGGAGGCGCGCTACGTGATCGGGCTCAACATGGCGGACACCTTCCGGCACGTGGCGCCGGGGCTGGATGCCGAGGGTCAGCGCCGGCTGGCGGAGCGCTACCGCTACCACTTCCTCGCCCGCGAGCACGAGGCGCCGCTCTACGAGGGGGTGAGCGACATGCTCTCGGAGCTGCGCGCGCGCGGCCGGCGCCTGGCCGTCGCCACGGGCAAGGCGCGCCGCGGGCTCGAGCGGGCGCTCGACGCGACGGGGCTGCGCGAGCGCTTCGAGGCGACGCGCTGCGCCGACGAGGGGTTCGCAAAGCCGCATCCGGACATGCTCCTCGTGCTGCTCGAGACGACGGGCGTCGAGCCGCACCGGACGATCATGGTCGGCGACACCACGCACGACCTCGAGCTCGCGGCGAACGCGGGCGTCGGGGCCGTTGCGGTGTCCTACGGCGCCCACAGCGAGGATCTGCTCGCCACCCGCCCGGCGCTCGCGCGCTGCGCGAGCGTAGCCGAGCTGCGCGAATGGCTCGCGGCCCACGCGTGATCTGCCCTTCGGCCGCCCTCGCCGAAGGCGGCCGCGGCGTGCGCTTCCGCCTGCGGCAAGGCGACGACGAGGAGAAGGGCTTCGCGCTCCGGCATGGCGGGGCGGTGCGCGCGTTCGTGAACCGCTGCCCGCACATGGGCACGGAGCTCGACTGGCAGCCGGGCGAGTTCCTCGATGTGACTGGGCTATACTTGGTCTGCGCGACGCACGGTGCGTTGTTCGAGCCGGCGACCGGATATTGCGTGGCGGGTCCGTGCTGCGGCGCATCGCTCGAGCGGCTGCCGACCCGCGAAGACGACGGCGAGGTTCTCCTCCTGAACGCGATGCCGGACGAGACGCGATGACCGATTCCACGCCCCCCGAATGGGAGCGCTCCGTGCTCGAGCGCGTGGCGCTCAGGGCGCTCGACGAGCAGCGCCGCTCGCGCCAGTGGGGCGCGCTCTTCAAGCTGCTGTGGTTCATCCTCGCCTTCCTGGTGCTCGCGGGATGGCTCGGATGGATCGGCCGCGGCGCCGAGACCGAGGTCGCCGCGGGCTCGCGCCACACGGCGGTGGTCGACCTGGAGGGCATCATCGCCCCGGACGGGAAGGCCTCGGCGGATCGCATCATCAAGGCCCTCGACCGCGCCTTCAAGGATCCCGGGACCCAGGGCGTGATCCTGCGCATCAACAGCCCGGGTGGCAGCCCCGTGCAGGCGGGCTACATCAACGACGAGATGCGGCGCCTGCGCGCGAAGTATCCGAAGGTCCCGCTCTACGCCGTGGTCGAGGACCTCTGCGCCTCGGGCGGCTACTACGTCGCCGTGGGCGCGGAGCGCATCTACGTCGACAAGGCGAGCCTCGTGGGCTCCATCGGCGTGATCATCAACAGCTTCGGCTTCACGGGGGCGATGGACAAGTTGGGGATCGAGCGCCGCGCGTATGTCTCGGGAGAGAACAAGGACTTCCTCGACCCGTTCGCGCCGGAGAACCCGGAGCAGCGCGCCTACGCCCAGAAGATGCTCGACCAGATCCACGAGCAGTTCATCAAGGTCGTGCGCGAGGGCCGCGGCAAGCGCCTGAAGGAATCGCCCGAGATGTTCTCGGGGCTCGTGTGGACGGGCGAGCAGAGCGTGGCCCTGGGACTGGCCGACGGCTTCGGCAGCACCGCGTACGTGGCGCGCGAGGTGATCAAGGCGGACAAGATCGTCGACTACACGCCGGAGGAGACGGTCTTCGAGGCGCTCTCGCGGCGCCTGGGCACCGCCTTCGGCGCGGCGTTCGGCCGGGCGGCGGCCGAGGCCACCGCGGGCGGCCTCGCCCGGCTGCGCTAGCCCCGTGAGCGCCGTCACCCGGGACGGCCCGGACACCGGGATCGACCTCTCGCGCGAGGCCTTCGACCGCACCGCGGTGGGCCTCTCGGTCATCACGCCCGACGGCATCATCCTCCAGGTGAACCGCGCGTTCTGCGCGATGGTCGGGTACGCCCCCGGCGAGCTGGTGGGCCGCTCCTTCACCGAGATCACCCACCCCGACGACGTCGCGCGGGATCTCGAGGCGCTGCGCGGCGCGCGCGCCGGCGCGCCGATCCCCGCTTCCGTCGACAAGCGCTACGTGCGCAAGGACGGCAGCGAGGTTTGGGTGCGCCGCAGCAGCGAGGTCGTGCGCGACGCCTCCGGCGCCCCGCGCCTGGTGATCGGCGCGTTCGTCGACCTCACCGAGCAGCGCGGCAAGGACCGGGCGATGCAGCAGATGAACGTCTTCCTGCGCGCGATCGTCGAGACCTCGCCGGTGGCCATCTACACGACGGACCGGGAAGGGCGCATCACGTTCTGGAACGCCGCGGCCGAGCGCACCTTCGGCTACACGCGCGAGCAGGCGATCGGGCACCTGGCGCCCTTCGTGCCGGAGGACAAGCACGCGGAGTCGCGCTCGATCGACGCGCGGGCGCTCGCCGGCGAGGTGATCGACGGGGTGGAGGTCGAGCGCAGGCGCGCCGACGGCCGGCCCATCGTGATCCGGGGCTCGGCCGCCCCGCTCCGCGACCTCGACGAGCGCATCTCCGGCATCCTCGTCGCCTGCGTCGACGTGACCGAGGCGCGCCGCGCCGCCGGGGAGCTCGAGCGCCACCTGCACTTCACCCGCGCCCTCATCGACGCGATCCCGAATCCCGTGTACTACAAGGACCGCGAAGGGCGCTACCGGCTCCACAACCGCGCGTGGTCCGAGCTCTTCTCGGGCGGCGAGAACTGGATCGGGAAGACCGTGTTCGACGTCTATCCCGCGGAGATCGCGAACGCCCACGCCCAGCGCGACCGGGCGCTGTTCGAGCGCCCGTCGTCGACGATCTACGAGCAGCGCATGCCGACCGCCCAGGGCGAGACGCGCCAGATGCTCTACAACAAGGTGAGCTTCGTCGACCAGAAGGGCGAGGTCGCGGGCCTCATCGGGGTGGTGACCGACGTCACGCGCTACAAGGAGACCGAGCGGGCCCTGGAGGCGAGCGAGGCGCGCTTCCGGGTGCTCACCGAAAGCTCGCTCGACCTCATCTCGGTCATCGAGCCCGACGGGACGCTGCGCTACCAGAGCGCGGCGCTGAGGAGCCTGCTCGGATACGACCCCGCCGACGTGGTCGGCAGGAACGTCTTCGAGCTCGTGCACCGCGACGACGCCGACCATTTCCGCGCCGCGCTGCGGCGCATCGTCGACACCCGCCAGTCGAGCGGCCCGATCGAGCTGCGCTTCCGCCACCGCGACGGGGGCTGGCGCATCTTCGAGGCCCTGGGCACGAACTGCCTCGACAACCCGCACATCCGCGGCGTCGTCTTCAACTCGCGGGACGTGACCGACCGCAAGGCGATCCAGCAGCGCATCCAGCACCTCGCCTACCACGACAACCTCACGGGGCTGCCCAACCGCTCGCTGCTGCAGGACCGGCTCGGCCACGCCATCGCCCGGGCCGAGCGCGCGCGCCGCAAGGTCGCGGTGCTCTTCATCGACCTCGACAACTTCAAGAACATCAACGACACCCTCGGCCACGACGTCGGCGACGAGCTGCTGCGCCAGGTCTCGCGGCGCCTGTCGGAGTGCGTGCGCATCGAGGACACGATCGCGCGCCAGGGCGGCGACGAGTTCATCGTGCTGCTCGACAGCCTCGAGGACGGGCGCGCCGCCTCCCTCGTGGCCCAGAAGGTGCTGAACGCGCTGCGCCCGCCGTTCCCGCTGGGCGCCTCGGACCAGCACGTGAGCGCCTCGGTGGGCATCGCGCTCTATCCCGACGACGGCCGCGACGCGCAGACGCTCATGAAGAACGCCGACACGGCGATGTTCCACGGCAAGAGCCAGGGCAAGAACACGTACCAGTACTTCACCTCGCAGATGAACGTCGCCGTCAAGCGGCGCATGACGCTCGAGAGCGCGTTGCGCCGCGCGGTGATGCAGAGGGACTTCGTCCTGCACTACCAGCCGGAGATCAACCTGGAGACGGGCGAGGTGGTCGCGGTCGAGGCGCTGGTGCGCTGGAAGACGGAGGACAGCGGCGTCGTCATGCCCGGCGACTTCATCCCCCTCGCCGAGGAGACGGGCCTGATCAACGACATCGGCGAATGGGTGCTGCGCGAGGGCTGCCGCCAGGCGAAGGAGTGGCAGGAGCAGGGCCTTCCGCCGCGGCGCATGGCGGTCAACCTCTCGGCCCGCCAGTTCACCGACCGCGGCTTCCTCGACATGGTGACGCGCGTGCTCGCCGACACGCGCCTCGACCCCGCGTGCCTCGAGCTCGAGATCACCGAAAGCCAGGTCATGCGCCAGACCGAGGGCGTGATCACGCTCCTCAACCGCCTCTCCCGGATGGGCGTGCAGCTCGCGATCGACGATTTCGGCACCGGCTATTCGAGCCTGTCGTACCTGAAACGCCTGCCGATCCAGAAGCTCAAGATCGACCAATCGTTCATCCGCGACATCACCGTCGACCCCAACGACACGGCGATCGTGGTGGCGATCATCAACATGGCGCGCAGCCTCGACCTCGAGACCATCGCCGAGGGGGTCGAGACGGCCGGGCAGCTTGCGCTGCTGCGCGCGAAGGGCTGCCGCATCGGCCAGGGCTACTACTTCTCGGCGCCCCTGGGCTCCCAGGCGCTCTATCCGCTGCTCCGCCGCAACAACCTCTACCAGACGGCGCGGTGAAGCCCGGCGGCTCCCGCGTGCGCCCTCAGGCGTGCAGCAGGAAGATCGCCGGCCGCTTGCCGATGGGCGGCGAAGGCCGCGAGCGCCACGCGTCGATCCGGTCGGCGCGGATCCATTCCGAGGGTGCCGTGAGCTCCGCCGCCACCGCCAGCCGCGTTTCGCCCCCGCAGACCGCCAGGATGTCGGCGAGCAGGGCGTCGTTGCGGTAGGGCGTCTCGATGAAGATCTGCGTCTCGTCGGCGCGCCGCGCCTCGCGCTCGAGCAGGGCGAGCCTCGCCCGCCGCCCCGTGGCCTGAGGCGGCAGATAGCCGAGGAAACGGAAGCGCTGCCCCTCCAGTCCGCTCGCCATGAGCGCGAGCATGATCGAGGAGGGCCCCACAAGAGGCGCGACCGGGATGCCCCGCTCGTGCGCGGCGGCCACGAGGAGCGCGCCCGGGTCCGCGACGGCCGGCAGCCCCGCCTCCGACAGCAGGCCCACGTCGCGGCCGGCGAGAAGCGGGGCGAGCAGCTCGGGGATCGCCTCGCGCCGCGTGTGCTCGTCGAGCGCCGCCAAGGCGAGCTCGCGCAGCGGCTTCGGGTGCCGGCAGGCGGCGAGGAATCTCCGCGCGGAGCGCTCGTCCTCCACGACGAAGCGATCGAGGGAGCGCACGCGCTCGAGGACCGCCGCCGGGAGCACAGCCTCGGGCGGGACGGTTTCGCTCAGCCACGCCGGCAGCAGGTACAGGCGTCCCCCAGCGCTCATGGGACGGGAACTCCCTCGGCGCGCAGCATCGCCGACAATGCGATGAGGGGCAGCCCCACCAGCGCGGTCGGGTCGTCGCCGCCCAGCCGCGCGAGCAGGCTGATGCCCAGCCCCTCGACCTTGGCGCTCCCCGCGCAGTCGAGCGCCGGCTCCCGGGCGAGGTAGCGGTCGATCTCCCCGTCGTCGAGGCGGCGGAACTCCACCTCGGTCGAAATCATGCGCTCCTGCCAGCGCGCGGGCTCGCCCCGAGCGACGCAGAGCGCGGTGTGGAAAAGGACCGTGCGCCCGCTCAACCTCCGGAGCTGGTCCCGGGCGTTGGCGAGCGTGCCCGGTTTGCTCATCGCCGCTCCGTCCACGTCGGCGACCTGGTCCGAGCCGATAATCAGGGCCTGGGGCCAGCGCTCCGCACCCGCACGGGCCTTGGCCCGGGCGAGCCGCGCGGCCGTGGCGCTCGGTTGCTCGCGGGGCAGGGCGCGCTCGTCCACCTCGGGCGACCATGCCTGGAACGCGAGGCCGAGGCGGCCCAGCAGCTCCCGCCGGTAGGGGGAGCCGGATGCTAGAATTATTTTCACATCTGTATCAATTATTTGCATGGTATATTTAAAGTCATTTCTCGGTTCTGCGGCGCCATGACCCACTCCCTCCTGATCCATCCCGAGCGCCTTTCCGACAAGCCCTCCGTCTGGGAGGGGACCGTCGTTCCGGGCGAGCTCGAGCGCCTCGAGGACAGCCTCGCCGGCCCGGAAGGGGAGCTGCACTATCGCATCACGGCCGGGCTGGACGCGCAGCGTCGCCGAGTGGTGTCGTGTATAATCAACGGCTTCGTTTTTCTCACGTGCCAGACGAGCCTCGAGGTCTTCCGGCACGAGATCTCGATCGAGGAGCGCCTCGTGCTCGTGGACCACGAGTCCCGGCTTCCGGCGGTCGAGGAGGAGAGCGATGCGGAAGATTACCTCGTCGCCGAGGGTCCGCTCGACATCCGCGAGCTCGTCGAGGACGCGGTCCTGCTGGCGCTCCCGATGGTGCCGCGCAAGCCGGGCCTCGAGCAGGCCCCGGCGGACGGGGGCGAGGCGCGGGGCCGCGAGCCATCGCCCTTCGCGGCGCTCGCGAGCCTCAAGCGCGGGAAATGACGATCACGGACGCCTCCCCGGCCGGGAGACGTCCCCACAGGAGAGACAAATGGCCGTTCAACAGAACAAGAAGTCGCCGTCGAAGCGCGGGATGCACCGGGCGCACGACCACCTGGGCAAGCCGCCCACGGCGGTCGAGCCCACCACCGGCGAGACCCACCTGCGCCACCACATCTCGCCGTCGGGTTTCTACCGGGGCAAGAAGGTCGTCCAGGCGAAGGACTGACCGCTCGCGAGGCCGGTTCGCGCCTCGCGGCACCTTTCATGACGACCGTCATCGCCGTCGATGCGATGGGCGGGGACCACGGGCCGGCGGTCACGGTTCCCGCATGCCTCGACTTCCTCGGGGCGCATCCTGAGTTCGGGCTGATGCTCGTGGGGCTCAAGGAGCCCCTCGAGCGGGAGCTCGTGCGCGCGCACGCCGGCCGGCACCCGGGGATCGAGGTCGTCCCGGCGAGCGAGGTCGTGGCCATGGACGAGGACGTGCGCAGCGCCATCCGGACCAAGAAGGATTCGTCGATGCGCGTGGCGATCGACCTGGTCAAGGAGGGGCGCGCGCAGGCCTGCGTGAGCGCGGGCAACACCGGCGCGCTCATGGCCACCGCGAAGTTCGTCCTGAAGACGATGCCCGGCATCGACCGTCCGGCCATCTGCGCGGTGCTGCCCACGCGGACCGGCCAGGTCTACGCGCTCGACATGGGCGCGAACGCCGACTGCACGCCCGAGCACCTGCTCCAGTTCGCCATCATGGGGTCGACCCTCGTGAAGGCGGTCGAGGGCAAGGAGCGCCCGACCGTGGGCCTGCTCAACATCGGCGCGGAGGAGATCAAGGGCAACGAAGTGGTGAAGAAGGCCGCGGAGCTGCTGCGCGCCGCGCCCATCAACTTCCACGGCAACGTGGAGGGCGACGACATCTACCGGGGCACGACCGACGTCGTGGTGTGCGACGGCTTCGTGGGCAACGTCGCGCTCAAGACCTCCGAGGGCCTGGCGCGGATGCTGGGCGATTTCCTCAAGGAGGAATACACGCGCGACGTGCTCTCGCGCATCGCCGCCGTCGTCTCCTGGCCGGTGATCCGGCGCTTCCGGCGGCGGGTGGACCACCGCCGCTACAACGGCGCCGCGCTCCTCGGCCTGCGCGGGATCGTGGTGAAGAGCCACGGCTCGGCCGACCGGCTCGCCTTCGCCACCGCGCTCGGGCGCGCGGCGAGCGAAGCGAGCCACGGGCTGCTCGAGCGCATCGGGGAGGAGATCGCCGCGCTCGCCCCGCGCGCCCCCGCCCCGGAGACTGTTGCGTGAGCACATTCGCGCGCATCACGGGCACGGGAAGCTACCTGCCCGAGAAGGTCGTGACCAACCGCGAGCTGGAGGCGATCGTCGAGACGAGCGACGAGTGGATCGTCGCGCGCACCGGCATCCGCGAGCGCCACGTGGCAGCCGACGGGCAATTCGCGAGCGACCTCGCCCTCGAGGCGTGCCGCGGCGCGCTCGCGGCGGCGGGACGCACGCCCGGGGACGTGGATCTCGTCGTCGTGGCGACCTCCACGCCCGACATGGTGTTTCCCTCCACGGCGTGCCTGCTGCAGGCGAAGCTGGGGATCACCCGGGGCGCGGCCTTCGACCTTCAGGCGGTGTGCTCGGGGTTCGTCTACGCGCTCGCGACGGCCGACCTGTTCGTGCGCTCCGGGACCTTCCGGTGCGCGCTGGTGGTGGGCTCGGAGGTCTTCTCGCGCATCCTCGACTGGACCGACCGCTCCACCTGCGTGCTGTTCGGCGACGGGGCGGGGGCGGTCGTGCTCGAGGCCGCGCCCGAGCCCGGCATCCTCTCGAGCCACCTGCGCGCCGACGGGC
>Ga0187773_10000975_pt1 | contig 11473 bp, 11 predicted proteins | sample 0216_BV02_MP05_1_FD_133133 | JGI IMG/M metagenome (GOLD analysis project Ga0187773, IMG submission 133133) | Tropical peat soil microbial communities from peatlands in Department of Meta, Colombia - 0216_BV02_MP05_10_MG | ecosystem: Environmental > Terrestrial > Soil > Wetlands > Peat | place...
AAACCCGAGCACCCGAAGATGGGCCACTTGGTCAACGCCGTCGCCGCGCGTGCGCGGGCCCTGCTCGCACGCAAGCGCGGTTGACGCTGCCGAGGGTCTTCGCTTAGGACGTTGCCCAGTTGACCCCGCATCCATTTCTACAGGCGTGCCGCCGCCAGGCGACGCCGTTCACGCCGATCTGGCTCATGCGGCAGGCGGGTCGCTACATGCCCGAGTATCGCGCGGTCCGCGCGCGCCTGGGCTTCCTCGAGCTCTGCAAGCACCCGGAGGCCGCCGCCGAGGTCACGCTGCAGCCGGTGGAGCGCCTCGGGGTCGACGCGGCGATCCTCTTCGCGGACATCCTGCTCGTGCTGGAGCCGCTCGGGGTTGGTCTCGAGTTCACCGCCGGCGACGGCCCGCGCATCGGGCGTCCGGTACGCAGCGCGGCCGCCGTCGAGGCCCTGCCGCGCGTGGACGTCGACGATGCGCTGGGCTTCGTCTTCGACACCGTCGCGCGCGTGCGTAAGGCCCTCGCCGATCGCGTCCCGCTCATCGGCTTCGCGGGGGCACCCTTCACGCTGGCCTCCTACCTGATCGAGGGTGGGCCCTCGCGCGAGTTCCTGCTCACCAAGACGTTCATGCGCGCGGAGCCGGCGGCGTGGGCGGCCCTGATGGTTCGACTCGCCGACATCACCGCCGCGTACCTGAACGGTCAGATCGGGGCGGGGGCCCAGGCGGTGCAGCTCTTCGACTCCTGGGTGGGAGTGCTATCGCCGTCGGACTACCGCGACTTCGTGGCGCCGCACTCGCGCCGCGCCATCCGGGCCCTGCGCCCCGGCGTCCCGGTGATCCACTTCGGCGTCGGCACCGGCGGGCTGCTCCCGCTGATGAAGGCGGCCGGCGGCGACGTGATCGGCCTCGACTGGCGCGTCGAGCTGGGCGCCGCGTGGGAACGGCTCGGCCACGACGTGGCGGTGCAGGGCAACCTTGACCCGGCGGTGCTGCTGGGCGGCCTCGCCGGGATCCGGAGCGGCGCGCGGGAGATCCTCGAGGCCGCGGCCGGACGGCCCGGGCACGTCTTCAACCTGGGCCACGGCATCCACAAGGAGACGCCGGTGGAGCACGTGAAGGCGCTGGTCGACATCGTCCACGAGCTGTCCGCGCGATGAGCGGCGTCGACGCAGTGCTGCTCATCGCCTTCGGCGGGCCCGAGCGCCCGGAGGACGTCCGACCGTTCCTGCAGATCGTGACCGCCGGGCGCCGGATTCCTGCCGAGCGGCTCGAGGAGGTCGCCCATCACTACGAGTGGATCGGCGGCGGCTCCCCGCTCAACGCGCTCACCCGCCGGCAGGCGCGGGCCCTCGAGTCCGCGCTGGCCGTCGAGGGCCCGCGGCTTCCGGTGTGGGTCGGCATGCGGAACTGGCATCCGTTCCTGCACGAGACGCTGGCCGAGATGGGCGACCGGGGCGTCGTCCGCGCCCTCGGGATCATCCTGTCCTCGCTGCAGACGGAGGCCTCGTGGCAGCGCTATGTGCAGGACGTGGCCGCCGCCCGCGAGAAGGTGGGCCCGCACGCGCCGGAGGTGGTCTACGCACCGCCCTGGGGCAGCCATCCGCGCTTCGTCGAGGCGATGGCCGACCGGACGCGGGTCGCGCTCGACGGGATCGAGTCGGCCCGGCGGGACGGGGCGCGGCTGGTCTTCACCGCGCACAGTGTGCCGATCCCCATGGCCGCGCGGTCGCCCTATCCGGCCGAGCTGGCCCGGGTTGCCGGGCTCGTCGCCGAGCGCCTCGGGCGCGCACGGTGGTCGCTGGCCTACCAGAGCCGTAGCGGCTCGCCCCGCGAGCCGTGGCTCGAGCCCGACGTGGCCGACGTCATCCGCGACCTCGCCCACGAGGGCGTGCGCGACGTCGTGGTGGTCCCGGTCGGCTTCGTCTGCGACCACGTCGAGGTGCTCTATGATCTCGACGTTGAGGCGCGCGCCGTGGCCGATTCCTGCGGGATCGGGTTCCATCGGGCCGCCACGGCCAACGACCATCCCGCGTTCGTGGCCATGCTCGTGGACCTCGTCCGCCGCGGGCCGGGCGCATGAGGCTCGTCGTCGTCGGCGGCGGCATCTCGGGTCTCGCCGCCGCGAACCGGGCCGTCGAGCTGGCGCAGGAGCGTGGCCGGCCCCTCGAGCTGACGGTGCTCGAGGGCGCGGACCGGCTCGGCGGCACCATCCAGACCGAGCGGCGCGAGGGTTTCCTGGTCGAGTGTGGCCCGGACTCCTTCCTCTCCGAGAAGCCCTGGGCCCTCGAGCTCTGCCGACGGATCGGGATCGAGGACCGCCTGCTCCGGACCGACGACCGGTTCCGCCGCACCTACGTGGCCTTCCGCGGTCGGCTCCACCCGCTGCCGGACGGGTTCCAGCTCCTGGCGCCGACCCGTCTCGGGCCGCTCGTTGCCTCGCGGTTGTTCTCGTGGCCCGGCAAGCTCCGCATGGCCCTGGACCTGGTCCTGCCGCGCGGCTCGGATCCCGACGAGAGCCTGGGCTCGTTCGTTCGCCGCCGCCTCGGCCGGGAGGCGCTCGAGCGCGTCGCGCAGCCGCTGGTGGCCGGCATCTACACCGCCGACCCCGAGGAGCTGTCGCTCGCCGCCACGATGCCGCGCTTCCCCGAGCTGGAGCGTCGAGAGCGGAGCGTGATCCTCGCCCTCTGGCGGGCCGGCCGGAAGGCGCCCGCGTTGGGGTCCGGTGTCAGCGGCGCGCGCTGGTCGCTCTTCGTCACCCTGGCCGACGGCATGGAGGAGCTGATCCGCGTGCTGGCCACCCACCTGCCCCCGGGGAGCGTGCGGCTCAAGGAGCGGGTGACCGCGCTCGTTCGCGCGGGCGCGGGATGGCGGCTCGGCACCGCGTCCGGAACCGCCGTCGACGCCGACGCCGTGATCCTGGCGCCCGAGTCGTACCAAGCCGCGCGGCTCCTGCGCTACGTCGATCCCGGGCTGGCGCACCTGCTCGAGGCGATCCCGTACGCATCGTCCGCCACGGTCACGCTCGCCTACCGGCGGGCCGACATCGGCCACCCGCTCGACGGATTCGGCTTCGTGGTGCCGCAGATCGAGCGCCGCCCGATCATCGCCTGCACGTTCTCCAGCGTGAAGTACCCGGGCCGGGCCCCTGCGGAGCACGTGCTCCTGCGCGTCTTCATGGGCGGCGCCCTCAACGAGGGCGTGCTGCAGGCCGACGACGGATCGCTCGCCGCGATCGCCCGCAGCGAGCTGGCCGCCCTGCTCGGGGTCACCGCCGAGCCGCTCTTCTGCCGCGTGCAGCGCTACCCGCGCGCGATGCCCCAGTACCACGTCGGCCACGCCGGCCGGGTCGAGGCGATCGAGCAGGCGGTGGAACGGCTTCCCGGGCTGCGGCTGGTGGGGGGCGCCTACCGCGGGGTGGGGATCGCCGACTGCGTGCGGTCGGGCGAGACGGCGGCGGCGGAGCTGCTGGACGCGGGGGCCGGGCGCTAGGTCGACTGCGGGTCGATGTGGTCCAGCAGCATGTTGAGGGCTAGAAGTTGACCGTGATCACGACACGTGGGGAGAGCTGCTCTGTCCCTACTGGGTCGCTGTCCACCGACGGGCGCGGGGTCATGCTCGGCGAGGGCGAGGTCCCAAAGACGACGTCGCGGCTGATCCGCGGTCCGACGGCCGTGGCGCTGACGGTCCGCGAGTCCGAGGGGAGCGTGCCCTTGGTGCAGCGCATCGTGACCGGCCGGAGGGAGGCCGCGCTCGATCCCGCGCCGAGGCCGAACGATGTCGGCGTGCTCACCGCGCACCGGGCGGGAACGACGGCTCCCACGAAGAGGGGCGCCTGCGCCGAGCCGGCCCACACCGGAGGTGTCGGGACGAGCGCGAGCAGCGCGACCAGGAGCCCGATCCGACCAGCTCGACCTCGCATTCGCCGACTCCCCTCCGGGGTGCACCGAGTGGCCCAGGATTGTGCGACAAGGCATGACGGTCGGCAAGGGGAATAGAGCTCGGGCCGGTGGTCCTATGGGGGCGGTCCAAGAGCTGTGCCGTCCTAGAAGAAGATCGTGGCCGTCACGGTGTTCGTGTAGGTCCCGGCGCTGACGTCCTGCCCGGCCGGAATGCGCCCGTAGACGGTCACATTGACGTTGCTGCCGTTGGGAGGGTTGGCCTGAACGTAGGCCTGGCTACCTCCGGTGCCGTCACCCCAGATGGTCGTGCGGGTGGAGTCCAGGTAGAGGTTGTAGTTGAGGACCTCGCTCCCCATCTGCATCTGTCGGGGCGTGAAGCTCGGCGCACCGCCCTTGTCGAGCTGAATGGTCACCGACGGCGTCGGTGTGCCGGTGCACCGGAATCGGATCTGTCCGGTGGCGTCGTCCGTCGAGGCGCTGAAGACGTTGTAGGTGCCGAAGCTCACCGCGGTGGTGGTGATCGTGCAGACCGCCTCCGCGCCACCGGTCCAGGTCAGCAGGCCGACCGCGGCGATCACTATCGTGGCGATGGGCGTCCTGGTCATCGATCGTCCTTTCTCGCGGGCATCGCGGCTCATCGCGCGACGCACCGCAGGGCCCCGAGATCTACCAGTGTCGTCAGAGACGACGGTATCTCGAGCGTGAAGTGACAGACGCCGTCCTTATGATCGACGACCGCCGGGTGCGGCCCGCCGGGCAGGTTCTCCAGGTAGAACTCGCCGTCGCGCCCGATCGGCGACTCGAAGGTCTGCCCCTCGGCGGTGACCCGGAGCTGGCCGTAGGCCGGCGTCACGGGTCGGCCCTCCGTCTCCACCACCAGCGTGCCCATGAAGGCCTGCACGCGTCGCGCCGGGAAGGTGACCACCGAACCGCCCCTGACCGGAGGTCCGACGATCCGCTCCGTGGTCGCGATGCTGTAGTCGATCGGGATGTCCTCGTCCGCGATGCTCAGGCGGTTGCCGTAGTAGGGCAGCAGGTTCGGAACCAGGAGCTTGCCGTTCCGGTCGGTGCGCCCGACCTCCTGGTTGTTGAGGTAGCCGCGCACGCCGGGCACTCCGGGGACGTCGATCAGCGCGTACCCGTCCTGGACCGGCCGGCCGAAATGGAGGCCACCGCCGATGGCGACGATGCCAAAGGCCGCGGTCAGGGCCGAGGAATCGCGGCTGCCCTGGCGCTGGTACGCGGCCTCGTAGAAGCCGAACGGTCCCTGGTACTGCGCGTCGACCAGTCCCTGGTACTCCACGTCACTGCCATCGCTGCGCCCATTCACCTGGGGGTTGTCCTGCTCGACGCGCTGTCCCGCGACCCGGTAGCCGAAGCCCTCGCCGAGCGGGAGGGAGCGCTGCACGTCCACGGCCGAGACATTCTGGTGGCGGCTGACCTGATTCGAGGCGCTCGCGGTCGTGCTGTCACCAAGGTAGTAGGTGAGCCCGGTGAAGACGGCGGTGTCCGGCTTGGAGCCGGGCTGCTCCGTGTAGGTGGTCGTGACGAACAGGTTGGCCCGGTTCGTCAGCCGCACGCTCACCGCGCCGGAGACGACCTGGGTGGGCTTGGTATCGCGGTAGTTGTCGTGGGTGTACTGCAGGGTCACAGTGGCCCGGCTCGTGATCGGGAAGCCCACGAGCGCGGTGGCCTCGAGGGTCGCGCGGTTCGCCGCGGGCGTGAGGCTTGTGGTCGAGTAATGGTCGCTGAAGCCACGGAGTGCCCAGCCGACGCTGAAGAGCCGCGAGGCGAAGTTGTAGGCGATGCCCGCGGCCCAGCCATCCTGGCCGTCGCGCTGGCTGCCCGCCGCGGTGAGCTCCATCTCGCCGATCCGCGGCAGGCGTACCGTCAGGATCGGCCCCCCCGAGACCATGTCGCTCAACAGCTCCAGCCGTCCGCCCACCGTGACGTCGTCGGTGATGCCGACCCGGTGGTGGCCGAGGAAGGCCGATCGGCCGTACTCACCGAGCCCGGTGGCTTCCGTGTCCCGGATGAAGCCGAGGTCGTAGCTGAACTCCTGGAGCCCGGCCAGCAGGAGCGCCGAGGTGAAGTAGAACGGCGAGGCGATCACCTGCTGACGGCCGAACGCGTCGCGCAGGACCACCTCGGCGTTGCCCGCACCCACCGGGACCGGCAGGTTGCGCAGCTCGAACGCGCCGGGTGGCAGGACCTCGCTCCGGAGGAGCTGGCCGTTGACGTAGACCTCGGCCGTCGATCGGGTGAGGACCGCCCCGGACAGACCGACGGTCGGGAAGCGGACGAAGTACGGGTTCAGCGAGAACTCCCGCGAGATGCTGATGCCACCCAGGAGCTCGCTGCCGCCCAGCGGGCCGGTCGTGTCGATGCGGTCCCCCAGCAGGTAGCGGACCATCCGCTCGCGGTCGTCCACCGTGAAGTTCGAGAGCCCGCGCGAGAGGTCACCGTTCTCGTTGCGGAAGGCGCTGCTGTAGAGCAGCGTGTTGCGGATGCTGAGCCCCGCCTCGCCAGTCCACGTGTAGCGGTCGAAGTCGATGCCGGTGATGGACGAGTTGAGGAACGCGGAGGTGTCCTTCGTGTAGACGAGCCCGTCCGGGCTGCCCTGCAGGAAGTTCTGCACCGTGGTCGGCAGGAGCGCCGGTCCCGCGCTGAGCCGGAGCACGAGCGCGCGCTCGTCCAGCACGTAGGTGACGGCCGGCGCCAGGGAGGCGAGCGAGACGTAGGCCTCGCCCCCGAGCGTCTCGCGACGGCCGACGAAGCCCCGCACCCCCGCCCCCTCGAGGTCGGCCACGCGCACCAGCACATCGGACCCACGGAGGTAGACGATGACCTCTCCCCGCTCGACCTGGTTGATGCTCCACTGGAAGATGGCCCGCTCCACCTGGGACGACTGGGCCGCCGCGGTCCCGGTCAGCGCGACGAGACCCAGGAGCACGAGCACCCCGAGCCGGTGGTGAGGTGGGCTCGGCGTCGGGGCTGACGCGCCAAGGGCCGACGCGTCATGGCCCACAGGCGGCCGCCGCGACGTCGAGGCGCTCGGCCAGGGACTGCTCTCCGGCCTTCACCTCGACGGCGATGGTCCTCGTCCGGGCGCAGTCCTCGCGCGGAAGCGCCACCTCGTAGACCCGCCGATCGCCGGCCAGGATGTACCAGCCGTCCAGCTCGCGCTCCCAGACCGGCTCGCCCGCGGGCCCGAGGCCACGGAGGTGGATCTGCTGAGGGATCGAGTGCCGCGTGCCCGCGTTGCTCAGCTCGAAGGTCACGCGCCCCGCCGCAAGGGTCGGGGGCGCCAGCCGCAGCTCGGCCCGGGCGATGTGGGCTTCGACGAAGATGGGGATCCCCATGCGCGCGAGCACGCGCACCTGGCCGGGCGGGGCGGACTGCGCGGTCGAAGGCGGGAGCTCCTCGACGAAGATGCGGAAGGTGCGCTCCACCGGTCCCGGCTTCACCGAGGTGCCGACGCGCACGATGCGCTGCTCGTTGGGAGCCAGCGTGAGAAGGCGCGGGAAGAAGATGACCTCGGTGGTCGGAGTGAGCAGCATCTGGCCAGCCGAGTCCTGTGCCCACGCGAAGGCGGTGAGCTGGAATCGTAGCGGCTCCGTGCTCGTGTTCTGGACCGTGAGGATGGCACTCTGGGTCTGGGCCGACAGGAAGATCTGGATCGGGTTGACCGTGAAATCCGCCGCCCAGGCCGCCGGCGCCCCCGCGGTCACGAGCAGACAGAGCATCACCGGGGCGACGACGCGGCGAGGGGCGCGCGCCCACCTTACCGGCGATCGGTGTGCCACCCGGGTAGCCACTCGCGCTCTGGCCGTCAGAAGTTGATCGTGGCCACCACGGTGTCGGCGTACGAGCCCGCCGCCACGTCCTGGCCGGCCGGGACGCGCCCGAAGACCGTGAAGGTCCGGGCCGCCTTGCTCGGGGAGACCGTGATCGTCTGGCCGGCCGCCGTGCCGGCCCCCCAGGCGATGGCCCGGCCCGAGTCCTGGTAGAGCCCGTAGGTCAGGAAGTCGCTGCCGCCCGCCATGCGCCGCGTGGTGCCGGAGGCATTGGTGCCGAGGCCGAGGTCGATCCGGGTGCCGGCGCCCTTGGTGCAGGTGACGACCACGGTGCCGGTGCCGTCCAGGGGCGCCGTCAGGTTGGTGGTGATCGGGTTGTAGGCGCCGAAGGCCACCGGTGTGGTCGTGATGCTGCAGTTCTTGGTGACGGTCGTGCTGGCGCTGAGGGTGCTCGTGGCGGACTGGGCGGCCGCGAGGCTGCTCGTTCCGAGAGCCAGCCCGCTGAGCACCAGGGCGATCCGAGCGCTGCGGTCCATGTCGGGTCCTCGTCGGGCCGGAATCCAACATATCAGGAGCACTGCGGAATCCCGGCATTGTCCGACGGCGAAAAGCAGCAAGAGCGCCGGGGCCTTTCGGCCACCGACGCCCTCGCGGTGCTTCGAGAGCCCGCGCTCCGGAGCGCGGGCTTAGAAGTTGATCGTAGCGACGACGGTATCAGCGTAGTTGGTCGCGGTCACGTCCTGGGCGCCAGCGACCCGGCCATAGACGGTGTAGGTCCGGGCCGCCTTGCTGGGCGCGGCCGGGATCGTGAGGCCATTGGCCGCACCGGAGCCCCAGACGGTGGTGCGCGCCGTCGTGGTGTACAGCTCGTAGGTCAGGAAGTCGCCGCCACCCGACATGCGCCGAGTGGTCCCCGAGGCGTTGGTTCCGAGGTCCAGGTCGATGCGGGTGCCGGCGCCCTTGGTGCAGGTGACGACTACGGTGCCGGTGCCGTCGAGCGGGTTGACGGCGTTCGTCACGATCGGATCGTAGGCGCCGAAGGCGACCGCCGTGGTGCTGATGGTGCAGTTCTTCGCCACGCTGGCGCTGATGCCGAGGTTGGCCGTCGCAGTCTGCGCGAAGGCGGGAGCCGCCATCCCAAGAACCAAGCCACCGAATACCAGGGCGATGCGAGCGCTGCGGTTCATGTCTGTTCCTCCCAGTAGTTTCAAGTAGTGCGGCCCGCGTCTCCGGGGGCCTTGCTGCTCACGGCCTCTCATAGGGCAACGAGGGTGCCAGCGGCCCGATTGGAGTTCCACACCTGGGGGGCTAGACACACTAACTATTTGTTATTTAAGTACTATTTGACCTGCATCGGCAGGTGTCGCAGCGCGTGGAGCTGCCCGGATCTGGCTGAGAAAGCCCCCAAGAGCAGGGGGGCTGGAGGGGGCTCCTACAATTCTTGGAGGTGCCTCCAGGCGAGGCTCGGAGGGGAGGCGCCTATGGCCTGCGGGAGAGCCAGTGAGTGCCGCAGCCCCTACCGAAGATGCTGATCGCGATGCGGCGGGAGCCGCCCGGCCCTAGCCGACGGGGGCCAGACGGGCCATGACCTGGAGCCCCTGCTCGAGCGAGCCGCCTCCCGGCACGAAGTTGCCCTCGAGGAACAGCTCGGTGAGGCCGGCCTCAGCGTACCGGGCGATGTCCTCGCGGATCTCGTCGAAGGTGCCCCAGAGGGGGCGGCGGTCCGGACCCTGCGGGCGGTCGTGCACCCGGTAGGTGCCGCGGCAGACGATGTGCAGAGCATCCGGATCCCGGCCTCGCGCCGCGGCCGCTTCGCGGACCTCGCGCACCAGGGGGGCTACGCTCGCCATCGGCACGTTGCCGCCGTTGAATCCATCGCCGAGCTCCACCGCGCGCTTGACCACGGTACTGCCGTAGCCGCCGATCGTGATGGGCGGCCGCGGCTTCTGGATCGGCTTCGGCTCCACCTGGCACCGCGGCACGTGATAGAACTCGCCGTGGAACTCGACCACGTCGCGGGTCCAGATCATGTCGAGGCAGCGCAGGAACTCGTCGCCCCGGCGCCCGCGCGCCTTGAAGGGCACCCCGACTGCCTCGTACTCGTCCTCGGACCAGCCGAGCCCGAGCCCGACGTCGAGGCGCCCGCCCGAGAGGACGTCCAGGGTGGCGAGCTGCTTGGCGAGGACCACCGGCTGGTAGAAGGGCATGATGAGCACGCTGGTGCCGAGGCGGATCCGCCGGGTGGCGGCGGCCACGTAGGCGAGCGTGACGATGGGATCGAACACCCGCTCGAAGGGCTGGGGCCAGGTCTTGCCGGGCACCGGCGGGTACTCGTTCTTCGGCTCGAGCGCGTAGAGCAGGCGCTGGAAGACCCAGAGCGAGTGGTAGCCGAGCTCCTCGGCCTCGCGCGCGACGCGGATCTGGTTCTCCGGGGTGGCCCACGCCCCCGCGGTCGGCAGCGAGAATCCGAGCTTCATGGCGCCCCATCATACCCGAGGTCCGACATCGCCCAGGGGCGGGCTCTTCGTCTCGGCCACGAACACGCCGTCCCAGTCCGCGGGGGGTGGGTTCGCGAGCAGGGCCCGCGCGCGGCGTCGGTAGCTCCTGGCCCCGGTGTACAGATCGGCGATCGCGGCGATCCGCAGCGGCCCGACCGCCGCCGGCCACCGCGCGATCGGCAGCCGCGTCTGCCGCGTCACCATCCAGCCAGGCTCGATCAGCACCGCCCAGGCGAGCAGGGCCAGGCCCACCGCGAGCAGGATCGCGAGCGCGAGGACCGCGATCCGTCGCGGCGCACGCCGTGCGGTCAGCGGTACTCCCGGAAGAAGGCGCGGAGATCGGCGGCGAGAGCCGCCGGCTCCTCCATCGCCGCGAAGTGCCCGCCCGCCGGCATCACCGTCCACCGCTTGATGTTGTACATGCGCTCGGCCCAGGAGCGGGGCGGGCGCACGATCTCCTTCGGGAACGCCGCGTAGCCGGTCGGCACCTCGATGCGCTGGCCGTCCGCGATCGGCCACGGGGCGTGGTAGCGCGCGTAGTAGGGCCAGAAGGAGGCGTTGATGCTGCCGGTGATCCAGTAGATCATCACGTTGGTGAGCAGCTCGTCCTTGGTGAAGCGCCGCTCCACGTCGCCGCCGCAGTCACTCCAGGTGCGGAACTTCTCCACGATCCACGCCGCGAGGCCCACCGGAGAGTCGCTCAGGCCGAAGGCGAGGGTCTGGGGCTTGGTGCCCTGGATCCACTGATAGCCGGTCTCCTCCCGGAGCCAGAGTGCGAGGTCGTCGAGATACTGTTTCTCCTCGGGGCTCGGCTGCGCCGGCGGCTTGATGTCGCGGCGGAGCGACAGCAGGTTCACGTGGATGCCGATGAGCCGGTCGGGGTAGGCGGCGCCGAGGCGCGAGGTGATGAAGCCGCCCCAGTCGCCGCCCTGCGCGCCGAAGCGCCGGTAGCCGAGCACGTCGGTCATCAGGGTCGCGAAGGCGTCGGCGATCTCGGTCACCCCGAAGCGCGGCTGGCCGGGCTGGAACGAGAAGCCGTAGCCGGGCAGCGAGGGCGCGATGACCGTGAAGGAGTCCGCCGGGTCGCCGCCGAAGCGCGCCGGGTCGGTGAGCATCGGCAGGATCTTGTGGAACTCCCAGACCGAGCCGGGCCAGCCGTGCGAGAGCAGAAGCGGCAGCGGCTTCGGGCCTCGCCCCTCCTCGTGGATGAAGTGCAGATCGATGCCCGCGACCCGCGTGGTGAGCTGGCGGAACCCGTTCAGCTTCGCCTCGTGCGTCCGCCAGTCGT
>Ga0187773_10000976_pt1 | contig 11470 bp, 8 predicted proteins | sample 0216_BV02_MP05_1_FD_133133 | JGI IMG/M metagenome (GOLD analysis project Ga0187773, IMG submission 133133) | Tropical peat soil microbial communities from peatlands in Department of Meta, Colombia - 0216_BV02_MP05_10_MG | ecosystem: Environmental > Terrestrial > Soil > Wetlands > Peat | place...
GGTGCCGGTCGATCAGCCGGTACAGCTCGGGGTCGTGCTGAACGCCCAGTAGCATCAGGCCGTCGACGCCGCGCTCGATCAACGCGCGCGCCAGCCGCCGCTCCGCCAGCGGATCGGATTCGTGGCAGGCGACGAACAAGGTGTAGCCGGCCGCGCCGAGCGTGCGCTGCAGCGCGTGCACCGTGTTCGCGAAACTCGGGTTGTCGAGGGTCGGGATGAGGGCGCCGATTGTGTGCGAGCGGCGCGAGGCAAGCGCCCGGGCGCTACCGTTGGCCACGTAGCCCAGGCGCTCGATGGCCCCCTCGACGCGCGCGAGCGTGACGGGTCTGACCTTCTGCGGCAGGGACAGCGCGCGCGAAACGGTCGCGATCGAGACCCGCGCCGCGCGTGCGACGTCGGTCAGCGTGACAGTGCGCCGGCCCGCCGTCACCCGCCGCCCGCCTCGACGGCGGTCGCGCGCCGGGCGCGGTGGTTGGCGCGCAAACGGGACACGCACGGCACCGCCAGCGCCAGCACGATCAGGACCATGACGGTCCCGCTGATCGGACGGGTGAAGAAAATCGTCCAGTCGTTCTGGTAGGCGATCATGCTGGTCATGAACGACGTCTCGGCCACCGGACCAAGGATGCAACCGAGCACCATCGGCGCGATCGGGAAGCGGTATTTCTCGAACAAATAGCCGACGACGCCGAAGATCACGATCATCCACAGGTCAGTGATGCTGTTGCGCGCGCTGTAGGCGCCGACGAAGCAGAACAGCGCGACGAACGCCGAGGTGACCGCCTCGGGAAGGTGCAGCACCTTGACCAGCGGCTTGATCGCGAAATAGCCGAGCAGGCACATCCCGATGACCGCGGCGAACATCGAGGCGAAGATCGTGTAGACCATGCCGGCTTCGTTCTGGAAAATCTGCGGCCCCGGCTGTACCCCGTGCAGCAGGAACGCGCCGAGGATGACGGCGGTCGCGCCGCTTCCCGGAATTCCGAGCGCGAGCAGCGGGACCATGTGGCCGCCCACCGTGGCGGTCGACGCGATCTGCGGCGCGATGATTCCTTCCGGGATGCCGCTCCCCATCTGCGCGCGACGCTTGCCGTGTTGCACTTCGACGCCGTACGCGATGAACGAACCGACCGTGGCGCCGGCGCCGGGCACGATTCCGCACAGCACGCCGATCACCGAGCTGCGCGCCACGGTGGCCCTGAGGCGCCAGGTCTCGCGCCAGCGCGGCAGGCTGGTCTCGATCTTTCCGCCGCCGTCGACCGGCGCGGTGACGAAACCCTGCCCCATGCGCGCCAGCACCTCGCCGAGGCCATACGCGCCAACCATGACAGTCAGGTATTCGATGCCGTCCGTGAGGATCGGCACGCCGAAGCTGAACCGGTCCGCGCCATACGTGGGGTCCACGCCCACCGTCGCCAGCAGCAGCCCGATGCACAGGCTGACCAGGGCATTGGTGACCGAGCCGCTACCGAGCGCCACCGCCCCGGTCAGCCCGAACAGAACGATCGCGAAGTATTCGGGCGCGTCGAAGCGCAGCGCGAACTTGGCGAACGGCACCGCCAGCGCCACCGCCGAGACCGCGGTAATGAGGCCGCCCCAGAGCGCAGCCAGCAGCGTCCAGCCGAGCGCCTGCGCCGGGCGTCCGTTGCGCGCCATCGTGTAGCCGTCCCACAGCAGCGGGACGTCGAGCGGCTCGCCCGGGATGCGGAACAGGATCGAGGTGAACGCGCCGCCGTACGTCCCCGACAGGTACATGGCGGTCAACAGCACGATCGAAGGCGTGATGCCCATGCCGTAAGTAAAAGGCAGCGCCAGCACCACGCCCATCACCAGCGTGAGCCCGGGGAGCACCGCCACCAACATGCCCACGATCAGGCCGACGATCAGCGCGGCGGCATTATCGACCGACAGCAGATGATGGAAGCCGAGTGCCAGTTGATGCACGACGTCAAACATGGCGCGCCCTCAGTGTATGCCCAGAAGACTCAGGATCCAGAGCGACACCGCCTGGAAAGGTCCGGTTCCCAGCGGCAGCGAAACGTAGACGACCTTCATGAACACGAACACGAACGCGAGACTGCCCACGACGCTGGTGGCGACGATGACACCGGCGCGGCGGTAGCGCCCCACGACCATGAACAGCGCGAGGTAGAGCGCGGTCGCGAGAAAAAATCCCAGGACGTCGAGCGCCAGCACGTACAGCACGGTCAGGGCGATGCCGGCGAGGAGCCGATACGGGTGGCGCGCCGCGTCGCCCGCGGACGGCGGCGCGGCGACGGGTTCGGCGGCGTCCGCCGCCAGGGTTTCGGTCGCCGCGACGCATTTGGGCGCGCGCCGGACGAACAACATCCGGCGCCCGATCTCGTAGGCACACACCGCGATCAGCAGCAGCAGAATCGCCTTGGGCCAGACGTCCGGACCAAGCTCCCCGGGCTTCGCGGCATACGCGAAGCGCCCGGCCTCATGGTACAGAAACGCCGCGCCCGCCAGCAGGGCGGCGTACGGAACAATGGCTTTCAGCCTGTCAGTGACCATGGACTGTCCCGGCGCGCGGAGCGCTTCTACTTCTGCGCCATCGCGGCCTTCATGTCCTCGAGCTGTTGTTTGAGGAAGGCGCCGGCCTTGTCCACCCCCACGAAGCTGTCCGGAATCGCGTACTGGTCGGAGAGGAACTGCTTGTATTCCGGAGTGCCTGCCACCTTGGCCAAGGCGTCGGCCAGCACCTTGACGTGGTCAGCCGGCGTTCCCGCCTTGATGACCAGGGAACGGAACTGCGGCAGCGAGATGTGATAGCCCAGCTCGTAGGAGCACGGCACGTTCGGGAACGCCGCATAGCGTTCCTTGCCGAACACGATGATCGGACGTATCTGTTTGCTGGTGATGAACTGGCGCGTGTCGCCGGCCTGCTCGTACAGCGCATCGACGTGCCCGCCGATCACCGAAACGTAACGCTCGCTCGGTTTCGAGTACGGCACCTGGATGACCTTGATGCCCTTGGACGCGAGAAAGGTGAGCGTCATGTCGTCCACGCTTCCGAAGCCGAGCGTCGCGACCTTTAGCGTGTTCGGTTTATCCTTCGCGGCTTTGGCGAAATCCGCCCAGTTCTTGAACGGGCTGTTCTCGGCCACGAAGAGGAACGACGGCGCCTGGATCATGACTGCGAGCGGCTCGATGTCCTTGAGCGACCAGCGCGGCGCCGGCCCGGCGAGCAGCGCGTTCGAGTCGGCGATGTACACCGCCATGGAGTAGCCGTCAGCCGGCCCGGCGAGGAGTTTGGCCATGCCTGTTCCGCCGGTGGCGCCCGGCACGTTGACCACCGGGACCGAGGTCTTGAGCATCGGCTCGATGATCTTCGCGGTCATGCGGGCGAGCTGATCGGCGCCGCCGCCGGGGCCCCATGGCACGATGGTTTCGATCGGACGGCTCGGATACTTGTCCTGGGCCAACGCGGCCGACCCGACGAACAGGGTCACCAGGGCACAGGCCAGTGGCATCCAACAGCGACTGCGCTTGGTATTGCTCTTCATGACGCACCTCCGTTGTGGTTAGACGTAGGACTTGTACTTGTCGAGATGCCGCACCGGTTTCTTCAGCGCGTCCCGACGGAACGGTTCTCCCAGCTCGCGCGTGAGATGCACGTCGAGCACGGTGGGCCGGTTGGACTTTACCGCCGCGGCGAGCGCGTCGGCGATCTGATCGACGTGCGTGACCTCGATGCCCTCGGCCCCCATCGCCTTCGCGATCTGCGCGAAGCTCGGGTTGACGAGGTTGGTGCCGACGAAGCGGTTGCCGTAGTAATCGATCTGGTTCTTCTTCTCCGCGCCCCATTGCAGGTTATTGAACACCACCGCGATCGCTGGGATGTTCTCGCGCACGCAGGTCATCACCTCGGCCAGGCTCATGCCCCAGGCGCCGTCGCCAACGTAGGCGATCGCCGGGCGGTCGGGCCGCGCCACCTTCGCGCCCATGACGGTCGGAAACGCGTAGCCGCAATTGCCGAAACTCATGGCGGCGAAGAAACTTTTCGGCTGCTCGAAGTGCAGGTAGCTGTTGGCGACCGAGCAGACGTTGCCGATGTCGGTGGAGACCATCGCGTTGCGCGGCAGCGCCCGGGCGAGCGCGGCGAGCGCCCGGCGCGGGCCGATGCGTCCGGATTCGGAGGGCGAAGGCCAGTCGGCGAGTTCCCGGGCCCATTCCTCCCGCACCTGACGGATCTCGCCGATGCGCGCCTCGTTGCGCTTGGCCGGCCCCCTCAGCGCCTGCAGCCGCTCAAGCAGGGTGGCGGCCGCCTGTCGGGCGTCGCCGCAGATCCCGACCGCGATTTTTTTGACCAGCCCGAGCATGCGCGAGTCGGCGTCGACCTGGATGATCTTCGCGTCCTTCGGCCAGTAATCCAGGCCGTGCTGCGGGAGCGTGCCGAACGGCCCGAGGCGCGAACCGAGCGCCAGCACCACGTCGGCCTTCGCGATCAGCCGCATCGCCGCTTTCGAGCCCTGGTATCCGAGCGGGCCGGTCGCGAGCTCGTGCGAAGCCGGGAACGCGTCGTTGTGCAGGTAACTGGTCACGACCGGCGCGCTCAGGTACTCGGCCAGCCGCTGGGCCTCGGCCACGCCGTCGGACATGATCACCCCGCCGCCGGCCAGGATGACCGGGAACCTGGCCGCGCCCAGCAGCCGCGCCGCCTCGTCGAGCGATTCGGGACCACCCGGCCCGCGCTCGATGTACTGCACCGGGGGGATCTCGGCCTCGATCTCGGCGTAGAAGTAGTCGCGCGGGATGTTGATCTGCACCGGCCCGCGCTCGTTGATCGCGATTGTGAGCGCGCGGTTCGTGAGCTCGGCGATGCGCGCCGGGTGATTCACGTGCACCTGGTACTTTGTGATTGCGGAAAAGATCGGCATCTGGTCGGCTTCCTGGAAGCCGCCGAGCCCGACCGTGAGGGTGCCGGTTTCCGGCGTGATCACCGCCACCGGCGAATGCGCCCAGTACGCCGCCGCCACGCCGGTGACGAAGTTGGTGATGCCCGGGCCGTTCTGCGCGATGCACACGCCGTGGCGGTTGGTGACGCGCGCGTAGCCGTCGGCCATGTGCGCGGCGTTCTGCTCGTGCGCGACCGAGATGAAGCGGATCCCGGCCGCCGGAAAGATATCGAGGGCGTCCATGTAGGCGGAACCGACGATGCCGAACACGGTGTCGACGCCGTGCGCCACCAGCGTCTCGACCAGCGCTTCGCTCGGCGTCATGCGCACGCGCCCGCCCGGAAGCGGCGTGGCGATGGGAGGATTTTCTTTCGGTTGTCTGCTCATGGGGAATCTCCTGCGGGTTGAGTCTCGATCAGTTTGAGCCGCTGGACTTTGCCGGACGGCCCCTTGGGAATCGACGTGACGAAGCGGATGATCTTGGGCGTCTTGTACCGCCCCAGCTCCTTGTGGCAGAAAGTGCGCAGCTCGTTTTCGGAGCACGGCTGCCCGGGCTTGAGCACCACGCAGGCCATGATCTCCTGGCCGTAAGCGGGATCGGGAATACCCACCGCGGCGGCCTCGAGCACCGCGGGGTGCCGGTACAGCGCCTCGTCGATCTCGCGCGGAGCGATGTTCTCGCCGCCCTTGATGATGAGCTCCTTCAGGCGCCCGGTGACGAAAAAAAAGCCGTCGGCGTCGCAGTAGCCGAGGTCACCGGTGTGCAACCAGCCGTCCGGCTCGAGCGTCTCGCCCGTGGTCTTCGGGTCCTTGTAGTAGCTCTTCATCACGTTGTCGCCGCGCACCAGGATCTCGCCGACCGCGCCGCGCGCGAGCTCGCGCCCGGCGCGGTCCACGACCTTGGCCTCGACCCCGAAAGCCACGCCGGGCGAGCCGTACTTGCGTTTCGAGGGATCGAGCGGATTCGCGAACACCGGTGCGGCAGTCTCGGTCAGCCCCATGGTTTCGATGATGCCGAAGCCGAACTGGCGCTCGAACGCCTGGTGCAGGCTGGGCGGCAGCGGCGCGGAGGCCGAGCGCCCGAAGCGCAGTCGCTCGAGCGCGAGCTCGCGGCGCGCGACGCGTGGGTCGGGTTCGTGGAGCAGGTACGAGACGATTGTCGGCACCACGTTAAACCAGGTGCAGCGATGACGCGCGAGCAGCTCCCAGAAGTTCGAGACGCTGAAGCGGTGCGGCATCACCACGCTGCCGCCGTGCACCAGCGGCGCGACCGCGGTCACGATCTGCCCGTTGATGTGGTACAACGGCAGCGAACACAACACGCGGTCATCGGGCCCGAGCGCATGCGCTTCGCTCGTGAAACGACCGCCGGCGACGACGTTGCCATGGGTGAGCAGCGCCCCCTTCGGGCGCCCGGTGGTCCCGGAGGTGTACATGAGCAGCGCCTCGTCGTCGTCCGCGATCTCCGGCAAGTCCTGCGCCGGGGCCGCCGCCGGAAAGATCTCCTCGGCGTCGATGTCGATTACATGCACCGCGAGCGGACGCGCGAGACCGGCCGCCGCGGCCGTCAGCCGCTCGCGGTACTCCGGCGCGACGAACACGGCGCGCGCGTCGGAATGTTCGAGCACGTACGCGAGCTGCAGCGGCTGTGCCAGCAGGTTGAAGGGCGCGACCACGAAACCCGCGTACATCACGCCGAGGAACAGGTCGGCCGTTTGGTAGCCGTTGTGCAGCATCAGCGCGACCTTGTCGCCCTTTTGCAGCCCCTGCGCGCGCAGGACGCCGCCGAGCACGCGCGCATCGTGCTGCAGTCGGCCGTAGGTCAGCACCCGCCCGGTTTCGGGGGCGATGAGATACTCCTTTTCCGGCTGTTCCCGAGCGCGCCAGTCGATGTAGTGTCGAATCGTCTGTCGCATCGCGCCGGCTCCGTTTCCTAGATCCCGTGCTTCGAACGGTACCTGCCGAAGAGCTCGTCCTCGGACGGCTCGACCGGCGGGATCGTGCGCGCGATGCGCGTGATGTTCAGAAAGTGGCGGTAATTGAGATTGTCCGAGATGCTGTTGCGGCCCCAGGTACCGCAACCCATCGAGAGCGAGAACGGCAGCCCGTTGTCGAAGCTGCCCCCGGTTGCCAGCGCGTGCGCCTGGTTGACAATCACGCGGCAGACCGGCAGCTCGAGGCCGAGGCGCAGCACGTGCCCGTCGTCGCGCGTGTGGATGCCGCAGGAATGCCCCGCCCCCTGGCTCACGAGCAGGCGGCGCGTGGTGTCGCAGGCCGCGTCGAAATCGGGCGCGCGGTAGATCGCGAGCACCGGCGAAAGCTTCTCGCGCGAGTACGGATATTCCCGGCCGATGCCGGTCTCCTCGACCAGGAGGAAGCGCGCGTGCTCGAATACGGGGCGCGTGAGACCGGCGATGCGCGCGATCTCCGGCGCGCTCTTCGCGACGATCTTCGGGCTCAGCTTGCCGTGAACCCACATCGTAGCCTCGAGCTGCGCCTTCTCCTCGGCGGTCAACAGCACGCCGCCCTGCCCCGCGAGCGCCGCGAGCACGTCACGATAAACCGCGTCGAGGATCACCAGGCTGTTCTCGGACGAGCAGCTGGTGGCGTAGTCGAAGCACTTCGAGGCCGCGATCCTGGCCGCGGCGTCGGCGAGATCGGCGCTGGCGTCGACGATCACCGGCACGTTGCCGGTGCCGACGCCGATCGCCGGGGTGCCGCTGGCGTACGCCGCGCGCACGTTGCTCTGGGAACCGGTGGCGACCACCAAATCGACCTGGCGCATGAGCGCCTCGGTCAGCTCCTTGGTTACCGGCGCGGGCAGCTGCAGCACCAGATCGCGCGGCGCGCCGACGCGATCGAGCTCCGCGTGCACGAACTGCAGGAGGCGCGCACAGGTGCCGTAGCCCTTGGGGCTCGGCGAGAGGATGATGCTGTTGCGCCCCTTCGGGGCGTTCAGGATCTTGTTGATCGGTGTCGCGGCCGGATTCGTCGACGGCACGATTGCGCCGACGACGCCGACCGGGCGCGCAATCTCGACGATGCCCTGGTCGGGGTACTCAGCAATCACGCCGACCGAGCGCGCGCCGTGCAGGTCGCGCAACAGGCCCATGGTCTTGCGGCGGTTCTTGCGGACCTTGTCATCGACGTTGCCGAGGCCGGTGTCGCGCACCGCCAGTTCGGCCAGCTCGCGGCAGCGGGACGGTTCGACGATCGCCCAGGCCGCGGCCGTCACCACGTCGTCGACCTGCTCCTGGCTGCAGCGCTCGTAGGCGCGCTGCGCCGCGCGCGCCCGGTTTACCAGCGCGGTGATCGTGGCATCGACCTCGGGCACGCCCGGCGGCGTGCGGCCCGGTTGGGTGACCGACACGTGCGGCTCCTCCTAGTCTCAGCTGTGCGACCAGACTTCAGGGGTCTCGCTCGGTCCGCGGCCGGAGCCCACGAGTCGGGCGGGATTCTGATGGAATGAAAGCGCTTACATTCTTGCGTGCCACTTGCGGCCTTGTCAAACCGGCGGTTCGATTGTCCCTGCGTTCATTTAAGGGCGGCGCTCGGCCAGTACCACCCAGTGATACGAGCCGGGCTTGGTCTGTTCGCGGTCCAACAGATAGACCGGTTCGAACGCTTCGAGCAGCGCGACCAGCCCGACGGCATCGCAGTAGTAGTGCGGGTGGCGCTTTTCCTCGTCGTCGGTGTCGGCCACGAACGTGTCCGCGGCTACGGCGGTGCCCTGCCCGAACAGCGCGTTGCGCTTCGAAAGCATGGTGATCTGCAGTAGCCCGCCCGGGCGCAGCACGCGCGCAAGTTCCGCCAGGGCGGCCGCGACGATCGTCCGGTCGCCGTGATAGATGACGTTCCAGGCGAGAGCAAAATCGAAGGCCGCCGGCGCGAACGGCAACCCCGTGAATTCGGAACGCGCGAAGCGGATCGTGCCGCCCGGGTCTTGCGCCCGTGCGTACGCGAGGCCGCTGGCGCTGGCATCGGCCGCGTGTACCTCGAGTCCCGCGTCCGCCAGGAGACGTGCGTGCCGCCCGACACCGCAGCCGAGGTCGAGGGCGCGCCGCGCCCCGCGCGCCTTCAGCAAATCCAGCGCCTGCACGACCTCGGGCTCGGGCGCCAGCCAGTCGGCGCGGCCGGCGTCCTGGGTCCAGCGTTGGTCCCAGGTGGTGTGGGCCGTCGAAAGCGAACCACGCTTGCTCACTTCATCGGACATGAATGTGCCATCTCCCGGTTTTGCGCCAGCATACACCGCGGCGCCGAACGCCACCACGGATGCACACCATGTCACCACGGGCTCTGCGCGCCAATCTGACGTGGCCAAAAAACCCCGCTGACGCGGGCTTTTTCGAACAACGTCGACGCGAGTGGCGCACCGGACAAGGCGTGACGATCATGTCTGCACCCTGATCGTCGGCCGCCTCGATGATCGTCTTGATCTGCGCCTTGGATTTGTCCAGCCGCGGCGTGAGAGATGCGATTATTCGATTCTGTATTCAAATCTCGCATTCGTCACCGTGGGCGATTCCGCAGTGCGCACCTGCACGATGATCATGTAAGACCTGTTTTTCTGCATCTTCACGTAGCTTCCGTAGCTTCCTGTGCCAAGAACCATCGGCTCCAGGGTTTTCGACTCGATGGCCCCGCCGATCCCCTGAATTTGCACGCTTACTTGCGCGCTGTTGATCGGCGCATTGGTGACGTGATCCCACAGGGTAACGTTGACGTGATAATTGTCGGCCCCGCGCGGAACGCCCCCGTGCATGGACCGTTCCGCAGACTCTTTCGGATAGGAGAGAATAGCTTCCGCCGATACCACTCCAAAGTAGATGTCCATCGCGCCCGCGATCATGTGATCGGGGCCCACTTGCACCGCCTCGTTCACCTTGCGGGACTCGGCCGCATGCGCGGCAGCCGGGTTGAACATGTAAATTATCGCGCTGCGGATTTCATTGTCCGTGAGACTAGCCAAGCCTCCACGGGCCGGCATGCCACCATGCCCGCGGATCGCCGAGTGAACGAGGTAGTCGATTCCGTTCTTGACTCGCGGTATCCAGGCATTTTGATCACCGATCTTCGGTGCGCCGCCGACGCCGGTTCCGTGGCATTTCACGCATTGCGCCTTGACCACTTCCTCGCCGCTGCGTTCTTTGGTCAACTCCTCCGCGCTGGCCGGCTCCACCCAATGGCCGCCGGAGTGATTGACCATGTAGGTGATGGCGCGCGCTATGTCCAGATCGCTGAGCCCGGGCTGGCCGCCGTGCGCAGGCATCTTGCGAATTCCCTGGAGCGCATTCTTCGTGAGCCCGGTGAGACCTTTTGAGGCGCGCGCTTTCCATGCCTTCGCATCGCCAATCTTCGGCGCGCCGTTGGCGCCCGTCCCGTGACACGCGATGCAAACCTTTTCGACCACATCCTTGCCGCTGCGCGTGTCGCCCTGCGCATGCGCCTCTTGTGGCACGATATGCAGCGTCGCGAAAAGAACTGCCGCAGCGAAAATCAGCCGCTCGCGTTTCCTTAAAAAACGTGAAGGTTCCTGGATGCGAATTTCGATCTTCATGGAGAACCCCCCCATCATTATTTCGAAAAAGCTTACAATTTCTTCTGAGCTGATCGCATTGATCTTTATCAACCATGATAGCAGGAATCCAGCGTTCGACCGGGAAGCTGGTGTCGCCGGGAGAAACGCGGGCCGAGCTGAAACGCGCGAGAATCAGGCAAGTTTGAACCGCACCATCCGAAGCCGCTCTGGCTTAAGGAATGATAAAGGTCAAAGGAGTAATTGGAAAAATACGTGCCCGCTATTCCCGGCGGATCCAGGCACACGGGCAGCCGTTCGCCCATGTGGCCATGCAATCACGCTTCATTCCGGCGGCATCGCCGGGAATCCACCCTTTGCGCCTTCGCCTTCCGGCCCATCCCGGCCATCAGGCCGACTGAACTCCGCGCCGCGTGCGCGCGTCCCGCGGCTGCGTGCGTAAAGCCGGCCGCCCCCGTGCCCACGGATTCCCGTCTGTCGCAACGCAGCGCCATAAAACGCATCCTTGCTCTGTTTTTCAGGTAGTCGTGTTCCTTCACGAAAAAGCCCGCTGACGCGGGCTTTTCTTTGACACGACCGCAAGTTCCACGGCTCACTTCTTGGCGGCGATCGCCTCAAGTTTGGTGGCGCGGATGATGTTGCCGTCCAAGCCGGCTTCCTTGGCGTTGCCGCCGTAGGCCACGGTCATGAGTTGCGAGTAGTACACCACCGGCATGTTGAACTTGGTGCCGTACTTCTTGTTGATCTGACCCTGATACACCTCGACGTTCATCTGGCACACCGGGCAGGGCGTGACGATCATGTCGGCGCCGTGGTCGTAGGCCGACTCGATGATCTTCTTGATCTGCGCCTGGGATTTCTCCGGTTCGGAGAACGCCAGCGCGCCGCCGCAGCAGGTGACCTTCTGGTCGTACTTCTCGAGCGCCTCGGCACCCACGGTCTCGGTGAGTTTGTCGAGGTACTTCGGGTTCTCGAACGACTCGCCGACGACGCCGAAGGGGCGGTTCGTCTGGCA
>Ga0187773_10000977_pt1 | contig 11462 bp, 9 predicted proteins | sample 0216_BV02_MP05_1_FD_133133 | JGI IMG/M metagenome (GOLD analysis project Ga0187773, IMG submission 133133) | Tropical peat soil microbial communities from peatlands in Department of Meta, Colombia - 0216_BV02_MP05_10_MG | ecosystem: Environmental > Terrestrial > Soil > Wetlands > Peat | place...
CACATCGGTGCCCAGCGCCCCCACCACGCTATAGGTCGGCGTCGCCGCGCTCGTGGTCGTGCCGTCATACACTTTCGTCACGCCCGTGTTGGTGAGCGTCGCCGTCACCGCCGCCGGCGTGATCGCCGCCGCCACGCCAAGGCTGGCCGGGATGCTGTAGTCCGTGGGCGCGCTGCTATTGCTGCCGGTAATGCCGGTGAGCGACAGTCCGCTGACGGTCACCGTGTTAGCGCTGAGCACATGCGCACTGTTGTAGGCTGAACTGCTACTAGTGATCGTCGCGGCCGTATCGCCGGCGATGAAACCACTGACGTTGTAGGTAGGTGTGAAACCGGCTGGTGCGCTGGTGGTGCCGTCATAGGTCTTGGTCACGCCCGCGTTGGTGAGGCTCACCGTCAGCGCCGCCGGGTTCACCGTGAAGCCGACCGGCGCATTGTTGTACGTGATCGTGTAGTCAGTGGCGGTGAACGTGCCGCCGGTCGCCGCCGAAGGCGTAATCGCGTACGGGCTGCCCGCCACGTGCGCCGTCGCCGGCGCCCCCGCGCTAGTGAGCGTCACCGAGCCGATCGTCGCGCCGTTTTGCAGACCGCCCGAGGTGAACTCCGTGCCGGCAAACGTGAAGGCCGTGCCGTAGGTCTTGGTCTGGTTGTTCGCCGTGATCGCCAGCGCCGCCGGGTTCACCGTGATTGTTCCGGCCGAACTAAACGATGTCCCATAGCCAGTAAGGCTCGCCAGACTGCCCGTGTTAATCGTCACGCCATAGGGCGAACCCGTTACATGTGCAGTCGACGCCGCACCTCCCGAAGTCACTGATGGCGTACCGCTGAATAGGCTTGAGAGCGGAACACTGCTATCGGCGACGATTGCCCCGCCGTACGTATTGGTGTTTGCGCCGCTGACCGTAAAAAGGGTCGGCAGGCTGCCAGTCACATCGGCACCGTAGGTCTTGGTCAGGCTTCCCGATGTAAACGTGAGGGTCTGAGGCGTGCCAAAGAGATAACGGTTACCTATCTGGGTGATGCTTCCTGGGGGATCGCTAACGTAGGTATGGTTCCAGAGCGCAAGACTTCCGCTCGCCAAACCACCAAAGGTCGCAGTAGCAGGATCGCTTGTGTAAACCAGCCAGCGACCCGCGCCCGGATTCAATGCCGCGGGGCCAGCAGCGTTCAAGAAGTCCTTCGCGGCAGCCAGTACGATGGAATTGCCCCCGCCGCTCGCGGTGATTGTGCCGTTGACAGTCAGATCGCCGGTTAGCGGATTCAGTGTTTGCGCGGTCAGGGTACCAACCGATGAAGCGCCAAGTGCGAGGGCGCCGGAATTGACTACGCTCGCAGAACCACTGGTATTGAATGTGAGGTTCCCGCTGAAACTGTTGCCCGAATTGTTTGCGGTGATAGCGCCGCCGCCGGTGCTGGTCAGCGTGGTGGCGCCGCTGCTTGTAACAGTTCCGCCGTAGGTTTGTGCGCCGGTCGTGCGAATGAGGCCGCCGTTAATGTTGAGCGCGGTCGCGGCGTTCTGTGTGAGCGAAGCCAGCGCCGTCGCGCCGCCCACCGCGCCGCCGAAAGTCACTGAGCCGCTTCCGATGAGGCTGAGGGCTCCGGCTCCGTCGACGGCGCCCCCGATGTTCACCGCGTTGCCGTTGGTGTCGATCACACCGCTGCCTGTCAGCGTCACGCCCCGCGCGCTCGGCGATGTGATGGCCCCGCCTGCCTGCAGCGTTCCGCCGTTAAAGATCAACGTGTTCGTTGCGCTGCCATTGCCCAGTGCTGCGCTCGAATTCGCGTTCACCGTCCCTGCCGTGATCGTCGTCGCCCCACCGTAGGTGTTCAGCCCCGAGAGCGTCAGCGTGCCCGTGCCCGTCTTAGTCAGCGCGATCGTGCCGCTGGGATTCTGAATCACTCCGGAGAACGTCGTCGATGTGTTGTCCCCGCCAGTCGTGAGCGTTACCGGGCCCGCAGCAGTGTCAGTCACCGTCCCCGCGCCAGCCAGCGATCCAATCGCGTCGCTGAAACCGGCAAGATTGAACACCGCGCCACCAGCCACCGTTACCGCTGAGGTAGCCGGCACACTGTTCGCCGCCCCCAGCTGCAAGGTGCCCGCGTTGATCGTCGTCGCCCCACCGTAGCTGTTCGCCCCCGAGAGCGTTAGCGTGCCCGTGTTGGTCTTGGTCAACGCACCCGCGCCAGCCGCGATTCCACCGTAGGTAAGGGTGGTGGCGGCTGCGGTGTCTATCGTCCCGCCACCTGCATTAAGAGTAATCCCGCGGTTCGCGTTCAGCGCGAACGTCGCGGTAGTCGCAAGCGTGCCGCCGTTAAAGGTCAGATTGCCTGCCGTGGGTGTGCCCGGGAAGGTACCAAGATTGTTATCTGCGGAAATCTGTAGGACACCGCCATTGATCGAGGTCGTGCCTGTATAAGTATTCGCGCCCGAGAGCGTCCACGTGCCCGTCCCGTTCTTGGTCAGGGTGCCGGTAGCGGTGCCGATTACGCCGCTTTCCGTGCCTGAGCCGGTTCCGGTCAGGATCAGGTTCTGTCCAGCACCGGTTACCCCGCCGCTCAGCGTCACCGTTCCGGTGCCGGAGGCGTCCACGATGCCCCCGCTGCTGGTCAAATTGATGACGCGGTTGCTACTACTGTTGCTTGTTCCCGTGTACTGCAGCGTCGCGCCGCCTGCCAAGGCGATCGTCCCCCTAGCCGCCGTCGTCGGCGCCCCTAGCGCGCTCGCACCACCGCCGACGTTGCCGATTGTGTTGAAACTCAGCGTACCAGCGTTCACAGTGGTGCTCGGAGTGGCTCCGGTACCTCTGTAGGTATTTGCACCTGTCAACGTCCACGTGCCCGTCCCGTTCTTGGTCAGGGTGCCGGTAGTGGTGTTGATTACGCCGCTCTCCGTGCCTGAGCCGGTTCCGGTCAGGATCAGGTTCTGTGTATTACCGGTTACTCCGCCGCTCAGCGTCAGTGTTCCGGTGCCGGAGGCGTCCACGATGCCACCGCTGCTGGTCAAATTGATGACGCGGTTGCTACTGTGGCCTGTTCCCGTGTACTGCAGCGTCGCCCCGCCCGCCAACGCGATCGTCCCGTTGGCCGCCGTCGTCGGCGCCCCTAGCGCGCTCGCACCACCGCCGACGTTGCCGATTGTGTTGAAACTCAGCGTACCCGCGCTGACCGTTGTCACACCGGTGTAGGTGTTCGCCTGGCTGAGCGTTACCGTCCCCGCGCCTTGCTTAGTCAAACCGCCAGCGCCGCCGATGACGGCGGTCTGCGTGACATTGCCGGCGGCATTCAAGATTAGTGCGGATCCCGCGGAACCGGTTGTGATACTCGCGTTGATTGCAATATTGTTTGCCGCCGTTAGAGTCAGTGAACGTGCCGACCCCCAGGTGATCGGATCAACGACCGTGATGTTGCCGACCCCAGTTCCTGCCGCATTGGTGGTGGTGACTACAACGTTCGAAGCACCTGCCAATGCAGTGTTGAGAGTTCCGGTGGTGAGCAGCGAATCCTGAACAGCGCCTGTGGCTGCGAAGGGCGTAGGGCCTACATTGGCGCTGGTATCTGTTCCCACCATCCCCGCGCCGGTGGCGTTTCCTTGATTTAAAGCGATGAAGATATTCGTCGGGTCCAGCAGCCACGTTCCTGTGTCGCCATTCGAGGCACGGGTGTCGACTGTGCCGCCGTTGACGTCGAGAAAATTCTTGCCCGAGGTCTCCACAAAACCGCCGTTGCCTGAGCTTGCCCCGCCCCGCGCGCTGATGCCGCCGTAGTAGCGCGCTACATCATCCGCCCACACGATCACCTTGCCGCCGTCGCCGGAATTCGTCGCGTCGGCGTTGATTGTCGCGTCGGGGCTGACGTAGGTCGCCTGCGCGTTCTGCACATCCGGGCTCTTGCCCTGGTAGTCGCCGCCGATGAGCACCGTGCCCCCGCCGCTGCTGCCCGACGCGTCCACGCTGGCCGCGTTGATCAGGCCGACTTGGTTGCCGAGCAGCTTCACCGTGCCCCCGGCCGCTACGCTGCCGACCGCTTCGATGCGACCGTCGGCCAGCAAGGTCCCCCCTTGCGCCTGCGCGGTGATGTCGCCGCCGCGCGCGCCGCTGGCGGAGATGACGGAACTCGCGCCGAGCGTGATGTCGTTGGCGGCGGCGAGGGTGATGCTGCCGCCGCTCTGGCCCGCGCCGCCGTCCGCGCGCAGAGTGCCGCCGTTGGTGATGTTGTCGCTCTCGAGGCGAATCACGCCGTCGACGTTGGTGAGTCTCGTGGCCTCGATGATGCCGTCGTTGTTGACCACCGACTTGATGATCTGGTCGGCCGCCTTCGCGGTGAGCAGGACTTGCCCGCCATCAGCTCTGATCAAGCCCTTGTTGTCGGCGAGCGCGTTGAGCGTGCCTTGATCGACGGTAAGACCGATCAGTTTGTTGCCATTGAGATTGACCGTGACTTGGTTGCCCGCAGCGAGCGCGACGCTGCCGTTGGCGGCGGTGATCGTGCCTTCGTTTCTGACCTGCGGGCCGATGAACGCGACGTAGCCGCCATTCGCGGTGATGTCGCCCTGGTTCACGACCTCCCCGAGCCCTGCCGCCGGGGAGGCAGTGAAACCGTAGCGCCCCGCCATGAAGTCCTCGTTGCTCAGGCTGAGCGTGGACGCGACCAGGCCGGCCACATCGACCTGCGCGCCTTTGCCGAACAGGACGCCGTTGGGATTGAGAATGAAGACCTGCCCGTTGGCGGTGAGCGAGCCGAAGATCCCGGTGGGGTTCTGCCCCAGCACGCGGTTCAGCGCGATGCTGGAGGCCGACGGCTGCGCGAAGCGCACGGACTCGGTGGCGCCGATGTCGAAGCTCTGCCAGTTGATGGCGGCTCGGTCGGTGCCTTGAGTGACCAAGGTGCTGCTGCCGGAACGGCTCACGCTGGCCTGCCCTGCCACCACTTGCTCGCCGGAGGGACCGGCCCACGCCGTGCCGACGCCGGCTAGCAGTGCAAAGGCCACTGCCCGTGCAACGGGCCGCACTGTTGTCCGCAACCCGTGACTCGTCCTCGATGCGCGACGCAGCGTACGCGGTCCATTCGGGCCGGACGCAACATGAGCGGTGTGGAGCCGCACCTGCGCACTATCGTTGTCGAGTAGCTTAGAGTCAGACATGCTGTGATATCAGGTTCTTATCGATCGCAATCATCGAAAGCGCAAGAACTGTGCCCTTCTCCTCGTCTAGCTCATGACTCTCGTGACTTAATCCCTGCAAGCGCCGGTAATCACCCCTCGGGAGCGTGGCGCGCTCGAGCAGATCGGTCTACGGATTGCACTCGTGCGCCCCTGCCTCGTACTTCGAGACAACTCTGAAGAATTTCAGGCATTATCTTGTTCCAGCGTGAAAAATCAAACCAAATCCTACCAGAAACGAGCCGGAAATCCGCTTTTCGGCGGAGTTCGGGCCGACCGTTGGCGCTGGACCTGACGCGCGCCTTGCACTCGCACGCGGATGCGTCGACCGGTTGACATGCCTGCGCGGCCGCCATTAGCGTTTAGGTCGAACCTTATGCAGAGACGCAACTTCATGCTCGCCTGCGCGGCGTCGGCGCTTGCGGCGCCATTGCCTGCGATGTCGGCGTACGCCGAGCGGCGGTTCTATACGCGCGCGCGGCTCGTGGATTCGAACGGAAAGCCGCTTCGCGCGCGCGAACTGCCCGCGAATAAGAACTTCATCTTTCATTATCCGTATGCCGGAACGCCGTGCTTCCTGCTGAAGCTCGACAAGCCGACGAGCGAGTCCGTCGTGCTGAGGACCGCCGAGGCGCGGACCTACCAGTGGCCGGGAGGGGTCGGCGCGCGACACAGCATCGTCGCGTATTCGGCGATCTGCGCGCACCGCCTGACCTACCCGACGCGGGAGATCAGCTTCATCAGCTATCGCAGCGAGAAGTCGGCGGGAAGCAGGTTCGATCACGTGATTCACTGCTGCTCGGAGCATAGCCAGTACGATCCCGCCGACGGCGCGAAGGTCTTGGCCGGCCCGGCACCACAGCCGTTAGCGGCGATCCTTCTCGAGTACGATGCGCGAAGCGACGGGCTCGCCGCGGTGGGAACCTTGGGAGGCGAACTGTTCAACGAATTCTTCGACAAGTACGCGTTTCGCCTGACGCTCGAGTTCAACGGACGCGCGCACGACCCCGTGCAGGGAGATTGCGTCGTCACGGAGCTGGACCGTTACTGCCGGCAGCAGGTCAAGTGTTGAGGAAATTGAGTCTTCGATGCTGACGCCCAGCCGGAATCCGGCGAACCGGCCGAGCGCCGTCAGTTCGATCGATCCGGGATTCGGCGACCATGATCCCCTGGCTGGAGCGTAATACTCCGTTCCCGCCGGTCGAGTCCGCGCTCAAGCACCCCAACGGCCTGCTCGCCGCAGGCGGGGACCTTTCTCCCGAGCGGCTCCTCGACGGTTACCGCCGCGGCATTTTTCCGTGGTTCTCCGAAGGCGACCCGATCCTGTGGTGGAGCCCCGACCCGCGCATGGTGCTGTTTCCGGATGAGCTGAAGGTGTCCCGCTCTCTCGCCAAGACGCTACGCAACCGCGCCTACGAAGTGCGGTTCGATTCCGCGTTCGATGGAGTCATGGCGGGCTGCGCAGCCCCTCGTGAAGGCGAGGCGGGAACGTGGATCACTCCGGAGATGCGCGAGGCGTATGGTCGCCTGCACGCGCTCGGCCATGCGCATTCGGTCGAAACCTGGATCGACGGCGAGCTTGCGGGCGGCCTTTACGGAGTCGCTCTCGGGCGCGTGTTTTTCGGCGAATCGATGTTTGCGCGTCTACGCGACGCGTCCAAGATCGCTCTCGCCGCTCTGGTCGCCCATCTGAAGAGCGGGAATTTCGGCCTGATCGACTGCCAGATGCGCACGCGCCACCTCGAAACACTGGGCGCGCGCGAGATTCCGCGGCGCCGCTTTTCACGCCTGCTCGAAGAGTTGGTACACTATTCGCGCGCGCCGGCCGCCTGGTCGGGCGCATCGTTTGCGCACGAACCATGTCGAAGCTGAATGACCTGCCGCATGCGGTACTGCAGTTCTACGTCACCGCGCCCTATCCGTGCAGCTATCTGCCGGGCCGGATGGCGCGTTCGCAAGTCGCCACTCCGAGCCACCTGATCGGCAACGAGCTGTACGCGGATCTCGTCCGGCTGGGCTTTCGCCGGAGCGGGATCTTCACCTACCGGCCTTACTGCGACCACTGCCGCGCCTGCGTCCCGGTGCGCGTTCCGGTCGCCGAGTTTCGCGCCTCGCGCAGCCAGCGGCGCGCGTGGGCAAAGCATCACGCGCTGCAATTCGCGGTGACCGGCCTGCGCTTTCGCGCCGAGCATTATTCGCTGTACCTGCGTTATCAGGCGAGCCGTCACGCCGGCGGCGGCATGGATCAGGACAGCCGCGATCAGTACTCTCACTTTCTGCTGCAGAGCCGGGTGAGCACGAAGCTGGTGGAGTTCCGGGACAGCGGCCGGCTGGTGATGGTGTCGATCGTCGACCACCTCGGCGACGGCCTGTCGTCCGTCTATACCTTCTACGATCCGGATGTTTCGGGAGCGAGCCTCGGCACCTACAACATCCTTTGGCAGATCGAGCAGTGCCGCGAGCTGTCGCTGCCCTATCTGTACCTCGGCTACTGGATCCAGAACAGCAGGAAGATGTCGTACAAGGCGCGCTTCCGGCCGATCGAGGGGTTCCTGGACGGCGAATGGCGCCGCCTCGACCCGGAGAAGCTCTAATCCAGGCATGCGATCTGACGGTCCGCAAGGCGCGCCGGCCGATGCGCGCCTTCGGGGCTGTAAAATGACCGCATGCTCTACAGCGCCCTCCGGCCGCTCCTGTTCGCGCTCGACCCGGAAACAGCGCACCGACTCACTCTCCGTTCCCTCGATTGCCTTGAGCGCGTCGGCGCGGCGCCGCTCCTTGCCACCTCCGCGCCGCGAATTCCGGTTCGCGTCATGGGGCTCGAATTTCCCAACCCGGTCGGGCTCGCCGCCGGACTGGACAAGGACGGCGAGCACATCGACGGCCTCGCCGCCCTCGGCTTCGGCTTTCTCGAGATCGGCGCAGTCACTCCGCGCCCGCAACCGGGCAATCCCAGGCCGCGCGTCTTCCGCCTGCCCGAAGCCGAAGCAGTGATCAACCGCCTCGGCTTCAACAGCCGCGGGGTCGATGCGCTGGTGCAGAACTTCGGCCGCTCGCGCCGCCGCGGCATCGTCGGCATCAATATCGGGAAGAACTTCGACACCCCGAACGAGCGCGCCGTCGACGACTACCGCACATGCCTGCGCAAGGTCTACCCTCTCGCGAGCTTCGTCACCGCCAACATCTCCTCGCCGAACACCCGGGCTCTGCGCGAGCTGCAGCAGGCGGACGAGCTCGACGCTCTGCTCGCCGCGCTGACGACCGAGCGCGAGCGGCTGGCGCAGCAGCACGGAAGGCACGTGCCGCTCGCGGTGAAGATCTCCCCGGATCTCGAGGACGCCGCCCTCGAGGCGCTCGCCGACCGCGTCGCCTCGCGAGGTGTCGACGCCGTGATCGCGACCAACACCACCGTTTCGCGCGCAGGCGTCGAACATCTGGCCGCGAGCCGCGAGCCGGGCGGGCTTTCCGGCGCCCCTCTCAAAGCGCGCGCGACCTCCGTCATCGCGAAGCTCCGGCGCCTGCTGCCCGGGCGCGTGCCGATCATCGGCGTGGGCGGGATCGCGAGCGCGGCCGACGCCCGCGAGAAGCTCGACGCGGGCGCGAGTCTCGTGCAGATCTACACCGCGCTCATCTATCGGGGCCCATCGATCGTCGGCGAGATCGTGAGAGGCCTCGCGGCCATGGCGCCGTCCCGATGATTTCCCTCGCCGACCGGATCGACGCGCTGCTGCCGCAGACGCAGTGCACGAAGTGCGGCTACCCGAGCTGCAGGGCGTACGCGGAAGCGATCGCGCAGCGGGACGCCGACATCAACCAGTGCCCGCCCGGAGGCGACGCCGGCATTCTCAGGCTCGCCGCCCTGCTCGACCGCCCGTACAAGCCGCTCAATCCGGAGAACGGCGAAGAGAGACCGCGCCGCGTCGCGGTGATCGACGAGGAGCGCTGCATCGGCTGCACGCTGTGCATCCAAGCGTGCCCGGTCGACGCGATCGTCGGAGCTCCCAAGCTCATGCATACCGTGGTCACCGCGCTCTGCAGCGGCTGCGATCTCTGCGTTGCCCCCTGCCCGGTCGACTGCATCGCGATGGTCCGCGCGACGGGATCCGACGCGGTCTGGGACGGCGCGCGGGCCGACGCCGCACGTGAACGTTTCGAGGCGCGGGCACGGCGCCTCGAGCGCGAACGCGCAGAGCGCAGCGAGCGCGTCGCACGGCGCGCGCAAGCGTCGCGCGCCGATCCGGAGGCGGAGACGAAGCGCGCGATCATCCGCGCCGCGGTCGAGCGGGCTCGTACGCGGCGCGCCCGGGCTCAGCCGCGAAACACGGAAGACCTGTCTCCGGAAATTCGGTCCCGGATCGCCGAGATCGACGCCCGCCGTGCGCGACTGAGAAAGACGATCGAAGACGAGAAATGAGGCTTCGGTGAACCCGGAAAAGCGCAGAAAGATCTTCGAGAAGCTGCGCGAGGCGAACCCTTCGCCGACGACGGAGCTTCGTTACCGCACGCCGTTCGAGCTGCTGGTCGCGGTGGTTCTCTCGGCACAGGCCACCGATCGCAGCGTCAACGCGGCGACCGAGCGCCTTTTCCGCGAGGCCGACACCCCGCAGGCCTTTCTCGCGCTCGGCGAGGAGAGCCTGATCGAGCACATCCGCACCATCGGTCTGTACCGCTCCAAGGCAAAGCACATTCTCGAAACGTGCCGGCTGCTCGTCGAGCGCCACGCCGGCAAGGTACCGGAATCTCGCGACGCGCTGGAAGCCTTGCCGGGCGTCGGGAGAAAGACCGCGAACGTGATCCTCAACACCGCATTCGGCCACCCGACCATCGCGGTCGACACGCACATCTTCCGCGTCGCCAACCGTACGGGCATCGCGTCGGGGAAGAGCGTGCGCGAGGTCGAGGACAAGCTGGTCAAGGTCGTCCCCGAAGAATTCCGCAAGGACGCCCATCACTGGCTCATCCTGCACGGACGCTACGTGTGCAAGGCGAGAAAGCCCGAGTGCCCCGCCTGCGTCATCCGGGACCAGTGCGAATACCGAGGCAAGACGCCGCCGTGATGTTCGATCCGAGCCGCGAGCAGGCGAGGGCGTTGTTCTTCGACGCCTGGGCCAAGTATCGCGACAGGAAGCCGCTCGCCGGTCTGGAAAGCGTCGCGCTCGAGGTGATCCTCCTGCATCCCGAGTACCACGATCTGCTCGGCGACCCCGAGGGGCATCTCGCGCGCGATTACGCACCCGAAGCGGGGCGCACCAATCCTTTTCTGCACATGAGCCTGCACCTCGCGATCGAGGAGCAGCTGTCGATCGACCAGCCGCCGGGAATCCGCACGGAATTCGAGCGCATCGCTCTAGCGCGCGACGACCGCCATGCGGCGTTGCATGCCCTGCTCGAATGTCTCGGAGAAACGCTGTGGCGCGCGCAACGCGACGGCGCCCCGCCCGACGCTGCGGCCTACCTGGAATGCCTCAGGCGCAACTGAGGAACCGCCGCGCCGGAAGCGCGGCTTCAGCGAACGACGTGCAGCGAGCCCTTCAGGCTCGAGAAGTACGCGGCGAGGTCGGCCATGTCCTCGGGCTTCAGGCTGGCGACCTGACCCGCCATGATCGGATTCTTGCGCGCGCCCGATTTGTAATCGCGCAGCGCCTTCAGCAGGTAATCCTGACGCTGGCCCGCGAGCCGCGGAAAATCCGGGCCCGTGGGGCTGTTGCCGTCGGCGCCGTGGCACGCGGCGCAGACCTGGGATTTCTGCTTGCCTGTGTCGGCGTCGCCGGCGGCGAGCGCAGGCGCGCTCAAAGCCGCGGCGATCAAGAGAGCGACGAGCCGTTTCATTTGTTCTCCTTCGCCGCGGCGCCGTAGTACGCCGCGATATCGGCCATGTCCTGGTCGGTGAGCCCTTCCGCGATTCCCCGCATCGTCGGATGGCTGCGCTCGCCTGCCTTGTATTCCTGCAGCGCCTTGACGATGTACGTCGGCGACTGGCCGCCGATCATCGGCACCGAATACACCTCGGGGTAGGCGGTGTGATACATCGGAATTCCGTGGCACCCCATGCACATCGAGATCTTGCCTTTGGCCGCCTCGGGGCTGCCCGTCTGCGCCGCGGCTGCGGGAACTGCGGCGCCCGTTGACAGCGCAAGAGCGAGGACGATTGTCTTTCTCATTCTTAGACCTCTTGAATTGCGGCGTTCGCCGGAGAACGCCGCAATTTTATACGAAGCGCTCCTCGGCGGTCAAAAACCGTTGAAGCGGACGCGGAGCGCCGCCTCAACTGCGCGCGTTGGAACAGACGCGAGAGCGCCGTTCAA
>Ga0187773_10000979_pt1 | contig 11455 bp, 5 predicted proteins | sample 0216_BV02_MP05_1_FD_133133 | JGI IMG/M metagenome (GOLD analysis project Ga0187773, IMG submission 133133) | Tropical peat soil microbial communities from peatlands in Department of Meta, Colombia - 0216_BV02_MP05_10_MG | ecosystem: Environmental > Terrestrial > Soil > Wetlands > Peat | place...
CCGCTCAAGTCGCTCGCCGACATGATCAAGGGCAAGGGCGGACGCTTCCGCCAGAACCTGCTCGGCAAGCGCGTCGACTACTCGGGCCGCTCGGTGATCGTTGTCGGCCCGCAGTTGAAGCTGCACCAGTGCGGCCTGCCGAAGAAGATGGCGCTCGAGCTTTTCAAGCCGTTCATCTTCCACAAGCTCGAGATGCAGGGTATCGCCACGACGATCAAGGCGGCCAAGCGCGAAGTCGAAGCCGAAACGCCTGTGGTCTGGGACATCCTCGAGGAAGTGATCCGCGAGCACCCGGTGATGCTGAACCGCGCCCCCACGCTGCATCGCCTGGGCATCCAGGCGTTCGAGCCGGTGCTGATCGAAGGCAAGGCCATCCAGCTGCATCCGCTCGTCTGCGCGGCGTTCAACGCCGACTTCGACGGCGACCAGATGGCAGTGCACGTGCCGCTATCGCTCGAGGCGCAGATGGAAGCGAGAACGCTCATGCTCGCTTCGAACAACATCCTGTCTCCTGCCAATGGCGACCCGATCATCGTGCCCTCTCAGGACATCGTGCTGGGCCTGTACTACGCGACGCGCGAGCGCATCAATGTGAAGGGCGAAGGCATGGCTTTCGCCGATGTGACGGAGGTGGCTCGGGCGTACGACTCCGGCCAGGTTGAGCTGCACGCGGGGATCACGGTTCGCGTCCGCGAAGCCGAGTTCGCTCCGAACGGCGACAAGATCGAAAAACTCGTCCGTCACCGGACCACGGTCGGCCGGGCCTTGCTCTCTGAGATCCTGCCGGTAGGCCTGCCTTTCGATCTGATCAACAAGGCGCTCAAGAAGAAGGAGATCTCCAGGCTCATCAACGCCTCTTTCCGCCGCTGCGGGCTGCGCGAGACGGTGATCTTCGCCGACCGGTTGATGCAGGCCGGTTTCACCTTCGCCACCCGCGCCGGAATTTCGATCTGCGTGGACGACATGCTCGTGCCGGTGCAGAAGCACGATCTGATCGCCGCAGCCGAAGGCGAAGTAAAAGAAATCGAGGCGCAATACACCTCGGGGCTGGTGACGGTGGGCGAGCGCTATAACAAGGTCGTGGACATCTGGGGCCGGGCCGGCGACCAGGTCGGCAAGGCCATGATGGACCAGCTTTCCTCGGAAAACGTCACCGACCGGAAGGGCCAGAATCTCAAACAAGAGTCCTTCAACTCGATCTACATGATGGCCGACTCCGGGGCGCGAGGCTCGGCGGCGCAAATCCGCCAGCTTGCCGGCATGCGCGGCCTGATGGCCAAGCCCGACGGATCAATCATCGAGACTCCGATTACCGCGAACTTCCGCGAGGGCCTAAACGTGCTGCAGTACTTCATCTCGACGCACGGTGCGCGCAAGGGTCTCGCCGATACCGCACTGAAGACGGCGAATTCCGGCTACCTGACGCGGCGCCTGGTCGACGTTACCCAGGACCTCGTCGTAACCGAGGAAGACTGTGGAACGACCAACGGCGTGGTCATGAAACCGCTGGTTGAAGGCGGCGAGGTGGTGGAAGCTCTTCGCGAGCGCATCCTGGGCCGCGTCACGGCCACCGACGTTCTGCATCCGGAAACCCAGGAGGTGTTGTACAACGCCAGCACGCTTCTGAACGAGGACGAAGTCGACTCCATCGAAGCTCTGGGGATCGACGAAGTCAAGGTGCGCACGCCGCTTACCTGCGACACCCGCTGGGGTTTGTGCGCTGCCTGTTATGGGCGCGACCTTGCGCGCGGTTCCTCCGTCAACGTCGGCGAGGCTATCGGCGTGATCGCCGCGCAGTCGATCGGCGAACCCGGCACGCAGCTCACCATGCGCACTTTCCACATCGGCGGCGCGGCCTCGAGGGCCGCGGTCGCAAACCAGGTCGAGGCGAAATCGAGCGGTACGGTGCGCTTCACGCCTCAGATCCGCTACGTGACCAATCCCAAAGGCGAGAAAGTCGTCATTTCCCGAACCGGCGAGGTTCTCGTGACCGATGACAACGGGCGCGAGCGCGAGCGCCACAAGGTTCCCTACGGGGCAACGCTGCTCGGTGCCGACGGCAAGCGGGTCAAGGCTGGTCAGATGCTCGCTTCGTGGGATCCGCACACGCGACCGATCATCACCGAGCATGGCGGCATCGTGCGCTTCGAGCATATCGAGGAAGGCGTGACCGTCGCGAAGCAGATCGACGAGGTGACGGGCCTGTCGACGCTGGTCGTCATCGATCCCAAGCGGCGCGCAGCGGCAGGGAAGGGCCTGCGTCCCCAGGTGAAGCTGTTGAACGAGTCCGGAGAGGAAATCAGGATTGCCGGCACCGACCATCCCATCACGATCACCTTCCAGGTGGGCTCGCTAATTACCGTGAGGGACGGCCAGCAGGTCCAGGTCGGCGAAGTGCTCGCGCGCATTCCGCAGGAGTCTTCCAAGACTCGCGACATCACTGGAGGCCTGCCGCGCGTCGCCGAGCTGTTCGAGGCACGCTCGCCCAAGGATGCCGGCCTGCTCGCAGAGATAACCGGCACCGTTTCGTTCGGCAAGGACACCAAGGGCAAGCAGCGCCTGGTCATCACGGACCTCGAAAACATTTCACACGAGTACCTGATCCCGAAGGACAAGCACGTCATGGCGCACGACGGTCAGGTCGTCAACAAGGGCGAGGTAATCGTCGACGGTCCGGTCGATCCGCACGACATTCTGCGCCTGCAGGGCGTGGAAGCGCTCGCCCGCTACGTCACCGACGAGGTGCAGGACGTCTATCGCCTGCAAGGGGTGAGGATCAACGACAAGCACATCGAAGTCATCGTGCGGCAGATGCTGCGGCGAGTGCAGGTCGAGGATCCGGGCGAGACCCGGTTCATACCGGGTGAGCAGGTCGAGCGCGCGGACGTGCTGGAGGAAAACGAAAAGGTCCAGAAGGACGGCAAGAAGCCGGCGACCTACAGCTACATGCTGCTGGGAATCACCAAGGCATCGCTCTCGACCGATTCGTTCATCTCTGCCGCATCGTTCCAGGAAACGACGCGCGTGCTGACCGAGGCCGCGATCATGGGCAAGAAGGACGACCTGCGCGGGCTGAAAGAGAACGTCATTGTCGGCCGGCTGATCCCGGCGGGTACCGGACTTGCGTACCACAGCGCGCGCAAGAACGCTCCGCCGGCCCAGCTGTTCGAAGAGCGTCCGCCCGCAGCCGAAACCGAAGCAGCCCCGACGACGGCAGAGAACGCCTGAGGTTCTTCCCGTAAGCCACTGCGGCCGGCCGGGGCTTCCGAACGCAGCCGCGCGGCCGGCGGCAAAGGGGCTGCGCGACGCAGCCCCCGAAGCTCGGCTGCCTGCGCGCGCCGGCCGAGTTGCGACCCGTACCCCGCATCGCCCGAGTCGCGAGAGAAACCCGTCCGTTTGACCCGGCTCCTGCGGCGTGAGTTATCATTGCCATGACGCGAGCCCGGGAGGGGGCAAGCTGTCCCGCCCTTCCGTGCGCGGAAATCGCCACGTCATGCAGTGGCCTTTTTCGCAAATAGTCAGATACGAAAGGTCGCGATATGGCATTCGCCCGGCTACTCCTCCTTCTCGGTTTTGTCGCCCTCGCGCTCATGGGCTGCGGCCAAAAGAACGAAGACACCGCGAGCGAGCCCAATCCCGTCAGTGGGGTGGATTTCCTGATGTTTCCGAATCCGCAGGCGAGCCTCGGTGTCGGCGACTATACGGTGTTGTTCGAAAACACGACCCTGCCTACCAACCCAACCCCTTACACGCTCACCGTCACTTACACGGACGGAAGGGTCGAAACGTTCCCCGGTAACTTCACGCTTACGTTTCAGCTGGTCTCTGTTCCTATCGAGACAAGAAATGCTGGTGGCGTGACTCTTAGCCTCAATAGCGGCGGTGCGACGGCGATAATGGGGATTGAAGTCACAGGCTCCGGAAGCTTTGTCGGACTTTCCGGCATCGTCGTGAATCCGAGCATCAGCTTGCCGCGCTTTGAGATCGATCAGGCGGCTTACGCCGGCGCCTACTACGCGGTCGTCGATTCGGGAGCCGCCAAAACCACGCTCGCAGACTTTAAGACTGCGAATGGCTTCAACGCCGCCAATTGCCAGCCGACGAACACCGTTTCAGTCGAAGAGTACGAAGTCAAGTTCCGTGATGTGCACGATCTCGGTTACGGGCGCCACATGTGCGTGCACCGCAACAAGACGACCGGCGACGTCGCCGTATGGGTGGAGAATTTTCAGGTTACCGCGATCCCGGGCCAGCACTATGAGCGGGTCAATCTCGAAGCGCTCATCGCTGACGACCGGCGCTGGCATGTCGGCACCAACGCCATCGAATACAGTGCGACACCGACCAGCGGCGGCGTGAAGTTCGTCAAGTTCTATACTTTCAACCCCGACGGCACGCGCCGCACGTTTGTCGACCTCGACGGCCGGGGCGCCAAGGCGATGCCGGTGCCCTGCATCACCTGCCACGGCGGAAAAGGCCTGCCCCTCACCGCAGCAGGCACGTTCCCCGTCATTGCCGCGTTCCCGCAGGCCGACACCTTGGCACACATGCAGCCGCTCAACGTGGACACGCTCGATTTCTGGGACCAGTCGCCGTGGACGCGCCCGGACCAGGAAGCCTCGCTCAAGGCCATCAACAAGGTGGTGCTCTGTACCTATCCGCTCCCAGCGGCATCCGCGTTCGCCGAAGACGCCTGCCGCACCCCCACTGTCGGGGCGGCGCAGTGGCAGGGCACGACGGCCGAGATGGTCAAGGACTGGTATGGCGGTGACGGTATGCCGAATGCGGCAGCAAGCGATAGCTACGTCCCTACCGGCTGGAAGGACGGCGCCACGGCCCCCGTTTCTGGGGACGTCGTCCCGGCCGGCGCGACCAACCTGTACCGCACCGTCATCGCGCCGTACTGCCGCGTGTGCCACGCGCTGCGCGGCAATGGCAATTTCCCAGGCGCAAACGACATCGACTTCATGGAATACTCGAAGTTCATCGGATCGACCAACTACGAAGGCTTCGCCGTAGGACCCGCCGGCGGCGGTCATTACAATCGCATCAAGTACCACGTGTTCGACAGGGGCAACATGCCGCTGGCGCTCCTCAAGTGGGACCAGTTCTGGGCTTCCGCAGCGCCGACGACCCTTGCCGCATTCGTGCCCGGTGCCTTGAGCGGTGGGAGCGCGATCCAGCCCACTCGCCCGGTCGCTCTACCCGGACCGGACCGGATGCGATTGAAGACCGGCTCTGCGGTCAAGCTCTCGGGGGCTGACAGCATCAATGCGGTCAGCTATCGCTGGCGCATTACTTCGTCGAACGCTGCCAACGCAGCGCTCGCCAATCCCAATACCGTTCGCCCCACGTTCACCGCCAACATTGACGGCATTTTTACCGTCGAGCTGATTGTCAACAACGGCAGCATGGACAGCGCTCCGGCAACGCAAACCCTGGTGAGCGCCGCTGCCAATCCGGATCCCAATTCGATCCGATGGCAGGACATCAGGAACATTCTTCAGAACACGGGGGGAATAACACCCGGGACGCCGTGCGCCAGCTGCCACGACAGCGGGTCGGGTAACTTCGGACCGCCCGTGTTCTACAACGATTACGATCGCAATGGCGACAGTCTCGTGGATGCGGCCGACGTGCACCAGTTCTACCTGGATATCCGCGCGCGCTTGAATTTCACCGACGTGGAAGCGAGCTTTCTTCTTCGCCGGCCGAGCGGCCATCATCACCCGGGCGGCCTGCTCGATGGGTTCGACGTCAACAACCAGACCACCGGCAACCGCGTTCACTACGACACGATCCTCAACTGGATCGTGAATGGGGCGCCTGAATAGCCAGCTGTCGCGCAGGGACGACGCGGCTTTGCGGCATCCCGGCGCATCGCCCGCCGCTCAAGGGCGCGCGCGCAGATATTGAGGGGGAATCGAGGGAGTTGCCCCGAGCGCGGTCGCCGCGTGCCAGCCCCAGCGCGGATCCCAGAGGAAACCGCGTGCGAGGGCGACCATGTCGGCGTCGCCCTCGGCGACGATGCGCTCCGCGTGCGCGGGATCGGTGATGAGGCCGATTGCGATCGTCGTGATTCCGGTTTCTTTCCGGATACGCCGGGCGAAGGGAACCTGATAGCCCGGCGCGAGCGGAATCTTCTGGGTCTTCACCAAGCCGCCGCTCGAGCAGTCGATCCAGTCGCAGCCCAGCTGCTTCAATTTCCTCGCGAACGCAGCGCTCTGCTCGATGTCCCACCCGCCCTCGGCCCAGTCCGTGCAGGAGATACGCACGCCGAGCGGCTTGTGCGCGGGCCAGGCGGCACGCATCGCGGCAAAGACTTCCAGCGGAAAGCGCATGCGCTTGGCGAGCGTGCCGCCGTATTCGTCGTCGCGGCGATTCGAAAGCGGCGATAGGAATTCGTGCAGCAGATAGCCGTGGGCGGCGTGAATTTCGATCGCGTCGAAACCGATTCGATCGGCGCGGCGGGTCGATGCGGCGAATTTCGCCACCAGCCCCTTGATTTCCTCCCGGCTCAGCGCCCGTGGGACGAGCTCGCCCTCGCCCATCGGAATGGCCGAGGGAGCCACGGGCTCCCAGCCCCCTTCCGCGGGACGCAGGGGCTTTCCTCCCGTCCAGGGGGGCGTGACCGAGGCTTTGCGTCCGGCGTGGGCGATCTGGATCGCGAGCTTCGCCCGGCCGTTGGCGCGGCAGAACTCGACGACCCGGCGCAAGGCCGCTTTATTCGCGTCCGAGTAGAGGCCTGAGCATCCCGGCGTGATCCGGCCGATCGGCTCGACGTCAGTCATTTCGAAGCAGAGCAGCGCCGCTCCCGAATTGGACAGCATGCCGAGGTGCGCAAAGTGCCAATCGGTCATCGAACCTTCCACTGCCGAGTACTGGCACATGGGGGAGACCATGATGCGGTTCTCCAGCGCAAGATCGCGCAAGCGGATGGGTTGAAAGAGGACACTGGGAGTCACCGGGATTTCCGTCGCTGGAGGCCGAGAGCGTGCGCACATGCTACCGGAATCCCGCGAGCCTTCGGCCGGGAGTTGATTTCGTCACGGACCGGCCCTGTTGGCGCCCGCCCACGGACAGGCGACGCGTCCGACAGCGAAGCAGTGTCTCCGCTGAAAGGCGAGGTAGGTCCAGAACCACGGCCAAACGCTATAACTTATTGACCAGAACTCGCTTTTAACGCTAAAATCGCGGTCTTTGCATTACGCGGGGCGGCCGTTTTGCAGACGGGCCGTCCCGGTTTTTTTGGAACGCAAAATAATGCCGACAATCAATCAGTTGGTACGCAACGCTCGGGTGCGTTTGCCTGCGAAGAGCAAGGTGCCAGCGCTTGCCGGGTCGCCGCAAAAGCGCGGCGTGTGCACGCGCGTCTACACGACAACGCCCAAGAAGCCCAATTCAGCGCTGCGCAAGGTCGCCAAAGTGCGCCTGACCAACGGATTCGAGGTGATCAGCTACATCGGCGGAGAAGGGCACAACCTGCAAGAGCACTCAGTCGTGCTGATTCGGGGTGGGAGGGTGAAGGACCTGCCCGGCGTGCGCTACCACATCGTGCGCGGGAGCCTCGACACCCAGGGCGTCAAGGACCGTAAGCAGGGCCGCTCGAAATACGGTGCCAAGAAACCCAAAGCCGCCTAAGTCACAAGAGGTTTGCCATGCCCCGACGCAGAGAGGTTCCAAAACGCGAGATTCTCCCCGACCCGAAGTTCGGGAATTCCGACGTGGCCAAGTTCGTCAACGTGCTCATGACGCGCGGAAAGAAGTCGATCGCCGAGCACATCGTCTACGGGGCTTTCGACACGATCAAGTCGAAAACTGGCAAGGACCCGCTAGAAGTCTTCGGCCAGGCAGTGCAGAACGTGAAGCCGATGGTCGAGGTGAAGAGCCGCCGTGTGGGCGGCGCCAACTATCAGGTTCCGGTAGAGGTGCGCCCGGTGCGGCGCGCCGCCCTGTCGATGCGCTGGATCCGCGAGGCCGCGCAAAAGCGCGGCGAGAAGTCCATGGATGCCCGCCTGGCGGGCGAGCTCATGGAGGCCGCGGAAGGCCGTGGCGGCGCAATGAAGAAGCGCGAGGAAGTGCACCGCATGGCCGAGGCGAACAAGGCGTTCGCCCATTACCGGTTCTAGGAAATCCAGGTGCTGCAAGTGGCCCGCAAGACCCCCATCGACCGTTACCGCAACATCGGCATCAGCGCGCATATCGATGCCGGCAAGACCACGACCACGGAACGCATCCTCTTCTATACCGGGGTCTCGCACAAGATGGGTGAAGTCCACGACGGCGCTACTGTGATGGACTGGATGGAGCAGGAGCGCGAGCGCGGTATCACCATCACCTCCGCCGCCACGACCTGCTTCTGGAAGGGGATGGACCAGAACTATCCCGAGCACCGCATCAACATCATCGACACGCCCGGCCACGTCGATTTCACTATCGAGGTGGAGCGCTCGATGCGCGTCCTGGATGGGGCTTGCATGGTCTACGACGCCGTAGCCGGGGTGCAGCCGCAGTCCGAGACCGTGTGGCGCCAAGCGAACAAGTACGGCGTGCCGCGCCTTGCTTTCATCAACAAGATGGACCGGCAGGGGGCAGATTTTTTCAAGTCCTATGAGCATATCCGGACGCGCCTCAAGGGCAATCCGGTCCCGATTCAGATTCCGATCGGCGCCGAGGAAAAGTTCGAGGGTGTCATTGACCTCGTGCGCATGAAGGCGATCTACTGGGACGACTCGACCCAGGGCATGAAATACGAGATGCGCGACATCCCGGCGAACCTCCTTGAGAAGTCCAAGGAATGGCGCGAAAAAATGGTCGAGGCGGCCGCCGAGGCGGACGACGACCTCATGCACAAGTACCTCGAGGGCCACAATCTCTCGAATGAGGACATCAAGAAGGGCCTGCGCATCCGCACTATCAAGAACCAGATCGTGCCGATGCTGTGCGGCTCGGCCTTCAAGAACAAGGGCGTGCAGGCGATGCTGGATGCGGTGATCGACTACTTGCCTGCGCCGGTGGATATTCCCCCCGTGAAAGGCCAGGACGACGACGGCAAGCCCGACACGCGCAAGCCCGGCGACGAGGAGCCGTTTTCGGCGCTCGCGTTCAAGATCATGACCGACCCCTATGTGGGCCAGCTGACGTTTTTCCGTGTCTACTCCGGCGTCCTGACCTCGGGTGATACGGTCTACACCTCAGTGCGCGGCCGGAAGGAGCGCATTGGGCGCCTGTTGCAGATGCACGCCAACCAGCGCGACGAGATCAAGGAAGTGCGCGCCGGAGACATCGCCGCCGCAGTGGGTCTGAAAGACGTCACGACAGGGGAAACGCTGTGCGATCCGAGCAAGGTCATCGTCCTGGAGAGGATGATTTTCCCCGACCCGGTGATCCACGTCGCGGTTGAGCCCAAGACCAAGGCCGACCAGGAAAAGATGGGCGTCGCGCTCAATCGCCTGGCGCAGGAGGATCCGTCCTTCCGTGTGCGTACCGATGAGGAGTCGGGTCAGACCATCATCTCGGGCATGGGGGAGCTGCACCTCGAGATCATCGTGGACCGCATGAAGCGCGAATTCGGCGTGGAAGCCAACGTGGGCGCGCCGCAGGTTGCGTATCGTGAAGCGATGAAAAAACCGGTCGAGCAGGAAGGAAAATTCATCCGCCAGTCGGGTGGGCGTGGACAGTACGGCCACGTATGGTTGAAACTCGAGCCGCAGCCTCCCGGCAAGGGCTATGAGTTCGTCGACGCGATCAAGGGTGGCAGGGTGCCGCGCGAATTCATCCCGGCGGTGAGGAAGGGGGTCGACGAGGCGCTGCCCGACGGCGTGCTGGCGGGATTTCCCGTTGTGGACGTCAAGGTCACCTTGTTCGACGGCTCCTACCACGAGGTGGACTCGAACGAGAACGCGTTCAAGATGGCGGCGATTTTCGCTTTCAAGGATGGCATGCGGAAAGCCAATCCGGTGTTGCTCGAGCCGATCATGGCGGTCGAGGTCGAGACGCCCGAGGAGAAGATGGGCGACGTCATGGGCGACCTGTCGGCGCGGCGAGGCACGATCCAGGGTATGGAGGATCTCGCCGGCGGCAAGGCGATCAGAGCCGATGTACCGCTCGCCGAAATGTTCGGCTACTCGACCCAGTTGCGCTCGCTCACCCAGGGCCGCGCCACGTACACGATGGAATTCAAGCACTATGTGGAAGCGCCCAAGGCGATCGCCGAGGGCGTGATCAGCAAGGTCACCGGCAAGGATGACAAGGAAAAGAAGTAGGGAAAGGGATCGATTATGGCCAAGGGCAAATTTGAGCGGACCAAGCCGCACGTGAACGTGGGGACGATTGGACACGTGGACCACGGCAAGACGACGCTGACGGCGGCGATGACGCACGTGCTGGCGAAGAAGTACGGCGGGGAGGCGAAGAACTACGATCAGATCGATGCGGCGCCGGAGGAGAAGGCACGCGGGATCACGATCAACACCGCGCACGTGGAGTACGTGACCGAGAAGCGGCACTACGCGCACGTGGACTGCCCGGGGCATGCCGACTACATCAAGAACATGATCACCGGTGCGGCGCAGATGGATGGTGCCATTCTGGTGGTGAGTGCGGCCGATGGGCCGATGCCGCAGACCCGGGAACATATACTGCTGGCGCGCCAGGTGGGGGTGCCCTACATCGTGGTGTACCTGAACAAGGCCGACATGGTCGATGACAAGGAGCTGCTGGAGCTGGTGGAGGTGGAGGTGAGGGAACTCTTGTCCAAGTACGAGTTTCCCGGGGACAAGACCCCGATTGTGATCGGCAGTGCGCTCAAGGCTCTGGAGGGGGAGGACTCCGACCTTGGGGTGAAGTCGATCTACAAGCTGGCGGAAGCCCTGGACAACTACATTCCGATGCCCAAGCGCGCCATCGATGGGCCGTTCCTGATGCCGGTGGAGGACGTGTTCTCGATCTCCGGGCGCGGCACGGTGGTGACCGGCCGGGTGGAGCGCGGCATTGTGAAGGTGGGCGAGGAGCTGGAGATTGTGGGGTTGAAGCCCACGCTGAAGACGGTGTGCACGGGCGTGGAGATGTTCAGGAAGCTCCTGGATGAGGGGCAGGCGGGGGACAACATCGGGGTGTTGCTGCGGGGCACCAAGCGCGAGGAGGTCGAGCGTGGGCAGGTGCTCGCCAAACCGGGTTCGATCACCCCGCACACCAAGTTCGAGTGCGAGGTGTACGTTCTGTCCAAGGAAGAGGGCGGGCGGCACACGCCGTTCTTCCCGGGGTATCGGCCGCAGTTTTACTTCCGCACCACCGACGTGACCGGCAGCTGCGAGCTCCCCAAGGGCACCGAGATGGTGATGCCGGGGGACAACATCAAGATGGTGGTGACGCTGATTGCGCCCATCGCCATGGAGCAGGGCCTGCGCTTTGCCATCCGCGAAGGCGGCAAGACCGTGGGCGCCGGCGTGGTGGC
>Ga0187773_10000981_pt1 | contig 11440 bp, 6 predicted proteins | sample 0216_BV02_MP05_1_FD_133133 | JGI IMG/M metagenome (GOLD analysis project Ga0187773, IMG submission 133133) | Tropical peat soil microbial communities from peatlands in Department of Meta, Colombia - 0216_BV02_MP05_10_MG | ecosystem: Environmental > Terrestrial > Soil > Wetlands > Peat | place...
CCCGACCAGCCGAAGCTCGCCGATGGCGGGAGGATCACCCACACCGTGTCTCCGCCCGAAATGGACAAGCTGCTGTCGAGCCTTGGTGAGATCAGCGAGGATATACGGAAGGTCACGGGCACGTTCAGTGAGGTGCTGGGCGAGGAGGCGGCCAAGACCTCCCTCAAGGAGATCATCCAGAATGTTCGCGAACTCAGTGAGAACCTGAACCGCACCGTGCGTCAGAACATGACCCACTTTGACGCAATCATGACGAATTTCGGTCAATTCAGCGGCGACCTCAGGGATATCTCCGTCCACAACAAGGAGTCCATTAACGCCATCATCGCGAGCATGAGAAGCTCATCCGAGCAGCTCCAGGCGACCATGGCCGGCGTCCGCCAGATGACGGACAAGATCAACCAGGGGGAGGGATCCCTGGGCCGCCTGGTGAACGATCCGCAAACCGTGGACAACCTCAATGCGACGCTCGCCTCACTCAAAGACATCTCCGACCGCATCAACCGCGGCGAAGGGTCCCTCGGGAAACTCGTCAATGACGAGGAGACGGTGGATAACCTTAACGAGGCCCTCACCGGCCTAAACCGGACCCTCAATCAACAGGAACGGTTCAAGACGATTCTCGGCTATCGCGGGGAGTACCTGGCCGAGAGCTCAAAGCTTAAGTCGTACGGGAGTCTCTGGATCCAACCCAGGCCGGACAAGTACTACCTGGTCGAGGGGATTCAGGCGCCGGAACGTCGCAAACGAGACGGTGGCAAGAGCGACGACGAAGTCAGGTTTTCAGCCGAGATCGCCAAGCGCTACCACGACCTGGTGCTGCGGGGCGGAGTGATCGAGTCCTCGGGCGGATTCGGGCTGGATTACTACCTCTTCAACGATTCAGTAAAGCTCACCTTCGAAGCCTCCGACTTCGACGCCAAGAGGAACGATCCCCACCTGAGGTTTGCTGCGGACTACACCTTCCTGGAGCACCTCTTCATCACCGCCGGCTACGATGACTTCATCAGCAGGCACGGCCAGGCCAGCTTCTTTGTCGGCGGCGGACTCAGGTTCCTCGACGAGGATCTCAAGGTGCTTCTCGGCGGCGGAGCGCCAGCCGCCGCTGCCGCAGCCGGCAAGTAAGGGCGAGCAGCCGCGCCAACGAAAGAAGTGGGAGAAACGATCATTTACTATCCACTACTATCCACCTAGCAGTTGACAGATTGGTTCCTCCCCGGTAGGTTAACACTGCTCTCGCGCACACCAACCAATCTCTGTATTCAAATCCCAGAAAAGCCGATCACGTGCCCCCTGTCTTGCTCGCCTCACCTTGCCCCCGACCGTCGGCTGCCGGTTTCCGCCCCAAAGAGCAAGGAAGGGGCGCGTACCTCAGCAGGCTTGCCATCTGCTCTTTCCTGGAGAAGCCGACAGGCACAGCGAAGACGACCGCGGCGCTAGAGGATGAGCCGAGAGATGCGGAGAGGGGAGAAGCTCAAGATTCTTGTTGTTGATGACAACCCGGCGGTGAATGATATTCTTTGCCAGCTCTGCGGCTTTCTCGGCCATGAGGTCGTCCCCGCGCAGAACGGCGCCGAGGGTCTTGCCCTCATACAGGGCGACCCCGAGATCGCCATGGTCTTCACCGACTTCAGGATGCCCGTCATGGACGGAGTGGAACTGCTCAAGAGGCTCAAGGAGTTTCGCCCCGCCATCCCGGTTGTGCTTATTACCGGCAGTATGGTCGGAAATGAGGTGGACCTCGAGCAGGCGGGTTTTGATGCACTGGTGGGCAAGCCTTTTGAGCTGACAACCATAGCGACCTGTATTCAGCAGTTCTTCCCAGATCTTAGCTGCGCGCTCTGCGATTGACAGAAGTCCGGGGCGGGTGATATAAGGCGGGGCGGATGCCGGCGTAGCTCAGTGGTAGAGCAGCTGATTCGTAATCAGCAGGTCGCGGGTTCGAATCCCATCGCCGGCTCCATTCATCTCAGCCACCAAGAGACGCGGTGAAGGGCGGTCAGTCCACTCGGAGGACTGAACGCCCTTTTTGCTTGTAGTCGGAATGCGCCTACCGTATTCTGCAGTTGAATCGTCGGCAACTCGAGTGGTGACGAATCACGGGATCAGCCGGAAATCCCTACCCAGACCTAGCGCGAGCGTGATGCTAGCGTGCGGGGAGAACGGTACCAAGAACACCGATCCCCTTCGCGTTATTCGTGTCACCCACGTTCCGTACCGCAACGGGAGTAGAGCGATAAGCTCTTGAGAGCACGTTTTGCGGCAGGAGGGAGTTTGCGGGCATGCGTTTTCTTCACACCGCGGACTGGCAGATCGGGATGAAGGCGACGGCCCTGGGCAGTGCCGGCGCGCGGGTCCGGGAGGAGCGCCTGGCTGCGGGCCGGAGAGTCGTCGAGGCTGCGAAGGACTTTCGGGTCGATTTCATCCTGATCGCCGGTGACCTCTTCGAGCACAACGCCGTTGATAGGGTTCTGGTTCAGAAGGTGGCGGACATCCTGGGCTCCTTTGGTAGTCCCGTACTGGTCATCCCTGGAAACCACGATCCGCTGACGCGGGGATCGGTCTGGGAGCACCCGGCGTGGAAGGGGTTCGGCAACGTGAGGGTGCTGGGGGAAGAGAGGCCCATCGAGGTGCCTGGCGGGACGGTTTATCCATGCCCGGTGTTGGAACGCCACTCGGGCCGCAATCCGACGGCCTGGATCCCTGCGGAGCGGACCGGCGCCGTCCGGATCGGCCTTGCCCACGGGACCGTGGAAGGGGTTCGACAGGACGAGCCGGACTATCCCGTCCCTCGAGATGCCGCCGAGCGGACCGGTCTCGACTACCTTGCCCTGGGCCACTGGCACTCAACCACGATCTATGCCTTCTCCGGCGGCGCGCCGCGCCTCGCATACTCGGGCACGCCGGAGCCTACCCGCTTCGGAGAGAGGGAGAGCGGGCAGGTGCTCATCGTCGAGATTCCAGGCCCGGAAGCGGCGCCTGCGATCACCACCGTTCGTACCGGCGGGCTCGAGTGGATTGCTCTGGCGGCGGAACTCGGAGAGCCCGGGGATCTCACCCGACTCCGCGAGCGTCTTGAGGGGATGGGGAACTCCGGCGTCGCTCTGATCGAGGTCGTTCTCTCCGGTTTGCTTATGGCCCACGAGCGGGCGGAGCTCGACCGCATGGAAGAGATCCTCGGCTCCCGGTTCCTCTGGGGCAGGCTGGACGCTTCGCGTCTCCGGCCGTCGCCCGAGGACGACTCCTGGGTAGAGGACCTCCCGCCCGGGATCATCCGGGATGCAGCGACGCGTCTCCGCAATTCGCAGAATGTTTCTCCGTTAGTTGCCGCGAGGGCGCTCATGGAGCTCTATGCGATGGCGAGGGAGGTGTCGCCGTGATCGTCCGCTCGCTCCGGGTTGCCAACTGGCGGTGCTTGCTGGACGAGGTGGAAGTAAGTCTCCTAGACGACGGCCTGACCGTCATCCACGCGCCAAACGGTTCAGGCAAGTCAACCCTCTTCGAGGCCCTCCGCCGGGCCCTCCTGGACGGCCACCGCGTGACGGGAAGAGACATCGAGGCGGTCCGGCCCTGGGGTCGCACGCTGGTCCCGAGGGTGACAGTGGAGTTCGTCCACGGCGGCCAGGAGTATCGGATCAAGAAGCAGTTCCTCGACAGCCCGAGCGCCCTCCTAGAACGCCGGGAAGACGGGAGGTGGCGACCCCTGGCCGAGGGGACGGCGGCGGATGAGAAGACCCGGCAGATTCTCACCAAGAATCCCCCGGGCCGCGGCCTGGCCCGGCCGGAGAACTGGGGGCTTGCCCAAGTGCTCTGGGCGCCCCAGGGGAACCTGGCGATCCCGGTTCTTTCCGGGGATCTCGTCACCGACATCCGGAGCATGCTGAGCGTGCAGTTCTCGGGACCGGATGCGGGGCCGGTGGAGAGGAGGATCGAGGAACGGTATCTTGAGTTCTTCACCCCCAAGGGCAAGTTGAAGTCGGGGAATGATGCGCCTCGCCTGGTTCGACTGAAGGAGGCGCTGGCGGAAGCTGCGGAGGAGCGCCAAAAGGCCCAGGACTTGGTTTTCGCCTTTGAAGAGACATCGCGACGGGTGGAAGAGCTTCGGGCCCGTCGCGTTCAGGCTCGCCACACCGCCGACGAGATCACACGCGCACTTCGCGACACTCGCGCCGCTGCGGAGGCGTACCGCAGGCTGCTCGCCGAACGAGAGCAGCGGTCTGAGGCGGTCAAGGCGACCGAAGTGCAGTACAAATCTCTCAGACAGCGGCTCGAACTCGTCAGGTCCACCGCCTCTGAGCTCGTCGAGGCCGAGAACGCGCTCAAGAGACTCGAGAACGATGTTCCGCTCAAGAGCCGCGAGGTTGAGGAGCGGGAACGGGAGGCCGCACGACTCAAGGCCGCCCTGGAAAATGCGCGGAAGGGCCGAGAGACGGTGGAAGCCGCCGCCCGGGTGGCCGACGCGGCGCGACGGTTCAACGACGGCAGGCGCGAATTGTCGCGTCTGGATGACCTGATCGCTAAGGTCAACGGGGCAGAAAAGGCGCTGACTGAAGGAAGACAGAAACGGAGCTCCTTGATCGCCCCTGACGCCAAGGCGCTCCGGGCGGTCCGGAAGGCGATCAAGGATTGGGACGAGGCAAGTCTTCGGATCGAGGCATCGCTCATCACCCTCGAGATCGTGCCCGCGGGGGACGGTGCCGTAGAGGTACTGGCCGGTGAGAAACCCGGGCCCATGCTACTTAAGGCGGGGGTGCCGACGAGGATCCAGGGATCGCCGGAGGTGATTGCCGACCTGGCTCGCCTTGCCCGGGTCCGCGCCTGGGGGCCCGTGGGATCTGTGGCGGAGCACCGGGAGGCGCGGACCAGTGCTGAGAGCAAACTGAAGGAGCTGACCGAGCCCTTCGGGACGCCTGATCTGGAGGCGCTCGAGTCACTGAGCCAACGAGCCGCGGAGCTTGACGCGGGGATGGCCGAGGTGGAAGCAAGACTCCAGGCGCTCCTGGCAGGGCGGACACCTGACGAGCTTCTACAGGAGCGCCACGTTCTTCAGGCTAGCCTGGGCTCTCTGCTCGAAGGGTATCCGGACTGGGAGTGGTCAGCGCCCGATGCGGAGGCACTCCGGGTGAACGCAGAGGAGACCAAGGGGGACTTCATCTCGACCGTGGAGGGCGCCGAAGCGGCGTGGGAAAAGGCGGAAAGGGCGCGCACGGCCGTGTCCGGGCAGCAAGAGACCCTGTCCCGTCGTCTCGAAGATACGGGGCGGCAGGCTGCATCTTTCCGTGCCAGGCTCACCGAGTTGACCGACGACGGCAAGACGCTCGACGAGCGGCAGGCGGAGCTCGACCGGCTCACGATGGCCTGGGAGGCGGCGCGGGCGCGGCTCGCCGAGATCGAAAGCCGGCTGGCGAAGTACGAGGACGACCCGGTCGCCGCGGTGGGGGTCCTCGAAGCCCAGCTCGAGGCGGCCAATCAGGAATCCAGCCGGGCCCGGGAGCAGGAAGTCCGGGAGGAGGCGAGGTTAGAGGGTCTCTCCGCCCAGGGTGTGTACTCCGCGTTTGCCCTTGCCGAAGAGAATGTGGCCCAGCTCGAGGAAGAGGTCAGGAGAGAGGCACTGCGGGTGGAGGCGATCCAGCTCCTGCACGAAACCCTCTCTATCTGCCGCACCGAGGCACTGACGGCAGTGGCCGGACCCGTTGAGGCTGTGGCCACCCGCACGCTGCAGCGGATTGCAGGGCGGCGCCTGGGGCGCATCCAGTTCGGGGCGGGATTTGAACCCTCTCGGGTCCTTCCGGAGTGGATGGGGGAAACCGTTTCCCTGGACAATCTCTCCGGCGGGGAGCAGGAACAGCTCTATCTTGCCACGCGGCTCGCCTTGGCCGAGGTGCTGGGGAAAGATGAGCGGCAGCTCGTGGTGCTCGATGATGTCCTGACCGCCACGGATTCGGGACGTCTGGCCAGGGTGATGACCGTGCTGGAGGAGGCGGCCGAAAAGCTCCAGATCCTGGTTCTCACGTGTCATCCCGAGCGGTACCGCGGCCTGAGGAAAGCCCGTTTTCTCGATTTCGAGACTCTGGTGCAGCCGAGGATGCCAGGCTAGCGCCCGCTTCTCCCGGTCCCGGGAACGGGCCTTCGCCTGACTCGAGCGTTAATCTTCAAGTCGGATGGATCAATCTATGAAGAAACCGCCGCTCGGACATCTCGCCCTCTGTCCAGGTCGAAGCAAGCCTTGGGTGAGAGCACACCTGTTGCTGATTCTTCTCCTCGCTGCCATCTCGTGCGGGCAGGAGCCCGCTCGCCGGGAGAGCCTCGAGGTTTCTTTCCGTGACGTGGCCGTAAAGGCGGAAGCAGTCGCCCAGATCGTCCCACTTGTCGCCTTGAGCCATCAGGCTGACCAGGCCCATCTCACCCCGGCGCTCCAGTCTCTCTTCACCTATCTCGCCGAGACGCCCCTCGCCCAGCTCACCAGGACACCTGCCCACGCCCAGGGAACTTGGCGGATTGAGAAGGTGTTCATCCTGGATGATTTCGTGGCGGTGCAGTTGACCGAGGGGCACTACCTCGAGACCCTCCTCTTCAGCCAACACAGCCAGGGCTGGCGACTCATGGCTCGCATCCGTCCTGAGGATCATGCATGAGGCGCCTCCTGCGGGGAGGATGGAGAGAGGAGGGCGACCGGCGCAGTGTCGCGAAAATGGCTTCACAGCGGGCCGCAACTATTTTCAGAATGGCTCCAGGTACTGGGTGATGAGGGAATGTCCTCCTGCGGGTGCCGCCAGAAGGGGTTCGTCTATTTTCTGGCTATCCAGGTAATCGTTCAGGTGGAACGGTCTGCCGTCGAGGCAGCGGATCTCCCCGCCCGCAGCATCGAGGAGGACTTGGCCTGCGGCCAGATCCCAGATGTAGACGTACTTGAGAAGCGCTGCTTCCGCCCGACCGGAGGCCACGTAGCAAAGGTGGGCGGCGGTGGAGCCGAGGTTCCTGATCTTTCCGGGGAAGGTAGAGCGAAAGTCGTTGTGGAAGCGCGAGTAGGTGAGAAGGACCGACTCATTATTGGCGCTGACCTCGGGCTCGGCCTTGACTGGAGTGTTGTTCACCATGAGCTTCCGTCCTGCCAGGGCCTTGTAGAGATCCCTGGTTACCGGCATGTAGAAGACCCCAAGGGTGGGCCAGAAGTTTTCGAACAGCGCCAGGGAAATCCCCCAGATCGGTATCCCGGCTTGAAAGTTAGCGGTCCCGTCGACCGGATCAACGATCCACTGGAACCCCTGTTCACCGTGACGGTATGAGGTATCGTTCGGCCCCTCACCAAGGAGGCGATGTTCCGGGTACTGGTCAAAAATTGTGGTCCGGATAACTTCGCGAATGGCCAGATCGGCGGTGGTCACCAACTCATCGTCAAACCTTACCCGGGGATTCCCCCGGCCGTAGTATTTGAGGGCGATTTGTCCGGCTTGCTTGACGAGCGTTTCAGCGAACTCCAGGAACCCCAAGACCTCACCGATTCGTTCAGGACTCATAGACCCCCCTCTGTGCCGTTGGACTCGCTGATGATACCACGGTCACCGGCGTCCGCGAAAGATGTTACTGCAACCTCTTCCTGAGATGCCCCGGCCCTGTGGCCTGGCGGGACCTCGCATACCGACACTGCCGCGGCTCATCATCCCCTTTTAGAAAACGGGGGATCGAGGGGGATTTCGCAAGGCTTTCGGATCCCGACTCCCGTTGCTGAAGGGGGAAGACGCTTCCTTACTGGCGGGGATTAATCCGCCTCGGGCGGATGAACCCCGCCCCTACCCAACAGGTTGGCCAGGCTCTTCGAGGGGCGGGCTTTTCAGCCTTCGTAGCTGTGGCTACTACCGCGGCGGAGGCTACGCCCGCCCGAATCGGTTCTCACCACCTGCAAATCGCTCACTTGGGGTCTCTGTTATTGAAGCCGCGAGGCAGGCGGACACCGCTGCGCTAGATGAATCTCAGTCGAAATGGGGGAGGACCCCCGGGGGGTGCCGAGACCGTTCACGCTCTCTGCGCATCCGTGTTCATCTGGTACTGTCCCCTCTAACAGGATCACCCGGCGGAGGGGCGAGACCGTTCGCTCTCTCCGGGTCCGATCCTTCCCTTGAGGGAAGCCTTGACCGCGGGAGGGGTCTTGCTGTTGGTGAGCAAGGCTCGACGGATGACTGAACTCGTGACCCAGAAGGGAGTCTCGGCAATGACCTTGAGAATCTCAGGGGTTGCCACCGTCGAGTGGATGAGACTGAGGATAAGGGCCTGGGGGGTCTGGGGTCGATGGATGAGTTCCAGGAGGACCCGCTTATCCTTGGGGCTGAGGACGGTGAGATCTCGAAACACTCGTCCCTCGGTGTTGAGGAATACCCCTCTGGTCTCGGCGTCGGAGAGCCTCGTGAATGCCTTGCGGAAGCACTCCCTCGCCTTGTTCCGGACTTCGCGGGAGAGGTTGATGTTGTTCATCACCCGCTGAAGCTCGACGAAGGGCAAGTATTCGAGGACCCGGAAGGCGACTCCATAGGGGAGCAGTGGGTTGGCCAGCAATCGGCGCTTGATCGCGTGATTGGCGTACCACTTGCTGGTTCGGCTGATTGCCTCGAGAACGTACGGAGACCGGCAGCGATCGATGAGGACGAGAACCTCTGCCTGGGTGACGTTCGGGTTCTCCAGGAACGCCTCCATGACCTGGTCACTTCCATCGGTGAGAACCTGGTGGAAGGCTTCCGGCGGAGCGAGCCGGGCCAGATGGCGGCGAAGGCCGAGGGGGAGCCGAGACCACTGCTGGACATAGTCCGCCTGCCACGGCTCTTGTGCGAAGGCTTGCTCTTCAGGTTCCACGGTCTCTCTCTTCCTCACTGACCGGTCGGGGACCGCTACCTACCCGGGTATAATACTCCCACGCCTTTTGCAAGAAGCGTGCACGGGGGTGGATTGGGCCTGGGCGCAATCTGCCATCAAGCGAGAGCTGTGTAGACGGTATCTCCTTGGCACGAGAGAATGTGTGGTTTTCAGGATCGTAGCCTCTTATTCCGGAGAAGCATCCGACTGATTTCCTTACGCCGGAACGAGCCCTAGGACCCAACGCATCGGATCGAAGCCTATGCTGGTTAGTAGGCAACGAAAAGACGGAAAGGCCGATGTCGGAGAGGGACATCGGCCGTTGTCATTTCTGGCGGAGAGAGAGGGATTCGAACCCTCGGTCCCGCTTTTTAGCGGGACAGTCGCTTAGCAGGCGACCGCCTTCAGCCTACTCGGCCATCTCTCCGGCTAAAGTACCAGCTTTCAGAACACAGCTCTTGCTCGGGCCGTCCTCAGCCGGCCACGAGGGATCGACCACTCGTTGGAGAGCCCAAGCTTCCAGCCGTCTGTTGCAGGCTACTCGCTGATTCTGGCGGAGGGAGTAGGATTCGAACCCACGGTCCCGCTCATCACGGGACAACGGTTTTCAAGACCGCCGCCTTAAACCACTCGGCCATCCCTCCGGCGCTCCCTAGCTACCATCTCCGCCGCGAAAAGTCAACTTTGGGCCAAGGCTCTAGAACCGCCCGCCGTCATTCGCCTAGCCTTCATCGCTCTCGGAGCGAGGGGCTCCATGGGTTCTCCTCAGTTACGGGCTGACGGCCTTTTCCTGCCAGAATGAGTCCTCGATGGCGTCCAGCTCCAGAGCCGTCTCTTCCCACTGCCTCGTGTGCTCCTCGAGGGTCCGCTTGAGTTGATGGTACTCTCGGTTGATCTCATCCACCGGGCTGCCGTTTCGATAGGTCTCGGGCGCGGCAAGGAGGCGGCCGAGATCATCGAGGCGCCGGGTGGCTGACTCAATCGCCTGCTCCAGTTCGTCTAGTTTGCTCGCAAGGGGGGCCTTTTGCCGGTGGAGCTCATTGCGCCAGGCGGCCTCCAGCCGCTTCTGCTCTTTACCTTTTCGCGCCGGCGCAGCTGGTTCTTTCCTGGCTGCCTCTGGCTGATCTGAGGGCGTGGACCCCTCCGCTCGCCTCTTCCAGATCTCCTCGTAGTCGCGGTAGTTCCCTGGGAACACTTCCACTTGGCCGCTCCTGACGACCAACACCTTGTTGCAGACGGCGTTGATGAGATGCCGGTCATGACTCACGAGACAGATTGCTCCGCCGTAGGCCTTGAGAGCGTCCTCCAGGACGCGCCGGCCCGGAATGTCCAGGTGGTTGGTCGGCTCGTCAAAGAGGAGGAAGTTCGCCTGTTGCACCAACATGTGGCAAAGGAGGAGCCTGCTTCGCTCGCCGCCGCTCAAGACCGAGATAAGCTTTTCCACCTCGTGGTCGCGGAAGAGGAAAGCCCCGAGCAGGCTCCGGAGCTGGCCATGGGTCATGTCCCCGGCTACGGAACGCAGGGATGCCAACACTGTCTGCTGCGGGTTCAGAAGCTCGAGCTGTTGCTGGGCGAAATAGGCGATCCGGACACCGGTACCAAGGCTTCGTTGCCCCGCATCCGGGGAAAGCACTCCCGCCATGAGTCTAAGAAGGGTGGTCTTGCCCGCGCCGTTCGGGCCAAGGAAGGCGACGCGGTCCTCCCGCTGGATGGTGAGATCGAGGCCGCGATAGATGGGGAGGTCGCCGTAGCTCTTGGACACGCCCTGGAATTCCAGCACCGCGCGTCCCGAGCGTGCGGGAGGCGGAAACCGGAACGAGAACCCCGCTTGAGAGTGGGGAGCCGGGATGAACTCCATCTTGTCCAGCATCTTCAACCGGCCCTGGACCTGGCGGGCCCGATCCTTGCGGGCCCGGTTCCGGTCGACGAACCGCTTGATCTGGCGGATCTGCTCCTGCTGGTGCCGGTGGGCGGCCCACTGGCCCTGGGTCTGCTTCTCCTTCGCCTCGAGGTACCGGTCGAAGTTCCCGGGATAGGAGGTCACCTTGCCGTTCTCCACCTCGAGGAGCCGATGAACCACCCGGTCGAGAAACACCCGGTCGTGGGAGACGAGCATCAGGGACGAGGGAACGTGAACGAGGTACTCCTCGAGCCAGAGAAGGGAATCCAGGTCGAGGTGGTTGGTCGGCTCATCGAGGAGGATCACGTCCGGTTCGGCGAGGAGAAGGCGGGCCAGGGCGACACGCATGGCCCAACCGCCGCTCATCTCCTCCACAGGCCGGTCGGCATCTGTTTCCTTGAAGCCGAGCCCGGCCAGCACCTTCCGGGCCCGGACTTCCAGATCATACCCCCCGAGCCGGTGGAATTCCTCGAGAAGCATGCTCTGGCGCCGGGCTGCCGTCGCCATCTCTTTCTCGGAGAGGGGCTCCTCAAGTTGTCTGGCGAGGAGGGCAAGCTCTTCCTCGATGGCGCGGACCTCGCCGGCCACGTCCATCACCTGGACGAGCACAGTCTTGCCCCGGAATTGGAGCACGTCCTGGGGAAGGTACCCGAGGCGGAGGTTCTTCGGCACCGAGACCTGCCCCTGATCGGGGTC